>Ga0193706_1001124_pt1 | contig 12522 bp, 15 predicted proteins | sample U3c1metaG_FD_160130 | JGI IMG/M metagenome (GOLD analysis project Ga0193706, IMG submission 160130) | Soil microbial communities from a riparian zone of the East river system, Colorado, United States - U3c1 | ecosystem: Environmental > Terrestrial > Soil > Riparian zone | place: USA: East River... | reverse complement strand
TGCTCGAGCTCGCGTCGATCGCGCTGCCGCGGTGGCGCTCGACCTCGATGTCGCCCGACGACGTGCTGATCGTGAGCGGCCCGGCGAGGTCCACGCCGCGCATGTCGCCGGAGGAGGCGTCGAACAGGACGGCGCCCTCCACGCCCGTGACGGTCGCGTCGCCGGACGAGGACTCGACGAACACGCGCGTGTCGTGCGGCACGCGGATCGTGAACGAGGCGCCGCAGTCGCTGACGCCGATCTGCGCCCAGAACGAGCAGCCGCTCATCGCGTCGAGCCGCGCGTCGTCTCGAAGCAGGTTCGTCTCCGGCCGCCAGGCGCCGCGCCACATGCCGCGCTGGATCTCCGCGTCGACGAGCACGTCGCCGCGCCGCTCCCCGACGATCTCGACGTCGCCTGAGCCGACGTCGATGCGCAGCTCCTCGACCGCCTGGTAGGTGCGCCGGACATGCTCGGTGCTCGCCGTCGTGACCGACAGCAGCGTCACCACTGCGTAGGCGCCCACGAACACGCCGATCAGCACGCAGAGCGCGACGAACGGGCGGGGCAGGCCGCGTGTCGTCCGCGGCGGCGGTGGCGTCGCGAGGCCGGTGGACATGGGCGGCACGATAGGGACCGTGAGCCGTGGCGGCGATGGGACCCGCCACCGAGCGGGGGTGGGGCTGCCCCTACGGCAGCAGCACGATCTTGCCGAGCTTGCCGCCGGCGGCGAAGCGCTCGTAGGCCGCGGCGACGTCGTCGAGCGGGAAGGTCGCCGCGACGGGGACGCGCAGGTCGCCGCGCTCGACGAGCGGCAGCACGTGCCGTTCGAGCGCACGCGCGGTCGCGGCCTTCTGCTCGAGCGGGCGGGCGCGCAGCGTCGAGGCCATGATGCGGCCGCGCTTCGCCATCAGCTTCGCGAGGTTCAGCTCGCCCTTCGCGCCCGCGCCGATGCCGATCACCACGACTCGGCCGTTCGTCGCGAGCGCGTCGAGGTTCGCGTCGAGGTTGGGCGCGCCGACGAGCTCGAGGATCACGTCGAACGGGCCGTGCTCGGCGAAGCCCTCGGGGTCGATCGCGGCGATGGCGGCGCTGCCGCTGAGCGCGGCGACCTGGTCGCGCAGCTCGGGGTTGCGGACGGTCGCGGTGACGCGCGCGCCGGCGCTCGCGCCGAGCTGAACGGCGGCCGAGCCGACGCCGCCCGCCGCGCCGTGCACGAGCAGCCGCTCGCCGGCCTGCAGGCCGGCCTGCGTGAAGAGCGCGTCGTGCGCGGTCGTGAAGACCTCCGGGAAGCCGCCCGCCTGCGGCCAGTCGAGCTCGGCCGGGACGGGCATCAGCTGGCGCTCGTGCACGACGGCCAGCTCGGCCTGCCCGCCGCCGCCGACGATCGCCATCACGCGGTCGCCCTCGGCGAAGCGCGTCGCGCCGGCGCCGAGGGCGGCGACCTCGCCGGCGAGCTCCAGCCCTGGTATCTCCTGCGGCGAGCCGGGCGGCGCCGGGTAGCGGCCGCGGCGCTGCAGCATGTCGGCGCCGTTGAGTCCGGCCGCGCGCACGCGCACGAGCACCTCGCCCGCGCCGGGCCGCGGGTCCGTGTGCTGCTCGACGAGCAGCTCGCCGTCGCGGATCGTGGCGGCGCGCATGGCGGCGGAGTCTAGTGCCGTGTCCGGTGTGCCGGACACGGCACTTGCCTCCGCGCCGTCAGCCCCACTTCATGACTCTGGCGATCGCCGAGTCCATGAAGCGGTCGGGCAGGAAGCGCGCCATCGTGCCGCGTGACTTCGCCTCGCGGCCGACGAGGTAGCGGGTGCGCGGCTTGCGCGCGGTGAGTGCGCGGGCGACGTCTCTGGCGACGGCGTCGGGCGGGAGGCCCGTTCTGGCGCCCTGCTCGGAGGCGGTCCGGACGGTCGCGATCAGCGGGCCGTAGTCGCGCTCGGCCTCCGCGCTCATGTTCGCTCTCAGCTCGTCGCCGGACGCGATGCCCTTGTCCCAGATCGGTGTTGCGATCGTGCCCGGCTCGATCACGGCAACGTCGATCCCCCACGGGCGCAGCTCGCGTCGCAGGACGTCGCTGAGACCCTCGATCGCGAACTTCGAGGCGGCGTAGGCGCCGAGCAGCGGCACGGCGACCTTGCCGCCGATCGAGCTCATGTTCACGATGCGGCCTCTGGCGGTGCGCAGCAGCGGGATGAACGCCTGCGTGACGGCGACCTGCCCGATCAGGTTGACCTCGATCTGGTGACGGAAGTCGTCGAGCGGCTGGTGCTCGAGCGGCGCAGGGACGGCGATGCCCGCGTTGTTGACGAGGCCGGCGAGGCCGCGGCCGGCGGTCGCTTGCTCGACGGTGCGCGCCGCGGCGGCGATCGAGTCCGCGTCGGTCACGTCAAGTCGCAGCGACGTGACGCCGGGGATCTCGCGCTGCAGGCGCTCGCCGTCCTCCGGCTTCCGCACGCCCGCGAAGACCTCGAAGCCGAGCGCCACGAGCCGCCGCGCACACGCCTCCCCGATCCCGCTCGACGCGCCCGTCACCACGACCGCTCCGCGCTGGCTGATTCCCGCTGCCATGGCGGCGGATTGTGTCAGGCAGACGTTTAAGAAGTCACAGATGAATCGTGGCGACAACCGGCCGAGCCGCGAGTAGCGTCGCACGCCGCATGGCGAGAGCGACAACCGACACTCGATCCTCCGGACGCCTCGGGCTGGGCGGGGCCGTCAGCCCCGGCGTCCACGCGGACGCCCAACGGCATCCGAAAGGAGGAGCGAATGACAGAAGTCGTGATTGCAGTCACGCTGCTCGTCGCGCTGCTGGTCATCGACCGGCTCGTCGGCAGACTGCGCTGACCGCAGAATCGCCATGCGTCCCCGCATCGACGGCAGGCCCCAAGGTCGATGCGGAGACGCGGCGGGCCGGGGGTTGCCGCCCCCGGCCCGTCAGCGATACGGAGGACCGATGACGGCCGCCGTGCTTGCAGTCACAGGTGCCAGGATAGGCAGCGGCATCGCTCGTGACAACCGCATCCATCGTGTGCTCGCAGGAGCCGTTCTCACTCCGACATCAACGCCACCGGCACCGCCAGCCCAGCCGAGCGGCGGAGGGTGGCGATGCGGCGGCCGGGCTGAATCGCGGGGCGGATCTCGCTGACGTGGTCGTCGAGGCAGGCGACGGTGGCGTCGAGGTCAGGAGCGGTGAGGGCGAGGCCCCAGAAGAACGCGGGGCCGTCGGGGCCGCCGCTGCGCTCGATCGCTTCGTCGGGCGCCTGCACGACCTCGAGGATCGCAGCACCGAGGCGGAAGAAGGCCTGCCGCGGCGCGCCGGCCGGCGTCGGCTCCTCGCGGATGCGCCGCAGGTCGAGGCCGGCGGCCTGGAGCGCGGCGATCGTGCGCTCAAGCGCGGGTGAGATCGCGACGAGGTGGTCGAAGCCGGCGATGCCGTTGGGGTGTGCCGGCGGGACGGTGCCCGTCGGTCCGGGCGTGTCGCCGGACGGCGGAGCGACCGGCGGCGCCTCGGCGCGCGCGGCGGTCTCATGATCGGTCGGCAGCCCGTCGAGCTCGTCGCTCGCTGCGCCGCTGAGCGTCCAGCTCACGATCCCGCGGCCGGCGGCGCGGCCAGCGAGGCGGATCGGCACGGCGCCGATGCGGCATGCGTCGCGGTCGACCGCGAACCCGAGCGCCGCCCACGTGGCGGGCTCGTCGGCGATCGTCAGCTCAGCGATCGTGACGGTGGTCGACACCGCCGGCACGGTACCGCGCGTGTGAGCGCGGCCGCGCCGGCGGCCCGACTCAGGGGCAGGTCAGGACGTCGGCGCCGGAGCGAAGACGTCGAAACCGACTCTGCCGTTCGTGCCTCTCTTGACGAAGCGCTTGCCGAGCTGGCCTCTCAGCTCGCCTCTCAGCGGCTGCACGGCCCAGCCGGTGTGCGTGTCCGGCTCGTACAGGTAGCTGCGGAACACGTGGTACGTGTAGTCGCAGGTGAGCGTGCTGATTCTCGGCGCGAAGTTGAGGCGGAAGTATCTGCCCGCGACGAAGTCGGCGGCCGGGTCGTCTCTCACGACCCAGAATCTCGGACATCTCTGCGTCTGCGCGCTGGCAGCCGGAACGACCGCCACGGATGCGACGGCGGCGACCGCGAGCGCGGTGCCGAGCAGACGGGAACGACGAGCCATGAACGCTCCTCGGGTGGGGGATGGGGCGAGCGCGAGCCTACGTCGGCCGCGAACACCGAAGGACCTGCGGTGTGATCTTGGCGCCCGAGCAGCCGGTTCCTGCACGAAAGCTGCGGGCTCCCCCGCCCGGCCGGGTGCGGTCAGCCGCGCTCCAGCAGCGCCACGCACTCGATGTGGCTGGGCTGGGGGGCCGCTCGGGGCTCTGCCGGCTTCTGCCGGCACCTCCCGACGCCCAGTACCGCTCGGTTCCGCTCAGTCTGGTACCCGCGCGCGGTACTCGGGCTGGAAACGGTCGTGGGTACCAGCGGCGAACCGATGCACCGACTGAACCGTTGCCATAGGCTGGGGCGCTCGCGCCTGCTCGCCGCCGCAAGTTGACTTCCCGGCCTGACCGCGTCCGAGTGGATCCATAAGAGCCGCAACCACGACGTCTTTCCCACCGTCTATGGACCAGGATTTTGTCGGAACGTGTGTTCGCGTCCGATAGTCGGCGTACAGTCGCCCGACGCAACCGAGCCCGAGGAGGAGCCAGATGGCGAAAACGGTGTTCTACAGCTTCCACTACGAGCGCGATGCGTGGCGTATCCAACAGATCCTCAAGATGGGTGCGCTGGAGGGACAGCCGATTCTCAACGCCCAGAAATGGGAGGAGATCAAGAGAAGAGGCAGAGCAGCTATCGAGAAGTGGATCGCCGAGCAGATGGCGTACAAGTCCGCCGCCGTCGTGCTTGTCGGAGCGGAGACAGCGAAACGACCATGGGTCAAGCACGAGATCGTGTACGCCTGGAATAGAAGAAAGCCGCTTGTCGGTATCCGCATCAACGGGCTCGCCGATCGTGCAAGAAAGACTGATAGCCCCGGCGCGAACCCCTTTGCTCAGATTGCGCTGCCAGGAGGCGGCACGGTCGGCGACCACGTTCCCCTGTACACGCCTCGCGGCTCCAACAGTGCAACTGTGTACGCGAGCATCAAGGAGAACCTCACGACCTGGGTCGATGGCGCGTACAAGCGAAGCTGACTGCCCGTTCTGCGAGATCGTCGAGCGGGACGATCCGGATGCGCGCGAGGTCTACCGCGATGAGCAGGTCGTAGCCTTCTTTCCCACCGAGCCTGCGACGCTCGGCCATACGCTCGTCGTACCGCGGCACCATATTCCTGACATCTGGAGCCTCGATGCCAGCACGGCGGCGCACCTTGCTCGCGTGATCGTGCGTCTCGCGAGAGTGATGCAGCGAGCGCTCCAGCCAGAAGGCCTGAACGTCATCCAGTCCAACGGCGCGGTTGCAACGCAGACAGTGGCTCACCTACACGTCCACGTCGTTCCGCGATGGGCAGACGATGAGCTTGGTCGAATCTGGCCTCCGGAGACGGCATATACGGAGCGACAGAAAGACGCTGCCTGGGAGGCGCTGCGATCTGCATGTCGCGAGGAGATGCGTCGGTGAGCAGCGGCACGGGTAACGCCAGGATCGAGCCCGAAGATCGCCGCAAGCATCTGGACTTCATCCAGGCCACGATCACGCGGATGTCGGCGGCCTCGACGACTACTAAGAGCTGGATGCTGCCGGTGGTCACCGCAACGTACGGCTACGCCCTCACGCAGAGACATTGCTCCGTGGCGTTGCTCGGTATCGCAGCAGTCCTGCTGTTCGCCTACTTGGATGCGAACTACCTGCGGCAGGAGAAGCGGTTCCGGCGTCTATACAAGGCAGTCGCCGAGGGGGCTAGTGAGATCGCGGTGTTCTCCCTCAACCCAGATGACGTGCCGTCTGGCCGACCCGACGAGTCGACCGAAGAATGGGGACCATCAACACCGCGATGGATCAACCGGTTTGTCCCGGGGCCGCCTGTCTGGACGTCGTGGTCCATCGGACCGTTCTATGTCTCGCTGATCGTCGTAGGGGTCGTGATCGCGGTGTCGGTCGAGTGAGCCCGCCGCTGTCGGGCGCGGCTGGAGACGTCACGACAGAGCACTAACCGCTCACGGCGTAACGATCAAGTGGTTGGGTCGCTGACCGCGGGCATTCCTGGCGTCCTACGAGCCTCCCGAGTTGGTCGGCGTGTTCCGTCTTGGGAACGTGATGGACGTACAGCATGGTCGTCGCGATGTCGCTGTGTCCCATGTAGCCCTGGACGGTCGCCAGGTCCCACGCCTTCACAGCCAAGGTGCCGAACGTGTGGCGGAGGTCGTGGAAGACGATCGGCTTCGTCTCGTGCCGCTTGTGGCCGAGGCCGGCAACGCGCAGGGCGGCGTAGAAGCGCCGGCGCAAGTCGCCCTCATGGACGTACGACCCGAGCGGGTTGCAGAAGACGAGATCGCCTGGTTGCGTGAACAGCTCGCGGCGACTGATGGTGTCGAGCCGAGCGGCCGCCAAGTCGATCAGGGGCACCGCACGGACCTTGCCCGACTTCGGCACGCGCTCCTGACTGTGCGTGTAGTTCGCGCGAATGTGGAGCGTGTGGTTAGCGAAGTCCACGTCCCGCCATCGCAGGGCGCGCAACTCGCCCATACGCAGTCCGGCGAACGCGGCGACGGCGAAGATGGCCGCGTCCTGCTCCGTCTCGGCCGCACGGATGACCGCGTGAACCTCCTCGACGGACAGGATCTGGAAGTCGCCCGACTTCTTGACCGTGACGCGCTCCACGTCCTCGCACGGGTTGCTCGTGATCCAGCCCTGGCGCTTGGCGTACTTCATGCAGCCATGCAGGAGGACGAGCACCTTGTGAATGCTCGCGCGCGTCATGCGCCCTTCCTCGAGCAGCCGGCCCCGAAGTCGCTCCACGTCGCGCTTGGTGATCGACCTGACCGGCGTGTCAGGGCCGAACTCCGGCCAGAAGTGGTTCTTGCACGTTCGCCGGTAGTCGCCGACGGTAGTCGAGGCGCGGCCCTTGTCGTGCTCGACGTAGGACAGCCACGCCTCGCACGCCGCCTCGAAGGTCATCGTGCGTCCCGTGATCGGGTCGTCGTGCGCGCCGCGTCGTGCGTCGGTCATCCAGGCATGGAGGACGGCCTCGGCCATCTTCCGGGTGTAGAAGCCCTGCGGAGGTCGGCCGCGCTCGGTCCACACAGGGCCGATGAGCTTCTTATGCTGGCGTCCGTTCACGCGCCACTTCGCGTACCAGACAGGGCCGCGCTTACGCTCGCGCCGAAAGACCGACCCGCTGACGGTAGGGGTAGTCTGGTGGTGCATCAGGGGCTAGCTCCTTGGTGCCGGGCGCCCGGCGGCTGCAACCGTGCGGGCGCTACCTATGCGGTCGGCACGACCATAGGACGGGGAAGGGCGCGATCCAAAGGCACGAGCAAGCCCCGACGCTCTGACGCGTTCTGGCAGTGCCTCAACGACGCTGGTCATTTCTCCTCGTGCTCCCTGTGTCCACGCTGGCGCCAGAGCGCGAGAGCGACGCCGAGAGCGATAGCGCCTACGTTCGCGAGGACAGCCGTCATCGATCCAGCTCCTTGAGCAGGCCCGTGCCGGACCGGCGTCGAGCTGCGGTCACAGGCGGCGGGCAGCCCGTGAGCTTCGACAGCAGCAGTCGCGTACTGACCGGATCGCGGTCGTACATCTCCTTGTAGCGGCTGCGCTCCGACTTGGCGATCTTGCCCGCCTTGATGGCGTCGTTCACGATGCGATCTCGCTCGCGCGGATTCGCGGCGGTAGTGCTGCGGTCGCGGAGCTCCGGCAGCAGGCCGGTTCCCTGAGTGCGGGTCTTCGACTTCTGCCGGGCGGGCTTCTTGGGCTTGGCCGACTTCGGCCTCACAGGCTCGGGCCGCGCGCTCGTCGTCGCGCGCTTCGGCCCGGCGAGGTCCATTGCCGTCGCCACGGGATCGCGGGCGAGCTTTGCCGCCCACTTGCTGCGCTCGGTCTCGTTGATCCGTCCCGTTCGGACGGCCCGATCGAGCGTGCCCCTAATGAAGCGCTCATTGCGGTCGGACATCTCTTACAGCTCCTTTCTGGCGACGGATTCGGCGTCGCGCTCCTTGAACCACGGGTCGGACAGGTCCACCGTTCCGTCTTCGTCGGGCTTGATCTCGGCGATGGGCTGCTCGACGCCCGCGCCCGGATCGTCGGTGGGCCACCAGCCGGGGACGTGCAGATCGCGCGGCTTGCTTCCGGGCGTGTGCGTCGGCGGCACCTCGAAATCGGTCCCGGGCAGGATCTGGCCCTGCGCCCCGTTCGCATTCGCGGCGATCCAGTGTTTGAGCGGATGCAGCGTCCGCAGCTCGTGACCGGCCTCCTCCAGAATGCGCTGCGCCTCCTGCGCCCGAGCCTGGATCGTGGCCTCCAAGTCGCGCAGCTCGCCCATGAGCGCCGCACCGATGCCGTTGGGCGGCACCGCGAACTGCTGGAGCGCGATGTGCGGCTGCCACCCGTCAGGCAGCGGCCCACGCAGACGCTCGCGCACCTCGTAGGCGTAGTCGAGCGCCACCTCGGCGGCCGCTTCGGCGTGCTCCTTGGCCTCTCTCAGCAACCGGTCCCGCTCCTCGGGAGTCGTGACCTGGGGCAGCTTCGGCTTCTTGCCGTCGCGATAGCCGTCGCGCAGCGCCTCGCCCTTCGCCTCGTCCTCTTGGTCGAAGCGCCGGCGCAGCGCGACGACTTGCGCCTGCTGTCTGCGGCGCATGTCGATCAGCGCCTCATGGCGCTGACGCATCTCCTCCAGCTCGGGGAAGGTCGTGACCGGCAGCCATCCCTTTCGGGTCATGACGTTTCGGTCGCCGTCGTTCAGCTCGCAATCACGTGGCTGACGCCCTGTGGAACTGCTCATCGGTCCTCCTGTGTGTTGTGGGTTCTCTTCTTGCGGCGGATCAGGTGCGGCCGTTCGACTCGTTGGAGCGCCGCGTCCTCCTCGGCCGAGGGCGCAAGCGCCGAGTGGTCGTCTTCGTCCTTGCGCCGATGCCGCGCGCGTTCGTGCTGCTCGATCCGCTTGGCGCGCGCAAGACTCACTGTCTGGAGGCCGGCGATCTCGGACGCGAGCACTTCGCGAGCGAGCACCTGTTGGTCCACGCTCAGGTCGAGTGCATTCACCACCGCGAGCGCGACGGCACGGATCACCTCGCGGTCGACCTTGCGGACGAAGACCGGTACGCCTGTCGCGCGCAGCACCTCATCCCGTGCCATCTCGCCCAGAGCCTTGACGGTCTGTGTTTGGGTCGAGCCGCCGTGCAACTTGCAGCGTCCGTAGCCGGGATGAGTCGTGCCCCACCCCGCCGGCTGCTGGCACTCCCCGCCCTTCCGCGTGCCGCGGGTCTTGCCTCCGCAGATGGGACCTGTGTACTCGCCTCGCCGTCCGGCCTTGGACGTGCGGTCCCGGTCGCGGTCAGGCACCGGAGCTGCCCTCGCTCCCCAGCGCACCATGACGGGTCGGGGCACCATGAAGCGTGTTCCAGCGCCTCCGCTGGTCCCTCCCCCGGTACCCGGTGCGCAAGAAGCCTGCAAATCGACGGGCTGCCGACTCACCCTTCATTAGATCGCCCCTCCTGCGCGCGCTCCCATGCCTCGATTGCCTCCAGGCGAAAGCGGCGGTAGCGGCCGATGAAGATGCACGGCACGTCGCCCCGGTTCACGAGTGCGTAGACCTGCTTCGGGCGCACCTGCCAACGCTCGGCGAGTTCGGCGGCGGTAAGCAGCCGCGTCGTCGCTGTCCCAGGAGCGCTGGCAGCGTCCCTAGGAGCCTGCGCGCCCTCGGTAGCGGATATGGCGGGGGTGGCAGCGCCCGAGCGGCCCATACGCCTCCCTGCCGTCCGGGCGCTCATGACCGCCTCCCGCGCCGACCACAGGGGTGCCCGCAGGACGAGAGCGGACGACACGAGTAGGAAGGAGCCGCTCGTGTTGCACCGCCTCGGATGACGCCCAGCGCACAGGGGGCACCACCAGGTCCCCTGACGCTCGGTCCTGCGAGCACCCCTCTGGCCGACGCCTCCCGAACCCGGGCAAGCAGGGACAGATCAAGGTGATTGGTGGTGTCTGCTTGCCCGCCCTTATAGGGCAGCGGGCAAACAGCTTTGACTGGTTGCCCGGGGCAAGCAGCGGGCAACCACGGGCAAGCGGGCAAGCGGGGCGTCATCGATCGCCCTCCTCGTGCTCGCGAAGGAAGACTCGCCCCTTCTTCGTGAGCGAATGCAGCTTGGCGTTCTTCTCGCCTGGCTCGACCTTGACGTAGCCGTCCGCCACCGCTGCCTTGATGACGGGGCCTCGCGTGTCCTTGCCGATGCCTTCGATGGCCTCGCGCCACACACTGACCGGAGCTGGGTAGCGGCCTTCCGCGTGATCAAGCTCCCGCAGCGCCATGAGCGCCTTGACCATGTCGCCCGACTTGCGGCGTTGGGCGCGCGTCTGTCCGGTGAAGAAGACCTCGCGGGTGGCTTGCTCGTACGAGAGGGCGGTCGTCGGGACATCCACGTCGCGCCCGTCCGCGCGGAACATGCGGGTGCCGTCGCGCTCCTTCGTCAGGTACCAGCCAACGTCCATCCAGTCTTCGAGCGTCGTGGCACCTCGGCTGTGCTCGGCGTCTTGCTCGTGCTCCTTCCGTCCGGTGTGGTGGGCGATCCAGCAGTCGGCGACGTCGGCCGCTGCCTTCAGCTCATCGAGTGCGTCCGTGAAGTCGCGAACGTTGGCGTTGTCGTTCTCGTTCTCGACCAGGCCGCGCCAAGCGCGTCCGACAGGATCGAGCACCAGCGCTCGCACTTCGTTGGCCCGCAGCCATGCCGCGAATCGATCGCGCGCCTCGGGCACCCAGAACGGCAGCCGCTTGCCGCGAAGCTGAACTGGAACGATGCGGTCGGCATTCTCGATCTCGAGGTCGCGCAGCCATGTGACGAACTGAGACGGACTCAGCTCGTAGTTCAGATAGGCAACGCGGCCTTCGGCGAAGTGCGTATCGAAGACGCCGAGGAAGGGCGTCTCGTCCGCAAGGGCCTTGAGGAGGTTGCCGCCGAGCGTCGTCTTGCCTGTCTTGTACTTCGCGACGACGAGCGTGTTGCCGCCCGTGACGTGCAGATGGTCGATCGTGAAGGCGACCTCCTCCGGCGCATCCTTCAGCGCCTCCGTCAGTGTCCAGCCCGTCGGCGGAAGGTCCAGAGCCTCTTGCGTCGAGGCGCGGTACCGACGGACTGCTGTGTCGCGGATCTCCATCCGCCGGACCGAGTCGGCGACCTCGTGCTCGAAGTCGTCACCGGGATGGCCGTCCGCATGGCCATTCGATCCGTTGCCATTGGACGAGGCCCAGCGACGGTAGGCGCGGAAGACCTGCTCCAGATCAGCGTCGGGATCACGCGACCGGACATTCGTGACTACGTCTCCCCAGGTCTCCGGCGGCTTGAGACGCGCGCCGCTCATGCGTCGGCCACCGCCTCGGCGACGCGCTCGGTCTCCAGAAAGAGCCCGACCGCCTCGCGCATCGCGGCGACCTCCCGATTCAGGAGGTCGTACGTCACGGCGCTGAGGCTGTGCAGGTCCCGAAACTCGGACCGCAGAACCGCGTCGAACGCTTTCAGATGGTCCAGCAGATGCGCCGCGAACGTCAGCGCATCGGATGCTGGCTCTGGTTCTCCTGAGTCGTCGTCCGGTCCCGCCCGCCGCGTCCGTGACGTGCGATGAGCGCGCCGCTCACGAGAACGAGCAACCGGACGCTGCATCCGTGGTTGCGAAGCTGGACACTGAGCCGCAGCCACCTTCCGGGCAAACCACTTCGGTGGCTGCTCGCGACCGATGACCCGCCCATCTTCGTGGACAAGCACGAGCGGCTTCCATTGGGTGGGGTCTTGCTTCGAGTAGGCGGCATCGATCTGCCCGGTCCGCTCGTAGAAGGCGGCCGCGGCCTCGGCCTCGTCGCGTGTCTTCACGACTGCCCCTTCCCGTTGAGAGCGCGTGCCCAGTCCCGCAGCTCAGCGGACGGAGAAGGACGACCTGGCGGCGGGAACAGTTCCACGACTGTGTAGTCGAGCGCAGAAGCGAGCGCCTGCTTCGTCACGGTACGCGGCTTGGTACCCCGACCTCGATGTGCGAGATGGCGGGCTGGCTCAGGCCGCAGAGCGCACTCAGCTGGCGCTGTGAGAGGCGACGCGCTCGCCGAGCTACCGCGAGCCACGACTGCGGCGCGTTGTTGGTGTGAGCAGGCATAGGTCAAACCTTATGACAGCGATTCGTCCCGACTCAAATGTGGATCTGGCCTCGCGCGCGCATTCCTAACGTTAGGAGAAGCTGGCGCGTTCGCGCTCGATTTTGGTGACAGCTGAGGGGCAGCGGGGGCCAAGCCGACGCCAAGCGGAGGTGCGTGTCGGGTGTACCTCGCCGTAGGAGGCGGCAGGGATTGGCGCAGGACGCCTGCGCGCGCCGGTGGGTAGTCGTACGCGGGTGCGAGCGCCAGCGAGCCTCCCACGACGTCC
>Ga0193706_1001123_pt1 | contig 12527 bp, 14 predicted proteins | sample U3c1metaG_FD_160130 | JGI IMG/M metagenome (GOLD analysis project Ga0193706, IMG submission 160130) | Soil microbial communities from a riparian zone of the East river system, Colorado, United States - U3c1 | ecosystem: Environmental > Terrestrial > Soil > Riparian zone | place: USA: East River... | reverse complement strand
CTTGCCGGCCTGCCCAAGTTCCTGGTCGTCGGGCTGCCCGACAAGGCGGTCGCCGAGAGCAGGGAGCGGGTCCATGCCGCTCTCGCGGCGATCGGCCTGTCGCTTCCGCCCAGGAGGATCACGGTGAACCTCTCGCCGGCCGATCTGCCCAAGGAGGGATCGCATTACGATCTGCCGATCGCGCTCGGGCTCCTCGCGGCGATGGGCGCGGCCGATTCCGAGACTTTGGCCGATTATGTCGCGGTCGGAGAGCTCGGGCTGGACGGGCGCCTGTCGCCGTCGCCGGGCGTATTGCTCGCGGCGATCCACGCGAGCGCGCGGGGCCTCGGGCTGATCTGCCCCGCCGTGCAGGGGCCGGAGGCGGCCTGGGCGGGCGAGATCGACGTCGTCGCGGCGCCCGACCTCATTGCCCTGCTCAACCATTTCAAGGGCACCGGCCTGCTTCCCCCGCCGGCGCCGGGCACGGTCGAGGCGCCCGGCCATGGGCCTGACCTGGTGCAGGTGAAAGGGCAGGAGACGGCCAAGAGGGCGATCGAGATCGCCGCGGCGGGCGGCCACAATCTGCTGATGAGCGGGCCGCCGGGCGCGGGCAAGTCGCTGCTCGCCGCCTGCTTGCCGGGGATATTGCCCGAGCTGAGCCCGAGCGAGGCGCTCGAAGTCTCGATGATCGCAAGCGTCGCCGGGGCGCTGGAGGAGGGGCGGCTCATCCGGCGCCGGCCGTTCCGGGCGCCCCACCACAGCGCCTCGATGGTCGCCTTGGTCGGCGGCGGTTTGAAGGTGCGTCCGGGCGAGGTCAGCCTCGCCCATCTCGGGGTGCTCTTCCTGGACGAGCTGCCCGAGTTCCAGCGTCAGGCGCTGGATTCGCTTCGGCAGCCGCTCGAGACGGGAAAGGTCAGCGTCGCCCGGGCCAATGCCCACGTCACCTTTCCGGCGCGCGTGCAGCTGGTCGCGGCGATGAATCCCTGTGATCGCGTTGCCTTCTTGCTGCCAGGCGTGCCGGCCAAGCTGCGGCAGTACAAGCCCGAATATGCGTGCATGATAGGCGACGGTCTTCCATCGCGGCTGCGTCGTCGTCGACACGAACTACGACTTTTTCAGAGGGAGGCTGCAAAACGGGTCGGAGTGACGACCGATACGTTCCTCAACTGGGAAAAGGGGAGGTGTCGACCGCCTGCACGGTACCAACGTGCTATCGAGGCTTTCTTCGCCGAGGAGCGGGTGACGGCCAAGGTGTAGTATTTCACGCTGAACTTTCTCCCAAGCCCCGGCCGGGCATGGGGTACCGGCTTGTCGACCCGACCAATGACGCGGTTGATTTCCTCAGCCGAAAAGACATCGTCGATTCTTGGCCCTATCGGGAGTGGCCTGGACTCGCCCCACAATCACGTATGACGCGATGATCGACAACCGGACGGGGAATTAGAGGGTGGGCGGTTTCTCTGGGGCTGCTCACCTTCGCAGTGGGAACCGTGGCACGTTCACCGCCTCTCAAAGGCTATCCCTAGTTCAGTCCGTTCCGTCTCCCGATAAACATGCGGTGTCGCCCGACCTGGTACGCTCAGCCCGACCCACAGCTCTTTGTAACCGACGATAAGGAACACCATCGGGGACTCACAGGTCGCGACAATCCCTTGCCAACTATTCAGATCGATCCCGGAGGGGGAGGGGACCGGCTCGGGATGGGAGTGCCATTCTCCGACCCAATCCATGGTGTGCGAGGAATCCCGCCACCGCCGCAGCGCCACCTCTTGGTGACCCCTTGCAGACCGTCTGAAGCCGAACATGGTGCCCCAATCCCACCTCATGGGGAGTGTTGCTTCCTTGATGTGGATATGGGCTCCCCTCCTCAGTCCAAGGAAGATGCCGCCCCGCTCTTTACTCCCCGCAAACCGGCCAGCATCCGCGACTATGCCGTCGATCACATCATGGGGAATGAGAATTATCGGGGCCGTCAACTGGTCTGGCTCCCACACGCGGAGCAGTTCGACAAAGGATTGGGAGAGACCCAAGGGACTTTGTCTCGGCCTGCTTCGTGGTCAACGATGACCGTCCGGAGACGGTGGCCCGGTTTGCCTTGGGCCCAATCCAAAGCGGCCCGCAGGGCCAGTCCCGCGGCGGCTACCGACGCGTCAACGGCGAATGGAACATATGCACCCTCTCCGCACCGCGCCGGCGCCTCTTGGAGGGGAGAAGAGGGATCCTTGAGCGGATTATACCGCCATTTGCCGTCGAAGCCGGTCTTGAGACATCGGAAGCAGACGCCACCATCCTTGAGATTCAGAAAGGATTGGCCAGAGACACCGTTGCCAAATACCCACGTGTGCAACAGCGCCAGGTTGTCGCCGGTCTGGGCGGATTTGAGGAAGAGCTCGTTCAAGATGGTCGCGACGTTCAGATCCCCCGTCGCATCAATGATCAGGTCGGCCTTCTCCAACTCGGGCCACTCCTTGGTCGCATCGAGTCCAAAGGACTTGACGTTCACATCCGGGTGGAAGGCTTTAAGGTTCGCGGCGAGGGCGTCGGCTTTGTTCTTCCCGATATCGTCGAATCCCAAAAGGTGTCGGCCGAGGTTGCCGGGCGAAAGGGTATCGGTGTCGTAGAGGCGCAGTTGCGCGCCGCACCCAGCGCCGCTCTGCACCAGCATACGGCCCAGATATCCGCCGATGGTTCCGCAGCCGACGAGCGCGACACGCTTGCCGACTAAACCCGCATCGCCGCCTAAATTGCGCCGGACGCAGAATTCCAGATCGGCTTCATGTCCGGTCACTCGATGCAGCTCCGTTTTATCCAATGATCGCTCTAGCGCCTTCGCGAAGAAATCCGGCCTGAACCCGTTCTTCCGCGCCCGGATCACCTCTAGGGGCCCGGGGAGGCGCGCTCGCCATCCGAATATGGCGTTCGGTCCGGCCAGGAACAGGTACTCCTCGGCAGCAGTTGCCGCCAAAACAGCTTTGCGCCATCCGGCCGGGGGCCGGGCTTGGGCACCGATGTAGGCGACGGCTGTCGACATGTTGGGAAAGGGAAATACCGAAGGGTGTCGAAGATCGCCGCTAAAGTTCAAGATGGTCGACGCTGCGCGTCCGCGCGAATCCCGCTCCTTCCACTCGCCGCGAGGGACTACGACGACACCCGTCGCATCCTCATCGGTGTGGTCGATGGCGTCGGCATAGATGATGGCCGGCTCAGGTTTCCTTGGGACCGCAAAGAGAAGCCATTTGCCCTCCCAATAAGAGGACAGCTCGCGCTCAAATTCTTCACTCGCCTTACCGCCGAATGACCGCTCCAGCGCGACCGCAGCTTCAATCAGAACACGCAAAATTGACCCACCCGGATCGTAATAATCGAGCGGGAGTCCCCCGGCGCCGGCATAGCATATTGCGCTATCGCCGATCAGGTGCGCGAGCCTCTTTACGGGCAGCTCGGAGGAATCCAGCAGCCTGACAACCGGCCGCCGCGCGAATGATACGTCCGGAATGTTGATCTCGACCAAGGCCCGCTTGCCGTGCACGGGCAGGGGGCCGCGGTAGACCGCAGGAGGGCGAACGAACTCAAACCCTTTCGCCAAGAGGGTCTCATGAACGATCCACAATGGGTCGTCCAAGGGCGCTACCCCGAGTTCGAATTGATCACCTTCGGCGCGGCGACCGTCGCGGCTTTCGCCGTGGCGACAGCGGCCGTGGCCGGCGGCAGAATTTCGACTGCATCGGGGCGATAGGGAATCCGCGGCCCGAAGGCACGACGGAGCGCGTTCACCACTTGCGTCTGGTCGGCATTACGCTTCAAGGCCGCATCCATATCGTCGGCGAGCCGCCGGGCGGCCTCGACGACCCCCTCGCGCTCGCATGCGGTCCAGTCGTTGAGAACGACGCGTTTTCCGGGGAAGGCCGGGTTCAGGAGTTCCCCGTCAAAGATATCCGGCAGCAGGTGAGCGATTTCGTAAACGAGCCGGTCGTCAGCGAAACCCTTGTGCGTCCCGCGAAGCTCCTCGAGCGCCTTCTGAACCGCCGCCATAATCGTAATCGAGGTCAGGCAGCATTTGGCCCACTCGAAATCCCTCCACCCTTTGAAGTAGCGACAAGCGCGCCGGAAATCTTCACCGTATCGCTGAACGCAGGCCTCAACCCAATCGTGAAGCTTAAGCGGATCGGAGGGCTGCCACGTTCCATCGCGGTGGGCCAGCATGATCTGATCCGAGGGGAGCTTCGCGTAAATATGGCCGGCGCGCTTCGCGACATGGCCCGCGGCGAAGGCCGCTTCCTGCAATTCCCGCGACTCCGCGACCGCGCGGGGCGCCGAATAGATCGGAATGTCGATGTGGCTGCCAGCGTTCAGTTGGACACGGACGCACTGGTCTTTTTCCACCAGCTTCCAGCCGTGGCGGTCGCAAAGGGGCTGGAGGGCCTCTTCGACCATTTTGAACAAGGCCTTCGCGACCAACGCCGGCTGGCCATTCTGGAGATAATCGACGAGAACATACATACCATCATCAAGGTCGAGCTGCTGCGGCGGACTTTGGCACGGATCAACGAGCAGGTTGTAAGCCACGGAGCCCTGCGTGAAGAACTTCGGCTCGACCTCGGGGCGCGAGGAGATGGCCTTCGCCGCGAACGCGGCCTCCCAGAAACGATTGTCCGTCCTGATGCGGGCGCCGGCCTTTCGGATAGCCGCTCTGATTTCGGCTCGGGCCGCCTTCAGTTTATCCTCTTGGGAGGGGGCCACCTTCAACGTTTCATGATAGCTTGCAGTGACCCGGAGGCCGACGAAAAGGGCCGCTGCCTTTGCGAGAAATCCCATCCTTCTTTAACTCCCTGCCGCTTGCCGCGGTCCCGGTGCGTTCGCTTGCCGTACCCTTAACCATGAGCTAGGTGCGTTCGTCTTATGTTCAAGGTCCTCGATCCGAAATATTTCGCACTTGCCGTGGCTTGGGCAGCGGTTCTCATTTTGACCGGAATCAATGCGGCGAAGCCGTTCTTGCAGGCCTACGGCATCGCGCCGGCTCTCAGCTGGACCGTCTTTCTCGTTCAAGGGCTGGTTACGATCCTCTTCGTCACCCGCGCCTGGCGCTGGGTCTGGAAGCGCTGCCCGCCGCTAAACCGGTGGGTATATCCCGATCTCAATGGCGAATGGGACGTTGTCGGCGAGACGAACTGGGACCGGATCGACGCGATCTTGAAGGCCGCCAACCGAGAGATTCCCCGCCTAAATATGCGAGTGGCCGACGAACACCAGCTGCCGCCGCTGGGAAGGACCCTTATGCGGGCGCGGATCACCCAAACATGGCTGAAAATCACGATGGTATTGTGGAACCCGACAGCTCAGGGCCCGATCAAGGAGTCCCGAACTCTTACGGTCGAACCGTTCCGCGGCGAGGACGGGAGGCACGGGCTGGTATACGTGTTCGAGCAGGAGAACTCGTCTCCCGTCGTGAGCGACGACAGGCTCTTTTACGGGGCCGCGCGCGTCGTGCAGGATCGTGATGATCCAAACGTCCTTTGCGGCCGCATGTGGACCGACCGAATGTGGCGGCGCGGCATGAACACAGCTGCGGATATTCGACTCACCCGCCGGTAAATGACGAAGGCCGGTGATTCGATAGCGCGCGGCTCCTGCACGCTGTGCGATGGTATTTCGACCGCTAGGCAGACTTGTATGGAAGAGAGCTAGCTCCCTGGCCCGATCCTCGCTTGGCACTAGGCAAGCGCACCACCAAGGACCAGAGGGGCTAATTTCCCAGGCTCCGCATTTTCGGACGAGCCACAAACTTCAACAGGCCCTTGAATCGACCTGTCTCTTTGGTTGGAGCCCTCAGCGAGGAAAAATTGAACGCGAAGCTAAGCGACCGTGGTCGTCTTTGGTCGCGGACGGGACTTCTTCGGCGCCGCGGCCGGCTTGCTGGAGCGAAGCTTGCCGGAAGTCTTAGAGGTGAGGGCGCTACCACTTTTTTTTCGGCCCAAGCCAATAGTTATGGCGAGCTGACGCCGCGCTTCGGCGTAGGCAGGCGCCACCATCGGATAGCTCTTGGGCAGGCCCCATTTGGCTCGATACTCCGGCGGGGACAGATTATGGTCGGTGCGCAGATGTCGCTTAAGCAGCTTGAGCTTCTTGCCGTCCTCGAGACAGACGATGTATTCGGGCTTGATCGAACGGCCGGAGGAGATTGCCGGTTTAAGAACCGGTTCGGACTCTATGGTGGCCTCGCCAAGTTTCGCCAGCGCCTCGTGAACGTTTCCGATAAGATTGGCGAGATCACCTACCGCGACGCTGTTGTTGGCGACGTGCGCACTGACAATGTCGGCCGTCAATGTGAGTAGGATTTCATCTCGCTCGTCGGCCATGGTCATCTCCCTGTCGTTCAATTCTTGGTGGCCGGTTTGGGCCTTCGAGACAAGAGGCCCCTAAATGGAATTGTGCCCCGCCAAGTTAGCTAATTAGGCTGATGACCGGCACTAGGACGGGCCGAATCTGACCGACCGCATTTGGGGCAGGATCTCGAGCGGCCCGCCAACGGCGGAACTGGCAATTGATCGCGCATAACCATGCGCATCGGTGCTTCGATTATGGCTGGTCGAGTGCGCCTCGTATTCCACTACAGTCGCCTACGATCGCCTTATAGCGGGCGACGGCCTCGGCGGTACCGAGCCACTCAAGTAAGACTTTGTTATTCGCGAACGTGCCCAGGTAACCTGGCCGCCTGACCGAAAACTCCCATCCGCCCATTACACCGGTCATAGTGAGGCCGAGCGGCTCTACGTCGGCCGGCTCCAGATCCTTCGCCACGATTTCCTCAAAGATGGGAGGAGCCGGCGGACCGTACATCGTCCGTTCCGCTACGATCGGGACCCACACCCCCTGCGTGCCATCGGTCGGAGCTACATTCGGCTGGTCGTAGGAAATCGCCCGCTTGAACGTGAAAGTGTAATTCGCGCGCCGGATCCGTGCCGACTTGATGACCACGCTCATGCCGTATCCTGGCCCCATGACGAGCTCGAGGTTCGTCAGGCAAACTTTGCAGCTACGCACCGGCGTATCTTGCACGTTCCCTGGGGTGCAATCGGAGGGCGTCCCGACAGGTTCAAACCACAATCCGCTCACATATTGGAGGACATGCGGCACCGCCCTCCTCGCATCTTCCTGAGTCGGGTCAGGAGGCCCAGCCGTCCCGCAGCTGGTCAACATGCACGCGATTAATGCCGCTCGATTCGATGATTTTCGCATGATCGTGGCCCCCGCTCCTCGCAAAGCAGGGACGCTAGCACGAATAGGGAGTTTTGCACTATGAGAAAAGTCCCTGCGATTGGGTCGGCACGATGCCGAAACCACGCAAGTCAGCTTTTGACGAGGGCTATGCCGCAATCATCGGGAAGCTCATCGACCGCCGCAAGGAGATCGACCTCACCCAGGTCGAGCTGGGAGAGCTCTATGGCGAAGACCAGTCCTTCATCAGCAGGGTGGAGCGGCTCCAGCGCCGGATCGACGTGTGGGAGTTCGTGCGGTTCTGCCAGATACTCGAGGTGAAGCCGTCCGACCTGCTCCCGCAGTAACAGGGTCGAGGGTACGCTGGCTGGTGCCAGCCAAAACTGACCACCCGTGCGCACCCTGAGAGCGTTGATACGATAGCCCGTGGCTCTGCTGCATGTCGTGCGATGGTATCTCCGAACGCCGGGCAAGACTTGCACGGGAAGGGAGCTAGCCCCTTCGCCCAAGACTCTCTGCCTGGCACAAGGCAAGCGCACCACCACGAGGCCAGAGGGACAATCCCCCGGGTTTCGCATTTCCGGACGAGCCACAAACTTAAACAGGCCCTTTCCAGGGCCTGTTTTTTCGCTTCGCACCCCCGGAACTTGCATCGTCCAGATCGAATCCGGGCCCATTATCGCCTTGCCCAGAGATCTAAGTTCCAGAGGCGCTTTTCTTCAACGTATCCCGGCGCGAATGTTGGGGAACGCGCCGACATCCGGCGGGGCTCGCCAAGTCGGAGACACCGCAATAAAAAAGGGAGCCGACGCCTTGGCATCGACTCCCCTCTTTGCTAAGCTCGCTCCTTAATTTCTGCGCCACCAGCAGACGCAGAAGGGGCGGTCTATTGGTTCAGCCGGTCAAGCAACTTCTTAATCAATTCCACAAGCTTGGCCTTGGTCCACGCGCAGCTCGCATCCGTAACTCGCCCTGCCACCGCATAGACAGCCAATACTTTGCGGCAGGTCCACGGAACAATTGCAACAGTCACCAACCACATAGACGCCGCTACGGCAATGCTCGAAACAACTCCGAACGCAGCGGCTTGCTCTGGCAACGCCCGAGCAATCATCTCGGCACCCACCTGTGTATAATGAGCAGCCGTGAACAAGAACGAGAGTATAATGAGATGTGGGGTTTTGTTTCTCATGATCTTACGCTCCTGAGACAATTCTCCGCATATGCTGAGTTGCGCCGTCACGCGCTTCTCAGGCTGCCCTCGGGTGCTTTCGCCAACACGTGCGAAAGTGCCCGGGGGCTTCTTTTTGAAGGGGACAAAAACAACAGGTCCCCATCGCGATTTTGGGTTTTGGCTCGCTGCTCCCGCTATGCGAGCGGTGAGAGTACGCACCGGCGGGAGTTCGGCCGGTTTGCCGGGCTGGCACCGGAAACAGGTACTGTACACTGACCTGTTGCTGGTGCGAATTAAGACTCTTTGTGCTCTAGCGCGCAATAATTATTTTCCAATTTTCATGATCGTGCACTGGCTAGCTGGGTTGGGTCCCCACAGTGCAGATTTCGCACTCTGGGGTGAATAAATGGAACGAGCGCCGGGGGAGAGAAGAACCGGCCTCGGCCCCTTTGATCCTGGGGATCCCCCGACTCGGAAAAACTCGGCCTCGATTCGGCGATTTCTCTACGATACGATTCTATGTCAGTTCGAAGGCAGTCCTTGGAAGGCTGCTGAAGGCCTTACTCAGGCGCTGAATGCGGCCGAAGACAAGCGAGCTTATCGTAAGGGATTCTCACAGGATGCGACATTCCGTGTTCTTAATGATGACAGGACGATAACCTGGAATGAGCTAGACTCCTTGGGCGTCTACAACGGGGTACCGATCGCCCTCGTGCTGCTTTTTACACAGCTGCGGTCGGAGATGACGAACTTCAACAAGGGGCGCGCGCGGAAGACACTGAAAGCGTTTGAAGCCGGCCTCGCCGTGCTCGACGGGATCATCGAGCATGCGGACGACAAGCAGGATGGCTACGCCAATCTCGCGCACGACAGATTTATCCTAGTTATGCAGGCTTTTCGGGACGCGTTCGACGAGGGGCAACCGCCCTTGTTGTAGCTACAGCATTAGACGCGGGGCTGAGCAACGATCGATGCGTTTTTGATGACCTGGTTCCTGCGTTGAGGGCCCACCCGTGCGCGCTGCCAGACGGCGTGGATAATCGCCGAATGGGCCGCGCACCTGACCGGGTTTCATACTTCGCCGCTACAAATTTCCACGGCGACCGCCGTCTGTTCGGCATCAAGCAAGCTGACCGTCTTTCCCATATCTATCTGATCGGAAAGACCGGCGTCGGGAAATCCACACTGCTCGCGAAGCTCGCGACCGAGGATACAGGGGCGGGGAGGGGCTTCGCGCTGGTCGATCCGCATGGAGACTTGGTTGAGCGAGTCTTCACTTCGCTCCCGGCGGCCATGCGCGACAGGGCCATTTACCTGAACACGCCCGATCCGCTCCAGCCCTTTGGGTATAATCCTCTCCGCCGCGTGGCAGTCGACAAGGTCCCGCTCGCAGCCTCCGGCCTCCTCGAGACGTTCCGCAAGCTCTGGCCGAACGCATGGGGCGTGAGGATGGAGCATGTGCTCCGCAACAGCCTCTATGCGCTCCTGGAGCGCGAGGACTCCGTGCTGCCGGACATCCTGCGCCTTTACAGCGACCAGGCGTACCGACGGAACATTGGGGTTCGGATCCGCAATCCCATTGTGCGGACGTTTTGGCTCGATGAGTTTGAAAATTACCACCCCCGCCAGCAGGCCGAAGCGACCGCGCCCATTCAGAACAAACTCGGGGCGCTGCTTGCCGATCCGATGCTTTACCGCGTCCTCGTTGCACCAAAAGTCGATTTGCATCTGCGCCGGGTCATGGACGAAGGCCAAATTCTTCTCGTGAACCTCTCGCGGGGCCAAATCGGCGAAGACAGCGCGCTCGTGCTCGGAAGCCTCATCGTGTCGACGCTCGGCCTCGCGGCTTTCAGCCGGGCGGACATAACGGACGCGCATCGCCGGCCGTATTTCCTGTACGTCGACGAGTTTCAGAACTTCACGACGCTCTCTTTCGCGACGATGATGTCCGAGCTGCGCAAATATGGCCTCGGCCTGACCCTCGCGCACCAATACCTCCATCAGCTCGAGCCCGACATCCGTCATGCGGTCCTCGGCAATGCCGGTACCCTCATCTCGTTTCGAGTAGGTCCGGAGGACGCGCAGGTGCTCGCGCGCGAGTTCCATCCGACGTTTGGGATCGACGATCTGCTCAATCTGCCGAACCGCAGCTTCTACTTGAACCTCATGATCGATGGAGCGCCAAGCCGGTCCTTCAGTGCCGAGCTGACATCCACCGATAAGGCTTCACCCAATACGGGCGCGGTGAGGAATTCGGGGCGGGTGTGGCTCTACAAGTAACGAGGCGGCGGGCATGCAACGACAGAGGCTGAGGGGGATGATAGGTTGCGAAGGTCTAGGCTTCTCCCACGTGTCCCCCGACGTGGCCACCCGGCCTGCCAAAGGCGCGGTGCCTGCTTAGCTACCCGTCACTTTCGTGGTCCGGCGTCAAATCCCATTGGGCCGACGCCTCGGCGGCGGCAACGCGGATGTAGGGCAGGCCCCGCAGGTTTTGGTAGTCCGATAACGTCCAGTGAACTCCTAGCCCGATTGGCTCTCTGAGCCGCTGAATTCCCGGCCGAGGAGGATCGATCGTCTCTCCTTCGCCTGAGGCGATCTCTATCGCGCGCCTCCGGATAGCATCGGCTAGTTCCTCGACAGTTTTCAGGGCAAAGTGCATTGCGGCCCTCCAGGAGAGGGTGACGGGCAGTAGGCTTCCCTCTCTCAAGGTCAAGCAGTCAAAAGGAGCGAGAGGTGCGACATCCGGCCCAAATTTTGGTTCTCGCCGCATTGCTCAGCTGCTCACCGGAGCAAAAACAGGACAATCCGTCAGCACCGCAAACCTCTGTCGAAGAGCAGTTTAGGCAAAAGTACCCGATGCACTCCGTGGACGGTTTGACGGCTCTTGTCGGCCCCGCACCGTTCGGCGACGAGACCTCGGTGGCGCAAAACGCGATCCAGGCCTCTGAGCATCCTTGCGGCAAGGTCCGCAAAGCTGTCCGCAATGAAGTGGATGGCAGCGTGACCGTTAGGTGCTCAAACGGCGAACGATTCAACATAATCACCATTGAAACCATCGCTGACCCGGTAGTGATGCGATGCTCCGCAATCGAAGAGCTTATCCACAAGAAACTCGAAACCTGCCACAGCCTCTAAAGTGGGGGACGGATGGCTCGCGGCAGATGAGGCGTCATCTAGCTTCGGTCACTCAGATTGCGCATTCAGCGACCGCGCGACAACCCGCGCTAACCTATCGCGCCGCTCCCGCGCTTCTTCCGGGGAGACCTCCGAGCGGGAGAGCCGAACTTTGTAGCCTTTCACGGTCGTCTCGGTCGGATCGGGCGGTGCGAGCGCCGCGATATAGTCAGGCACCTCCTCCGGCGCGAGTATCGTAACCCGTGTCAGGTCGTCCTCCGAGAGGTCCTCGAGGATCGCTGACCGGTAGCGACCTTGGGTCGCGCGACTTTTTGCGAGCACGACAGCTACGCGTCCGTATCCCGCCGCAAGGCATTTGCGGACATTGGATCGCTCATATTCCGCGGGCGTCGTTACGGACACCTCTACGGCCACCTGCAAGTCGTCGCGCTCAAGGAGCACGTCGACTTGCCCTGAGCCTGCAGCAAGCGGGGCCTCGATAGTCGCGCGGAAGCCTTGCTGCTCGGCCAACTCTTTCACGAGCGACTGCAGGTACCGATGCTTGGGCCCGCCTTTGCCGAGCTCCCGTTCCACTATTGGTGGCCGCAGGAGGGCGGGCCGTAGAGAGTCAGGTGCGACCGTCGGGTGGACTTGGGCCTCCGGGCTTGGAGGTGGCGGACGGACAGCTGTATCGCATGGCGCCTCAAAATCCGGTGTCGGCGCTGGCCGCGGCTCCGGGGTCGACCCCGCTAGGGGAGGAGCCGCAGGCATTTGCGGCTCCAGGATTTCGCTAAGTATTCCGCAATAGCGAGCCCGGTTCATTTCTATCAGATCGTCATATTCCTCCTCGGTCAGCGCGGGCTGGCGCTCCAGGTAGCCGAGCGGCACGGTCAGGCGGAGGGCTTCGGCCGTGCGATGCTTCAGCCAGACCGCGAATTCCGTCCGGTCGCCGCGTCGCCTCATGCTCTCGATGAATTCGCTGGTCGTGTGAAGCTCGCTTGCGAGTGCCCGGGCGTCGCGCGCCGAGACGCCGCCGGCGCACTTG
>Ga0193706_1001122_pt1 | contig 12547 bp, 11 predicted proteins | sample U3c1metaG_FD_160130 | JGI IMG/M metagenome (GOLD analysis project Ga0193706, IMG submission 160130) | Soil microbial communities from a riparian zone of the East river system, Colorado, United States - U3c1 | ecosystem: Environmental > Terrestrial > Soil > Riparian zone | place: USA: East River... | reverse complement strand
AAAGCGTTGTAGGGGCCGACCGCCTCGTAGAACATGTCGTTCGTGGAGTAGCCGCGGCCGATCAGCGGGATGGTGCGGCCCCGGGCGTCGCGCTGGAAGCTGGAGCGCATGTAATCGGTGAGCCGCCGATATTGCTCGCGGGTCAGGACGATCGGGCGCTGGGTCTCGTTGGCGGCGGGAAGATGAGCGTGGTCGGCGTGCATCAGGCTTCGGCCCTGGCCGAAGGCCGCGAGGAATGCGTTCTTCATGGTCAGATCGCCCCAGGTCGGGGTCTCGAGATAGAAAGTGCGGTTGCCGTAACCGAGCGCGACATGGCTGGCCCTGCCCCAGCGCGGATCCTTCAGATCCTTGCCGGGCACGAGCGGACGCCAGTCCATATCGGGCGTGACCTTCGGCACCATGATCCAGGTGTGGACGCCGTTGGTACGCACGAAGATGGTGACGCCCTGCTTGGGCTCCCGCCAGCCCGCATTGGCCGGGACCAGAGCGAGGATGAAAGCGGCAAGGAAATAGAGCAAAGGCACGGCCGCGACGGCGGCGGCCGCGATCGCCGCGATGCGCCGGAGCCGGCCGGAGCGGCTGCGACCGGTCAGGCGGGCACCGGCTCGGCGCGAAGATCGTCGGCGAAGCTCGCGCCGCTGGTGGGAAGGGGCGCCGCTCCGAGCAGCTCGATCACGGTCGGGACGATATCGAAGGCGCTTCGAGTGCCAAGATCGCGATGGGCAATGCCCGGGCCGGCGATGCAGGCGTAGCCGCGCTCGCCGGTATGTCCTCCAGGCCGGCGATAAGGCAGCGGGCCGATCCGGCCGAGGCGAGGATGGTCGAAGCCCAAAGGTGCGCCTTGCCAGAGGATGATCATGTCGGCTCCGGACGGGCCGCGCTCGAGCGGGCGGGGCAAACGCTCGACCGAAGCGGTCACCGGCCGTCCGGTCAAGGGATCGCTGCACTCGGCGAGCAGGGTCTCCACTTCGTCGCAGGCGGAATCGTAATCGGCGGGATCTACCACGCCATTCGATTCGCGGCCCTTCAGATTGATCCGGACCTGGCCGTCATAGAAAGAGGGAAAGGCGAAGGCGCGCATGCGCGGCCAGAAGCGGCGGTAGCGGGCGCCGGGCATCCAATCGAGCGAGAGGTCGCCGCCCTCCCCGCCGAAACCGAGGCGCCGGCGCAAGGCGGCGATGCCGCGGCCGGCCATGCCCGGACGGCGGAGCATCGGGGGCAGGACCCGGTCGATCTCATTTTCCCAGCGGCGGTCGCCGGCGATGACCGGGACACCTGAATCCGTGACCGGCCAGACCGGGTCGCGCATCAGGGCGCGTCCGAAATTCTGGCGGTAGAGAAGCTCGGGAAGCAGGGCCATGTCGGGGACGTCGGCATTGTTGCCGGCCATGCCGTGAAGGTTGAAGGCGACGAACACAGCATCGGGGAATTGATCGACCAGACGGCCGATCATCCGGTCGCCGGCCTCGTAGACGGCCTCGATCCCTCGCCGCGCCGGCTCTCCGGAAGGCAGGCCATGCAACGGGTGAGCGGGATCGGTGCCGTGCCACAACGCCTCGATCGCGCTGTGATATTCGCTGACGACGGTGAAGCCCAGATCCCACTCGGGCAAACGCTCGCCGAACAGCCAGTCGGTCATGTCGGAACGCCGGTCGAGCGCGGCTACGAGATCGCGGCCAAGCCTTTCGGTCCGCTCCACCGAGGGCCAGACGAAGCCGTAAATCCATTCGGACGCCGGATAGGCGCCGAAGCGCTCCTCCATCTCGGCGAGCAGGCCGTCCGGCCGCGCAAAGGCCTCGACTCCGGGATCGTGAGCGCCCCAATTGACCATGCCGCGAACGCCGGGAGACCGGCGCAGGTCGAAATAAGGGGGGTCGAACACCACAGTCCGGCGCGGAAGCGCTCCGGCGAAGGGCAGCATTCGCGTCGGCACCTGGCGGACGGAATAAGTGGAGGGATCGAAATCGACCGCCGACCATCGCCCGGCGTCATCGGGCGAGAGGCCGGTGGCGACATGCTCCCAGGCGAGGCCTGTGCGCCTGGCAGGGCCATGATCGAGGAGCATATGCGCGCCGCTCTCGCCCAGGCGCTTCAGGACGGGCAACCGGCCCTGGTCCATCAGCCTCTCGGCAAGCGAGAGCTCGAACCCGTCGAGGCCGACCAGCATCACAGGCGTACCGGCCATCACGCTGCCTTCTTCATTCTCAACGTTCCGGTCTCCGGCAGCGGCGGCGAGACCCGGGCCTCGCCGCGATGCGCCAATATGCCGCGACAATAAGAGGCGCGGGCCCGGAAGCGAAGCGCGGCCAGGTTCGGACCGGCAAACAGAGCGGCTCGGGCAACCAGGCCGAACGCTCCGGCGGTCAGGCGAAGCGCGGGATCGCCGAGCCTCAGCAAAAGCGGCGTGCCGAGAGCTTCATTGGCATTGTCGCCGGGGAAGCGATCATGGAGCCACGCCGCCGTTCGCCCCGCCTGATCGTAATAGAAAGAGAGATAATCGAGAGTCTGACGTTCGGACGAAATGACGTGCCGAACGATCGATCCGGGCACCCACCAGCCGCGGCCGCCGTCGCGAAGGATTCGATAGACGACGTCGGTCTCCTCGCCGGTGCGGCGATGAAGCGGCGAGTAGCCGAGCTCGACATTGAAAGCGTAGCTTTTCTGCACATCGGCGCGGACGGCGAAGTTCGCGCCCCACGGGATCCGCCCGCCCTCGAGCGACAATTGACCATGGAGGTCGCGAAACGCGACGAGATTGGCGATCGGCCATTCGCGCAGATGCCGCCGGAACCAGTCCGGGGACGGCTCTATCGGTCTCGGCAGGATATGGCCGCCGAGCACGGAGGCTTCCGGATAGCGGCCGAATGCGCCGAGCCAGGCGCTGAGCCAACCCGGATCCAACAGGACGTCGTCGTCGGCCCAGCAGATCCATCGGCCTTTCGCCTCTGCGACGCCGCGGTTTCGTGCCGGGCAGTGACCGACGGCGGGCTCGCTCACCAGCCGCAGCGGCAGGCGCCCGGCAAAGCTGGAAGCCGTCTCGGCCGTCTCGTCCTCGCTACCATTGTCGACGACGAGCAACTCCCATGCGGTCCCGACGGGGACGTCCAGAGCGCAGGCGGATTCGAGCATCGCGCGCAGGCTGGCGGCGCGGTTGCGGGTGCAGACCACCAGGCTGAGCAAAAGATCCGCTCGCATCAGCTTCGAAACCGCGCGCCAGCCAGGATCGAGCGAAGCCCGAGCACGTAGAGCGGCCTCAGGCCGATGCGGATCGCGGCTCCGCGGATCCTCGCCTTGAGGCCGGCCGGAAGCGGCAAGGCAAGATAATGATGCAGGACGATGAGGCGAAGGGCATTGAGCCGCAAATTGCGGCGGAAGATCCTGGGAGTGATTCCGAGCAGAGGCAGAGCCTTGCGAAGCTCCGGAATGCCTCGGAAGAAGGGCTCGGGCCTGCCCAGCCGCCGCGCTTCCGCCGCCGCGGTGACGCAGGCGATGGCGACCGCCTGGCGCACCGGCCTGCGCGCGGTCGCGCTGCCGACATGGACCCGGTAGCGGACCAGGCGATCGGGGAGGTTGGCGATCTCCGAATGCTCGGCCATGCGCAGCCACAGATCGTAATCCTCGGCAACGTTCAGCCCCTTTCGATAGCCGCCCGCGGCCAGGAAGATCTCCCGCCGCATGATCACGCTGGAATGGACGAAGGCGCAACCGGTTCGGAGGAACTTTCGGAGGTCCGGATCGGAGGTCGGCCGATCGATCGCGCCAATCGGAAGGCCGCGAGAGTCGATCAGCTCGGCACCCGAGCCGAGCAGGCCGAGCCCGGGGCGGGCACGCATCGCCTCGACCTGCGCGGCGAGGCGGCCGGGCGCGGCGATATCGTCTCCGTCGAGCCGCGCGAGCAGAGGCGCTCGGGCCCTGGAAGCGGCGAAGTTCAGGCTTCGCGCAAGGCCGGGCCGGCGCAGCCGGAAGGCGCGGAGCCTTTTCTCCTTTTTCGCCCAGGCGCGAAGGATGTCCCGGGTTGCGTCGGTGCTGCCATTGTCGACGACGACGATCTCGAAATCCGTAAAGGTCTGCCCGGCGAGGCTGGCCAGGGCCTCGTCGAGAAAGAGAGCGCAATTGCGCACGGGCATCAGGACCGAGACGGTGGGGAGATACGACTCCCCCCGGCCCTCTCCGACATCGTCCGCGATCGGCTGCGCTTCGATCAGCATCTCCGCTCTATGCCCCAAGGCCGCGCATCGGAGAAGGCTGCGGCTCGGCGCGTCGCCCACCCTCGCCGTGAATCGCCGCCGACAGTCATTGCGACCGCCGGATTCATGGTTCCCACTTTTCGGGGCGATGCTAAGTCCCGAGCATGAGCGAATGGACGATCGGGATCATCGGCGGCTCCGGCCTCTACGAGATTGAGGGGCTGGAGGAGGTCCAGGAGCTCGAGGTCAGGACGCCCTGGGGGGAGCCGTCGGCGCCTCTGGTCGGCGGGCGGCTTCACGGACACAGGCTCCTCTTCCTTCCGAGGCACGGGCGAGGGCATCATATCCCGCCGAGCAAGGTCAACGCGCGCGCCAACGTGGATGCCCTGAAGCGGGCGGGCTGCACCGATCTGATCGCGATCTCCGCGGTGGGATCGCTTCGCGAGGAATTGCCGCCGGGGCGGTTCGTCGTCGTCGACCAGTTCATCGACCGGACCTTCGCGCGTGAGAAGAGCTTCTTCGGGCCGGGGCTGGTCGCTCACGTGTCGATGGCCGACCCGGTCTGCCCGCGCCTGTCGGGGCTGCTCGCCGATGCGGGCGAAACCGCGGGCGCGGACGTCACCAGGGGCGGGACCTATCTCGCCATGGAGGGGCCGCAATTCTCGACCCGCGCGGAGAGCGAGCTGTACCGGGCCTGGGGCTGCGACGCGATTGGGATGACGGCGATGCCGGAAGCCAAGCTCGCCCGCGAGGCGGAGCTTCCCTACGCCTTGTGCGGGATGGTGACCGATTACGATTGCTGGCGCGCGGGCGAGGAAGCGGTCGAGGTGTCGGCAATCATCGCCCAGCTTCACGCCAATGCGGGCACGGCGCGGCGGATGGTCGATGCGCTGGCTCGGGCGCTTCCAGAACGGCGCGAGGCTTCGCCGATCGATACGGTGCTGGATTTCGCCTTGATCACGGCGCCCGATGCGCGGGATCCGGCCATGATGGCGAAGCTGGATGCGGTGGCGGGGCGGGTGCTTAATCCTCCCCGGCACGGGGAGGGGGACCAGCCATAGGCGGGTGGAGGGGGCCCAGAGACCGCGCCGCCCCTCCACCGCGCTACGCGCGGTCCCCCTCCCCCGTCCCGGGGAGGATCTATTCTCAGCCCGCGCCTTCTATCGGGAGCTCGAACGGTGCCTGTCGGATCCACCTGCTGGCGATCCATTTCTGGCCGGCGGTGACGGGCAGGCCGGAATGGGCGGCGTCGGGATCGCGGCGGCCGTCGGAACCGGCGTTCCGGAACAGGAGGGCGTCTCCGGTTCGGCCGCGAAGCTTCAGGTTCGGGGTCGGGAAGAAGGTCTCGCCCCCTTCATAATCCTGGTTGAGCCAGACGATCATGGTGAGGATGCGCTGGTTGGCGAAGCCGGGGATCGCGTCATAATGGGTGCGATACTGGTCGCCCGGCTTGTAGCGCAGGACCTGGAGCGGCTCGCCCTGCGCGACGTGGGTGCCGCTGGCGGCGGCGATCCGGCGGTTGAGCGCGTGGATCGCCGGATTTTCGAGAGGCCAGGGAAAGCCGATCCCGTCGGAGGTCCGGACCGGATCGCGGACCTGGCGGCCGGTGGCGGCATCGACGACGACCGAGGGCTCGAGCATCGGGGCGGCGGCGCTTGCGAGATAGAGACATTCCTCAGGCGTGAAGAAGGCGGTGAAGCGCGCGATGTGGGGGTGCTCGCACAATGTCTCGCCCGCCGGCGCCTCGGCGGGATCGCCCTCGGGCGTCAGCGCCATCGCGTCGATTCGATCGAGCTGGCCGCGGCAGCGGCGGTCGGTCTCGGCGAGCGAGCGCAGCAAGAAAAGGCCGCCTTGCCAATCGGGCGGGGCTCCGACGCCGGCGGCGACGAAATTGGCGTGGATCACCGCGGCGTGGCTTCGTCCCGCTTCGGCGGAGCGGCGGAACAGCTCACGCGCGGCGGCGAGATCGCGCTTGCCGCCGGCGCCGCGAAGTGCGCTCGCCGCCTGCTCGAACAGAGCATCGCCTTCATTCATAGAGGCGGGCGAGCCTCTCCTCGCTCATCCCGAACCGGTGAAGCATCAGGCAGGACAGGTTGCGGGCCGAGCGGCGGAACCAGCCGTCGCGGCGCCAGCGCGCGGCCGAGGTCAAGGCGTCGGCCTGCAATATCCTGAGGCGGAACCGGCCGATCCGGCGAATCAGGTCGACATCCTCCATCAACGGGACCTCGGCATAGCCGCCGACCCGCTCGTAGAGGGAGCGCGGGACGAGAAGGCCCTGGTCGCCATAAGGAAGGCCGAGAACCCAGACCCGCAGAGCGACCCCTGCCTCGATCAGACGCGCCTGCCAGGCCCGGGCGTCGAGGCGGAATCGAAAGCAGCCGGCGGATTCGGGCGCGGTCTCGATATGGGCCCGGACCGCTTCGAGCCACCCGGGCGTCAGCAAGGTGTCGGCGTGGAGGAAGAGAAGCCAGTCGCCTCTGGCGGCCTCGGCGCCGAGCCGAAGCTGAGCGCCGCGGCCCGGCTCGGTGAGGACCAGCCGGGCGCCGGACGACTCGGCGATCGCCTGGGTGCCGTCCCAGGAGCCGCCGTCGACGACGATCAGGTCGCGCGCGCCGGAGAGACGCGACAGGCAATCCTCCAGCGTCGACGCGGCATTCAGAGTGGGTACGACGACCGAAAGCATCGCGGCCCGGTCTAGCCGCTGCAGCTCGCGCCGCCGAGCACGCAGAATCGCGCGCAGTGCGGATGGTTGAGCATGACCTTGCCGCCGGCGTCGGCGAGCGTCGGGCCGAGCGCGAACTGCTCGTCATAGGGGAGCAAGGTGCAGGCGACGACGTGCGGGCGCTCGGCGCCCTTCGGTTTCACCACCATCCGGCTGCTCGCGCACATCATCGCGCGCGGATCGACATGGAGGATCGACCAGCAGGCTTCGCTGATCTCGGGCACATCGGCATTGGCGTCCATGGCCGGGAAGAGGACGAGGCCGGCATCGATCCGAACGCCGAGGCTTCGGAACAAGGCCGTATAGCCGTCGCGGGCCGAATCCTCGCTCTCGCCGGGCAGGCGCCGGCCGGCGACGGCGAGATGGAAGTGATTGTCGGCGAGCCAGCGAAGGCCGTCGATCGCCTTGAGCCAGGTGCCGGCGCCGCGCTCGGCCTCGTGAATGGCCTTGCTGTGATGATCGAGGCTGACTCGCATCGTCAGATGCTCGCGCGGAAGCGCGAGAAGCTCGGCCTCGAAGCGGCGCATCGGGCGCATCGCGTTGGTGAGGACGAGCACGTCGAATCCGCGGCCGAGGGCCGAGGCGATCATTGCCGGCACGGCGCCGTTCATGAAGGGCTCGCCGCCGGTGAAACCGATCTCGCGGGTTCCGAGCAGAGCGGCCTCGTCGAAATAGTCCTCCGCCTCGGCGAGGGTCAGATAGACCAAAGCGTCGTTGGTGGGGGAGCTCTCGATATAGCAGGTCGCGCAGGTCAGGTTGCAGAGCGTTCCGGTGTTGATCCAGAGCGTCTCGAGCCGGTCGAGCGCGACATGAGCGCGCTTCTCGCCCTTCGCGGTGATCAGGGGATCTCGGAACTTGGCGGGATCGAGGGCGCGCGCCGACGGATCGTTGAAAGGCGAAAGCTCTTCCTTTTTCGCCATCGTCGCCACGCTTTGAATCCCCCTATCCAGCTGAATAGCCTGAAATGTTCGCCGGGCGGAAGGTGAGCATTTCGCCGAGGTCATGATTTTCTTGGTGTGTGTCTCTTTTTCGTCATCCGGGCGAAGGGAAGTCTCGCTTCTTCTGTTTGCAGTCTGAACACGCGTTGCCGCCGCGGCTAATCGCCGGCGCCGAGCCCCCTCACCCTACGTTCCCGCCGCCGGGGAGAAGATTCACTTGCCCCACACTTTTGCCAGGCGGGCATCGCGGCCGCAGCGATAGCGGTAGTAATTATAGCGAGCGGGATTCTTGCTGTAATAATCCTGGTGATAACCCTCGGCCGGATAGAACGGCCCGGCGGGCAGGATCGAGGTCTCGACCGGCCCGGGCACCTTCACCTCGCGCGCGGCCTGCGCCTTCGCGGCCTCGGCGGCGGCGCGCTCGCGCCGGTTGGCGACGAAGATGGCCGAGCGATACTGGCTGCCGCGATCGCAGAACTGGCCGCCGCCGTCGACCGGATCGATGGTCAGGAAGAAGTGCGCGACCAGCCGGGCATAGCTGACCCGGGTCGGATCGTAGACCACCCGGACCGACTCGATATGGCCGGTGCCGCCGGACGAGACCTGCTCGTAGGTCGGATTGGCGACCCGGCCGCCCGAATAGCCGGAGGTGGTCGATATCACCCCGGGGATATGCTCGAAATCGGATTCGGTGCACCAGAAGCAGCCGCCGGCGAACACCGCCGAGGCGGTCGCGCGCGGCTTGGCCGGAGCGGCCGGCGCCGGAGTCCGGGTCAGGCCCTGCGACAGGAGGAAGAGCGCGAAAGCCGCGAACGGCAAGGCGAGGAGCTTGAAGATTCGCATGTCGGCTTTCCAATCAGGCCGGAATGAAGTTCATCGCCACGCCGTTCATGCAGTAACGCTCGAACGTGGGCGCGGGGCCGTCGTCGAAGACGTGGCCGAGATGGCCGCCGCAGCGCCGGCAATGGACCTCGGTACGGGTCGTGAACAAGCTATTGTCGGATTTGGTCCGGACCGCGCCCTCGATCGGGGCGGTGAAGCTCGGCCAGCCCGTGCCGCTGTCGAACTTGTCCTCGGACCGGTAGACCGGGAGATCGCAGCCGGCGCAGGCGAAGACGCCCTTGCGCTTCTCCTTGTCGAGCGGCGACGAGCCGGAACGCTCGGTGCCCGCGGTGCGAAGAACGCGATATTGCTCGGGCGACAGATCCCGCCGCCATTCCTCGTCGCTCTTCACCACCTCGAACGTCTCGCCGGGCTCGGCGCCGTCCGCTTCTCCGCGCGAGCAGCCCGAGACGAACAGGCCGCCCAAGGCCGCGGCGGCCGCTCCGACGAAGGTGCGCTTGGTCATTCCATGCTCCATGTGATGCCTCATACTCGCTTTCGAATGACGTTTCGCCGGGACGGCCTTTCAGGTTACATCCGGCGATGGAGGTCGAGCTGAGCGGGACGGAAGAAAATTGGGGCGTCCTGCTCGCCGCGGCACAGGCCGGCGATGCCGAGGCCTATCGCCAATTCCTGCATGCGATCCTGCCTTTCCTTCGTTCGGTGGCGCGGGCTCGGACGAGGGGCGACGAACTTGCCGAGGATGTCGTCCAGGATGCTCTGCTGACCCTTCACCGGGTGAGGCACACCTACGAGCCGGGGCGGCCGGTCAAGCCCTGGCTTGCAGCGATCGCGGCGCGCCGGGCGATCGACGCGATGCGCCGGCGCGGCCGCCAGACCTCGCGCGAGGTCCACGATCCGGGGGCCTATGAAACCTTTGCCGGGGAGCAAGCGAATGCGGGGGAAGCAGGCGAGGCTAAGGAGGAGCTTGCGCGACGCATGGGGGAACTGACGCCGAAGCAGAAGGAAGCGCTGGAGCTGGTGAAGCTGAAGGAAATGTCGCTCGTCGAAGCATCGGCCGAGTCGGGCCAGTCGGTCGCCTCGCTCAAGGTGAACATCCACCGGGCGATGAAGAAATTGCGCCTGGGCCAGAGCAGGGATGAGGGCGGATGAGCGAGGGCACCGACAGGCTGATCGACAGGCTCGCCGCCGACGCCCGGCCGGTGCGGGTGCTTGCGCCGCCGCTTCGGCGAGCCCTGCTTCTGCTCGCCTTCATGGGCGCGGTGGCGCTCGTCGCGATCCTGACCATGGGCGACATGGATATGCTTCGCGCCCGTTATTCGGGGCGCGAGTGGATGATGTTCGCGGAGACGGCGGCGATGCTGGCCACCGGAGCGCTCGCGGTGACCGGCGCTTTCTTCCTCTCCATTCCCGGGCGATCGCGGCGGTGGCTGGCGGCGCCTTTGCCCGCGGCTGTGCTATGGATCGCGCTGAGCGGCATGGGCTGCTGGCGCGACCTGGTCCGCCACGGCTCGGACGGCTGGTCGCTGGGCCACAGCAGCGACTGTTTGCTCTTCATTCTCGGAGTGAGCGCGGCGTTCGGCATTCCGCTCTTCTGGCGGCTGTCGCGATCGGCGCCGATCGATCCATTGCGGGTGGCCCTTCTCGCGGGCCTGGGCACGGCGGCGATGGCCGCCTTCCTCCTGCAATTCTTCCATCCGCTGGCGGTGACCTTCATGGACCTGGGCGTTCATATCGCCGCGATCCTGATCGTGATCGGCGCGGCCTCACTGCTGCGGGGGCGAATGCTGGCCCGGGCGGAGGCCTGAGGTGAAGGGCGCCACGGCCAGGAGGCTGATCCTTCTGCTCGTCATCGCGGCTGGAATCGCGGCCTTCTTCCTGCTCGACCTTGGCGATTATCTGACCCTGGAGACTTTGAAGGCGCGGCGGGCGGAGCTGGCCTCGCTGCTCGAGGAGCGGCCGTTGCTGCTCATCCTGGGCTTCTTCCTCTTCTACGTCGCGGTGACGGCCCTGTCCTTGCCGGGCGCGGCGATCCTCACGCTCGCCGCCGGAGCGATATTCGGGCTGGTGCTCGGCACCGCCATCGTCTCCCTCGCCTCGACGATCGGGGCGAGCCTCGCCTTCCTGTCGTCGCGCTACCTGCTTCGGGACTGGGTGAAGGCGAAGTTCGGCAAGAGGGTCGAAGCGATCGACCGGGGAATCGCGCGCGACGGGCCTTTCTACCTGCTGACGCTTCGGCTGATCCCGCTTTTTCCATTCTTCCTGGTGAATCTGGCGATGGGCCTGACCGCGATGCGGCTTGTCCCCTTCTTCCTGACCAGCATGATCGGGATGCTGGCAGGGACGATCCTTTACGTGAATGCGGGGACCCAGCTCGCCTCGATCGAGAGCAGCCGGGACATATTCTCGCCGGCCTTGCTCGGCTCGTTCGTGCTTCTCGGCCTGTTTCCCCTCGTCGCGAAATTCGTGCTCGGCTGGTGGAAGAGACGGCGCGCCTGGCGGGGGTTCAGGCGGCCGAAAAGATATGACCGCAATCTGATCGTGATCGGCGCCGGAGCGGGCGGTCTCGTGAGCTCGCTGATCGCCGCGACAGTGCGCGCCAAAGTGACCTTGGTCGAGGCGAAGGAGATGGGCGGGGACTGTCTGAATACGGGCTGCGTTCCCTCCAAAGCCCTGATCGCCAGCGCCCGGGTGGCGCACCTGGCGCGGACCGGCGTGGATTACGGGATCCGCACCGGGGACGTGGCGACCGACTTCCCGGCGGTGATGGAGCGGATCCACGAGGCGATCCGGATCATCGCTCCCGCGGACAGCATCGAGCGCTATACCGGGCTTGGAGTCGATGTGAGACGGGGCCATGCGCGGATCGTCGACCCCTGGACGGTCGAGATCGAAAGTGCGGACGGGGCGAAGGACAGGCTGACGACCCGGGCGATCATCATCGCGGCGGGTGGCGAGCCTCTGGTGCCCGACATTCCCGGCCTGGCCGAGTCCGGATATCTGACCAGCGACACGATGTGGGACGCGCTTCGCGGCCGCGCGCTGCCGGGGCGGATCGCGATCGTGGGCGGCGGGCCGATCGGGACCGAGATGGCGCAGGCCTTCGCCCGGCTCGGCAGCAGGGTGACCCAGATCGAGCATGGGCCGCGAATCCTGCCGAGGGAGGACGAGGAAGTATCGGCGCTCGTCGCCGGGACATTGCGCGAAGAGGGAGTCGACCTGCGCACCGGGCACGAGGCTGTGCAGGTCGAGGGCAAGGCGCTGATTCTGCGGGCCAAGGCCCCTCCCCTCGATGGGGAGGGGTTGGGGCGGGGTGGTTTACGAGACTCGCACCGCGCGGGCGGCGAAGCCACCCCCACCCTGCCCTCCCCCATCGAGGGGGAGGGTTCTCAAGATGAGGTTTCTGTCCCCTTCGACGAGATCATTGTCGCGGTCGGACGGCGGGCGCGGCTCAGCGGTTACGGACTCGAGGCGCTCGGGATCGAGACGGACCGGACGATCGTCACCAACGAATGGCTCGAGACGCTCTTCCCGAACATCTATGCGGTCGGGGACGTGGCCGGGCCCTATCAGTTCACCCATTTCGCCGCGCAGCAGGCCTGGTTCGCCTCGGTCAACGCTCTGTTTGGAAGCGTGAAGAGATTCCGCGCCGACTATTCGGTCCTGCCCTGGGCGACCTTCACCGACCCCGAGGTCGCCCATGTCGGCCATAACGAGCAGAGCGCGAAAGCGGCCGGTATCGCATATGAGGTGGCGCGCTACGATCTTTCCCATCTCGACCGGGCGGTGGCGGAAGGAGCGCGGGCGGGCTTCGTCAAATTGCTGGTCGAGCCGGGCAAGGACCGGATGCTGGGCGC
>Ga0193706_1001121_pt1 | contig 12554 bp, 7 predicted proteins | sample U3c1metaG_FD_160130 | JGI IMG/M metagenome (GOLD analysis project Ga0193706, IMG submission 160130) | Soil microbial communities from a riparian zone of the East river system, Colorado, United States - U3c1 | ecosystem: Environmental > Terrestrial > Soil > Riparian zone | place: USA: East River... | reverse complement strand
TGGCCGTCTTGGCCGCTCACGGCGCGCGTGAACTGTGTACACGCGCTTTCGGCCGCGCCGGCATTGCCAGCGTAGCCTTGGCCGGCACGGCGTTGTGCTTGGCCCTGTGGCACGACGCCGGGCCCGCCCGCATGACGGGCATCCTGTTCACGGCGCTCGCGCTGCAAACGCAAGAAGACGCCATGCACCTGCGGCGTATCGTGGCTCCCGAGGACAGCATCGCTGCGGTCGGCATCGGCGCTCTGGCTTACTACGGCGATCGCAGCGTCATCGACATGGTAGGGCTCACCGACGAACACATCGCCCACCGCGGGAAAAGCTCGAGCCGTGGGCTGATTGCCCACCAGCGCTACGACTCGGAGTACGTGCTCTCCAGGCGTCCGGCGTTCATCACGCTGCCGGCCACGTCGGTCTTGTTCATCCCGGGGGTCGGCACCGGCTTCGTCCCTGCCGTGACGGACATGCGCGCGCAACGCGGCTTCAGGGAACAGTACATGCAGATTCGGCCAGGCTGGTACGCGCGGCGCGCGCGCTTCGAGCACGCCGCGCGCTGAGACGATCAGGCGCTTCGAACGCGCGGACCGGTGAGCACCAAGAAAGCGGTGATACCGAGCGCGTAAGTGATCAGCGCCAGCGCCCAGACCGCGCCGAAGCCGAACGCCATGGCCGTGGTCACGGCCAGTACCGACGCGGTTACCGACGCGCAACCGTTGATGCCCCACGCCCAGGGCACGAGATCCGGATGAATGCTCTCCGCGCGGCGGATACCCAGTGGAAAGAACATGCCGAGCACTAGGCCGAGCGGCGCCAACATCAGCAACGTGATCGCGATGCGCGCAGCCAGGGGTGCGCCGAGCGTGGATCGTTCCACGAGCGGCAAGCCCAGCCGGTAGAACGCGACGAGCACGACCAGACACACGAGCGCTGCGAGCAGCGCGGGCTTTTCCCTGCCTATCACGCGATTCGAAAGGTAGCTGCCGAAGCCCAGGAACAGGAGCAGCGAGAACAGCACGACGCTGAGCGCGTACGTGGGATAACCGAGGTACAGCACCAGCCGCTGCATCAGGCTGATTTCGAGCAACATGAAGCCGAGCCCGAGCGCCGTGAAATAGGCGAGAATGCCCAGCGCACGCCGGCCGAGCCGGAGCTTCTTGCGGCGGAAGACCAAGAGCGGCGCAAGGATGAAGAGCGCGCTCAACGCTGCCAGCGACGCCAGCAAGAGCACGAGCACGAGCTGACCGAGGGCGGTGGTGTGCACGGGGCCGAACTCATCCTCGCTGAACAAATCGCCCCAGCGAAAGAAACGGAAGAAGAAGGGGCTATCATCCGTAACCGGCTCGAGCACGTAGGGGAGTCGGGCAAACAGCGCCTCACGTGCCGCGCCCGTCTCGTGCATGAGCGAGCGGTACAGAGGGTGTCCGTCTCGGCCCGGCAAGAGCAGCGCATTGAACTGGAGTCTCTCGCACTCGGCCGCTAGCCGCTGCACCTCGTCCGCTGTGAACGGCCGCGGTCGCACCAGCAGCTCATCCATGAATGTCCGGCTCGAGACGAGCGCGATGTGCGCTTCGGGCCGGGTCACGCCGCGAGCCCGCAGCATCTCGCGCGCGACGAGCAACATTCTGCCGGATGACTGCGGCTGCTCCGGAATCAGTTGTCCGGTGCCGATGCTGAGCACGCCGTCCGGTGTCAGGTGCTCGAGATACGCGTGCATGGCTTCGCGGGTGTAGAGGTAGTTCTCGGCGAGCACGTACGCGCCGCTGGTCTGGGCAGCGAGCGTGTCCACCCCCGTGATCTGGATGATGTCGTAGCGTTGCTTGGCGCGCTCGATGAAATGCCGGCCCTCGCCTGCGACGAGCGTGACCTTCGGGCTCGTGAACAGGCCGTCCGAATAGTCTTTGAACGTGTCGCGCAGGACGTCGATGGTGACCGGATCGAGCTCGACGCCGGTGATGTGAGAAGCCCCGAAGCGATCCGCGACGATGACGTCGCGCCCGCCGCCGACGCCGATGATGAGCACACGCGGCCCCGGCGGGACCACGTGATACGGCAGCCTCTGAATGTGATCGTCGAAGAAACCAAGCCGCCCCTGGCGCAGATCGTACATGTTGGTCCCCGCGGAGCCATCATGCGTGATGAAGCCCTGGATCTGCTGCATGTCGTAGTTCACCGTGCGGCTCAAACCCCAGTCCGGCAGATTTTTCACCGTGTCGGCGCGGCGCGTGACCACGTCCGTGCGAAACAGCGCTGTCCAGCGCGTGAAGGCCGAATGCATCTTGTGCTCGGCGAGGTGAAGCGTCAGGTGCTTGCTGGCTGCCTGTGTGACGGGCACGCTGCTGCCGAAGAACGCCGCTGCCGCGAGCGCCGCCCCGACGCTCAAGGCTACGCGAGCACGTGCTACGCCGTTGAATGCCGCTGCAGCGAAAGCAAAGCCCGCGCTGCCGAGCAGCAGGGCCCCCGGCGGCGAGAGCGAATTCATGAGCGGTACCGCCAACGCGCAACCCAGGCCGGCGCCCAGTAAGTCCCAGAAGTAAAGGCGATCCACGCGCTGCGCGCCCGCTCGGAGGGCGAGGCTCACCGTCAGGCCCGAAAAGAAGAACGGAACCGTGGCGCCCACCTCGTAGACGATCATCATCGCGAGATCGCGCGAGCTCGAGAGGATCTTCATGGGATCGAAGGGCAAGAGCACGACGATCACGAAAAATCCGGCGCCGCTCAGCGCCGTGATCAGGCTGGTGCGCGCCAGCGTGCCTTCCAGATCGCGCGAACCGATCTGTGGGCGCACGGCCAGCAAAGCTCCAGATGCGCCGTAACCGAGCAGTGCCGTCGAAATGACTACGTATGCGAAGTGATACCAAATGGTGAACGACAACACGCGAATCAGCGCAATTTCATAAAGCAACGTCGAGAGCGCGATGATCCAAATGCCGCGAAATAAGCGGCCGTAGGGTACTTGCAAGGGCGTCCTTTGTCGGGGTTCGAACGAGTTGCGCCGTGCAACCGATGTGCCGAACGTGGTTTAGCGATTGATGAGACAATCCGTGGTTTGCGTGAGAGTCGGCAATCCGCCCCTGTTGCAGGGCGTTACAGAGCAACCTCGCCTGCAACGTTACGGGCGGCATGTCTGGTCGCAGTCAACTGCCCTGCGCGCGCGGCGGGCGGGCGGGGGGAGCCGTGATCCGTCGAGCGGCGCGCAGCCTGCGTCGTAGCGCGATGCAGCCGAGTAGCAGCACGCCGCCGACTCCGATCCCGCTCATGGCCAGACCGCCGCGGAACTCCGAGGGTCGATAAACGAAGCGGACTCGCGACAAGCCCGCCTCGAGCTCCAGCGCGCGCAGCACGCAGTTGGCGCGCTGCCAGCTCACCCAGCGGCCATTCACCTGCGCTTGCCAGCCCGCGTACGCCGACTCCGAAACGACGAGGATGCCCGGTCTCGGCAGCTCGACTTCGAGCTCGAGCTCGGTGGGTGAGGGACGTCTCTCGGATTTGATGGCGGTCGCTCGCGCATCGCCGTCCGTGGGATATGGGCGCTGCGGAGCCTTTTCCAGGACGACTTCGCGGCGAGGGTCGAACGAGGGCCCGAGCACATAGCGCCGCGCCGCTGCGGGGTCCGGGATCACGCGCACGGCATGGTTCACCCAAGCCGTTCCCATGCGAGTGGGATTGGAGAGGAGCAAGCCGTCTGGAGTGGTTCGCACGAATTCTAACCGGCGGTTGATGAACACCCCGGCCTTGTTGCTCGGCGCGACCATGTATTGAAGGTTCATCGCGTCCAAAAAGCCGCGCGCCAGGCTGAGCTTCTCCCAATCGACAGCCTTTAGCGCCGGCTGCACGCCGAAGTATCGCGCAATCTCGCGTTGCCCCCACGGCAGGAAGCTTTCCTCCGCGCCGAACAGGCTCGGGATGCGATCGGTGAGGTTGTAGCCGTGAAGGATGTCGTGCATCGACAGCGCGCGCCCCGCGATCGGTTCGTCGTTGCCGAGCAGCTGGCGGAGTTGTCCATGGCGCCCAGGGCGCTCTACCGACGCGGTCATCGTGCCGAATGGGTACGAGCCGAGATGGGAGAGGATGAGCGTCAGAGCGGCTGCGAGCACCAGCCACGGCCGCCCGCGACCGCGCTGGATCTCGAGCGCAAAAGCCGCGAGCAGTGAGCTTCCGAGCACGCCGAGCAGCGCGGAAGGCAGCGTGGTGATGATGTCGAGCGGGCCCACGCTGGCGATGAAGAGCCCGCGATGCAGCGAGTAAGCGGCCGCCAAACACGAGCCGAGCAGCGCGGCCAAGCCCAGCGCGCGCCGCCGGACTCGGGAGTCCGAGCCGGCGTTCAGCAGGTTGTCAGTACCGATCGCGCCGAGCCACGCGAAGGGGAAAGCCGTCAGCAAGGACCAAGCGTACGGAAAGCGCACGAGCGCGAAGCCCGGTAGGCTCCTCAGCAGTAGCCAGCCGCCGGCCACGATGAAGACGCAGAACGCGGCCTGAACTGCCGCTGCCCAACCGGCGCGCCGCCCCAGCGCCAGCGCCATCAGCGTCAGGAATGCAGGCGGCCAGTATAGACTCGTCGGCGCGATCAAATTGCTCACCACCTGGCTCGTCTGCTCTGCGAGCACACCACGCTCGGTCTGGCCGGCGACTGCCATGAGCGGCAGGAGCTGAGCGGATGTCATGAGCGCAGCCAACGCGGCGGCACCCGCCAGCAGCGCCCAGGGCAGCGCCAGAAGCCGCGGTTCGCGGCTCGTGATGCGTTGCAGGAGCATGGCCAGCGCCAGCAGAATCAGCGTATCGAGCACGAACTCGGGATAGCCAGCCGTGATTTGCAGCGCGATCGTGCACGTCAACCCGATGAAGTCCGCCAACGTGGCACGCCGCGTGAGTCGCGTTGCGAAAAGGAAACACAACGGAACCCAGCATAGATTGGCGATCCGGTTCGGGTGATAGTTGCTGATCAGGATCGCCAGCGAGAAGACCCAGAGCGCTGCGCCCACGAAGGACGCGAGCTTGCCGAGCCCGTGCTCGCGAGCCAGGAGCAAGAAGCCGCCTGCGCAAAGCAGGTAGTGCAGGATCAGAAAAGCCCAGTACGCCGGCACGGGCGGGAGCACGCCGAACAGCAGAATCTTCGGCGGATAGAACACGGCGGGCTGCGCCGTAGCCAGAAACGGCAAGCCGCCGAACTCATAGGCGTTCCAGAGCGGCCAGCGCCCGCTCAGAAGTTCCTCGGACCCGAGCGCGAAGCGCGGCAGGAAATAGCTGTGCAGATCGTAGCTCATCAGCAGATAGCTCTTCGGGCCCAGGTCCGTGAGAGCGCGCTCGGCGAAAAGCGCGAAGAACGCTGCAATGCACAGCGCGATCAGCGCGAATGGCCAGTGGCGAGCCAGCGCCTCCACACGGCCTGCGTGCACATTCGAAGTCGGATTTATCCGAACCCCGACGTCGCGAACTTCTGCAGCACTCACGGACAGCAGCCCTCACCGAGTTCGACCCGTTGACCGTTGATGTCCGACGGCGACTCTGGCGATCACGCACGTCCAGTCTTCCGTCTCAGACACATTTTTCGCTCGAACGCCGAGCTAGTACCAGACGCACGCGCGGCGCAGATCGACGGAGAGCGTGCAGATCACGTCCGGAGAGCAGCGTTACGGACGTTACGCTGCAACGTCGCCTGCAACGTTACGAGCGTCGCCGCGCGATCAGGTCGCTACTTGAAGGAATCCGGAGCCGGCGGATTCTTCGTGAGCTCTTGGCGCGCGCCGAGCTTGAGCTCCCAGATCTGGAGGTAGCCGAACTTCTTGGTGGCGTCGTAGTAGCGGTCCCGAAACGCGCGTAGCTCGGGAAACTGTGGGACGAACGCTTCTGCGTCGCCGCGGGTCACCATCACGCGCGGCGGCTCGGCCATGATGTCTTCGAGCACCGAAGGCGGCACCAGCTTGTCGAAGCCCGCGCGATCCAGCAGGCTCACCGAGATGAGATAGATGTAATAGACGTAGCGCCCGCCCACCGCGACGGTGCGAGACGCGAAGTTCAGAAAGCGCACGTCACAGAATACGAAAACCGGCTCGTTCTCCTCGGTGATCGAATCGATGTAACGAGCGGCGTCGTCGACTTGCCGGTCCCAGTCGTCATCTTTGAGGTGCGGGACGAAGCTGCGGATTTTTGGGTTCGAGGGCGGCCGGTAGTCGAGGTATTCGAGACGCGGATTCTGATAGTCGCCCGGCGCAAAGCTCAACTCGGCGCGAGTGGGCATGTCCCAGAGCGTGGAGGAGTACAGAACCGCTAGAGCGCCCACCGCGGGCCGCAAGTAACGCGCGATCTGCGGGCGCCAGTGGCGAAGAAACACGTCCAGGTGGTAGATCGCGATGAACAGCGCGGGCACCACCAGCAGCAGCCCCTGGAAGATGTGAATGTCGTCCCCGCGCGGGTAGAGCACGTACGTGTACAACGTCGTGAGCACGAACAGCGCCGGCAGCTGCGCGTGACGCCGTGGCCAGTCCGCGCCAAAGCTCGCTTTGCCCCAGCGCTTCTGCAAGAAAAGCCAGGCCACGAAACAGAGCGTCAAGAGCCAGGGCAGCTGTGGCCAGAGGTACTCGTTGTAACCGATGTAAAACCACAGCTTGCCGACGGGAAGTCGTAGTGGTAGCGCATCGTGCCGACGATGCCGGCCATCTCGTGCATGTAGAGCGCGCTGCCCTGGACCCCGTAGTAGCCGAGCAGAATCAAGAGCGAGAGCCCGAGCACGGTGCCGAGATAGATCCCGAACAGCGTGAGCCTCTGCCGCGCGGCCGCGCTGCTGATGGGCGTGACCCAGGCGCGACGCGCGGCATAGCCGAGCACGAGGTAAAGCGGGACGATCAGGTACAGGAAGTACAGAACGTTGAAGAACTGTTTCAGGTAGTTCGAGAAGAAAGCCGCATACGCCAAGGCAGCCGCAACCTGCGCGCGCCGGTACCAGACGCCCAGGCGCGCATTGCCAGACTCCGGCTCCGGATCGGGCGCTCCGCTGAAGCAAAACAGCACGAAGAGCCCGCCAGCGAACAGATAGATGCCCGTGTTCAGCTTACTCCACAGCACGAGCGTGGTGCAGAGCGCAGCCAGCAGCGGATTGAGCCAGCGGCGCTGAAATGGCTGGGACAAGAGCAGGTGCCAGGCACCGAACGCGAGCGGCAAGGCCGTGAAGGAGGCATACGGCGTCTGAAGGGGTTGCCAGCCTTGCCCGAGCAGCACCGTCAGAAACAGCGCGGCCAGCGCCGCGTAGAAGCCGTTCGAGAGGGCTTTGACGGTGCGATAGCAGGCCAGGACGCTCAGGACCTTCAGGAACAGCACCCAGGCGTGGATGGCCCAGACCTTGTGCCCGGAGAGCACGTAGATCGGCACCGGGAACACCCAGTTGAAAGGACCATACAGGTCGACGACGTCCCAGAACGGCAGCTTGCCGCGGGACATTTGATGAATGTACTCGAGCAGCAGGCCGTCATCCGTGTCCGTGGGCCGCAGCCGCCAGTGCTGCCCGAGGTAAATGACCAGCAGCGCCACGAGTACGAAGCCGGCCGCCACGCGCAGGCCGCGCGGCCACTTGCTGAAATCGAACGCGGCTTCAGACATCGACGCTTCTCGATGCAGTCATGGCATGGCCTCGCGTCCGCGTGTGGAGCGAAAGCTTCAAGCCTCCGCCGCTAGCGCGGCGCGTTCACCGGCGGTCTCGAGCTTGGGTTGCTTGAAGCGGCGGCTCCATTTCCGCCCGAGCTCGATCATGGGCGCCTCGAAGAACAGGAACAGGACGGTGGCAACCAGCGTGGTGCAGAACATCACCGCCACGAACAGCGCGAAGAACTGCCAGGTGCCGAACGTGACGGCGTCCGAATAGCCGACGACCTTCAGCACCGAAAACATCACGTACGTGTGCGTGAGATAGATGCCGTAGGACACGCGCGCCATCGGGTACCAGAAGGGGTGTGCGAAGAAACGCGCGAAGCCGTTCTTCAGAAACAAGCCGTTGACCATCAGCAGGGCCGCACCGAGCGCCATCAAATTGAACTGAAAGACAGATCCAGATGCTGCCGATCAGCGCGACCCCCGCGATCCACGTAAAGTTCCCGACCTTCTGCACCAGACGCTCGAAGGCGTCATGGTGGTGAACGTAGTAGTACGCGACGAGCACGCCGTACCAGATCTCGTCGAAGCGGTTGTGCGAGCGGTAGTAGAAGCCTTCGAGCAGCACGATGCTCGGGTTCAGCTTGTACTGAAGCGCGCGCAGGCCGAACGGAATGAGCATCAACGCCCAGAGCCAGGCCGGTCGCACGCCGCGCTTTTGCGCCTGAAACACGAACACCAGGCAGAGCGGCAAGAGCAGGTAAAAGTGTTCCTCCACGCACAGCGACCACGCCCAGGGCAGGGGATTGGCTTCGCCCGCGCCGAAGAAGTAATTCAGCGTGTACGTGTAGTTCTGCCACGAGTTTTTGACCAACTCGTTCCAGCTTCCCCCCATCATGAAGAAGCCGAAATCCTGGAGCTCGTAGCGGAGGTACCAGAAGATGGCGAGCGTCAGGATGAAGTAATACGCCGGGAAAATGCGCATCGAGCGGCGCGTGAAGAACGACCAGAACTCCACCGTGCCGGTGTTTTTCAGGCTCAACATCAAAATGCGGCCGATCAAAAAGCCGCTGAGCACGTAGAACACGTCCAGCCCCACCCAGAAGCCGTTGATCGAACGGTGGAACCAGTTGAGCTCGGCCGTGGACGCACGAATCGGAAAGTTGCCGCTGAACATCGCGACGTGAAAGCACACCACGAAGTACGCGCTGAGTCCGCGCAAGCCGTTCAGCACGTGGAAGTCTTCAGCGGGCGGGGTCAAAACTTCCCGCCGGAAGCGATCGACTAGTTTGCTCGCGAAGTTCAGGGCCATTCTGCTGGTTCAGGCGCTCCGGGGGCCGCGATATAACACATCAACGGGTTTTGTTGATGTAGCGGCCGAAGGTCCAGAGCACGTTGAAGCCAAAACCGGTGCTGGCTTCGCCCCGGCAGATGGGCGGCATGATGTCGTGCCACATCAGTAGGTTCGTGAGCTTCTGGCGGATGTACGCGTCTTCGACTTCCGTGAGATAGAGTTGATTGGAGGGCACCGAGATCGAGTCGACCGAATCCCGAATCCGCATCTCGAAGGTGCGTTGGTGGATCGAGCCTTCGAAGTGCCCGCTGAGCTGTTCGTGGATCAGCGCGGCCGGTGTGGCGGCGGGGAGGATCTGGCGATTGGCAGCGACCTGGGCTTGCGCCCGGCGCTCCGGGGTGAGCTCCTCGCGTTGTTTTTCCAGCGCCGTGGGCAGGTCGGCATACAGGTCGCGCGTATCTTCCGGCAGCCGTTCCAGGAGCTCCTGCATGAGCTCCGGCCTCTCGAGCAGCTCGAGCGCGCGCCGGCGCAGGCGCCGGTTCGCCTCGTGGAAGAGCACCGAATGCGGGATCGTCGGTCCCAGGTCCGGCGAGTTCCAGATCAGCTGTCCGCCGGGCACGAGCACCTTCTGCATGGCGTCGAACACGCGCGGCAAGGCGCCCACCGGGATCAGGTGGAACACCATGCTCGCGATCAGAATGTCGGCCGACTGCTCGCCGAGCAACTCGTGCAGTGGGATGAACGAATCGCCGCGGCGGATCGAACGGAAGCGCACGTACGGGCAGTCTTTCAGCAGCTCATAGCCCTTGGCGAACCAGCTCGAAGGGATGTCGAGCAGCTCGAGCGTGAGCGAAACCTTGCGCGACTCGAGCGTGTGCAAAAGGCCCGTCTGGCGCAGGGCCTTCATGAGCTCGAGCGCGATCAGGCCCGTACCGGTGCCGTAGTCCACGATCCGGATCGAATCCGTCTTGCCGCCGCGCAAGCGAGCTCCAACGTCTTCCAGCACACTCTTCACGAGCAGGCCGCACGCATTCGAAACCCAGTTGCGCGCGTAACGCAGATTGCCGTCGTGATAGAGCAGCTGATGCAGCGCTTCGCCGTCCGCCGGCGGCGTGTTCGGTTCCGGCACCCACTCGTCCGTGCCGCGTTTCACGTTCGGAGAGCGCGGGATCAGGTCGTCCGAAGTGCCGACCACGAAGTGATTCACGCTGATCGACACGAACGGCTTCTTCGAAGGGTAGCGCGCTTGCCGATACAGAATCGGGGCGAGGCCGGCGGCCTCCGCGCAGCGCATGAACACCTCGAACTCCACGTGATACTGGTGTGAACAGCCGTGATAGAAATCGAAGGTGATGTTGTGAATGTCGCCCACGTGGCGGGACGCGAGCTTCGGCTCCACGGAGTGCGCTTCCAGAATCAGAATTCCGTGACGCGCGGTCCATTGAGCCCAGCGGCTCAAGAACTCGATCAGGTTGCGCTCGAGCAGTAAATTCGGGATAGCCTCGCCGTCCTCGGTCACGAAGGCGCCCGTCGAGCGATCGTTGTGATCGTAGACGCGGCTCGGTTCGGGAGGCTGGTAGCGCCGGTTGTGATCGATGAAGGCGCGGATGTGCAGGCCGTCCCGAATGTCGAGACCTTCGCGCGCGAGATCGTCGGCGAAGCGCGCTGGATCCGTGACGTCCCCGAACAGCACTTTGGCCGGAACGCCGGCTTCCTGCAGCGTCTTGCGCGCCACCTGGATCGCGGCGTCGTTGTAGTCGGCGCCCAGCATGAGCAAGGGGTAGCGATCGAGCTGTTCGCCGCGTTTGGTCTTGGTCTTTACGGCCTCGTAAATGCGCTTCAGCCAGGAACCGTCCCCGCAGCCCATGTCGGCGATGAACTTGGGCTGCTCGGAGATCGGCTCGCTGTTGAAGATGTCGACGATGATGTCGTCCGCGTCCAGGAAGTAGCGCTGGTGCGCGTGGCTGCTGGCGAGCACGTTGAGTTTGCGATCGACGTGCCACTCGGTCTCGCCCTCCTTGACATGGGTCAAGAGCTCCTTGCCAGCGAACAGCACGTCCTGGAGCGCGGCGAGCATCGACAGGTACGAGCCGGAGAGGCCGTAGTGATAGGCGTACGTGCGCGCGAGACGGCCGAACTCCGTCCAGGAGCCGTCCTTTTCACACCAGCCCACGGCGGAAAACAGCCGCAGCAGCTCCGCGTTGATGCCGAGCGGATTGTCGCGGAGCTCGAGCTCCGCCAGCTCGTTGTGGTGAAGCAGGCTGATCACCACCGGGTGCATCACGGCGCCGGTGAGGTGATGAGCGATGTGCTGCTGCGTGGCCTTCGGCAAATGCGCGAGCTGCTGGGTCACGTCCCAGCCCTCGGCGATGTCGTCGATCAACGTGCGCAGCGTGCCGAGCTTTTCCGGCGTGAGCTCGGAGTACTCGAAGGGAACGAGGGAGCGCACGCGTGCGCCCACGCTTTCATAAGTGGCGAACGCGGGTGCCACGCTGCGCCCGGCGTCCGTGAGGCCGTAGAGCATGTCCTGGGTGCCCGGGCTACCGCTGCGCGCCAGCCAGCCCTGTTGCGCGAGGCAGCGCAAGCCGACGTGCAGATAGCCGGGATTGGCCTTGGTGAGGTGGGCGATATCCCCGACCGAGATGCGCCGGCGAGCGGCGATCAGGTCCAGCACTCGACCCCGCCGTAGTGCGTGCAGCAGAAAGCTCAGGATCATGCCGTCCTGGTGCAGGAACAAGGTCGAGCGATAGGCTGTCATTTCAGGAGTTTGTCACGAGGGTTCGAGGGCTATCAAGGTGCGTGCCCGGTTGGGCGGTAGACGCAAGGAACAGAAAACGCCGAGACATGTAGCGACGCGGAAAGGCTTGGCGGAGGCGCCACAGACCGGCGTCGAGCAAAAAGTGCCACATCACGATACCGAGTGAAGCGCCGAGCAATGCGCTGCCCAGCGTGGCGCTCCAGGTGCTGGGCCGGCGGGCGAGCTCGATGGCCGCGCCGCCGAGTAGCGTGAATCCGGCCAAGATCAATGCGCTCCGCCGCTTGAGCTGCGCGGGCACGCTCACCACGAAGAGCATGAACACCAGGTACTGGAGGCCGTGGGCAACGAGGTAAATGAACACCGCCGAGAACGCGTCGCGGAACACGAACAGCGGCGCGTAGAAGGCCATCAGCGCAAAGCGCGTGAGCTCGCGCAGCGGCCGCTTGCGCCACGCTTCGGCCCTCAGCGTGCAGGCGTACACGAGCCAAGCACAGCCGAACACACCCAGAGCTAACCGATGGATCTGCGTGTCGTACGGACCGAGCGGCGTGGCTCGGTAGGGCGTGACGATCACCAGCGTGGCCAGGATGGCGGCCACGCCCGTCAAGCTCACGGCGAGCCGCTCGAGCCGCGTCACGGAGCTGCCGTCCGCCCGGCTGGCAAAAGCCAAAATGCCCTGATTTTGGCGAGAAAAGTGGTGCACTTGCCAGACCCAGAAGGCCACCAGCGCGTACGCCTGAACGAGCGGCGAGGTCAGCACGAACAGCAGCGTGCTGAGCACCAAGAGCAGCGCCGGGACGATCAGGTAGCGCAAGTACCGGCCCTCGCGCATGAAGGCGCGCATCTCCGGATCGGAGTAGAAAAAGAAGCTGGCCGCGACGTGTCCGCCCGCTCCCAGAAAGAGCAGCACGGAGACCAGAGCGTTCA
>Ga0193706_1001120_pt1 | contig 12557 bp, 14 predicted proteins | sample U3c1metaG_FD_160130 | JGI IMG/M metagenome (GOLD analysis project Ga0193706, IMG submission 160130) | Soil microbial communities from a riparian zone of the East river system, Colorado, United States - U3c1 | ecosystem: Environmental > Terrestrial > Soil > Riparian zone | place: USA: East River... | reverse complement strand
AAACAGTGTGAGAGACCTGGTAATGATCTATCCTTCACCTGCGGCATCAACCGCAAAGCTTTTAATTAATTCTGCCGGAGACGGGGAGGCCAGGTTCAATATTTTCAATACTGCCGGTAAATGGATGCAGGGCGGGTATGCTACGGTTTTAGCAGGAACGAATACCATTCCCCTGGATCTGCGTAAACTTTCAAAAGGAAGTTATTTCATCAGGATGGCCTTGAATAACGGAGAAGTGAGAACAGTGGGCTTTGTAAAGGACTAAGATGAAAAACTCCGGTATTATTCCCCCATTTTCCAGCAGCCATCTTTCGAATGCTCAAAGATCGATTCGATCACTTTCATATTATTAACAGCATCCCTAAGTGATGTGGGAGCAGGCTCATTCTTTTCGTTTTTTAAACCCGGTAATAAAACCAACCACCTGTTTCATGCCCACATTGGTGGCATGGATACATTCGCGAGGGCACTCATCATTGCAGATAATATTTTGCAAGATTCCGATTACAAAAAATTCCCTAAACGTTATACAAGTTTTGATGAGCGAAAAGGAAAAGCATTTGAAGAAGGAAAATTATCACTGGAAAACCTGCGGGCTTATGCAATAGAAAAAGGAGAACCGGAAACAAGAAGCGAAAGACAGGAATAATTTAGAGAATATCATAAATAGGTTCGTTTAAGAAACCTGTAAGGGGAGAAGCTTCGGGAGAATCGTAAACAGAAAATTTTACCATTACTCCTGAACTGGTATCTTTATAATACAGAAATTAAATGGGTGGCGGGCCACGGGGATTTTGCCATTATGGCTGGTACGGCCTCAGATAAAACAGAAAGTATTAAACTTGCAGTTATAGAATAAATCGGTTGAACATGTTCATGGAGCAAACAATGCGTTGGTTCGGGCCTAATGATCCCGTAAGCTTATCAAATATCCGGCAGGCGGGTTGCAGTGGCGTTGTTACAGCGCTGCACCATTTGCCTGTGGGGGAAGTATGGCCTGTTGATGAGATCAAGGCAAGAAAAAAAATAATTGAAGCTGCAGGCCTCGCCTGGACTGTGATTGAAAGCCTGCCTGTGCATGAGGATATAAAAAAGCAAGCCGGTAATTACCGGCAATACATAGAAAATTATAAAACCAGCCTGCGAAATGTAGCTGCCTGTAGTCTGAAAATAGTTACTTATAATTTCATGCCGATACTGGACTGGCTTCGTACAGATCCTTCCTATACTATGCCGGACGGCAGCAAGGCATTATATTTTGAGCGTGCCGCATTCATTGCTTTCGACCTGTTCTTATTGAAAAGACCAGGGGCTGAAAAAGATTATACAGCAACAGAAATTGAAAAAGCCACAGCAAAGTTCGGACTGATGGATGAAGAACAGAAGGAAAAATTATTCCGCAATATAATGCTTGGCCTGCCCGGAAGTGATGAAGCATTTACTGTAGAACAGGTACTTGCTGCTTTGAAAACTTACGATGGCATCAATCCAAAGCAATTGAAGCAACATCTTTTTTATTTTCTTAAACAGGTGGTTCCTGTTGCAGAAGAATGCGGCCTGCAGCTGGCTATCCATCCCGATGATCCGCCTTATCCTGTACTTGGCCTGCCAAGGGTGGTAAGCACTGAAGAAGATGCGTTGGATATCATCAGGTCAGTTCCTTCAGCCGCAAACGGTTTGTGTTTTTGTACGGGTTCTTTTGGTGCCAGGGCAGACAATCATTTGGTAAGTATGATACAACGTTTTGCCGGCAACATACATTTTCTTCATTTGCGCAATACGAAGCGTGACGAGGAAGGAAATTTTTATGAGGCCGATCATTTAGCAGGCGATACCGATATGTATGCAGTTGTAAAAGAAGTTGTACTGATGATGCGGCACAGGAATATTTCTATACCTATGCGCCCGGACCACGGACACCAGATGCTGGATGATCTTAAGAAATCAACTTACCCCGGCTATAGCGCCATCGGGCGTTTGCGGGGACTTGCAGAATTACGCGGACTGGAACTTGGTATTCAGCGGTCATTTGATTCATAACACATGACACAAGGAGAAGCTGCAAGGGAGATATATAATAAATAACCAAAGAGATCTCAAATCAGTAAGATCACTTTATTTAAAATATACACTGGCAGCTTGCAACTTGCAACTTGTATCTGTTAACTTTATTTTTTCATCATCATACCTCCACCAGTAAAAACAAGTGATACAGACCAGCGGTTTATATCATCTGATGGAGCACCGTTTAAAGATTGATTTTCTGTGCTCTTCCAGCTTTTGTCTTTAAAAGCTCCGGCATAACCTCCCTGTATTCCGATGGTGCCTGGATGTTTTGGTGATTTTAATGCAATGCCAAGACCAAAGCGATACGTTACGAATGAGTTTTTGAATTTCACACTGCGTATACTGTTTTGCACACCGGGTGAAGCTGCCACATCATAAAAATCCACAGCCCCGACTTCTTTATAGAAGATGGCGTTATAACATTCCGCACCAATACCAACCATGGGATATACCATTACCATATCTGAAGGAATAACATCATAACCGAAGTCAACACCACCACTCAACATGCGTATAGCACTGCTTCTTTCATCAGGATCGCCGGTAAGGCTGCTTCCGCCGGTAACTGATAACTGGGAGACAAAATTTTTGATAACGTGCATGGAACCTGCAGAGAGTGTCCACATATGACCACGGAGTTGCTTATATTCCGGAAATCCTGCAATACGGCTGTTAAGGCCATCAAAATCCTGGAAAGTGACACCAATGCCCCTCGTCATAAGCGGTGCATGCTTATGCATTTTGTTTTTCCAGTCTTTTTTTTCCTGCGCAGCCAAAGAAAGGGAAACAGAACACATTAGAATTAAAATAATAGTTTTCATGATTTTTGTTTTATTGTTAATGTTAATGAGAGATAATTGTAAAGAACATCGCATTTTTCATGCCGTGGTAGAAAATTAACAGATGTACGTAAACTTCAGGAAACTAGATTTTTACAGACTAAGAAGAACTAACCTGATTTTGTACCAAATAGCATCGTTAAATTTAATTTACTATTAAACAAAATGTCCGGAAAATACACAGCTGGATCGCTGAGTATTTATTTTTTTTAATGCAGTTGGGTAAATTATTCCTCGCTGGTAAAGCAGTTAATAAAAAGCGCCCTGTACGGGGCGCTTTTTTCTGAGATCCAATATATGTGTGAAGTTAGGTTCCTTATTTCATCTTGCTTTTTATTGCTTTTGCTTTTGCAAGATGTGCTTCCAGGGTAGGTAATGTTTTAGCAGCAAAGTCCTTTACCCTGGCATTTGCGTTATTTGCTGCTGCGTCCTTGAACCTTTCTATACTTTTTCCATGACTGTCGATCATCATGTCTATAAAATGTTTGTCATAGTCTTTCCCTTTCATTGCACCCATGTCTGCCAGGTGTTTCCGGTGGTCTTCAGTCATTGCGGTGGGAAGCAGGATATTTTCCTCATTGGCAATTGAGATCAGCGCCGCATTTGCATTGCCATGGTCTGTTTCAAGCGTTTTGCCAAAGTCCTTTACATCCTGGCTGCCGCCATTGCTTTGGGCCTGTTTACCCATTTCCACCTCTGCGATCCCATTCTGCGCAGTTACCATCACAAATTCATTGGAGGTCTTGCCAACGGCCGTCGTGTCGGTTGTTACCTGCGACACCGTGGCGCTGTCGGTGGATGTTTCAGTTGTTTTATTGTCATTGCATGCCGCAAATACAAGGGCTGAAACAGCCAGGGCTACCGCCGAAAAGTTTTTTTTCATAATTGTAAGTTTTTATTGTTCGATTTAATTGTATATAAAATTTAGTTTTTCTTTTTGCCAACTATCAACACATAGATGACATACAGCCATCCTAAAATGCCATGAATGATCGCCCAGAGAACTGATTTATTCCTGTTCCATGACACCACCACAGCTACAATGGTTCCAAGCCCTACACCAGGAAATAAGTATACCGGTCGTATATAACCATTTGGGTTGTTATCATAATTTATACAGGAGGCCATGAACAGCAGGCATAGCCAAAATAGCGGGATCATTTTCCTGGGCATTCTGTTTTTTTAAGACTTCAATAGTTGCGTTTTTAATTCTCAGGATAATTGACGCAACAAGTGTAAGAACAGTTGCATATATAAGATAGTTATTGAAATAATAGAAAGTAAAATTTAGAGTATACTCAACGCCCTCTATTGTAGGTTGATAAACCAACAAAATAGGCTTATAAGCCAACGATTATATAAGCGGCACTAATTACTTTTACCTCACTCTATCAAGGAAACATATTGAAAATAAATTCTTTACACTTTTTATTAATTAATTAAGACTACCTTTTGCAGGAGGTAGCAGATAATACGAAGATTTATGGAGGATACCAATCTATTAATTGAATTAGGGGCGAAAATCAGGATGATACGGTTGACTAAAAACCTAACCCAGAACCAACTTGCCATCAACTGCAATTTTGAGAAATCAAGTATGTCGAAAATCGAATCAGGGCAGGTTAACATGTCTTACCTTACGTTGCATAGAATAAGTAAGGGACTGGCTATTCCTATCAGGGAACTGCTACCGGAATAATACCTTTTTGTTCTCCCCATTGTTCAGGATAATTTCGCAAGACACTTATTTAGATCGATCCCTTTACCCAATACCTCCTTAAAAAGATCCCCTGTTTTTTTTACTCTTTTTGGAATGGTCTCAATATTAAAAGCTGAGGGATGAAGTCCTGCTTTTACTTCTTTCCATAATAACGGTGTGGAAACAGTTGCTCCCGGTTTTGGCCGCAGGCTATATGCCGCAGCGATGGTTTGTCCCCGGCTATTTTGCAGGTAATCAAGGTATATATGTTTATTACCTCTTTTTTTAAGATTTCTTTCCATGGTTGTAAATGACGGCAACTGCTCATTAACTATTGTAGACAGGATCTGCCCAAAATCTCTTACTTGTCCATAAGAATATTTTCTGCCCATAGGTATATAAATGTGTAAACCGGTAGCCCCGGATGTTTTACAGTAGCATGCAGCGCCTGCCCTGTCAAGCACTTTCTTATAAGTGAGGGCTGTTTCTATTACCTGTTCAAATGTATTTTTTTCGGAAGGGTCTATGTCGATGATCATATAATCAGGCTTATCCAGGGCTTTGACAGTTGAATTCCAGGGGTTGAGTTCTATACAGCCTAAATTATTCAGGTAAGCAAGTGTTGCTTTGTCATTGCAGATGATATAGTCCACGTCTTTTTTTGTTGATTCAGAATATAAAAGAATGCGCTGCACCCATTCCGGCGCTTCGCCACCGGCGTCTTTGTGATAAAAGGCAGGCGCATTAATCCCATTTGGATTTCTTTTTAAAGATTCAGGCCGGTCTTTCAGGTAAGGCAGGATATATTCCGCCATCGACTGGTAATAATCTATCATCATACCTTTCGTAATGCCTTCCTTTGGCCAGTATATTTTATCCCGGTTGGTGATCTTCACTTTTGTCCTGCCTATGACGAGTTCATTTGCATTATCATCAGCAGTTTTTGAGTTCTTTGTTTTTTTTGGCGCTGCAGTTTTTGTTTTTTTAATGATAATATCTTTTGGTGATTTATCTTCTCTCATTCGCAGAAATATGGGGTGGCGCATTTTTCCATCATTCGTCCATTCCGTGAACTTTACTTCGCAAACATAATTTGGCTTTAACCAGGTTACAGGCATATTGGTCTTTACCGGTTCATTGAAAGGCGCTTTGTTTGTCTTCAGGGGATTAAGTTTACCATAAACTTCTTTCAATCCTTTTTCTGAAAAGCCCGAACCCGTATGGCCGGCATACTTTAAGCCATCCTCACCCCGGGTCGCCAGCACCAATGCACCGAAATATTTTCTTGAACCGGTAGGTTGTGTAAACCCAACGATAATGACTTCATCAGATTTGTGGTGTTTGATCTTTAACCATTCATTGGTTCTTGTGCCTTCATGATAGTGACTGTCTGCTTTCTTGGCCATTATCCCCTCAAGGTCCTGTTTACCTGCAGCATCAAAAAAATCTTTTCCCTTGGCAACAACATGGTCTGAATATTTTATGATGTCATCCTTCTTAATTAATTGCTGCAATAACTTTTTCCTGTCTAAAAGCGGTAGTTCGGATGTATCTTTTCCATCCAGCGACAGCAGGTCAAATACATAATAGCAAATAGGGTAGTTGGTATTGTCTTCGTAGTGCTGTAATTTCTGGAAATCAGATCTCCCTTCTTCGTTAAGCACCACGATCTCGCCATCGAGTACCACATCGTGTTTTATTTTTTTTAGTGCATTATAAACAAGCGGGTAATTGTTATTGAAGAGGAGACCATTCCTCGAAGTTAATTGTATGTCGCCATCCTTTATCTCTGCAATGGCCCTGTAACCATCCCACTTTATCTCGAAGATCCATTCCTTGTCATCAAATGGCTCGTCTGTCTCTTTCGCAAGCATGGGCCGGGTAAAATGTTCAAGCTTCTTTCTTCTTTCTTTGATCACGCTGAAAGTTTTTTTTTAGGTTTTGCATTTTCAGCAAGCCATTTATTGATAGGAGATGCGGCCGCAGTTTCTTTTTCGCTGTCATACACTGTGCTCACGGCATATTCATCCTTATGCTTTATCAACAACCAGGCATTCTCCTGTTTCCCTTTAAGCTTTACCAGCGCAAATTCTCCCTTGAGTTTTTTCCCATGAAGCGTGAATTTTAAATTACCGGATCTTAACCCTGCCTTTATTTTTTTTTCCGCATCCGCCCTGGCTGAACTTTCCAGGTCGGTATATTTTCCATTATCCCATATCTCTACAATGCCAGCACCATAGCCAGAAGGTATTACGCCTTTAAAATCTTTATAGGAATAGGGATGGTCTTCTACCATCATCGCCAACCGCTTGTCTTTTGGATTCATGGAAGGGCCCTTGGGTACGGCCCAGCTTTTTAAAACGCCATCCATCTCCAGGCGGAGATCATAATGCAGGTGTGAAGCCTTATGTCTTTGCACCACGAAGGAAAGTGAAGGGGTATTTTTTTTTATTTTTCCTTCAGGTTCGGGTGAAAGGGCGAAATCTCTTTTTTGTTTATATTTTACCAGGCTCATATCAGGAAGCTTTTTTGTTCTTTGATCCCAGGCTGGCCTTCAGTTGCTCCATAAGGTCCTTCGTTTTATTATGTACCACCTTCATCTGGGGTTCAGCGATCTTCGTTCCTTTGCTCTTTGCCTTGATGATCTTCAGCAATTGCTCCGTGTAGGTGTCTTTGTATTTAGTGATATTGAATTTTCCCGTCAGTTGGTTGATCAGGCTAACGGCCATTTTCATTTCGGCAGGTTTAATGGTTGTCTTCGGCACATTCAACTCCTTTGTATCTCTTATCTCTTCCTGGAAACGGATCTTGTTTAAGATGATCATCTCACCAGAGGTTCTTAATATCGCTAAAGCTTCTTTATTGCGCATCACAAAACTGGCAATACCTGCTTTGCCCGTTTTCTTCAGTGCTTCCCTTAATAATGCATAAGCCCTTATACCTGATTTATCCGGTACGAGGTAATAGGGTGTTTCATAATAAACACTATCAACTTCTTCCAGTGATACAAAATCGCTTATATCTATCGACTTTGTTTTTTCCGCACCGGCTTTATCAAAGTCTTTCTTCTCAAGTATCACGTACTTGTTCTGGAGCATATAGCCTTTTACAATGTTTTCCCATTTTACTTCCTTCCCTGTTTTTTCATTCACCCGCATGAAGCGGATATTTGACAGGTCCTTTTTATCCAGCATATCAAAATCAAGTTCACTGCCTTCGGTAGCGCTGTATAATTTTACGGGGATATTAACCAATCCGAAGCCTATTGCTCCTGTCCATAATGGTCTCATAAATTTGTTTTTAGTTTAATAATAAATATCATATCTAAAATCCTGCCTCTTTTATTTGAACTGGCTTACGGTTTTTCATGTAGAAAAAAGTATAAAGAATGGGTATACCATTTAAAGAAGAATCGACCATTTGCCTTCCTTGTCTTTTATATAAGACAAACCATTACTCATTTCATGTATAGTATTGCCCGAGCATTTATCGAAGGAGCTCTTTTGTTCATATATTCTGATACCATTATTGGCTCTTGTCAGGTAATTTACAAGAGCAGGCATAGTGCCCGGTATCTCATGTAACCATTGTTCATCATCTTCTTTTACAAATGCCTGGCTCATATATTCAGTTTTTTATTTTCTTTTAACCATTAATGATTTCTCCGCCATTGGGGTGTATAACCTGCCCTGTGATATAAGAAGCATCTTCGCCCGCAAGGAATAAATAAGCGGGCGCAACTTCTGATGGTTCACCGGCTCTCTTCATGGGTACATCGCTACCAAAGCTTGCAACCTTGCTTCCCTTAAAACTTGAAACGATCAACGGCGTCCAGATCGGCCCCGGCGCCACTGCGTTAACACGGATACCCTTTTCAACAAGGTTGGCAGAAAGGCTTCTTGTAAATGATACAATTGCCCCCTTGGTAGCAGCATAGTCGATCAATCCACCGCTTCCCCGGTATGCCGTAACTGATGCCGTATTAATAATACTGCTTCCTTTTTTCATAAAGGGCAGGGCCGCTTTTGTTAACCAGAACATCGAATACACATTTGTTGCAAAGGTTTTTATTAAATGAGCTGTTGATATGTCCCCGAGGCCCTTGCTTTCATAATGTATCGCCGCATTGTTCACAAATATGTCTATGCTGCTGAATTTTTTTTTGACCTTTTGTACGGCCGATCTGCAGAATACTTCTTTCGAAATATCACCGCTGAGCAAAAGGCATTTCCTGCCGTATTTTTTTTCTACTATTATTTTAGTATCGTTGGCATCCTTATGCTCATTCAGGTATATTATTGCAATGTCTGCACCCTCTTTGGCAAAGAGCAGGGCCACGGCTCTTCCTATGCCACTGTCGCCACCGGTGATAACAGCCACTTTCCCCAGGAGTTTATTTGTTGCTTTTACAGCCTCATTTTCTGTTTCAGGAACCGGCTGCATCTTATGTTCAATACCCGGGCGGGACTGGTGCTGGGCTTTGCGTAAATTTCTTTTTGGATTGGCTTTCTGCATACTTTTATTTTTCAACAAGCATGCCTAAAATAGAAAAAGGGTTTTGGTGTTTACCAAAACCCCTTAGTGTTTCTTATTTTATCCCTTCGCCGGAATTACCCGTATCAGGTTCAAAGGGTATGATCTCAAGTTTTAAATTTTTAAACTACCCCTTTAAAGTAAGAAACTGGTAATAGAAATTCAAATACTATGCCAATAGAAGATATTGGTTAAACATATTTACGCACATTTTTAAATACACAATATTTTATACTGAATGATCCTCCTGGTTAAAAAAATCCACAAAAGCGCAACAGGTGAAAGCCTTATAGCACAAAAAACACCCCATTCTTGTAAATTTTTCCTTAAAAAGAAGTGGCATAATAAATGATTTACCATCGATAGCGTGTTTAATTATTAAAACTTAAAATTTATATTATGGAAAAGAAGATGCAAAAAAAGCCGGCAGGTAAAACCCCCGGGACCAAAAATCAGAACGAGATGACAGACGCAACGCATTCTATGCTGCATTCGTTTTTTACAGATGAGTTAAAGGATATTTACTGGGCTGAGAAAAAGCTGGTGAAGTCGCTCCCAAAATTGCAAAAGGCAGCTACGAACGAAGAATTGAAAAATGCATTCGCCCAACACCTGGAACAAACCAAAGAACATGTTACAAGGATAGAGCAGGTATTTGAATTGTTGGGAGAAAAGGCACAGGCTAAAAAATGTGAAGCTATGGAAGGTCTGTCAAAAGAAGCCGAATCAGTTATTGAAGATACAGAAGAAGGCACATCAACAAGGGACGTAGGATTAATAATTGCAGCGCAAAAAGCAGAACATTACGAGATCGCTACTTATGGCGGCCTTGTGCAATTGGCCAATACACTGGGATTGGAAGAGGTATCAGGCCTGCTGCAGTCTACATTGGACGAAGAGAAGGAAACTGATCAAACACTGACAGATATAGCAGAAAGTAAAGTAAATCATATGTCATTGCAGGAAGAAGAAGCATAAACACATGATCCGTACCGGCATCTTTTATATTTTAAAGATTAATAAAGTACAGTCGGGCATTAACACCCGGCTGTACACTTTAATAAAACAGGAATAAAAAGTTACAAGATGGAAACTAAATACAATGAAGCAACACAGAACCGGCCGTTGGGCGACAGGATCATCGACGCACCCTTTGTTTTTATTGATATAAAAAAATACGGGTATCTACTGATAGAAGAGGAAGCCTGGAGAAAGTATGACCGTAACAGCATTACGGTTTATAAAACAGAGGGACTCACCATGGTTTTAAGTTGCCTGCGCAATGGGGCAACACTAATGAACAACCTGGTAGATGGGGTAATTACTCTCCAGGTACTCGAAGGAACAATAGAATTTACCGTAGATACCAGTACAGTAACCCTGCAGAAGCAGCAGATCATAACCGTGCATGCAGGTATTATGTACACGGTTAAGGCTGTGGAAAATACATTGCTTTTAATGACGAATAAGGTGGAAAATAAAACACAGAACATAGCCGCCTGAAAGGGTGTGCTTAAAATATTTGTTTACAATAATTTCCGTACGCCAGCCCTTGCAGGCTGATGCATCCCCCGGGCGCAAATAAGGTTGGAGATTTTATATCCCCAAAATCCATGTTATGGTAATTTCTTTTATAAAGGCATGGTATTAGCAGAATTATAATAATTATAAGGTAAGATCCGGGGAGCTGGTAAGCATTTTAGCAGTCAGAAATTATTATCTACCATGAGTGTATCAAAAAGAAAAAGCCGGGAAAAAGACCTTTTTGACATACTTCCGCAGGCTATCTCAGCATTTAAAAAAAATATGATCGAACCCTTTTTCGGGGAGAATAAAAATGCCAGATATAATAATGAAAGGCCTCCTTTAAGGTCTGAGCTGTTTACCGAGCAACAGCTGAAACAGCACGCCCAAGCCATTTCCAAAAAGCATATGCTCATATCGGGCCATCCTTCGGAACAACTTTTAAAAAGACTGGCCGAGAATGAAAAGATACTGCTCGATGTTCATGCGGTACTCACCGATGTGGTAACAAAAAACGAAAGAATAGTACCGGCCGCAGAATGGCTGCTGGATAATTTTTATTTAATAGAGGAACAGATATACATTGGAAAGAAGCATTTTCCAAAAGGGTACAGCAGGGGATTACCCCAACTGGCTAAGGGAGAATCTGCCGGGTTGCCACGTGTTTATGATATAGCTGTAGAAATTATTTCCCATAGTGATGGACATATTGACCTTAATAACCTGACCGGCTTCATTACTTCTTACCAAACCACCACCTATTTAAAAATTGGGGAATTATGGGCATTTCCCATTATGCTGAGACTGGCATTGCTGGAAAACCTGCGTCGTCTTTCCATCCAGATGGTCATTGATATTGCCAATAAATCACTGGCGGCAGAATGGGCGGATAAACTGATCGATACAGCAGAGAATGACCATAAGAACCTGGTACTGGTGATCGCCGATATGGCAAGATCTGAACCTCCGATGGTAAGTTCATTTGTAGCGGAGCTGGCGAGGAGATTACAGGAAAAAGGAAGCAGTCTTTCACTTCCCATAAACTGGATAGAACAGCAATTATCTGAAAATGGATTGACCAGCGAGGAACTCATACAACAGGAAAACCAAAAACAAGCTGCTCACCAGGTCTCTATCAGCAACAGCATCACCAGTCTTCGGTTTTTAGGCAGTACCGATTGGCGTGAATTTGTGGAAAGCACCAGTATAGTTGAAAAAGTTCTTCTTGAAGATATTAATGGGGTGTATGCGGGGATGGATTTTTACACAAGAGATCATTACCGTCATTCGGTAGAAAAAGTGGCCAAGTACAGCAGCTTATCCGAACAGCAGGTTGCAACAATGGCCATTGAAGCGGCGAAAGAAAATGCAGCGAAAAATGCTGACCCGAGGTTATCGCATGTTGGTTATTATCTTATTGGTAAAGGTTTGCTGAAGATCCAGAAGCAGGCAAAAATGAAGGCATCCAAAATGGAGACCTGCCGGAAGATCACCAACCGTTTTCCTTTGTTCGTTTTTTTGGGTGGTATTTTTTTATTTACGGCAGCCCTCACCTGGGGCCTTCTGGCAAAAGCTTATAGCGATGGATTGAATAACTGGATAGCGCTGGGGTTATTGGGCCTTGTATGTCTTGTTGCTACGAGCCAGCTCGCAACAGATATCATTAACTGGATCACCACGGTATTGTCGCGGCCATCGGTATTACCTAAGATGGATTTTTCAAAAGGGATACCGGAACGGTACCGCACTATGGTGGTGGTGCCAACATTACTTACGGATATAACCGGACTCAGGGACCTTATTGAAGGCCTGGAAGTGCGCTTCCTTGCTAACCGCGATGCAAATCTTTGTTTTGCTTTATTGACAGATTTTAAAGACGCGGATGCTGAGGTGTT
>Ga0193706_1001119_pt1 | contig 12564 bp, 13 predicted proteins | sample U3c1metaG_FD_160130 | JGI IMG/M metagenome (GOLD analysis project Ga0193706, IMG submission 160130) | Soil microbial communities from a riparian zone of the East river system, Colorado, United States - U3c1 | ecosystem: Environmental > Terrestrial > Soil > Riparian zone | place: USA: East River... | reverse complement strand
GACCCTGTGCAGCCTGATTCAGCCTGGAACGCTGATGGTCTATGGCCGCGCCGGGAAGACCCCCTGGAGCGCGATGCAGTAATTCAGGACGAGATAGGGCTGCAGATTGTTGTGCGGAAGGCTTCCGCCGGCCGGCGGAAGCGCCTCCGGAGCGAAGGTCTGGAAGCCGGATGCGCCGTCCGCATAGGCATTGCCGTTGAGACTACGGCCCAAAGCGGTGCCCGTTGTCGGAGTCACCGTCGTCGACAATATGTTGAGCGCGTTGATCGTATGGTTGTGCGCCGGCATCTCGGAGACGAGAAGGGTCACCGACTCCTCGCCGCCCATCTCACCGAGGAAGCGCTGCGACAATCCCTGGCCCTGCCCTGGATGCATGGGCGAAAGGCCCTGCAGATCGGGAAGCGCGAAGGTGCTCTTGCCGTCGCCGCCATAGGTGGTTCCGAGCAACGAGAAGAGCGCGGTGTTCTGCGAGATGGGCATGAGCTGCCCGTCGCAAAAGGCCCAGCCCTTGGGGGCGAAGTTGAACGGGAAGATTCGGATCTCAGCGACAAAGGGATCGGCCATCTTCGGCTCCTAATTGGGGCTCGGGTAGAGCCCGAACAGCGAGATGATGTGATTGATGCACAGGAAAGGCTGCATGTTGTCGTGCGGCTGGCTTCCGCCCACGGGAGTCACCGACGAAGCGTTCATCGGCACGTTCGGCGGCGTGACGTTCGCCTTGTAGACGCTGACCGGCGAGAGCGCGCCGGCCACCGCGCCGGCCGGGTTGGTGCCCGTGCCCGGATCGGTCGAGACCATCAGCGGATGGGTGTGCTGCGGGATCTGGTTGATGGTCAGGGTGACCGATTCCACGCCGGCCGCCTCGGCCTGCTGATAGTTCACGCCATCCGGGCCTGTTCCGAAATGCATCGGGATGCGGCTCTGAAGGTTGGGCAGTCCGAAGGTCGATTCGCCGTCGCCGCCGTACATCGTGCCGATCAGCTGGAAGAGCACGTCGTTCTCGGAGATGGGCAGGAGCTGCCCCTCGCAAAACATCCATCCGACCGGAGGGAAGTTCCCGGCGAACATTCTGATCTCGCCGACAAAAGGTTGGGCCATTTTCTGATCCTCTTAGTTCTGCGAGGGGAAGATGCCGATCAGGGCGATGCAATAGTTCAGCACGAGATACGGGCACATGTTGGTGTGGGCCTGGCTGCCCCCGGTATTGGCCGTCGTGCCCGCGAGCAGGGCGATGAGAGAGGTCGGAGCCCGATAGAGATTGTTGACGTTGCCGAGCAGGAAGCCGCCCGGGACGGGCTGGTCGCCATTCTTGTTGGCGCCCTGCAGGAAATGCAGATGCTGCGGCAATTGCTGGATGTTGAGCGTGACCGAAGACGAGCCGGCCGCCTCACCGAGCGTATGGCCGTTGCCTTCGTGCATCGCATAGCGTCCACGAAGATTGGGCAGAGCGAAGGTCGTCTGTCCGTTGCCGCCGTAGGTCGTGCCCAGCAGCGAGAACAAGGCCTGGTTCTGGTTGATCGGAAGAAGCTGGCCGTTGCAGAGAGCCCAGCCCTTCGGAGCATAGTTAAACGAAAAGATCCGGATTTCGGATAGGAACGGCTCAGCCATCTTAACCCCCCACGTTGCGTTGAACGGTATAGGAAAAAATCGGCCCGGTAAACCGGCCCCGGAACAAAAGCATTTTCATATGTCCGCGGCCGCCTTCGGCCGCCATTCGAGCAGGTCGTAAGCTCCGTTTTCCTGCGCGAAAACGAAGCCCATCCGATCGTACAAGCTCCTCGCCGGATTGCTTTTTTCGACGTGGATGGAAAGCGGCTTGCCTTTTTCCGAGGCCTGCTCGCAAAGGTCGGAAAGGATCGCCGATCCGACTCCCAGGCGCCGGAATTGCGGCAGGATCGCGATGTCGATCAGCCGGATCTGGCTTGGCCATTCCTCGACATAAAGCCGGCCCGCCGAATCGGATTCGCGGACGATCACCAGCCATTCCGCGTCGGGATAATGGCGCTGATAATGATCGTGCTGGGCGGTGAATTGCTGCTGGAGGAACTGGACCTTCATCTCGACCGGCCAGCCGGTCTGCTCGAGCTCCTCGACCCGGGTGGAGCCGTAGACCTCGAACAGGAAGGGCAGGTCCGCATCGGCAATGGGCCTGTAGGATATTCCCAGGGCGGCGGCCGCCCGGAGCGGCGGCGGCATGGCCGGCGGCCCTAGTTGAAGACCGCCAGCATCTTTTGCGCCGTCGCGCTGAAATAGACGATCATTTCCCGTCCCGCGGGATGGCTGACCGTGTACATTCGGTCGCCCGAGGGCCTGGCTCCGGCCGGCAGCGAGAAGGCCAAGGCGAAGGCGCTCTCGCGGCTGACCTCCGGGGGTCGGTCGCCCTTCGAAGGCAGGGCCTGGATCTCGAGCAGGCGCGCCGTCCCCTTCCCCTTTTCGGTCTGGAGCGCGAAATCCTTCCCAACGTAAGCCGACCATTCGTTTCGGCCGGCGAGGGCGAGATTGACGTCCTGCTGCGGCCACCAGGAAAGCAGCCCGGTCCTGGTCTCGGCGGGCTTGATGGCGAGGCCGAATATGGGCGCCGCGACCGCGCCTGCGGCGACCGCGCCGGCCCCGACGGCGAGGGCCTTGCGGCGGGATATGGATGATGTTGCGGGCTTGCGCATTTGTCTGGTCCTCCGGAAAATTCATATCCGGGAATTGCCGGCGACGCCGGCCGGAACGCGATCCCCCAATCGCCCAGTTTCCACCCCCGACGTCACCCGGCCGCCCCACGCGCGGTTCCCGGTGAACGCGCGGTTCATCGCACAATTGAAACGGCCCGCCTAGACTTCTTTTTGCGCACACCGTGTCGGCGCGGCGCATTTGCGCGCACCGGTCCTGGCTCCGCGGAGCGAAAGCTCCGCGCTCCGGGGAGGATGCGATTATGGATCTAGGTCCACGCGACGGTTTCGTCCCGAATTGGCGAGGCCGGCTCGTTTCGAAGAACGACGAGTCATGCTCCGCGAACAGTCCAACCCGCGCCGGCTGGAGGCGCGGCCGAGAGCAGATGCCCGTTAACCATAGGCTCTGGACAGTCGCGGCGATGCTCGCCACTCTTCCCGGTTCCAGGACGCTGTCAGCCGAGTCGATTCAACTCAATCGCTGATTGGATGAGGCCGTGTTGCGTTTTGGGGGGATTCTTTTCTGGAACCGATCAGAGGGGCTCGGGAACACGCGCATCGAAGACGAGTCCGTGGTCATGATCTTCGAATGACTTGAGATTCATCTGCGCCTCCCGAGCGATGCGAGGGGAACGACATGACGACGATTACCGGCGGCAACGGCAGCGACACGCTCAACGGCGGCAATGGCGACGACGACATCGATGGCGGCAATGGCAACGACACGATCAACGGCAATGGCGGCGAGGACGAGATCGACGGCGGCAACGGCAATGACACGATCGACGGCGGATCCGGCGACGACCAGATCGACGGCGGCAATGGCGAGGACACGATAGACGGCGGCGGCGATAACGACGTCATCTACGGCGGCAACGGCGTCGACACCCTGCGGGGCGGCGCCGGCAACGACGAGCTCTACGGAGAGAACGCCAACGACCGCCTCACCGGCGGCAGCGGCGACGATCTGCTCGACGGCGGCAACGGTTTCGACACGGCTTATTATTCCGGCGCGATCGGCGAATATTCCTTCTTCAGCGCCGCGGGCTATCTCCACATCCTCCATTTGGGCGGCGCCGGTCCCGACGGCCACGACCGGCTGATCCGAGTCGAGCGGCTCGTCTTCGCCGACAGGGTCATCGAGATCGGCAGCGGCCACAACAGACCGGTCGCCGGCGACGACCATGTCTTCATCAACGAGGATACCGGCACCTACAGCAGCGGCGCCGCGAGCGTGAAGGACAACGATTTCGATTTCGACGGCGACGCGCTCACCGTGACCGGCGGCACCTTCGTCGGCACCTACGGCACGCTGACCCTCAACGCGAACGGCACCTATAGCTACACCCTCAACGCCTCCGCGCAGGGGCTGGACACCGGCGAGATCGTCACCGACAGCTTCAACTACATCCTGTCGGACAATGACGGCAGCGACACCGGCGCTTTGGTGTTCCACATTGCCGGTCTCAACGACGCGCCCGTCGCCAATGACGACACCGCCTCGACCGACGAGAACACGCCCGCGACCGGCAACGTGCTCGCCAACGACACCGACGTCGACGGCGAGACCCTGACGGTGGCGAACCCCGGCACCTATGTGGGTGTCAACGGAACGCTCGTCCTTGCGGCCAACGGGAGCTACACCTACACGCCCAACGCGGCGGCGCAGGGGCTCGACGACGGCGAGTCGGTGGGCGACGTCTTCAGCTACACCGCTTCGGACGGAACCGCCTCCGACACGGCAACTCTGACGATCACGGTCAACGGGGTCAACGACGCGCCGGTGGCGAACGACGATACGAACTCGACGAACGAGGATTCCGCCGGCGTCTCCGGCAACGTGCTTACCAACGACACCGACGTCGACGTCGAGCCAATCACGGTCGCGAGCCCGGGCACCTATGTCGGCACGTACGGCACGCTGACCATCGCCGCCAACGGCAGCTACACATACACGCCGGGCGCGGCCGCGCAGGGGCTCGATACCGGCGAGACGGCGCAGGACGTCTTCACATACAGCGCTACCGACGGCACCGCCTCCGATTCGGCGACTCTCACCGTCACCGTCACCGGCCTCAACGACGCCCCCGTCGCCAATGACGACACCAACGCGACCGACGAGAACACGCCGGTCTCGGGCAACGTCCTCGCCAACGACACCGACGTCGATGGCGAGACCCTGACGGTGGTGAATGCGGCCACGTTCATCGGCGCCTATGGAACGCTCGTCCTGGCCGCCAACGGCAGCTACACCTACACGCCGGGCGCCGCCGCCCAGGCCCTCAATAACGGCCAGACCGCGGACGACGTCTTCACCTACATCGCGTCGGACGGCACCGTCTCGGATACCGCGACCCTGACCATCACGGTCTCGGGCCTCAGCGGAGTCCCCAATGCAGTCGACGACACCAACACCACCAACGAAGATTCCGCCGTCTCGGGCAATGTGCTGACCAACGATACCGACGCCGAGAACGACCCTCTGACGGTCTCCAATCCGGGCACTTATGTCGGCACGTACGGTACGCTCGTCCTGAACTCCAATGGCAGCTACACCTACACGCCCAACGCCGCGGCGGACGGGCTTGCCGTGGGCGAGACCGCGCAGGACGTCTTCAGCTACACCGCCACCGACGGCACGGGATCGGACAGCGCCGATCTTACCGTGACCGTCACCGGAACGAATGACGCTCCGACGATCGACGCGGGCGGAACCGACGCGAGCGGCTCTGTGACCGAGCTGCCCGACGGCGATCCGGGCGAGGGCACCACGATCCATACCGACAGCGGCACGATCGCGTTCGACGATCCCGACCTCTCCGACACGCACAGCGCCAGCTTCACGCCCCAGGGCATCGGCTATCTCGGCGCGTTCACGCTCGATCCGGTCGACCAGCCCGGCAACGATGTCGGATGGGACTTCACCGTTTCCGACGCCGCGCTCGAGGGCCTTTCCGAGGGCGAGATCCGGATCCAGACCTACCAGGTCGAGATCGACGACGGCAACGGCGGCACCGCCACCCAGGACGTCACGATCACGATCACCGGCGCCGGGGTCGGGGTCGGCCCGCAGAGCGTCTGGTATATCGACAATAGTGCAATCGGCAGCACCAATGTCGGAACCGCGGCCAATCCCTACACCTCGATCGCCGCGTTCAACGCCGCGCAGGGCACGCTCGGCGGGCCGCAGACCGGTCACACAGTCCACCTGCTCGCGGGCACCGGCACCGGAGTCTATGCCGAAGCGGACGGGATCAATCTGATCAACGGCCAGATCCTCGTCGGCGACGCCACCGGCGCCGTTCGTCCGACCATCGAGGCGACCGCCGGCGACGGAATCAACGTCGCCCAGAACAACAATGTCTCGGGCATCGATGTCGGCAACACCAGCGGCGCCGACATCGCGGACAGCGGCGGAACGGTGGGCAACCTCACCATCTCCGACGTCGGAAGCTCGGGCACCGGCCGGATCATCGACGTCGACCAGGGCGGAACGATCAACGTCACCCTGAACAGCGCCGAATCCCTGTCCTCGAGCGGCGGAGCGATCGATCTCAACGCGGTCGGCGGAAGCTTCACCGTTACCGGCGCGACGACCATCGCGGGCGCGACCGGCGGCGGAGTGGACGTCACCTCCGGGGTCAATCTGGGGGTCGACTTCCAGGGCGGCCTCACCGTTTCGAGCGGGTCCACCACCGCGGTCAACTTCTCGGGCAACATGGGATCTTCCACGCTCGACGTCGCCGGGCTCAACCTGACGACGACGACCGGGACCGGCCTCAACGTCTCGAGCGGCGGCACCGTGAACGTCACCGGCGGCGGCAACACCATCGACACCGTCGGCGGAACCGCGGTCAACATCTCGTTCGCCACCATCGGCGCCTCGGGCGTGACGCTCGAAAGCGTGTCGTCGATCGGCGGAAGCGCGACCGGAATCATCCTCAACACCGCCGGCTCCGGCGGCTTCGACGTGACCGGCAGCGCCTCGATCGCGGGATCGGGCGGCACCATCGCCAACAAGACCGGCGCCGACGGAGTCGCGCCCGGCCAGGGCGTTGGCGTCTACATCAACGCAACCTCGAACGTGTCGCTCGCCAACATGGCGATCACCGGCAATTCGAACGGCGGCGTGGTCGGCACCAACGTGGTCGATTTCACGCTGACCGATTCGACCCTGACCAACAATGGCAGCTCGGCGAGCGAAGGCGCGGTCTTCATCAACGGCCTGACCGGAACCTCCGCCTTGCTCGGCAACGTCATCGCCGGATCGAGCGGCGACAACGTCCATGTCGCCCAGACCGGCGGAAGCCTCGATCTCACGATCGCGGACAGCGGCAGCGACCAGGCGATCATGGGAACGGTCAACAACGTCAGCGGCAACGATTCGGTGTTCGTCGGGACGACCGGTAGCGCCTCGCTCACATTGCTGGTCGACGGAGTCGACTTCCAGGGCGCCAGGGGCGATCTCCTCCATGTCGTCGCCGAGGACGTTTCGAGCCAGCTCCTCACCGTCACGAACAACGGCTTCAACGACACCCAGTCGGGGGCCGGGGGCGGAGTGACGCTGAGCGGCGGCGGCGCCGGGTCCAACCTCACGATCGACTTCTTCGTTGAGGACAATGTCTTCACCGGAGCGTCGGGCAGCGCTTTGTCGGCAATTTACGGCCAGCAGTCCGGAATGGTCCGGGGCAATGTCGAGGGCAACACGATCGGCGTCGATGACGGCGTCGCGACCTCGGCCGGAAGCGAGTTCGGATCGGGCATCTTCGTCGCCCTCGAAAAAGCGGGCGGCCCCGGCGATGCCGGCTTCCAGGTCAATATCGTCGACAACAATATCAACGATGTCGAGGGCTTCGCGGGCATCTTCCTTCGCTCGAACGGAGGCGATGCGGCCAATTCGGCGATCCTGGAAGCGACCGTGACCGGCAACGAGGTGGACGAGATGGGTGGCTTCGCCTTCTCCGCCCTCTATGCCCAGCTCGGCGGATCGGGCGCTCCGGTCGACTTCGCCCAGATGGGGCTCGAGCTCAGCGACAATGTGCTCGATGCGAGCGGCGCCGCGTTCGGCGCGAACGCCGCCTATCTCGAGCAGATCTCGCCCGACGCCCAATATCATTTCCCGGGCTATTCCGGCTCCGCGGACGGCGAATATATGGGCGGCATGGCAAGCGTGGACCTCGACGCGTTCTGGACCGGTAAGGGCAACACCTTCGTCAATGGCGGCTTCCCGTCCTTCGTGGGCGGAGTCGATGCCGGCACGGTCTTCGGCGCCGATGGGGCCGCGATGACCTTCTCACCCTGGCCGTAAGGCCGCACCGGGCGGGGACCAGGAGGGGGCGGCCGGATGAAAGTCCGGCCGCCTTTTCTTCACGTCTCGACCCCCGGCCCGGCCGGGTGAAGCTCGGCCGCGGCGCCGCCGAGCCTGGCCTCGGCCTCGCGGGCCAGAGCCTCGGCGCGGAGCCTGTGGCCGGCGGCGGCGGCATCGCGGGCGAGCGCGAGCGCGGTTCGCGCCGCGTCCACCGCCGAGCGGATCCGGGCGAGCCCGCGCGAATCGAGCGCTCCGGCCGCCGCGGCGGCCTCGGCGAGCGACGAGGCGAGCGCCACTCCGCGCTCGATCCGGGCGATGTCGCTCTCGATCCGCTCGATCGGGACCGAGGCGCAACCAGCGAGCAGAAGGGCGGCGGCCAGGACGGCCGCCATCGTGCGTTTTTTCATGTTACTCCTTTCAGGTGCGGCGGGATTGCCGCGTCTCGAGCCGGTCGATCCGGTCGAGGAGCTCGGACCATTGAGGGTCGTCACGGGCGGGCGGCGATTCCGGCAGAGAGCGCCGCCGGTCGGCCGAAAAGCGGAGCCTGAGGATCGCGCGGCCTGTTGGCATGGAGCTCATGCCGCCAGCCTCAGCCGCTCATTCTCAATCCGAAGCATGCGCACCTCTGCTTCGAGCTCGCGGATGCGCTTGCTGTCCTCGCGCGCCATCTTCTCGAGCTGCTCGACGCGCAAAAGAAGGGCCTTGCGGAACTCGATCTCGCTGAGGTGAAGAGTATCGACATGCTTCCCGCGCAGGGTCGCGAATGCGGTGACGATCGAGGCCAGAAGGGCCCCGCCGACCGCGGAAAAGATCTCGGCCGCGCTCATTGCGGCCGTCCAGTCGTGCATGAGGGACCTCCCGGTCTTGAATGGCGCGTTTCCGACCTGATCGGGCCGGAGAATCGCCGAGTCAGAGCATCCAGCTATTCGGGCCGCAAACCGGCCCATTGCCGAAGCCCCATTCGGGAAATTCGAGGTAGCCGGTGCGGCGAGGCCGGGCCGGGGACACGCTCGGCTCCTCGTAGGCGACGCACATCAGGCCGAAGGCGTCGGCCGCATGGCTCGACCAATCATGGTTGGGGCCGAGGCCGAGGCCGCGAACGCCATCCTTCTTCTCATGGTACCAGCCGAGCGCCTCGCGCCCGCCCTCGGTGGTCGCCTCGTCGAACCGCCTCGATGCGCGCGGCGGCGGCCCCCTTGCCCTGGTTTGGAACGACCGTCACGTCGTAGCCGGCGTCGCGAAGGGCGCTCTCATAGGAGACCGAGTAGACCCGGTCCGAGGTCGCGCCGTCATGGGGAAGCCAGAAGTTTGCCCGGTCCGGCCCATAGCCTTTGGTGCGAAGCCAGGCGAGGTGCGCCGCGAGCGGCTGACCCTGAGCTTCGTAATAATCACGAACCCTGATCTCGCGCCCAATAAACTGGGCGGGCCACATGGCGAAGGCGTCCGAGCGGGCGCCGGCACCGCCGAGGTCGCAATAAAGGCGAATCGGCAGGAGCGGATCGAAGGAGACCCCGCCGATACGCGCGGTCGATTTCGCCTCGTTCAACGAGGCTGCGAAGTAGGCGCCCTCGACGATGGTAACGAAATCGCCTTCCCAGATATGGGCGTAGCTGTCGGGGCGAAGCTCCTTGTCCTCGAGCCTGGCCTGATCGAGCACGTCCGGGAAGTAGGGGTTGTCGCGCCAATTGAGCTCGACGATCCGGGCGCCCTTGGGCGGCTTCTCGCGGAAGCGGCGATGGGTGGCGCTGGCCCTGCGCTCAGGGTTCCAGGTCACCCAGATCTCAGAACCCTGCTCGCGCACCGTGGGTATCGCCTTCTGCCAGGCGGCCTCGCTGACCGGCTCCGCTTCGTCGACCCACAGCAATTTGATCCGGGCTTTCGACTTGAGGCTGTCGAGGCTGTGGCGAAGGCCGGCGAAGCAATATTCGATCCGGCCGTCCCGGGTGCGAATGTAGGTTTCGCCGATGTCGTAATGGGCGGCGAGCCAGGGCTCCGAGCGGATCGCCGCCTTGACCTCGGCCATCGAGCTTTCATCGAGGGAGTTCATATATTCCCGGCCGCAGAGGATGATCCCCTCCTCGCCGGCCTTGCTCCACCGATAGCCGTTTACGGCGCTCATCTTGGCGAACGTGCGGGTCTTGCCCGAGCCACGGCCACCGAACGCGCCGCGATAGCGGGCGTTTCCGTTGAAGATCGGTATCAGCCTGGGCGGAATCTCGACCTGAACGGCGGTCATCGGCTTTCATCCCCGTCGGCGAGGCAAGCATCGGGCGCGACCAGCTCGATACGAGTGACGACCGGCCCGCCATCCTCGCCGGTGATCTGGGTCGGCAGCAGCTTGGCGGTCAGCTTGTAGAAATCGGTGGAATTGTCCCGCGCCCAATCGAGAAAGTGGCCGTTCTCGCCGCCGGTCTCCGCCTGGAGTTCGGCGAAGACGGAAAGCATCGCGTCCCTGATCCTGACGGTGGTCTTGTTCGGCGTGCCTTTCCGGCGACCGCCGGTCTTGCGGCGCTTCGGCTTCGAATTCTCCATGACGATGGTCTCCGGTTCGCTGTTGGGGTGTGGACGTTTCAGCCCGGGCTTGACCGGGTGGGGCGGCCGTGGTGCTCAGGCGCAATGGATGCGGCCCGCCAAGTCTCGTTCGCGCTCGATGCGGCCATCGACCGGCAAGCGTTGCGTCGCGCCTATGTCGAGCGGAGGCGAGCCACGATCGCGCCCTTTCTCGCCGCAGATGCGGCCGAGGCATTGCGCGCGCATCTGGCCGAACGGACGGACTGGCGGCTTGCCATCCAGGCGGGCGGAAGCAAGTTCGTCGAGATCGAGGTGAAGGATCACGAGGCGATGAGCCCGGCCCAGCGCGAGGCTCTACAGCGCGCCGCCGCCCCCACGGAGCCCTCAGGCTTCCGCTATCTGTTCGATCAGATCGTCGCGGTCGGCAACACGCCGGAGAATCGCGAGCCCGACAGTCCGCTCGGCCTCTTCGCCGGCTTCCTGTCGAGCGAGGTGGTGCTCGACCTCGTGCGCGGCATTACCGGCGCCCGGGACATCGCCTTCGCCGAGGCACGCGCGACGCGCTACCGGCCAGGCCATTTCCTCACCGTCCATGACGACCGCCACGAGGAGACGCATCGCCGCGTCGCCTACACGTTCGGCCTGAGCCCGGTCTGGCGCCCGGAATGGGGCGGACTATTGATGTTCCACGACGGCGGGCAGGACGTGGAGCGCGGCCTCGTGCCGCGCATGAATGCGCTGAATCTGTTCGCGGTCCCTCGGGACCACAGCGTCAGCCTGGTCGCCCCGTTCGCGCCCGACCCGCGTTACTCGGTGACGGGGTGGATGCGGGCGCTTCCCGGCCTGGGCTAAGCGCGGTCCCCGCAGGAGCGGCGCGCTTAGAATTCGCGAAGGGCGGAAAGCGCCCGGCCGCAAGGCCGCAGTCTAATGGAGGAGGAGGCATTAGGCCTTGTAGAAGGCCGCCAATGCCTCAATCTTCTTAATCAAGGCCGGTAAATCCGCGAGGTTCACTGACGCGTTGATCGTCAGCAATTCCCCATCAATCGAAACCTTCGGTGGGGGCGGTCCTACCGTTGGCCCTTGGCTGGCGGTCGGCCTTTCGCGCTCCATCGTTTGCGCTTCCATCACCGTGTCCTCTGCTTCGGGATTCTGATCGAACGGTGTACCAGAACCCTTGAGGTTAGCAAAGGCCAGATTGTCCTTATATATCCCCAGAAATGAGCGAGCAGACTGCTCGTTTAGCTTTCGATCTAATTTCAGATAACTGCGCGCAATATTGTCCGCAGGGGGGGAGCCGTGCCACTCAGCCCACACCGCCGCCAATAGCTTCGGTGTGAGAGCGAAATCCTTTAGAAGCGCCGCGCGCTGCTCCTCGCGCTCCTCCAGGAAATATCGTTTCGCACGATCAGTAAGATGGAGTTTTCGCTCCGCAAGCGACCCACTATCATTGATAAGCCCATACGCTTTCAAAGCGCCCACAGTTTGATGACCGCCGCTGCTCTTCGATGAATAGCCCCAAACATCATATACGGTTGGGACCGCCATTGGGCGTCCTTGCGGATCAGCCCGGAAGAGCTGCTCGGCTCGGCTTATAGCCTTCTGAAGATTGATAAAGGGGAAGCGTGTTCCCGGATCGTCGCTGCGCGCCATTGCCGTCTCCTGCTGATGACCCTTGAACCCTTACAGCAGAAAAGAGACGATGCCTAGTCTTCCTCTTTTCATGGGGGCTTGCGACAGAAGGCGTTCTGTCCTATCAGGTGCGAACCCCGACCATCGCCATGTAGAGCCGAGGAATTGGGACCGGAGGCATAAAAAAACCCCCGAGGCCGGGGCCTCGGGGGTGCCTGAGGATCATACCACAGGCGTTGATACTGGTGCGGCCCATATTGGCATTTTTGACGTTATCGTCAACTACGAGGTTTATCGAATGGTCGAAAGAGTCGCCCTATATATAGACGGTTTCAACCTCTATCACGCACTCGATGACCTCCAGGTGCCCTCACTTAAATGGGTCAACCTCTGTCGCCTCGCGAACCTGTTGATAGCCCCGAAAAGCCAACGAATAGTAAAGGTGGCCTATTTCTC
>Ga0193706_1001118_pt1 | contig 12564 bp, 14 predicted proteins | sample U3c1metaG_FD_160130 | JGI IMG/M metagenome (GOLD analysis project Ga0193706, IMG submission 160130) | Soil microbial communities from a riparian zone of the East river system, Colorado, United States - U3c1 | ecosystem: Environmental > Terrestrial > Soil > Riparian zone | place: USA: East River... | reverse complement strand
TTCAATTGATCCGTGCCGCGCACGAAGAAGCGCACGACCAGCTTGTCGAGACGGTAGACCCCGTCGCCCAGCGACGCCGAGTTCTCGGCGGTCATCCGGTACAGCAGCTTGCCCGTGCCGGAATCGTCGAAGGTGTCGACGCGCAGCGACCCGTCGGCGCCGGCGGACACGCTCTGACCCTTGGCGGTCGGCACCGGCGTCAGTTGCGTCGGGGACTGGCTATCCGGCGTTGGGGTCTGATCCGCGGGGTGGACCTCGGGGCGGCGGCCGCGGTCGATCCACCACAGGACGGCGAGGCCGGCGAGGAAGATGGCGGCGAAGAACAGCCAGCGCTTCATCGCTCCGACGCCCCGGCGGAGGCGACGAGACCATCCCAAGCGCCGCGCGCGCGCAGGACGCGCTCGGCCATCTCGCGCACCGCGCCCAGGCCGCCGGGCGAGAGGGTCACGAAGTCGGCGCGTGCGCGCACTTCAGGCCGCGCGTTGGCCGGCGCGACGCACACGGCGGCGAGGTCGAACAGCTCGAAGTCGACCAGGTCGTCGCCCATGGCCAGGGTCTGTTCGCGCGGGATCGACAGGCGCTGCTGCAGACTGGCGAGGACGGGCCGCTTGGGGCCGGTCTTCTGGTGCAGCTCCTTGACCCCGAGCTCCTTGGCGCGCGTTTCAGTCGCCTTCGAGCCGCGCCCGGTGATCCAGGCCACCTGGACCCCGGCCTTCAGCAGCCAGACGATCCCCGCCCCGTCGTGGACATGGAAGAGCTGGACCTCTTCCTGGCCGGCGTAGATCACCCTTCCATCGGTCAGCACGCCGTCGACGTCGAGCACGACCAGGCGGATCGCGCCGAGCGAGCGCAGCCACTGCGGAGGTTCCTGCGACATCGCTCGCGAGCATAAACTTCGCGAACGCCAGAGCACGCCCTAATACAAGGTGGTCCCAGGCGATTCAGACCGGCGCGGATAGGAGGCCTTGGAACTAGGCGGCGTAGCGAGGCAGGAGCGTCCGAAGGCGAGACGAGGAGCGCGCGAGCGCTCAGACGTGCGTGTCGAGCAGATCCTGGACGTCGACCAGGCCCACGGGCTTGCGGCTCTTTTCGTCGATTACGGGCATCTGGTCGACGTGGTGCTCCTTCATCATGCGCTCGAGCGATTGCACCAGCTCGTCGGGCCGCACCCACTTGGGGTTGCGGGTCATCAGCGGGTCGATCGGATCTTCGTGGCGCAGGATCTCGCCCTGCTTGAAACGGCGGCGGAAGTCGCCGTCGGTGAAGATCCCGATCAGCCGCCCGTCCTCGTCGACGATCAGGGCCACTCCCGGCCGACCGGGAGTGTCGGACATGACGCGCAAGACTTCGTGCAGGGGCGTGCCCAGCTTGCACAGCGGCAGCTCGCGTCCCTTGCGCATGACCTCGCCGACATGCATCAACTTGCGGCCCAGGGCGCCGGCGGGGTGGTAGAGCGCGTATTCCTCGCGCGAGAAGTTGCGCTCCTTCGATACGACCATGGCCAGAGCGTCGCCCAGGGCCAGGAGCGCCGAGGTGCTGGCCGTGGGCGCGAGGCCCAGCGGGCAGGCCTCGTCGATCGGTCCGATGTCGAGCACCACGTCGGAGAGGTGCCCGAGGGTCGAATCGGGCATGCCGGTCACGGCGATCAGGCGCGCGCCGATCTTGCGCACGGCCGGCACCAGGAGCTTGATCTCGACCGTCTCGCCGGAATTCGACAGGGCCAGGACCAGGTCGCGGCTGCGGATGCGGCCCAGGTCGCCGTGCAGCGCCTCGGCCGGGTGCAGGAAGATCGACGGCGTGCCGGTGCTGGCCAGAGTGGCCGAGACCTTCTGGGCGATCAGCCCGGCCTTGCCCATGCCAGTGACCACCACTACGCCCTCGCAACCCAGGATCAGATCGATCGCGCTCGAGAAGCTGTCGCCCAGTCGCTCGTCGAGATTCGAGATCGCGCGGGCTTCGACTCGGATCACCTCGCGGGCATGCTCGAGACGGGCTTCGAGCTTGCGGTTGGTGTCTTGGATGGTCATGAGAACCTGGCGAGGCGGAGCGTCGGGCACGCGTGAATCCTACGGGGCTGGAGGCGTGCCGCAAGGCGAGCCGCGCCTGGGGGGGGCTGTGCTATAAACCCCTCCGCGGTCCTGCGGTCACCATTGCGACGCCTCATCCCCGCGCGAACAACCATCCACGTGGGTATCCGTCCCCCGAGCTCCTGGCGCCGCCGCGTCGGTGAAATCTCCGTCCTGACCGCAGCGGCCTTCGCCTTCGCTCCGATGCAGGCCATGGGTGGACGTTTGGGGCCTCTCGACATCGCCCTGGTCGTCGGGTTCGTGATCCTGTCCCTGGGCATCCACGAAGCGGCCCACGGCTGGGTGGCCCTGAAATGCGGGGATCCGACGGCTCGCGATCTGGGGCGGATCACGCTCAATCCGATCCCGCACATCGATCCCTTCATGACCATCCTGCTGCCGGCCCTTTTGGCCTTCGCTGGCCAGGCGCCCTTCGGCGGCGCCAAGCCGGTGCCGGTCACCTACCACCGCCTGCGCAATCCACCGCGCGACATGGCCCTGGTCGCCCTCGCCGGGCCAGCGTCGAATTTCCTGATCGCGATCGTGTTCGCCATCGCGCTCAAGCTCTGCCTCGCGTACGGCCACTACGATCCGAACTCGCCGGTGATGCAGGTCCTGATGTGGTCGATGTACGCCAACATCACGCTGGCCGCGTTCAATCTCCTGCCGATTCCGCCGCTCGACGGCTCGCGCGTCATGAACTGGCTCCTGCCGGCGTCGATGCGAGCGGGCTACGGCTTCATCGAGCCCTTCGGCATCCTGATCGTTTTCGCCTTGATGCGTTTCGTGCCTCAGGTGCAACATATCGTCAGAGAGATGATCAGCGGCTTCTGGTGGGCGATCGACGGCCTGACCAAGGGCATCCAATGAACGCCGACTACACCGTCCGGCTCGAGCAGGTGTTCCAGGGGCCCTTGGACCTCTTGCTGCACCTGGTCAACGAGCAGGAAGTCGACATCCACGAGGTCCAGATCACCAAGGTCCTCGACGGTTACCTCGCGTACCTGAAAGCCCTCGAGGAGATCGACATCGAAGTCGCCGGAGACTTCCTGCTGATGGCGGCCACCTTGATGTCGATCAAGTCGCGCTCGCTCCTGCCGCGCGAGGAAGTCGATCTCGAGGAGGAGCTCGACCCGCGCGACGAGTTGATCCAGCGCCTGATCGAGTACCGCCACTTCAAGCAGGTCTCGCGCGAGCTCTCCGACAAGCAGGACGAGCGCAACCTGCTCTTCCCGCTCGGCGACAAGGCCGCCGCGGGCAACAATCCCGAAGAAGCGACGATCGACCTCGGCGAGCTGACGCATTGGGATCTCCTGGCTGCCTTCTCGCGCCTGATGCGCGAGACCATGGCCAACCGCGCGCTGAAGATCCAGCGCGACGACCGCCCGCTGCGCTGGTACGTCGAGCGCCTGGTCGCCTGGATCGGCGGGCGTCGCGAAGTGACCCTGCGCCAGCTGCTCCTCGAAGCCACGGAGGGCGAAGAAGTCTCGAAGTCGACCCTGATCGGCTCGTTCTGCGCGCTGCTCGAGCTGGTCAAGCTCGGCGTGGCCGGAGCCGTGCAGGAGACCCCGCAGGGCGAGATCACGATCGTCCTGCGCGACGACGTCGACGGCGACCTGGTGGACATCGTGCGCCACAGCGAGTTCGACGACGAAAGCATCGAGGACACGGGCCTGGTGCTGACCCCGCGCGCCGCCGCGGAGGCAGAATCGACTGCCGAAGAGCTGGCCCCCGCCGATTCGGACTCGAACGAAGACCAGGCCTGACCCCGGGGGGTGGACGAGTGCTCGACTCGGTCCCATATTGACCACCCACACTCCAGACATCACGCAACGAGACAACGACATGAGCAACGCTTCCGACGTCACCGACAGCACCTGGGACACCGCCGTCCTGCAAAGCACCCTGCCCGTCCTGGTCGATTTCTGGGCCGAATGGTGCGGCCCCTGCCGCGCGATGTCGCCCTACGTCGACAAGCTCGCCAGCGAGCTCAACGGCAAGTTGAAAGTCGTCAAGCTCAACACCCAGGACAACACCGAAGTGCCCGCGCGCTACGGCATCAGCGCGATCCCGACTTTCCTGATCCTCAAGGGCGGAAACGTCGTGCATCAGATCGTGGGCTCGCAGAACTACGACGCGTTCAAGAAGACCGTGATGTCGAAGATCTGATCCTGGCCGGCGGCTGAATGCGTTTCGTCTTCTTCGGTTCGCCGCCGTTCGCGACGCCGGTGCTCGAGCGTCTCTTGCAGAGCCGACATGCCGCGCTTGGCGTGGTGACGCTTCCCGATCGGCCGCGCGGCCGCGGGCGCGAGACAGCGACCTCGGAGCTCGTGCTGCTCGCACGCGACCATGCGATCCCGGTGTTCCAGCCCGCCGATCCCCACGCGGCGGACTTCATCGCCGAGCTGCGCGCCCTGTCGCCCGACGTCATGGTCGTCGCGAGCTACGGCGTGATCATGAAGGATGCGCTGCTCTCGCTCGCACCGCGGGGCGCGCTCAACGTCCACGCGTCGCTCTTGCCCCGCCATCGCGGCGCCTCGCCGATCCAGGCGGCGATCCTGGCCGGCGATGAGCTCACCGGAGTCAGTCTGCAGCGCATCGTCGCGCGGCTCGACGAGGGCGACGTGCTCGCGACGCGCGAGCGAGCGATCGGGCCCGACGAGACAGCCGGCGATCTGCTCGAAGCCCTCGCGCCGCTCGGAGGCGAGCTGGCGGTCGAAGGTCTCGACCTGCTCGAGAGCGGGCGCGCCGTGTTCACGCCTCAGGACCACGCTCGATCGAGCTACGCGCGGAAATTGAAGAAGGAGCAGGGCCGCGTCGACTTCACGCGAGCGGCTCAGGACCTCGCTCGGCAAGTGCGCGCGCAGAATCCCTGGCCCGGAGCGCGCTGCCTCGATCCCAAGGGACGCGAGCTGGTGGTGCTGCGCGCGCGAGCTCACGGCGGGACCGCGCTCGGCACCCCAGGCGAGCTCGTGGAGACCAGTCCGCGCCTCCTGCTCGCCTGCGGCGAAGGCTCGCTCGAGCTGATCGAGATCGTCCTCGCCGGAAAACGACCGATGCCGGCCGCCGATTACTTGCGCGGCGCGCGTTTCTCTCGCGGCGAGCGCTTCGCTTCCCTGCCCGAGGCTCCCGCGAAGACCTGAGACATGCCGCGTTTCACTGCATGGCGCCTGCTGCGCTCGGGCTCGATCACGCCGCTGCGCGACGTCGATGCCGAGGCTCTCGACCGCGACCTCGATGCGCGCGATCGCGGTCTCTTGCGGCGCCTGATCGGCACCGAAGTGCGGCGGCGCGCCACGCTGCGCGCGATCGTGCGCCGCTTCGCGAAGGGCAAGCCCTCGGCGGACTACGCCGCGCACCTGCACCTCGCGATCGTGCAGGCCCTGTTCCTCGATCGCATCCCCGACCACGCCCTCGGCAGCGAAACCGTGCGCTTGATCGGCGACACCTGCCTGCCGGCGGACATGCGCAACGCCAAGGGCTTCCTCCACGCCCTGCTGCTGTCGCGCACGCGCGCCCACACCGGCAATCCGCGCCGCGACATCGTCGGCCGGCCCTGCGCTCTCGACCGCGACGTGTTCCACGATCCAATCGAGCACCCGCTCCTGTGGGCCGAGGACGCGCTGTCGATGCCGGCGCCGCTGATGAAGTCCTGGACCGCGCGCTTCGGCGTCGAGCGCGCGCGCGCCCTGGCCGTCGGCGCGCTCGAAGAGCCCGAGCTTTCGATCCGCGTCATCGCTCCGTCGCGCGATGCGATCGCAGCGGAACTCACCGCCGGCGGAATCGTGACGCGCCCCGCGACCCATCCCGAGATCCTGCTCGCTCCCGCGGAAGCCTCGGAAGCCGTGCTCGCCAGCCCGGCGATGCGCGAAGGCCGCATCAGCGTGCAAGGCGAGAGCGCCTTGCGCGCCGCGCGCGCGATGGATGCCCAGGGAGGCGAGACGATCCTCGATCTGTGCGCGGCGCCGGGCGGCAAGACCGCCGTGATGCTGCAGAGCGGCGCAAGCGTGACCGCCTGCGACGTCAGCGATGAAAAACTGGCGCGTCTGCGCGCGACCCTCGAGCGGCTCTCGCTCGCCGAGCGAGCGGAGCTGTGCATCACCAACGGCACCTCGAATCTTCCGCCGCGCGAATTCGACGGCGTGCTCGTCGACGCGCCTTGCACGAACACCGGCGTGCTCGCGGCTCGTCCCGAGGCGCGCTGGCGCTACGGCCCGAAGACCAAGGCCGACCTGGTCAGCCTGCAGTCGCGCTTGATCCGCGAAGGAGCCGAGCGCGTGCGCCAGGGCGGACGCCTGGTCTGGTCGACCTGCAGCCTCGACCCGGATGAAAACGCGCGCCTGGTGCGCGCCTTCCTCGCCGAGCAGACGCAGTTCGTCCTCGAGGAGGAGCTCGAGAGTCTCCCCGACTGCGCTGCGCTGCCCGAAGGCTTTCCCCTGGAATCTCCGCAGGATCTCAGCGCCAAGGGAAACGGCCCGATCGACGGGGGGTACTTCGCGCGTCTTCGGCGGTATCGTTGAGCCTCCGCCACCCCTGAACTACCCACCCACTTCGCATGGCATCCAAGTCTTCTTCGAGCGACCGCGGTCGCTCCAGCGCGCCGCGTTCGAATCCCGCAGTCATTCCCGGCCTGATCGCGGTGGTCCTGATCGTGGTCGCGATCGCCGTCGCGGTCATGACCAAGAAGGACAAGAAGGCGGACGCTCCCGAGCCGGTCGCGACCAGTCCCTTCCAGGACATGCCGCCCGAAGTCCCGCCGCCGGCGAAGGAACACAAGGGCGGATCCAACCTGCCGCCCGCGCCTGACTCGATCACGACCGAGCCGCAGTGGATCGAAGCCAAGGCCCTCGCCGCGGATGCGAGGGAGCTCTACGAAGCGGCAGCCAACGCGAAGGCCAAGGGCGACATCAAGCTGGCGACCGAGAAGGGCCTGGCCGCTCGCGAGAAATACGAAGCGGCGGTCACGATGACCGCGGACTGGGAAGAGACGATCCTGTCCCAATACAACGAGTACGACAGCAAGATCGTCGCGATCCACGACGCGCGCAGCGACTGGTTCAAGAAGCTGCTCTGGCTCAAGAAGAGCGTCGGGCATTGACGCGTGACGCGCGCTGCGCGCTGATCACCGGAGCCTCGTCGGGCATCGGCGAGGCCGTGGCGCGCATGGCCGCGGATGCGGGCTACCGCGTGGCGATCGCCGCGCGGCGCGGCGAAGAATTGGACCGCGTGCGCCGTTCCCTCGCGCGCAGCGAGGAGCACCTCGGGCTCGTCTGCGACGTGTCGGACGAGGCCTCGGTCGCGCAGGCCTTCCGTCAGGTTGGCGAGGCCTTCGGCCGGCTCGACCTGCTGGTCAACAACGCCGGCAGCGGTTATCGCGCGCGCGTCGAGGACCTCGACGTCGCGGTAGCGCGCCGCGTGCTCGACACGAACGTCATCGGGATCCTCCTGTGCGCGAAGCACGCCCTGCCCTGGTTGAAGCGCGGCCGCGAAAGCGTGGTGGTCAACATCTCCAGCGTCGTCGGCCGCCGCGCGGTCCCCGGCCAGGCCCTCTACTCGGCGAGCAAGGCCGCCGTGTGCTCGATCGGCGAAGCCCTGCGCATCGAGTGGGCCGGCCACGACATCGCGGTGTGCACCTTGAATCCCGGGTTGACCTCGACCGGTTTCTTCGCGGCCCAGGTCAATCCGGAAAAGCTCGCCGATCCAGCCCTCGCGACGGCCGCGAGCGCGCGCGAAGTGGCGCGCGCGGTGCTCGAGCTGGACCGCGCGCCGCGACCCGAGGTCTTCCTGCGCCCCAAGTGGCGCTGGCTCGCCGCCCTGTCGATGCTCGCTCCGCGGCGCGCCGAGTCGATCTTCGTGCGCCGCATCGGTGAGAGCTGGCGCGTGCCGCGACGCTAGATCTTTCCCCACAGCATCAGGCCGCCGATCACGAGGAAGGAGACAGCGCTGATCTTCTTCAGGACTTCCTGCGGAACGTAACGGGTCAGGACTTCGCCGAAGAGCACGCCGAGCAGGGCGACCAGCGTCAACGCAAGCGCTGATCCGAGGAAAACGGCCCAGGGCGCTTTGGACTTCGCGACCAGTCCGATCGTCGCGAGCTGTGTCTTGTCACCCATCTCGGCCAGGAAGATCAACCCGAACGTGGTCAATGCGACTTTCCAATTCATGGGCGCAGTATGACGCGTCGCGAGCTCCAATCGGCGCATCTCACATGAAGTCGATCAAATACACTCCGCCCTTGCGGAGCGGGCGATCGAGGCAGCGCACGCACTGCAGCGGACGGGCGTGATCGCGCCTACGCAGAAAGACCCAGACGAGGAATGCCGCGAATCCCGCGCCCGCTGCGATCCACGATTCGATTTCCACAGAGACCGCGCCGAGTGCGAGGGCTAGCACCACGAGCAGCAGTCGCGCGCGCACCACGCGCACGTGCGGCGTCGATTCGGCGCAGGCCTCGCAGCGCTGGACGCATTCTTCGCGCGTGTGGCGTCGAGTGAAAGTCAGGCTTCGCAGCGTGCGCGCGGAAACGACCATCGTCCTCTACGGCCCCACGCTGAACTCGAGCCCGTCGCTGAGCGTCGAGTTGTTCGGGAAGGGGAACCCGGGATCGCGGCCCCAGCACTGCGCGTCGACCACGCTGCCCGCGACCAGCAGATACGGCGCTGGAATCCCGCCGAGCGAGCCGGTCGCAAACGCATTCATGTCGAACGAGTAGACGCCGGTGCAATCGTTGACCGGTGCAGGCGTTCCGCCGGAACTCAACGGAATCGAGCGCTTGATCGGCGAGTTGATGCAGCGATAGCCGCCTTGGAAAATCACGGCCGCGCGGCCGCCATTGGTGTAAATCACCAGGCCAGGCTTGTTGTTGCGCTCGTTGACGGCGGTGATCACGAAGCCCGAGCCGGAAGTCGCGCTGGAAACTCCGCTGGCTCCGATCGCGGGCGTGCAGCCGATGCTGTTGATCTTGGCCGTGCAATATGTCGTCGTCGTCGCTCCGAGCTCGACCACGCCGTGCACCTGGTTGTGGAAACCCGTCGGGCTGTTCGAGAGATCGTTCCAGAAGGCGAGCGGATTGTTCTTACGCATGCAGCCGTAGTCTTCCGTGCCTGCGCCGTTGTTCGGCTCGCCCGTGTCCCAGTTCGTGTAGCCCACGGGATCACCGCTCGCCCACACGAAGGTCCCCTCGACAGCGGCGTCGTTGATGCCGATCCACAGATCGATGTCGACGCTCTGGAAATTGTGGAAGGTGGCGTTGATCCAATCGTGCTCGGCCTGGTCGTTGACTGTCGCCAGGTGGCCGCCGAGCGAGACCGCCCGCGCTTCCGCCGCGCTCCAGGTCGAATACTCGAGCAGGTCGTAGACGTGTCCGTTGGCTGGATTGGTCGCCGTGGCCAGGATCGGCAGGGGCGGGATCAGCCCGATCGCGAAAGTCCCCGTGCCCGCCGCCTGACCCGGAAAATCGCCGAGGCGGATGATATAGGTGTTGCCCGCGGTCGCCTGGAACTGGATCAGGGTCTGGACGCTGCAGGCGTCATCGCCACAGGCCAGCACGGCTCCCGCGCAAGACCCGTCGTACACGGCGAGCTTCGTGTCGACGCCCGTCTGTCCGCAGGTGTCGATCTGGTACGCGCCGCTGATCGCCGTGGTCCACTTCCACCACACGTCCTTCTCGATCTGCGATTGCCCGAAGAACAGGCAGAGGTTGTCGGCGAGTCCATCGGTCGTGGCCAGCGTGTTGTCGAATCCGAAAGTCCCGGCGCCTGCGATGACCTGGGCCGTGGCGCAGGTGTCGTCTCCCTGGGCGAAGGACAGGTTCGACAATGCGACAACGAAAATCAGCGAGCCGAGGAGCTTGCTCATGGTTCGTAACAAGCTACCAAGGCGCGAATCATGCAGGGCGGATCCCAAGCGATTTGGCCACGATTCGTTTCTGGCTGCGATGATCATTCCAGAGATGGCCATCTCGGACGGCACCCCTTGCCCATGCTGAAACGCACTCTTCCGATCGCGCTTTCCGTCGTTGCGCTGCTCGCTGCACTTCTGTTCTTCGCGCGGCGCGGCGAGGATCCGGCAAGCGGCGCCGAAGCCTCGGTCCAGCCCGCGACTCCATCGAAGGGGCCGGACGATGGCCCGCTGGCGACACCGCCCGAGGTTTCGGCCGCCGATTAGCGCGAAGCGCTCGAGCGCTCGGCCAATAATTCCGCGCAGAACGCAGGAGCGCGCACCACCTTGCTCGTCCTGGTCGTGGCCAAGGAAACCAGCCTGCCGCTTTCCACGGTGCGGCTCGAGCTTGCCATCAGGGCCGACAGCGGAGACTGGGGCGATCCCTTCGCGACGCTCGAAAGCGACGCTCAGGGTCGCGCGGCCTTCGAGGTCGAGCCCGGCAAGGCCATGGAGCTCGAAATCCAGCAGCTGCTCGAGCCGCTGAGCTCCGATCAGCGCCAGATCCCGGCCCTCGCGCCCGGCGAGCAGCGCGAAGTGCGCATCGAGCTCGCCAACGCGCTCGATCTTCACTACTGGGCACGCGTCGTGCGCGACGAAGACGGCGCGCGCCTGCCCTTCGTGCACGCTACGCTCGTCTACAGGAATCCGATCGGCGACGCCCCGATCCGCCAGAGCCTGGTTGCCGACGGCGAAGCCTTGATCGAGATCCACACGGCCACGTGGAAGGACAGCGTCCTGCTGGTCGAGCTCGACGGCTTCGCGCAGGCCTCCGCGCGCGTCGTGCCCGGCCATGAAACGAGCGAGCGTGCTTTCGAATTGCGCCTGGCTGGCGCCGCGCGCTTGAAACTGCTCGTCACCAATCCCGCGGGCGCGCCCTTGCCGAGTCTCACCGTGCGCGCCACGGCCGCGGCCTACGAGTTGTCGCAGTCGGACTTCTGGTTCGACGACGCCGAGCACGTGCGCTCGACGTTCAACGCGGTCAGCGACGCCAACGGTCGCGCCACCTTGTCCGATCTTCCGTCGCGCGTCGACATCGAGCTATCCGTCCTGGAAGGCGAAGCCGTCTTGATGCGCGAGCGCGTGAAGCAGCGCCTCGATCCGGGACAAGAGCGCGAAGTCACGCTGGTCGTCGGCGGCAAGGCCACGCTCTTCGGCCGTGCCATCGATCAGGACGGAATCGCGGTGGCCGGCGAGGAGCTGTGGCTGGTCAAGCCCGACACGAGCATGGGCATGACCTTCCGCACCTGGACCAACGCATCGGCCCGCAGGCAGACCGACACCGAAGGAGGCTTCGAGTTCAAGGACATCGCCGAGGGCGAGTGGTGGGTCGGGCCTGGTATCGACGCCGCGATGTCCTCCATCCCCTCGTCGCCCTTCGCGCCCTACGGCCAGCGCGTCGTGATCCCGCCCGGCGCGGGTCGCGCGGAAGTCGTGCTGCACGTGTGGCGCGGGATCTACATCCGCGGCCATGTGCGGCTCGCCTCCGGCGAGCCCGCGGTCGGCTGCAACGTGCTCACCCAGGCGACGGACATGGATCACACGGGCTTCCTGTCGACGAAGAGCATCGAGGAAGGCGCCTTCGAGCTCGGACCGTTGTGCGGAGTGGAATACGAGCTCAGGGCGGGCGGCGCGTTCCAGGGCGAATTCGCCGAGTCTCCGCGCGTGCTCGCGAAAGGCGGCGCGGAGGACGTCGTCCTGGTCGTCGAACGCTCCGCGATCCTGCGCGGCACGGTCATCGACTCGCAGTCGAGCGAGCCTTGCGAGGCGATGATCTTCATCACGCAGGCGAACGTCAGCGACGGCTTTGCGCGCGCCATGGGCTCGCAGACGCGCGAGAACTCCTTCGAGGTCACGGGCATCTCGGCCGGTGTGTGGGACATCTCCGTGACCGCGCGCAACGCTCGCATGGGGACGACGCGCGTCACCCTCGTGCCCGGCGAAACCAAAGAGATCGTGCTGCGCGTCTCACCGAGCGTCGTCCTGAGCTTCAAGAACACCAGCGACAAGGACTTCTTCTACCTGCACCCCTCGAGCGACGGCTTCGCGATGGAGCTCGCCGGCGTCGACCCGGGCCAGGAGCATCGCTTCAACCTCCCTCCGGGCCGGATTTCGCTGCGCATCAGCAACGCGAAAGCGAAGACGCTGACGGTGCGCGAGATCGAGATCGCTCCAGGAGCGAGCGGCGAGATCCGCTATCCCGACTGAGTGTCGCAACGGAGCAAGGCTCGAGATCGCGCATCGCAGGCCAGGAGCGCGAAGAATGCAAAAAAACCGAGCAGTCGCACAGGTCACTTCCTTCCGAAGGCGTTGGAACGTCGTTCCAGAACGCTTCCTTGTTCGAGACTCGGGAGGCTGGGCCTGGAGGGAATGCAGCCTGCGGCGCGAGTCCTCCCTCCAGCGACACTCCAACCTGCATCGCGGCTATCCTGGGAACTCGGGCTTTACACCAGCCCGACTCATGTCCAAACGAGGCCTTCTGATCGCTGGCTTGCTGGCAGGCATCGCCGCTTTGAGTTGGATGGCGTGGCCCGGGTCCGAACCGCCGGCGGAACATGTG
>Ga0193706_1001117_pt1 | contig 12579 bp, 9 predicted proteins | sample U3c1metaG_FD_160130 | JGI IMG/M metagenome (GOLD analysis project Ga0193706, IMG submission 160130) | Soil microbial communities from a riparian zone of the East river system, Colorado, United States - U3c1 | ecosystem: Environmental > Terrestrial > Soil > Riparian zone | place: USA: East River... | reverse complement strand
CGTATTTGCCGGTGACTAATTTTCATGGCGTGGACCATTTCACATATCGAGTGACCGATGGTTCAGCCACGTCAGCCGTGGCCGTCGTGACCATCACTGTGTCGCCAAAGAACGACGTGCCGGTCGCGCGTAATGACAGCTTCACGACAGATGAAGACGTGAAGCTCGTGATCGATGCGTCCGGAATTCTCGCCAACGATTCCGACCAGGACAACGACCCGCTCTCTGCCGTGCTCGTGAGCACCACCACGCAAGGTGCGCTGACACTCAATGCCAACGGCTCGTTCACTTACTTGCCTGGCACCAATTTCCACGGCACCGATTCGTTCACGTATCGCGCCGGTGATGGACAGACGAGTTCGTCGATCGCGACCGTCACGATTACAGTGAATTCGGTGAACAACACTCCCGTGTCGCGCGATGATGGCGGAGAAAGCTACAGCGCGCTCGAAGACCAGACGTTCACAGTCAACGCGCCCGGAGTGTTGGCCAATGACAGCGATCAGGACGGTGACGTGCTCACCGCACAACTGATGACAAACCCGAGCCACGGCACGCTTTTGCTGAACGCAAGCGGTTCGCTCATTTACACGCCGGCGGCTGATTACTTCGGCAACGACACGTTCACTTACGTGGCGAAAGACGCCGCGACGAGTTCGGCGCCTTCCACGGTGACGATCGTGGTGCGTCCGGTAAATGACAGGCCGTCCTTCGCGAAGGGCGGGGGGCAACGTGTGAACTTCAACGCCGGGACGCAGATCATTTCAGGCTGGGCGAGCAGCATCAAAGCGGGTCCATCCAACGAGGCGACGCAAGCGCTCAACTTCATCGTGTCGAATGACAATCCCGCGTTCTTTTCCGCGCAGCCATTCGTTACGCCAACGGGAACGCTCAGCTACACGCCTGCTGGAACTGGCTTCGGCGTGACAACAGTCACGGTCGTGTTGAAGGATGACGGCGGCACGGCCAATGGCGGTGTTGATGCCTCGCTCCCCCAGACCTTCACTATCGCGCTCAACGGTCCGCCGTTGGTGAGCATCATCACGCCGACAAATGGCACCGTCCTCGTCGGCACGAATAACGTCACTGTCGTGGCAGACGTCACTGATCCCGATGGCACCGTGACCAACGTGCAGATTTTCTTCGGCACAAACATTTTGCGCAACTTTACGAATGAGCCGTATTTCGCGTTCCTGTCCAACCTTCCGCCATCGGCCACGCCGTACACGTTCTACGCCGTGGCCGCGGACGACCTGAACTTGCGCGCCACCTCGAGCATCGTTTCGATCACCATCACAGCCACCCCGCCAATGAGTGTGCTCGGGCCGATCGTGCTGAATCGCCAGAATGGTTTGTTCGAGCAATACGTGCGGCTGTTCAACCCGACGCCAAGTTCGTTCCCCAACGGCATGCGCCTGCTCATCATGCTCGACACTACCAACCGCGTTTACAACGGCACGGGCACGAACTCCGCTGGTAACGTTTACATCGATGTAATGCAACCGCTGGCGTCCGGCGCACACGTTGATGTGCTGGTGCAATACTACGTGCCGGACGTTCGTATCGTCCCAAATCCGACCTTGGTTGCGGAGCCACTGCCGTTCGCGATTCCACCGACGCCCGCGCCGCAGTTGAACGCGAGCCGATTGGCAAATGGAAATCTAGTCGTGCGCTTCACCGCCGCGACCAACCGGCTCTATCACATTCAGTCTTCATCCAACTGCACTGGATGGGACACACTGCCGGGACTTATTTTCGGAGCGGGAGAAACGGTCCAGTGGACGAATTCGCCCGCGGCGCAGCACCAATTCTTCCGCGCGCTGATGTTGCCGCATTGAAGCGCGGGTGGAGCGCATCAACTGAACAGTTCCTGAATTTCGTCCCAGCTCAGCGCACTGGTGAATTCCTCTTCGCCCAGAGTTGCCTTGATGATCTCGCGCTTTTTCTGCTGCAAGGTGAGGATCTTTTCTTCGACGGTGCCACGCGTGATCAGCTTGTAACTTGTCACCACCCTGCTCTGCCCGATGCGATGCGCGCGATCGGTCGCCTGGTCTTCCACTGCGGGATTCCACCAGGGATCGAAATGAATCACCGTGTCGGCGCCCGTGAGATTCAGGCCGACGCCGCCGGCCTTGAGGCTGATGAGGAACACTGGCGTCGCGCTGCTCTGGAACTGTTGCACCACTTCGCCTCGATTCGTCGTTGAACCGTCGAGGTAACAGAACTCCACCTCCTGCTCTCGCAGACGTTCCTTCAAGATGGTCAGCATGCTCACGAACTGGCTGAAGACGAGCACGCGATGTCCACCATCGACGATCTCCTGAAGCAACTCATCGAACGCTTCCACTTTGCCGGAGAGTTCTCGTGAAGAGCGCGAAGTCTCAGTTGATGATTCCGTCACGTCGTCTCTTTCGCGTTCTTCGCGAGACACATTCAGCAGACGCAAGTCACAGCAAATCTGCCGCAGCCGCAGCAGCGCGGTGAAAACGACCATGCGGCTTTTGGCGAAGCCTTGCGCACCGACAGCTTCGAGTACTTCCTTGCGACTGAACTCCATCACCTGCTGATACAGCGCACGCTGTTCGTCGTTGAGTTCACAGAACGTGACCTGCTCGATTTTGTCGGGAAGATCTTTCGCCACATCGCGTTTCAGTCGGCGGAGGATGAACGGCCGCAAGCGTCGCGACAAACGCGCCTGCGCCTCGGCGTTCTTCTCGCGCGTGATCGGAACTTCGTAGCGCTCCTTGAAATCCTTCGCGTTGCCGAGATAGCCCGGCATGAGGAAGTCAAAGATGCTCCAGAGATCGAGCACGGAGTTCTCCAACGGCGTGCCAGTGAGCACGAGACGATTCGTCGAGCGAATGGCTTTCACCGCCTGCGCATTCTGCGTCTGCCGATTCTTGATGTGCTGCGCTTCGTCCAGAATGACTGTGTCATATTCCACACCCGCGTGACGCTCCCAATCGCGGCGGATCAACCCGTAACTCGTGACAACGAGATCGCTCTTCAACGCTGCATCGAACAGCTTGTGCCGCCCAGACCCTTGCAACGCCACGACTTTCAGCTCCGGCGTGAACTTCTGCGCCTCTGCGACCCAGTTGAAGACGAGCGAGGTTGGACAAATAACCAATGTAGGAGGCGAGGTAACGAGACTCTGATTAGGTTGAGACTCCTCACGTCGTCTCCTACAAATCTGAATGAACGCCAGTGTCTGCAACGTTTTTCCCAACCCCATTTCGTCGGCCAGAATGCCGCCGAAACCATTCGTGCGCAGAAAGTTCATCCACGCGACGCCATGTTTCTGATACGGGCGCAGAACGCTCTCCAAATTACCGAGCGGCGGACATTCGATCTTGGCCTCGCCGCTCTGCTGCTTCGCCCGCTCACGCCAGGATTGCGGCGCTTGCGCCACCCATCCCTGTTGCTGCAACGTCGATTCGAGAAATCCCGCCTGCGCATTGCCGATGCGATATTTTCCACCCTGCTGCGTGGGCGACGCATCGAGCAGGAACTGCTGCAACTCCTCCACCGCGCCGGTGTCGATGACGGCGACTTTCCCATTGCGCAATCGTGTGTGGCTTTGCCCCGACAAAATCAGGCGCTGAATATCCGCGGCGCTGAACTGCTCACCGCCGCTCGACGCGAAGCCGACACCGAAATCAAACCACTGCACACCGCTCGGCGTGATTTCGAAACGCGGCTCGATGCGTTCCATCTTCTCCGTCGTGCTGCGCTGCAAACGTTCCTCCAGCGTGACGCGCCATTCCTTCTGCATGCGCGGGAATTCGCGCGCGAAAAAGCTCAGCACCCGATCGTTGCCGTTCAGTTGCAAGCGCCCCTGCGTGTCTGGCCCGAACCCGGCGCGCATCAACCGCGCGTTCGCTTGTTGCTCAGCGCAGAAGTCGCGCATCGCGTAGCGCTTCACATCCGCGGAATCAGGCATCCAGGGCGACTCGGCGCTTGCGCTCGCACCGGCATTGACGATGCGCGCGCCGTACTTGAACTGAAGCTGCGCTGCGAGCTGTGCCAAACCTCCCGCGAGGTTCAACAATATCTCCGGCGCCTGTGGCGCAACGGTGAAGTCATCCAACGTGAAGTTCGCTTCGATCGAAGCGCCGGCGGTCACGTCCGCATGGCTCGTCTCGGTGACGCTCGCGGACGTGACCGTCCGCGCTCCTGCGGTGGCAAGCTTCGGCCACTCGTTGTTCAGGAACGCCGGCACTTGCTGGCGCGTGATGCGCACGGGTGCTTTCATCACACCGAGAAATTCCTTCGACAGCCCAAGCGGCTGAAGCGTGTTGTTCGCGATCACCCAGCGGTCATCGATCGTCAGCGGCTGGTTACCCGATTTCGCGCTGAGAACAATTTCCCCGTTCGCTTGCAACTCAGCGCGCAGGGCTGGCATCCACGGCTCCGCGAGCACACGCACAGTCGCGCCCTTGCCCAACGTGATCCGCGGATGATTCATGAGTGCCGGGAGCAACTCTACGAATTCCCGCGTGGTGATCACGAGCATACCCGCTGGCTCGCCGGCGAGCTCTTCCACACGATTGAGCAAGCGCTCGTCCTCCGCGCTAAGTTGAAACGGCTGTTCCCTGGACAACGTGTTCAGCGGCACACGTCCCCTGCTCCACTTGCCCTCGATCACCACCATCACTCTTCCGCGCGCGGCGGCATCGACGAAGTTTGGCGGGACAATGATGTGCAACTCCAGCGGTTCGGCGCTGGGTTCATCGGCGGTGGCGCGGCGAAGGCGAACAAGTGAGCCAGCGGAACGCGCCTTCTCACTCACTGGCTCACTGGCTTTCTGGCTCACTTCCACCGCCGGCGGTTTCAGATGGTGCAACCCAACCGCGACCGAATGCGCGCAAATCGTTCCCCAATCCCGCGAGGCACGGCACGAGCAAAGATTCTCCAGATCAATCCCGCTCTTGAGCACGAGGCCGGAGCGGTATGTGATGGTGCCCTCCTGCACGACGCCTTTGAGGACAGGCGGCGTGTAGTTGGAGCTGAGCACCTTGCCATTGGCGAGCAGATGGCGCGCGGCTTTCACCGCTTCCCATCCGCCGATTTTGGCGAGGAACGCTTCTGTTAATTCCACTTCAGCCACGCGGGCGGTGAATGTTGCTGAAGCGACGCCGCGCGCAACTGAATTTCCTCTGAAGGCCCCAAAGCCGCCAAAGCCCGGTGCGATTCATTTTCACCATCTGAGTCTTTCATCCAGAGCAATCGGGATTCCCGGAAGCAAGCGCTTTCCTTTCTCCCGGCACGTGCGGAGTTCTCGGAAGCATGTGCTTCGGACTTTTTCGCACGTGCGTATTTCTTTCGGGACGTGGGGAATTTCCGGAGGCACACGCTTCCTTTCTCCGGGGATGTGCTTCCTTTCTTCAAGCACGTGCGAATTTCTCGGAAGCACCTGCTCGCGAAATTCCCGCACTGCCTATTTCTTTCGGGACGTGGGAAATTTGTCGGCGGCACATGCTTCTTTCCTCCGGGGACATGCGGATTTTCTGCTGGGACGTGCGGATTTCGTAGAAACACGCGCATTGAACCGCCCGGAGCGTGCCGGAAACTGCGAATTGCCCGATTTAAGGCCGAAAAAACGCTTAATTGAGCCTCATCCGGAGTTTAAGCGACGATTTCCTTCACCACATGCCCATGCACGTCGGTGAGGCGGAAGTCGCGCCCGGCGTGACGAAAAGTGAGCTTCTCGTGATCGAAACCGAGCAGGTGCAGGATTGTGGCGTGCAGGTCGTGGATGTGAACTTTCTTGTCCACGGCCTGAAAACCAAACTCGTCGGTGGCGCCGTGAACGTGTCCACCTTTCACGCCGCCTCCGGCCATCCACATCGTGAAGCCATAGTGATTGTGATCGCGGCCGTTGATCTTGCCGGCGTTTGAGCCGGGCGTCGGCAGCTCGACGGTGGGAGTGCGGCCGAATTCGCCACCCCAAATCACGAGGGTGTCCTCCAACATGCCGCGTTGCTTCAAATCTTTCAGCAGCGCACCGATCGGCTGATCGCATTCTTTGGCGAGACGGCGATGGTTCACTTCGATGTCGTCGTGGTTGTCCCAAGGCTGCCCCGCGCCATGCCAGACCTGGACGAAACGCACGCCACGTTCGAGCAAACGCCGGGCGATGAGAAGCTGCCGCGCTTGCGTGCCTTCGCCGTACATTTTGCGAATCGGCTCCGGCTCCTTGGTGATGTCGAAAGCGTCGCTCGCATCCATCTGCATGCGATACGCGAGCTCGAAGGAGCTGATGCGCGCATCGATCTGCGCATCGTTTTGGCGCGCCTCGCGATGACGCGCGTTCAACTTCTGCAACAGGTCGAGTTGCGTGCGCTGCTCGGGAAGCGAGGTGTAGTTGTTGCGGATGTTCTCGATGAGCTTCTCGATCTGCGTGTGCTCGGTGTTGATGTAAGTGCCCTGAAATACGCCGGGCAGAAAACCGCTCTGCCAGTTCTGTGATTCCTGGATTGGATAACCGCCGGGACACATCGCGATAAAGCCCGGCAGATTTTGATTTTCGCTCCCGAGGCCATAGGTGACCCAGGAACCCATCGCGGGACGAACGAGGCGCGCATCGCCGCAATTCATGAGCAGGAGCGAAGGTTCGTGGTTCGGCACATCGGCGTACATCGAGCGCACCACGCAAATGTCATCGATACTCTCGGCGACGTTGCTGAACAGTTCGCTGACCTCGATGCCGCTCTTGCCGTACTTTTGAAATTTGAAAGGCGACTTGTAGGCCGCGCCGGTCTTGCGTTCGGTCTTCAGCTGAAGGGGAATTTCCTTCCCGTGATATTTGTCGAGCGAGGGTTTCGGATCAAATGTGTCCACGTGCGACGCGCCGCCATTGGCGAAAATGTGGATGATACGCTTGGCGCGCGGCGCAAAATGCGGGTGCTTCGGCGTGAGCGGATTGGTGAAGGACGGCTCAGCAGCGTTGACGAAATTTGCGCCGCCAAGGATGGACGCAAAGCCAAGCGCGCCCATGCCCATGCCGCAACGGTTCAGGAACTCGCGCCGCGTCAGCGCAAGATGCTCCGGATTGAATGCGTGATGTCCCATGTGATTACGAACAACGTTAACAGATACGCGACGCGTGCGACACGCGCGAAATTCACTGGAACGTGGTGGCGTCGGCCGGGGTCAACCTTCCACGGGCGTCAGTTCCGGCTCAATTGCCTTCAATGCGCGCTGCGTCCGGTCGCAGCTATCAAAATCTCCTCGCAACAACCGCAACGCGTAAGTCTCCGCATCGATTTCGCGTCGGGTGCGGACGCCCAAGCGGCGCAGCGCGGGAATCGGCGGACACCAACCCTGTACCGCATGAAGAAAAAGGAACGGCAGGACGAGAGCCGGCAGCAACAGCCACTTGCGATTGAAGAGCGCGCCGAAGGCGAGTCCTGTGAACGCCAGCGTGGATGCGTTGGCTTCCAGCACTCGCTCGATGTCCCACTCGCGTTCGAGCTCATGAATACGTTTGGTGAGTTCCGCGGGCGACTTGCTGGCGCAAGCGACGATGCGCTCGCGCATGCACTGTTGGATTTTCAGGTTTACCGCCGGCGCGGTGTTGGAGCGCACAATGTCGCTATCGATGAAATTGGTTCCTGCGATCCTGGTCATAAGCTCTCCTTTGGCCGGAACGTAGAACAGAACGCACGTTTCTCAAGCGGTGCCGCTTGGTTCAGCACTTGCGCGAAAACGAAGGATTCTTACACTGCACGAATGCAAAAATTCCTTTCGCTCGTGCTGCTCGCCGCTTCGGTGTGGACGGCAACAGCGCAAGTGACGGTGGAACTCGTGCTCGATCAGGAGCAATTCCTGCGCAGCGAGTCTCTACCGGTGCGTTTGCGCATCAGCAATTTCTCCGGCCAGACGCTGAAGATGGGCGCCGACCGCGGCTGGCTGACATTCAGCATCGATAACGCGGACAACAAAGCGCTCTCACGTTCCGGCGAAATCCCGATGCCGAAACCGTTCGAAATCGAATCATCCAAGACGATGTCGATACGCGCTGATTTGATGCCGCACTTCGACTTGAGCAAGGCAGGTCATTACACCGTGAGCGCGCGCGTGAGTGTTCCCCAGCTCGAGAAGGAAATAATCACGGACGCGAAGAAGTTCGACATCGTGACGGGCACGGATTTGTGGAAGCGCGAGTTCGGTGTGCCCGGGCAAACTCCGCCGGAGGTGCGGCAGTATGTGCTGCAGGTCGCGAACTTTCTGAACAAGAACAAACTGTATGCGCGTATCACCGACGCGAGCGGGGAAAAAGTGTTTCGCGTGTTTCCGTTGGGACTGGTGATGTCGTTCAGCTCGAACACGATCGAAGCGCAGGTCGATGGTTCGAGCAATCTCCACGTGCTGTTCCAGAACTACAAAGACACGTTCGTTTATTCCGTGATCGCGCCGGATGGCGAACAACTGATTCGGCAAACGCACGAATTCGCCGGCGATTCGCGACCGCATTTGCGTATTGAAGACGAAGGCCGCATCCGCGTGAACGGAGGGCAGCGAAGAATTTTATTGAGTGATTTGCCGCCACCACGCGTCGCAAACACGAATGAGATTTCGGAACGGAATTAGTTTCATCACGACAGTCGCGGCGCTGTGCGGCGTGTCGCTGGCTGCCGGGCAAACGGTCACGTTCGAACTGAAGAACGGTGATCGCATCACCGGTACGATCCTCACCGAATCCACCAACGCGGTCGTGATGAGCAACGCCTGGTCGCGGGCAATCTTCCTCCCTCTCGCCGAGATCACGAAGCGCACTTCGTTCACCAACACTGCGATTGCGTCAACCACGGCATCCACCAACAAGGTTTCCACGAACGCGGTCGCGATGGCGAAGGTCGTTGCGAGCACGAACACATTGTTCACCACGCCCTGGCTGAAAAACTGGCATGGAGAGTTGTCGGTGGGCGCCGACCTCACGTTCAGCGAACGCGATCGTCAGATCTACAATTCAAAATCGAAGTTGATCTACGCGAAGGGCCGCCTGAAGGCCGCGTTCGATTACGACATGACGGTGGGCAGGAGCGAAGTCGATCAGGTCGTTGGGACCAACGTCCAGCGCCGCACGGTCACAGACGCCAATCGAATGAACGGTTCAGTGAAGGTGGATTACGATCTGACGAAGAAAATATACGTGTACAACATCGCGGCGGCAGGCTACGACGAGATCCGCAAGATCGATCTTCGATACGAGCTTGGACCGGGTGTGGGCTATCATCTCATCCAAACGACGAACTTTTTTGTGAACGTCGAGTCGGGCGTCAATTATCAGAACGAAGAGCACACCGACCGGACGAGCATCCACAATTTCTTCTTCCGCTTCGCCGAAAACGCAGCGTGGAAAATCACGCCACGCCTGACATGGGACGAACGGTTCGAGTATTCACCGCAGGTAGAAGATTTCGCAAAGTACCGCATGCGTTTCGAAACAAATCTTCGCTACGCCATGCTACAGAACATTTTCCTGACCTTATCGCTGGTGGACATCTATGATTCCCAATCCGCGACCGGGGTTGCCCACAACGATTTGCAGGTTCGCTCGTCGGTGGGCGTGAAGTTCTGATCGATGGCGATGATCAGGTGCGCGAAAAGCAGTCTCGACGAGAAAACCCTTGCAGCGAAACAGAAGGCACATATATTGCGCGCACCTTTCACCGCGGGGTGGAGCAGCCCGGTAGCTCGTCAGGCTCATAACCTGAAGGTCGTTGGTTCAAATCCAGCCCCCGCAACCAATTTACGGCCCTGAGACTCACGTTTCAGGGCCGTTTTGTTGGGGTTTGTGCGATTCTGCTCTCTTGTCCCGCTTTTTTGAAACAAGGCGAACTTCGGGAAAAACAGCGGACAAAAACCAACCAAACCACCAACCACTACCAACCGCTTCCCACAAAAACGGTTACGCTCCGGATCGATTCTTCACAATCGCACGGGCTTCGCCGTGTCGGTGAGCGAGAAACCAACCGCCAACGGCGACGGCAACGCCGCCGAGGATCAGCAATTCGTTGCCCACGACAAGCGTCGGCAAAATCATCAGCGCCACGCCACCGGCGGCGATGGCCAGGCTCGTCGTCACACTGCCGATGATTGCGCGAAGTGGGGGATAGACCAGCGTCGCGATGCCGAACAGGAACATCAGCACGCCGACCCAAACGATTCCTTTCAAGCTGGCGAGCTTTGCGCCGAGTTCGCGCGCAGTGTCTTTCTGCGCGGCGCCGATCGTCGTACCGGCTATCTCGACGGTGCGCGTCGTTTGAACCGCTGGCGCTGAGAGCACGATCGTTTTCTCCGTCACGACTGCCGGTCCATCCGGCCGCTCGCGAGTGAGGATGCGCTCGGCCACTTTCGTTCCGGTCGGAAGAGGCAACGTCGTTTCAGTCTCTCGCTCGAAATTCTGCGCGGCGGCCTGCGCCGGATTTTCCGGCTGCTTCAGTTCGCTAGCAAACTGAGCACCACCAGCAGGCGCCGCGCTTTTGATGGATGCGATGCCAGGTCGCAACGGCCGCGTCACGCAGCCAACGAGCAACGCAAGCATGGAACAGAGGATCAGGGTTTTCATTTGATGCGTTCCTTGAGCTTGAGAATTTCGAGATCGATTTCGCGCAGGCGGATGTCGGCTTTGCGCTGCTCGGTTTCGATGGCCAACATCTTGGCGTCAAACTCACGGCGCGGAACCATGTCGTCCATCTTGCGTTCAAGGCGCATGAGCGCCTCGGTGCTGGCGCGTTCAGCCTTGCTCGCGCTTTCCTTCACCGCATCGAGTGCGACTTGCATCGCGGCAATCCGCTCGCCTGAGTCCGCGGCTTTGTGTGCGACCCAGCCCATCACGGCGAGGCACACGGCCAGCAGGAAGGAGTTGAACAGCGAATGCTTGCTCATGCTGGAGTCCATCAAGGTTGAACCGCGTATTGAGCGACGATGTCGCTCTCGCCGAGGCCAAAGGCCCAGAGTTGCAGGAGCGCGGCTTTGTTCGCCACGATGGACGCCGGCGCAGTAGCGCCAACAAACTTCCAGCCCGCAGGCCAGGTGAGATTGCGCGTCGTGCCGTCACAAAGGATCCGCAGTTCCAATCGCGAGCCGAAGCCAAAGCCCAGTGCGGAGAACGCAACATCGCCGGTCAGCGTAATTCGTTTCGAGCCATACGTTCCGAAGTTCAGCACCACGTTGCCGCCGAAGACCAATTGCTCCTGGGAAATATGGAGACGCTTCACGGAAGCTGTCTCATTGATGCTGACGTGATTAAACCCGGAGCTGCCGACGACAGAGAACGCGGTTGATTCGCTGTCGCCACCAGCGATCGAAACGATGCTGTGAATTACTTGCGACAGCAGCGGATTGCCGGGATTCAGCAAGACAAAACCCTCGAGCGGTTTGCCGCCCGGCGTGACGCCATCATGAACGACGAGCACCTTCTTGTTCGTGTCGTACGTCACTTCACCTTCTGCACCCGTGAACGCGGCGTGCTGCGCGGTGGTCCCTCTTCGGAGTCGAACTTGTTTTGGCATATATATTTCAGTTTTTCAGGGTTCGCTTTTCACGCTAGTGCGAGGCGATCCTCGAAAGCGGTGGTTGCGGTGAGGTCGCCAAAATCTTCGGAGACAGTGTGTGCAGTGAGATCGCCCCAGTCTTCGTCTGGCGAACGCACGCACTGGAACACGTAAAACTCGCCGGATGGATCGAGGCGTGACGCGTGAACATTACGGCGCAATCCGCTTGTGTTCTCGACGACGTAATCACCAGCCGTCGGCGCAGTGATCGCAACGAGTTCGCTCGCGCGAATCAGCAGGTTCTCAGTGCCAGGCACGACAGGCGCCATGCCGAGGTATTGGTCCGACATCACGTGCGCGCCCAGGAACATGCAGCTCGCGCTCACTTCAGCACTTGCGTTCGTCTGCGGCCGATAGAACACACCATCACGCACGATCGGCGGCCCAAGTCGAAACACCGCAGCAAGTGCGCGCCGTGTCAGCGTTGGAAGATTCAGCGCCATCACGTCCTCACCAACCTCACCGAACCGCTCGTGCGGTTCAGATATTCGCCGAGCTTGGAAAGCATCGCTTGCGCAACGTGTGGAATCACCGGACGGCGGTCACTCTTGCTGAACGTCAGGCTGAGCGCCCCAGTGAGTGCGAGCGATGCCAGTCCCTCGCCATCGGGATCCTCGGTGCGATTGGTTTTGATCAACTCACGCGCCGTCTCAATCGTCGCATCACGCAGCAGTTTCGGAACGACATTGCTGGCGAAGAACTCATCCCGCGACATCAGTCCGCCAATGCCGCTGACCCGCAGCGCATCGTCATCGCGCGCGAACTCGCGCGGCCATTGCACCGCTTGTGTGTCATGCGCTTTGAACCCGCGGAACTGGTAATGCGCATCAATCAATCGTGTAGCAAAGACGAGTGCCGCCGCTTTGTTCGCCGCACTCGCGCCGGTCCAGTCGGTCGCGTAAAGGTGCGCCTCATGGAACGCATCGCCTTCAGCCACGTCCGCGTAGCTGTTCGCGTTGGCGAGGCCACTGCCGTCCTCCTTAATGAGTGTCAGTGCCATCGTCAGAAAGCCGTG
>Ga0193706_1001116_pt1 | contig 12588 bp, 7 predicted proteins | sample U3c1metaG_FD_160130 | JGI IMG/M metagenome (GOLD analysis project Ga0193706, IMG submission 160130) | Soil microbial communities from a riparian zone of the East river system, Colorado, United States - U3c1 | ecosystem: Environmental > Terrestrial > Soil > Riparian zone | place: USA: East River... | reverse complement strand
GGGTAAGCCCAATCTGCGCGGCAAGAATCGCTCGTTCCTTATTCTCAATTGCTCGGAGTGTACCAGGCGCCTAGAGGGAATCGAAAGTAGGCGTCTTGACGATCTCCGAGAAAGCCGTATCGGCGCAGAACTGACAGGAGACGCCCACGAACAAGTCGTGACCGGCCTGCTCGCCCATGAGCCGCCAGCGCATCCAGCCGATGTAGGCTTCGCGCGATTTGGCATTGCCCGGAGTCGAATTGTGCGTGCCGCCGGCTAGGGCGGCGCCGAACGCAGGCTGCGTCGAGCCGGTGACAGTCGTCTTGACAGTGGTCCAGGCAAAGGTCTCGTCCATGTCGCCCGCGACGATGCCCCACGGCGCTTTGAGGTTCTTGGCGTTGCCGTTCGACGCGAAGATGAACGTGGACGAGATACGGGCATTCGTGCCGACGCTGAGAGCACCGATGCCCCCCAGCGAGTAACCGGTAGAGCCGATCTTCGTCGTATCGATCTTGCCGCAATCGGTGCCGTTGGGATCGGTCGCCAGGCGGATGACGTAGTCGATTGCTGCGTTCATATGGGCGGCAGTCACCTGCGTCTGCTCCGGCGCTACCACGACGAAGCCGTAGGTGGCCACGCGCTGCAGAAAGCTCTGCCAGATGTCGACGGTGTTGGTCGAACCATTGCCCCAAACGATGATGGGATGCCGGACGCCCCCCAGTCCGTATTTGGCGACGGCAGGACGGAAGATGGCAACCTTGTTCGCACCTCCGTCGGGATCGGTTCCCAGACCGCCATCGCCCGTGTTGCGCGTGGTGACCGCCGGGCCAAAGCCGCCGTCGTTCGGCGTGTAACTCGTGAGCGGCGGGAAAGGAGCTCCGCCACTCGTCGACGCGTCACCGCACATGCCCGGTGGCGGCGTCGAGACGTCCGCCGCGGCGTCGATGGGGGAACCCGAATCGACGGTCGCCCCGGCACTGCCTCCTGTTCCGGCTGTGCCGCCGGTCCCAGCTGCACCCGCTTTTCCTGTGCTGCCACCCGTTCCTGCGCTGCCACCCGTTCCAGCAGCGCCACCCGTTCCAGCAGCGCCACCCGTACCGCCGGTCGCGCTCGTGCCACCGTTCCCCCCGCTTCCCGCCGTGCCAGCACCCCCGCTCCCTCCAGTGCCAACGCCTCCGCTGCCCCCCGTGGCAGCTCCGCCGCTACCTCCCGATCCTCCCGCCGTACCAGCGCCACCGGTCGTACCGGTTCCACCGTTTCCGCCGGTCGCGCTCGTGCCGCCGGTTTCTCCGCCGCCTGAGCCTCCTCTCCCGCCGGTCGACGTAGCCGTATCACTTGAGGAACAACTGACCGCCCCCACCACGCCGACGATCAGACATCCACCAAGCCATTGCATTTTCCGCATCGCTCACTCCGCTTGTGTCCAAAGTTTCGCGGATTCGGATCGCTTCACTGTCGTCGGGCGCCGCTGACCCGAGAAAGATCCAGTTTTGTCAGACATGGGATCGAAAGACGCATCGGTACGGGGCCCCGTTTCGCCTCACAGGAGCAGTAGCCGTGCATCGAAAAAATGGCTCATGGCGCATGAGCCTCTTCGGGGGCGGGCATCTTCCCGAACTTTCGAAGTAAGAGCAGATCGTAGATTGCCTTGGTCAATCCCCCGCCGACCAAGGGCCAACGGAAGAATGCAGAGCGTCGAACGACGTGGTCTTTCCTAGCGGGTCGGCTTGCCTGCGTCGACACGCGCTGGCGTACGGCTCGGCGCTGCCGCCGTCCCCGCGTCGCGCGCTGCGGGCGGCGGGGCGAGGGGTGCCCCTGGCTCATCGAAGGCGCCGCTCGCGAAAGCCCACCCCAAGCCGGCCCCCGCCAGCACGACCGCGAGCCCACCGAACAGCGCCACGTATTTCCAAACGCTGCGCGGCGGCGCCGCCGGAGGCAGCGATGGTAGCGCGACGTAAGGCGCAACCGAGGAACCGGGCAGCGGTGCACCCGGCAGCGGCGCCAGGGGCAGTGGCGCGTCGCTCAGCGTGCGCGCCACCCGCGATGTCGACGAGCCGCGCCGCGGATCGGGAGTCGGAGGCGGCACGCTGGGCAGCCCCTGCGTCGCCATCACCGTGGGAGGAACGGATCTCATCGTAGGCAGCCCCGCTTGGGCCAGCGCCGCGTCGAGCTCCTCGCAAGTCGAAAAGCGGTCGCGCCGATCCTTGGCGCAAGCGCGGGCGAGGATGGCGTCGAGCGCGGCCGGCAACTCCGGCCTCTGGGTGCGCACGCTGGGCAGCACGGCCTCGCTGTGCAATCGAAAGAGCTCCGCTTCCGTCGCCGCCACGAAGGGCAGGTCTCCCACCAAAAGCTCGAAGAAGACGATCCCGAGCGCATAGATGTCGGCGCGGCGATCGAGGTCGTGCACCCCGGTGCGCTGCTCCGGTGCCATGTAGGCCGGCGATCCCACCACGCCGATGGTGCGCTGTCGTCCGGTGCGAATGGCGTCCCCGGTCTTGGCGATGCCGAAGTCGCTCACCTTGATGATGCCATCCTTGGCCCGCACCAAGATGTTGGCCGGCTTGAGATCACGATGAATCACCCCTTCGTGATGAGCGGCCGCCACTCCTTGCACCATCATGCGGAAGATGCGCACCGCCTCTTCGAGAGGTACCGTCTTGCCCTGCGCGCGATACCCGTCGATGAGGCGATCGAGCGAGTTACCTTCGATGTACTGCATGACGAGGTAGAGCTGCCCGCCCTCGACCACCACGGCGTTGAGACGCACCACGTTGGGGTGATCGATGCGCGCCAGCACGCGCCCTTCCTCGATGGCCCGCGCGCGAAACTCCGCATTGTCGGCATACTCGGCGCGGATCGATTTGATGACCACCTTGGTCTCGGTCACGACGTCGTGGGCCAAATAGACGACGCCCATCGCGCCTTCGCCGAGCGCTCGCTCGACGGCGTATTTTCCGTCGATCATCATCCCTGGCGTCGGGTTGCTGGAGATGCGCGCTCGGGCGGCCCCCGGCGTGGGCGTCGGGCCCGGAAACGCCCCGATCGCTGCAATGGGCGAGCCGTGGATCCCCGCCGGAGGCGCGGCACGCAGCGATGCCCCGCACTCGGTGCAAAAGCTCGTCTCGTCCGCGTTGGCGCTCGCGCAAGAAGGGCACGACTTCATGGGCAGCCGGGGAGTCTAGTTGCAGTGCGGTCCTGCGTCGATGCTGCCAAATGCCGCAGCGTCCTGCGAGCGCCGGATCATTTCGGCCGGCGTTTGCCGACGAGGCGAACCTCAGGACAGGAGCTTACGTCGACCACGATCGCCAGCGGCATGGGTCGTCTTGCCCGCCGCTCTGGATTGGATAAGCTCTGGCCACATTTCGGAGGTGCCGCGTGAGAAAAGGTTGGCAAATCATCCACGCCGGTATCTTCACGCCGGGTGGTGACGACAGCATGGTCGATGCGCCCAACCTGCTCCGCCAAGCACTCGGGGACGTTTCCGACGTGGACTCCGTTACCGTTCCATTCCATCGCCACGCTGCGCAGCCGCGCGCTGCCTACGATGCCTGCGTGTCCCTTCATGATGCCGTGGGGCGCGCGCTCGTTGGCGGTCAACGCCCCTTGGTGCTCGGTGGTGAATGCTGCCTCGTCGCCGGAACGCTATCCGCCGCCGCCGATCGGTTCGCCGACCTTCGCCTGATCTACCTGGACGCCCACGGTGACTTCAATACGCCAGCGACCTCGCCTTCGGGCTACCTGAGCGGAATGTGTCTGGCCCACGCGTGCGGCGACTTTTGCCCCGATCTACCCTGGTTGCGGTCGGTGCCGTTTTCGGGAGAACGCGCTTTTCTCCTGGGGGGCCGTTCCCTGGATCCCGGGGAAGAAATGAACATTGCCCGCCGAGGGGTTCGCATCGTGGACGAGACGATGACGATTCCCTGCGCCCCGGCGACGCCGGTTTGGATCCACGTCGACCTCGACATCTTGACGCCAAGTGAAATGTTCGCCGTCAGCCATCCCGTCGTGGGAGGCATCACGTTTGAAACACTGACCGAGTGGCTCAGCAAAACGGCGAACGTCTTCGACGTGCGAGGAATCGCCGTCTGCGGCTACCAGCCGGCGAAGGATCCTGCCCGAACGTTGCCCAGTCGAATCGCCAAATCCTTAGGTCCGGTGCTCCACGCTGTCCGCACCGGGCGGTCTTCGTAGCGTAGGTCGACCCGAACCCAACGCGACGTGGTGTCAGGCGGGGGGAAGGGACAAGCACCGATCGTATCTCGGGTCTGACGGCGCTCATGTGTCGCGTATCGCTATCGGTCGTACCGTCGGGCTCATCCTCGCTCGGCGCCACGCGACCACCGTAAGCCCGCCTACGATGACGGTGGGCAGCGCGATGCTCCACAATCCGAACGAGCTCGTGACCATCGCGCCGAGCGTGGCTCCCAACACGAAGCCGGCCAACGGAATGCCGAACTTGACGAGGCGCGCGGCAACTTCCGTCCGGACGCGGGCGCGTTTCTGCAAGTCGGCATCGGGGCCCGTCGGCAGGAGAATTTCCACGAGATCGATCGTGAACTGGGTGAGATTGCCGGTCATGATCGTGGTGGGAGACAAACTGCTCAGCGCATCGCGCATGAGCGTGTTCTGAACGCCCATGGCTATGACGCCCGTAGCCCCGGTGAGCACCACTGACCACTCATCTGGTCCTTTGGCAAAAGGGCGCAGCGCCACGCCCGTGGCGCAGAACGTGGCAAGAGCAAGCGTCATGAGGGCCAGTAACGCCACGAGGGGTGCGTTTCCGCGGCGACGGATAGCCCGTGCGAACAGGGCGGTCGCCGCAACCGAGGCCATGAAGATGCTGCCGCCGCGCTGTCGGCGGCGCGAAGAGCGAGAGGGGCTCGGTCGAAATTGCGTGGGTGATGGATGTCCATAGAAGCAGCGATTCAAATCGAGGGGGAGGCTTTTTGAATGCCTTCGAGGTGCGCGAGCAAAGACGTTCGTAACGTCTTTCGACGGCGGCGATTCGAAAGCATGGCCGAAAGAGCCAACGGAACAACGATCGTCGGCGGAGATTTCGAAAACAAGAATCGAACTTTTCGTATTCCGAAACAGCCATAAATTCCCGCTTGCGATACGCTGCCAACACGAATTGGGAACTGGCCTGAGTCATCATCGAAGCATGACGCTCAAGGAAGGAGCCGATATAACAATCCTGATTTTGCCAATAGCGTCCCCGCAAAGCGCGGGAAATGTCGCTCGCCATGTCCCGTGCCGTCACAGAATCGTCGCATTCCGGGCACCCGAGCTGCCGGAAACAAAGACGAAAGCCTGCTCGCAAGCCCCCGCGGCCGTCACGAAAAAATTCACCGGGAAAGTCGGCGCAGGCAAGGGCTGACGATTCTGCGAGAAAAGCGCGATGCGCCGCGGCTCAGATCTGAAAGAATTGCCTCTGGATGGCCACTCCGACGTTGTTGCAGCCGGCCTGGATGCCGTCCACGTATTCATGCAGGCCGGCGCTCATGATCTGCTCGATCTCGGCGTAGTCGAGCGTCGCCCGCAGCTGCCCGATGAACCGCTCGGCATCGTTGCGGTACGTGCCGATGGGAGAAGCCGTGAGCGCGTGCAGGCATTGCTGGGCCGTGACGATGCAGTGCTGGATGGAGCGGGGGAAGTTGCGGTCGAGAAGCAGAAATTTGGCCACGCTGGCGGGAGTGGTCACGTGGTAGTGCTGCCGGTACATCTGCAGCGCGCTCGCCGAATTGAGGAGCGTCGTCCACCCCAGCTGATCGAACGTCGATCCGACGCCGTTGCCCGGAGGCAATAGGAGGAAGTATTTGACGTCGAGGATGCGGGATGTCTTGTCCGCGCGCTCGAGCATCCGGCCAAGCTGCGCGAAATGCCAGGCCTCCCCGCGCGATAGGGTGGCGCTGGTGACGCCTTCGAAATAGATGCCCATCCGCTTGACGCGATCGCAGAACTCGCTGAGCTCTTCGGGCGATACCTTGGGACGCGCGGCATGTACCACCATCAAGTAGAACTCGTTCAGCTCCTGCCACATTTCACGCGAAATGATCTCGCGTACCGTCCGCGCATTTTCCCGCGCTTTGGAGATGCTGGCGAGGATCGAGTTGGGATAGTCGGCGTCGAAGGTGAGAAACTGGATCACCGCTTCCTGCGTGGGTTTGCCATAGTGCGCCTCGAACCAACTTTGATCGCCGGTGGTCATGACCAAGCTGTCCCAGCCTCCTCGCTGCTGGGCCGGCGCGTCGAGCATGAGCTGCAAGTTGACGTCGATGCAGCGTGCCAAGTTCTCGGCTCGCTCGACGTAGCGAGCCGACCAGTAGATCGACTCAGCGACGCGGCTCAGCATGCCGTCGCTCCCGCCGTCATGGGCGCGGTGGGTCGGGTCGCCTGGCTCTTTCGACGATCGGGTGAATGAAGATCGGGTGCCATGGATTATTCGGACAGCACCCAGGTGTCCTTGCTGCCGCCTCCCTGGGAAGAGTTGACCACCAAGGACCCCTTTTTCAAGGCGACACGCGTGAGCCCTCCCGGCTGCACGTAGATGTCGCGGCCGAACAGCACGAAGGGGCGAAGGTCGACGTGGCGACCCTCGAACTTGTCCCCGATGATCGTCGCTACGCGCGAAAGGGACAGCGTCGGCTGGGCGATGTACCCGCGCGGGTTTCTGGCGATACGCTCCTTGAAGTCGGCTTGTTGTTCCTCGGCGGAATGCGGCCCGATGAGCATGCCGTAACCCCCGGCGCCGTCGGTTGCCTTCACCACGAGCTCGCGCAGATGCGAAAGAACATACTCGCGATCCCCGTCGTCGGCGCATACGTAGGTCGGCACGTTGGGGATGATCGGATCCTGCTTCAAGTAGTACTTGATGATGGTCTCCACATAGCGATAGATGGCCTTGTCGTCGGCCACTCCGGTGCCGGGCGCGTTGGCGAGCGCGACACGCCCTTTCAGATACACCTCGATGAGGCCCGGAATGCCGAGCATGGAATCAGGCCGGAAAACCAGCGGATCGAGGTAATCATCGCTGACCCGCCGGTAAATGACGTCCACCCGCTCGAGGCCGGCGGTCGTGCGCATGAGGACGAAACCGTCGCGAACGACGAGGTCAGGCGGCTCGACCAGTGCCACCCCCATCTGCTGGGCCAGGAAGGCGTGCTCATAGTAGGCGCTGTTGTACCGGCCGGGCGTGAGAACGACGACACGCGGATCGGTGCAATGATCGGGTGCTAGGTAGCGCAGCGTGTCGAGCAGGCGGATGGGATAGTCGTCGACCGGGCGGATGGGCATGCTTTCGAAGATGCGGGGGAAGGTTCGCTTGAGGATCTGCCGGTTCTCGAGGACGTAGCTGACGCCCGACGGGCAGCGCAGGTTGTCTTCCAATACGAAAAATTCGCCCGTCTTGTCGCGCACCAGATCCGTGCCGACGATGTGACACCAGATCCCGCGCGGTGGTTTGAGCCCCATGCATTGAGGGCGAAAGTCGGCGCAGGTTCGCACCAGATGTTCGGGCACGACCTTGTCGCGCAGGATGTGCTGATCGCCGTAGACATCGGCGATGAAGAGATTCAGGGCTTCGATGCGCTGGCGGAGCCCTGCCTCGAGACGGCTCCATTCGCGACCCGAGACGACGCGGGGAATGATGTCGAAGGGAAAGATGCGCTCGTGGCCCCCACCTTCGCCGTTGAGGGTGAAAGTGATACCCATGCTGAGGAGGGCGCGTTCTGCTGCTGCCTGCCGCGTTCCCAGAACGCCGGGCTCGAGCGAGCGGATCCCCGCGAAGAGAGGTTCGAATCCGGGGCGGGCCTCACCCTGTGCGGCGAACATCTCATCGTAAAAAATGCCATTTTCGGGGTCGTAGACCTGGATGTCCATCGCGCTTCTCCGTCCCTTCCTTCTGAAGCAGCTAGACAAATGGGTGCTTCGTGGTGCTTTCCGGTTTGTTTCAGAACGAGAGAGGAGGATGAAATCGTGCAGAAATGAGCGCCGCCTGGGCGCCGACCGCACGATAAGGGGCGCTCGGGGGCATGATCGACGGGGACGGGGCTCAGCCCGTGGAGACGAAACCAACCCAAAACAAAAAGACTCTACGGTCAGGCACCTTGTCCATTCGAGTCGCGCTCCGTCATGTCACGAAGTACAGCTACGGCCGTCCCGTCGCGCTGTCGCCGCACGTCGTCCGGTTGCGGCCTGCTCCGCATTGCCGCACGCGCATCGAGTCGTACTCGTTTCGCGTGCGCCCCGACGACCATTTCATCAATTGGCAGCAGGATCCGTTCGGTAACTACCAGGCGCGGCTCGTGTTTCCGAAACCCGTCTCCTCTCTCGAAGTCGAGGTCGATCTCATCATCGAGATGGCGGCGCAGAACCCGTTCGACTTCTTTCTCGAGGAGTACGCAGAACGGTTCTCGTTCGCCTACCCGCCCGAGCTGCATCGCGATCTCGCGCCCTACCTAGCGACCGCGATGGTCGGACCGCGCTTCGCCGAGCTGGTGGAGCGGGTGCGCGGCGAGGATGCGCGATCGGGCCGCCGCACGGTCGACGTGGTGACCGACATCAACCGCCGCGTGCAGCGCGTGGTTCGCTACGACGTTCGCATGGAACCGGGCGTTTTTGCGCCGGAGGAGACCCTCGCGCGCGCCCAGGGATCCTGTCGCGACTTCGCCTGGCTCCTGGTGCAAGTATTCCGTCATCTCGGGCTTGCTGCGCGTTTTGCTTCTGGGTATTCGATTCAGCTCCGGGCCGACGAAAAGCCGCTCCTCGGGCCGGCGGGCGTAGCGGAGGACGCGTGTGACCTCCATGCGTGGGCGGAGGTGTTTCTCCCCGGAGCGGGTTGGGTAGGCTTCGACGCGACCAGCGGTCTGCTCGCGGCAGAGGGACACATTCCGCTGGCCTGCACGCCCGATCCAGAGACGGCGGCCCCTGTGACAGGGACCTTTGGATGGGACAAGCGCGATGGAAAGGACAAGGTCGACGAGGAGTTCTCGGTCGCGATGTCCGTGACGCGTCTTACCGAAACGCCGCGCGTCACCAAGCCCTATGCGGAGGAAACCTGGCGCGAAATCGTGGAGGTCGGCCGAGCCGTCGACGAGAAGCTCGTCGCCCTCGACACACGACTGACCATGGGCGGCGAACCGACCTTCGTCGCCGCCGACGATCCCGCCGCGGACGAATGGAACACCGCCGCGCTCGGGCCGACCAAGCGGCGCTATGCGAGCGCGCTGACCCACCGCCTGTACGCGAAGTTCACTCCCGGAGGATTGCTCCACGAAGGGCAAGGAAAGTGGTACCCGGGTGAACCGCTCCCGCGCTGGGCGTTGTCCTGCTACTTCCGCAAAGACAAGGTGCCGATTTGGACTCGGCCCGAGCTCTTCGCGCGCGAGGGAAACGGGGCGAATGCGAACGACGGCGCGCTCTTCATCGCCCAGCTGGCCAAGCGTCTCGGCGTCGGTCCCGAGCTGGCGATGGCGGGTTACGAAGATGCCTTCTATTACCTCTGGCGAGAGCGACGGCTCCCCGTCAATGTCGACCCTTTCGACGCCAAGCTCGACGATGCCGGCGAACGGGAACGGCTCGCGCGCATCTTCGAGCAGGGACTCGATCAGATCGTCGGGTACGCCTTGCCGCTCCGGCGCGCATCGACGAAAGGGGGCGGCTGCTGGCAGAGCGCCCGCTGGTACCTGCGCTCGGAGCGGCTCTACCTGCATGCCGGCGATTCGCCGATGGGCTATCGCCTTCCTTTGGACAGGCTCCCCTGGGCGCTGCCCGGCGATCGGCAGGCGATCATCGAGCGGGATCCGTTCGCGCCGCGTGGTCCGCTGCCACCGCTCGCGCAAGACCGGTGGGGAGGACCCGAGAAAGCAGCACCGCCGACGGGGGCTCGGCCCCAGCCGGGCGAGTCGGAGAGGGACGTGGTCCGCACCGCTCTTTGCGTCGAGCCGCGCGACGGGGTGCTGCATGTCTTCATGCCGCCGCTCGACGACGTCGAAGCGTATTTGCTTCTCTGCTCGGCCGTCGAAGAGACAGCCGGCATGCTGGGGCGCCCGGTGCGCATCGAGGGGTACCATCCGCCGAGCGATCCGCGTTTGGGACGTTTGCAGGTGACCCCTGACCCCGGTGTGATCGAGGTGAACATTCACCCGGCGGCAAGCTGGGACGACCTCGTATCCAACACGACCACCCTCTATGAAGAGGCGAAGCAGGTTGGGCTCCGCGCCGAGAAGTTCATGCTCGACGGGCGCCATACGGGAAGTGGTGGCGGCAATCACGTCGTGCTCGGGAGTGATCTGCCCGGCGACAGCATCTTTCTGAGGCGCCCCGATGCGCTGCGCAGCATGGTCAGCTATTGGCTCAATCACCCCTCGCTCTCCTACATGTTCTCGGGTCTTTTCGTGGGACCGACGAGCCAGTCGCCGAGAATCGATGAAGGACGGCACGACGCGCTCTACGAGCTCGAGATCGCCTTTCGCGAAGCGCAAAGAAAAACGGACGCGCCCAGCCTTCCCCCGTGGCTTTGCGACCGACTCTTTCGAAACCTGCTCGTCGACGTGACGGGCAACACCCATCGCACCGAGTTCTGTATCGACAAGCTCTATAGCCCGGACGGGCCGAGCGGACGGCTGGGTCTCGTCGAGCTACGCGCCTTCGAGATGCCTCCTCACGCGCGTATGAACCTGGTGCAGCAACTTCTGGTGCGTTCGCTGTTGGCGGTGCTGTTGGAGACGCCTTATCGCGAGCCGCTGGTCCGCTGGGCAACGGAGCTTCATGACCGCTTCGCGCTGCCTCACTTCGTCAAAACCGATTTCGAAGACGTGCTCGAGCACCTCGCACGCGCGGGGTTCATGCTGGCCCCGGCCTGGTTCGATGCCCACTTCGAATTTCGCTTTCCTCTGCTCGGCGCGCTCGAGGCGCGTGGAGGGATCGTGGTGGAGCTGCGTCAAGCGATCGAGCCTTGGCATGTGCTCGGTGAAGAGATGGGCGCCGCGGGGACGGCGCGCCATGTCGACTCGTCGGTGGAGCGGGTGGAGGTGAAGGTGCAAGGCATGATGGAGGATCGCCATGTCGTCGTCTGCAACGGCCGGCGCGTGCCTCTCTGTCCCACTGGGACTCGGGGGGAATTCGTGGCTGGCGTGCGCTACCGAGCCTGGCAACCGCCTTCCGCGCTTCACCCCACGATTGGCGTGCACGCGCCCCTCGTCTTCGACGTCGTCGATCGATATAACGCGCGGTCGATCGCCGGCTTCATGTACCACGTCGTGCATCCTGGCGGCCGCTCCTACGATGTCTTTCCGACCAACAGCATCGAAGCGGAGGCCCGGCGCCGGACGCGTTTTTCGACGTTCGTCCACGATCCGCAATCGCTGGTCCTGCCGTCCGAAGTCGACCGTGAGTTCCCGATGACCCTCGACCTTCGCAAGTGAGGGAGTGGACCTTTGAGCCAGGATCGTGGTTTGCCCGGCGTTGCCAAAGTGAGCAGTGCCCGCGCGTCGAACGAAACAATGAATGCGCCTGCATGGCTCGAGACCTACGCCCGTTCCGTGCGCCGGGGACACGATGAGCTGCTCGACGCCGACGGTCAGCCGCGTCCCGCTTGGCGAAAGCTCATGGAGGAGCTCACGACGATGGGCGAACCCGAGCTCGGCCGTCGCTGGGAGCATGCGCGTACGCTCTTGCGCGAGCACGGCGTCAGCTACAACGCCTACGGTGACGCAGAAGGCGTGACCCGGGCTTGGAATCTTTCGCCGATTCCGGTGATGGTGGAGGCAGCGGAATGGGCGCGCGTCTCCGAAGGGCTTGCCCAGCGTGCACGTCTTCTCGACGAGATCCTCGCCGATCTCTACGGCCCGCGGCGGCTCCTCGCCGCTGGCGATATTCCCGCCGAGCTGGTCTTGGCGAACCCGCTTTTCCTTCGTCCGTGTGTGGGGGTCGAGCCGCCCGGAAGACACTACCTGCCGCTCTACGCCGCCGACATTGCGCGCGATCCGGAGGGACATTTCCGGGTGCTGGCCGATCGCACGCAGGCTCCATCAGGGGCCGGCTATGTCATCGAAAATCGCATCATCCTGGCGCGAGCTCTGACGGAGGTGTTCGGCGAGTGCGGCGTGACGCGGCTGGCCGTCTTTTTCCGCACCATGCGCGACATGCTGCGGCGGCTCGCACCTCACAATCGCGACAATCCACGCATCGCCTTGCTCACGCCCGGACCGTACAACGCCACCTACTTCGAGCAGGCGTTCTTCGCCCAGTACCTCGGCCTCATGTTGGTGCAAGGGGGAGATCTGACCGTCCGCGATCATCGGGTGTACCTGAAGACGTTGGGCGGTCTCTTGCCGGTCGACGTCATTCTCCGGCGCATGAACGACGATTATTGCGATCCGCTCGAGCTCCGGTCCGACTCCCCCCTCGGCATTCCGGGCCTGGTGGAGGTGGCGCGAGCCGGTAACGTGGCGATCGTCAATCCGCTCGGCAGTGGCATCCTTCAATCGCCGAGCTTCTTGCCCTTTCTTCCGGCGCTCTGCCGCAAGCTGCATGGCGAGGAGTTGAAGCTCCCCTCGGTGCGCACGTACTGGTGCGGCGACCCCGGCTCGCTCAGGGAGGTGCTGGCTC
>Ga0193706_1001115_pt1 | contig 12591 bp, 13 predicted proteins | sample U3c1metaG_FD_160130 | JGI IMG/M metagenome (GOLD analysis project Ga0193706, IMG submission 160130) | Soil microbial communities from a riparian zone of the East river system, Colorado, United States - U3c1 | ecosystem: Environmental > Terrestrial > Soil > Riparian zone | place: USA: East River... | reverse complement strand
GGCTACGTCGTGCCCGACGAGATCTGGGAAAACGCCCTCCACGATCGGGCCGGCTTGCTCTGCATGGCCAACCGCGGGCCGAACACCAACGGCGCCCAGTTCTTCATCACCGACGCCTTGGCCAAGCATCTCGACGGCGGTTACACGATCTTCGGCGAGTGCGGACCGGAAGAGATGGTGCACAAGCTGGCCAGCGTCGAGATCCAAGGCGAGCGCCCCAAGTCGCCGCCCAAGATGAAAGTCAAGATTCACCGCGCGACGAAGTGACGTCCCAGCTCAATCTGGCTGAAAAATCACCTGCTGCGAGTTATCCGTATAGTAAAATTGCTCGAATCCGCGGCGTTCGAAGGTGAGGGCCCCGAACGTATTCACGAGGATGCCCCAGGCCGCGAGGGCGTAGAGCGGAGGGCCGAAGCGGGGGCCGGCGATGGCCAGCATGGCGAAAAGAAATACGGCGTAGTCGTTGGAGAAGCGGTAGCCGAATTGGAGCCATCCGCTGTTTTGATAGAGCAGCAGCATGATGACGATCGGTACGGTGCCGACGGCGAGGGTACGAAAGACGGCGCTCGTTCGGCGCGGCCAGAAGACCGCAAGGTAGAGCGGCGTCGTCAGCCAGAGGGCGAGCCCGTGGGTATTGATCTGAAACCGCGGCGGCGTCTTGTTGATGTAGGGGAGGCTGCTCGTGAAGATGCCCAGGTTGCGAGCGAGGAAGTGGTAGGAGAAGAGCCCCCACTTGTCGATGCGACCGCGCCAGCCGACGGTCAGATGCTGGTGGCCGCTTCCGAACTGGATCGTGCCGAAGCAAGCGCGGTTGTGCCATAAGGTCACCGCCAGCGCGGCGAGAACGGGAATGCCGAAGAGGATGAGCTTTTTGGCGAGCGCTCCCCAGGCCACCTTTTTCGACTCGCTGGAGCGCGACACGCGCCAAGCTTCCAGCGCGAAGATGACGGCGGCCAAGAGGGGGTCGGGCCGCGTGAGGAACGCGCATCCGAGCGCGAGCCCGGCCACGAGGGGCCTTCGGGCCTCGAGCGCAAAGAGCAGATACGTGGCGGTGAGCGCGACGGTCACGACGTGCGCCGCGAACCAGACCGTCCCCTGCTCGGCGGTAAAAAAATAGACGGTGCCGAAGGCGAAGATCCACGAAAACGCCAGGTTCTGAAGCTCGGGGCGATCGCTTTCGCCCATTCGCCGGAGCTTCTCCAGCACCAAAAAGAGCACTGCGGGGCCTACCCCGGCGAGCCAAAGCCAGATCTGCCCATCGCGCAGGTTCTCCGGCGTCTTGGCGATGTACAGCATGGGAAGCAGGATCACCGCGGGAAAGGGCGGAAAGCTGATGAACCACTTGCCGTTATACTCGGCAAAATCGTTGTTTTGCGTGTAGGCGGGCGGCGGGTGGCCCAAGTCGAGGCGCCCGTGCAACCAGCTGTCGGCGAGGAGGGCGAAGTGGTTGGCCTTGGTGTGCTCGGTGAGCAAGTCGCGGCGCGCGAAGGCGAAGAAGACCGCCGTACACACGACGTAGACCAAGAGCGCGAAAGCCGCGCGACGCCGGCGCGATTCGGCGGGGAACCAGTTTGCAAGGCGTTCCCGCAGCGACGCAACGCCGGCCAGCTTCATCGGGCGCGCACGCTAGCACGTGGTTCTCCCCTGGCAGAATAGCTCCGTCGCTTTTATAGAAGTGCCATGCCTGACCGCGGCGCCTTCGTCGTTCCCGTCCACGATCTCGATCTCACTGGTCGCAGCGTCCGCTTTCCGATTGCGCCGGCGTGGCTACGCGGCGCTCTCGAGGGGTGTGAACCTCAGCCCGCCGGTTCGACCGGCCAGATCGACGTGCACCTCACCAAAACCGGCAACGAGGTGCTCGTGCAAGGGCAGGTCGACGCGGCCCTGGTGATACCCTGCGCCCGTTGCCTTGCGCCGGTCGAATATCGGCCGCACATCGAGCTCGCCCTGTTGCTCCGTCCCGCCTCGGAGGCGCCTGCTCTTGCGCGGCGCGCGGGGAGCAAACGGCCGGACCCGAGCGACGACGAAACGGAGTTCGGCGCCGTGGACGCCGATGCCGATACCTACCACGGAGAAGAGGTGGTGCTCGATCGCTTCGTCCGCGAAGCAATTCTGCTCGAAACACCCATCTTTCCCTTGTGCTCGGAGGCTTGTGAAGGTATCCGTCCGGCTTCGGATTCGGCGTCCGGTTCGCAAGGTGCCGTAACCGACCCCCGCCTTTTGCCACTCCTCGAGCTGGCCAAGAGACGAAAACTGAAGGAGTAGTCCCGTGGCGGTCCCCAAGCGACGAAAAAGCCGTTCCAAACGCGATATGCGCCGTGCCAATCACGACAAGGTGACGGTGCCCAACCTCATCGCGTGCCCCCACTGTTCGGAACCCTGCGTTTCGCATCGGGTTTGCCCCTCGTGCGGCTACTACAAGGGTGCCAAAATCATCGACACCTCGAATCCCGAGTGAGCGGTCCGCAGGGAGGTACTGCCGGCTTCCGCGCCACCTGCGCGGTAGGCTAGGCTTGCTGCGATCGACCCATGGCCACCCACCGCGAACCTAAAAGCTCGATCCTTGGGACAGGGCACTATGCCCCAGCCAAGGTCCTGAGCAACGCCGATCTCGAGCGGGTGGTCGACACGTCCGACGCGTGGATCACCGAGCGCACCGGCATCCGCGAGCGGCGCATCGCCGCCGACGGGGAGTTCACGAGCGACTTGGCGAGCAAGGCGGCCCTCGCCGCGCTCGAAACCGCGCACGTACGCGCCTCTGATCTCGACATGATCATCGTCGGCACCGTCACCGGCGATTCGCCCATGCCCGCCACCGCGGTGCATGTTCAGCGGAAGATCGGCGCGCAGAACATCCCGGCCTTCGATATCTCGGCGGCGTGCGCAGGGTTCATCTACGGCATCTCCATCGGCGATCAGTTCATCCACACCGGGCAGATGCGACGCGTGCTCGTGATCGGTGTCGAGCTTTTGTCCCGTTCCCTCAACTGGAACGATCGCACGACCTGCGTGCTCTTTGGCGACGGTGCTGGGGCGGTCGTTCTCGGACCCGCTGACGAGAGCATCGCCGAGCGGCGGCCGGGCGTCATCTCCACCAAGATCTTCACCGATGGCTCGCTCGCCGATTCCCTGACCATCCCCGGCGGCGGCACGCAATTGCCGCTCACCCACGCCGCGCTCGACGAAGCCAAGAACAAGGTGCACATGGCGGGGCAGGAGGTCTTCAAGGTCGCCGTGAAGAACCTGACCTCGGCTTCCAAGGCGGCCCTCGAGGTGGCTGGCCTCGGCGTAAAAGACATCGATTGGGTCGTCGCCCACCAGGCCAACATGCGCATCCTGGCGCAGGTGGCGTCGCGGCTGGACATCCCTCTCGAGCGCTTCGTCATCAACATCGAGCGCTACGGCAATACCTCCAGCGCATCGATCCCCATCGCGCTCGACGAAGCGGTACGTGACGGCAGGATCAAGCCCGGCCACACCGTTCTCATGTGCGCGCTCGGTGCCGGTATCTCTTGGGGCAGCGCACTCGTCAGGATGTGACGATGCGCGTAGCGTGGTGTTTTCCCGGGCAAGGTTCGCAGTACGTAGGGATGGGACGCGACGTAGCCGAGGCATTTCCCGCCGCGCGTGAGGTGTTCGAGCGCGCGGATCAGGCGCTCGGCGAGAAATTGAGCACGCTCTGCTTCGAGGGGCCGGAGGATGCGCTCACCCTGACGCGCAATACGCAGCCGGCCATCGTGACCACGAGCGTGGCCATGCTCGCCGCCCTGCGCGCGCGAACGAAGGTGCCAGCGCCGGTCAGCGCCGCCGGTCACTCTCTCGGCGAATACAGCGCCCTCGTGGCGAGCGGCGCCCTCTCGCTGGAGGATGCCGTCCGCATCGTGCGTCTGCGCGGCGAAGCGATGCAAGAAGCCGTGCCGCCCGGGGTCGGAGCCATGGCCGCGGTGATGGGCCTCACGCCCGAAAAGCTCGCCGAGATCTGCGACGAAGCCCAGCTGGGCGAGGTGGTGAGCCCAGCCAATTACAATGCCCCAGGGCAAATCGTCATCGCGGGACACGCCGCCGCCGTCCAGCGCGCCAGCAAGCTCGTCGCCGAGCGGCAGGGCAAGGCCATCCCCCTCAAGGTGAGCGCGCCTTTCCACTGTTCGCTGATGGCGCCGGCGGCACGAAAGCTGGCGGCGGGTCTGGAGACGGTGAGCATCGCGCCGCTGGCGTTCCCGGTGCTGGCCAACGTCGACGCGCGTCCCAACCAAGAGCCGCGCCGAGTCAAAGAATTGCTCGTTCAGCAGGTCGATCATCCGGTGCACTGGGAAGCAACGGTGCGCGCCATGGCGGAAGGTGGCGTCACCCACATCTTCGAAATCGGACCCGGCAAGGTGCTGGCCGGCCTGGTGCGGCGCATCGCCAAGCAGATCGAAGTTCTCCCGGTCGGCAACGCGGAAGGCATCGAAGCCGCCGCCAAGCTGCTGGCGTCGTGACGTTTCCTGGCCTGGTCCGGGCGCGTCGTTCCGTGATCGGCTGCTTTGCTGGAAGCGGCGCTCCCCTTTTGTGCTAGATCCCGGCCGCCATGTTCAGGCTCGACGACAAAGTGGCTCTCGTCACCGGCGGCTCGCGCGGCATCGGCCGCGCCATCGCCGAGGCGCTCGCCGAGCAGGGAGCCACGGTCGTCATCAACTACGTGCGCGGGGAGGCCGAAGCACGGGAGGTCGCGGGGGGCATCGCCGCCAAGGGCGGGAAAGCCGAGATCGCGGGGTTCGATGTGGCCGACGCGCCGGCCTGCGAAGAAGCGATTGCCCAAGTCGCCAAGCGGCACGGGCGCCTCGACATCGCCGTCTCCAACGCCGGCATCTCCATCGACGGCTTGATTCTGCGCCTGAAATCGGAAGACATCGCCCGCACTCTCAACGTCAATGTGGCCGGCGCCTTCGCGGTGGCACGCGCCGCTACCCGGGTCATGATGCGCGCGCGGTCGGGGCGCATCGTGTTCGTCTCGAGCGTGGTCGGTGAAACCGGCAATGCAGGCCAGACGGCTTACAGCGCCTCCAAGGCGGCTCTGCTCGGCCTCGCGCGCAGCCTGGCACGGGAGTACGTCGGGCGCGGCATCACCGTCAACGCGGTGGCCCCCGGCTATGTCGACACCGATATGACCCGTGCCCTGACCCCCGAGCAACGTGAGAACGTCCTCAAGGCCGTTCCGGTCGGGCGCGTGGCCACGGCGCGCGAGATTGCGACAGGAGTCGTCTATTTGGCTTCCGACGAGGCCAGCTATGTTACGGGACAGGTGCTTCGAATCAACGGCGGCATGTACATGTGACGCAGTACAGCATTGGTGCGAAAGGAACTGCGCGTCCGAACAGACGTGCGTCGGGCCCGCGGTTGGGGTAGAGGCGGCGGGCCTCTCCGGATGGAAAAATCTCCGGGGGTCAATCATGGGAAGGTGCGAGCTATGGCAGAAGGTCGGGACATTGCCGCCGAAGTTCGGCGAATCATCAAAGATCAGCTGGACGTCGACGAGAAGGACATCAAAGCCGAGTCGACCTTCATCGACGATCTCGGAGCCGACTCACTAGGGCTCGTCGAATTGGTTCTCGCCTTCGAAGAAGCTTTCGAAATCGACATCCCGGACGAGGACACCGAGAAGATTCGTACGGTCCAGGACGCCATCGATTACATCGAGAAAAACGCGAAAAAGTAGGGTCGAGCCGCCCCATCTCCTCGCGCGCCGGTGCTCGTGTTCGGGGCCCGGCGTGCGTGAGGCGAGTTGCCGCCTAGCCGCCCCTCCTTCAAACTCCAGCGGCCAACATCAAGCGTCAGGTCTTCGCCATCCCAGATCTCGATCGGCAAGTTTGGCGGGGAGCCACGGAAGGATTGCGGCGAGGCCGCCGCGAAATGGTCATGGAACGAGTCGTCATTACGGGTATCGGGCTGGTCACGCCCAACGGAATCGGAACGAGCGAGTCCTGGAAGTCCATCGTCGAGGGGCAGCCCGGCATTGCCCCCATCACCTTGTTCGATGCGTCGGCGTACAACTCCCGTATCGCCGGCGAGGTCAAGAAGTTCGACCCCGTCCAGTTCATCGAAAAGAAGAAAATCAAGGAGATGGCCCGGTTCGTCCAGCTGTCGATGGCCGCCAGCAAGCTCGCCGTGCAAGACGGGCACCTCGAGCTATCCGACGAAGACCGCGAGACGGCAGGCTGCTTCATCGGCGTCGGCCTCGGCGGCCTGGAGGGCATCGAAGCCATGGGCCGCACGCTCGCCGAAAAGGGCCCGAGCCGCATCAGCCCGTACTTCATTCCTTCCGTCATCGCCAACCTCGCGGCAGGGCAAGTGTCGATTGCGCTCGGCCTGAAAGGCCCCAGCTATTGCATCACCAGCGCCTGCTCGTCGTCGGCACATGCCATCGGCGAAGCATGCGAGTGGATCCGTCGTGGCCGCGCCAATCTCATCGTAGCCGGGGGCGCGGAATCGACGATCACCGGGCTCGGCGTGGGGGGATTTTGCGCCATGTTCGCGCTCTCGCGGCGCAACGACGACCCCGGGCGCGCCAGTCGTCCCTTCGACAAGGGGCGCGATGGTTTCATCATCGCCGAAGGTGCGGGCACGCTCATTCTCGAGTCCCTCACGCACGCGAAAAAGCGCGGGGCGACGATCTACGCCGAAATCACCGGTTACGGCGCCACTAGCGACGCCCACCATCTCACCCAGCCGGCCCCCGAAGGTGCGGGCGCACAGCGCTCCATGCAGATGGCGCTTGCCGACGCCAAGCTCGATCCGAGCCGCATCGACTACATGAACGCGCACGGTACATCGACACCGCAGGGCGACATCCAAGAGTCGCGCGCCATCGAAAAGGTGTTCGGCGATCACGCCCTCTCCAAGAAGCTCTGGGTCTCCTCGACCAAGTCGATGATGGGGCATTTGCTGGGCGGTGCCGGGGCCGTCGAAGCCGCCATTTGCGCGCTCTCCATCGCCAAAGGGGTCGTCCCTCCCACCATCAACCTGGAAGATCAAGACCCGGAGTGCAGGCTCGATTACGTACCCAATGTCGCGCGCGAGAGGCGGATCGATCACGCGATGAGCAACTCGTTCGGCTTCGGCGGAACGAACTGCTCGCTCCTCCTCTCACGCGCGCCATGAAATGTCCGTTCTGCGGCCGGCCCGACAGCGGGGTCGTCGACTCACGGGTGTCGGCGACGGGAGAACTCGTGCGGCGCAGACGCTCGTGCGACGCGTGCGGCCGCCGCTTCACGACCTACGAACGGCTCGACGAGATCCTCCCCACGGTGGTCAAAAAAGACGGGCGACGCGAGAAGTTCGATCGTCCAAAGCTCATCCGGGGGCTTTCCACCTCGTGTAGCAAGCGCCCCGTCAGCGTGGCCCAGATCGACGCCATGGCCGACGCCATCGAGCGCGATCTGCAAGAACGCGGTGACCAGGAAGTCAGCTCGGCCGTCATCGGCGAAAAGGCGATGGCGCGCCTGCGCGAAGCCGACGAAGTCGCCTACGTTCGTTTTGCCAGCGTGTACCGGTCGTTTCGGGACATCGACGAGTTCATGGCCGAACTCGGCAAGCTTGTGAAGGCTCGGGAAGCACATTAGCATTTGGGCGGTTCCTGAAGCCGCCCCGAGGGCACTGAAACGGCCCCCCTCTCTCTCCACCGCGACGCGATCGGCTGCGGCTCGACGTTCATGACCTCCAAAAAAGCCGCCCCTGCCGTCCCCGAAGATCCAGACAGCGAATTCATGGCCAAAGCCATCGCCGCCGGGGCCAAGGGATATCCGTCGCCCAACCCGCACGTCGGCGCCGTCGTCGTCAAAGGCAGGGAGGTGCTCGCGGTGGGGCATCACGAGCGGGTCGGCGAGGACCACGCCGAGGTGCAGGCGCTCAAGCTGGCCGGCGCCAAAGCCAAGGGGGCGACGCTCTATGTCAACCTCGAGCCGTGCAACCACGACGGGCGCACGCCTCCCTGCGTCGATGCCATTCTCGAGGCGAAAATCGCGCGGGTGGTGGTGGGATGCATCGACCCCAATCCTCACGTGAAAGGGGGGGGCGTCGAACGTTTGCGCGCCGCTGGCGTGGAAGTGGTCGTCGGGCCGAAAGAGAAAGAAGCGAGCGCACTCATTGCCCCTTGGGCCAAGTGCGTCACCACCGGGCTCCCATATGTCTCACTCAAGCTCGCGGTCTCGCTCGATGGTCGCATCGCCACGCGGACGGGCGCATCGAAATGGGTCACCGGGCCCGAGGCGCGCGCCAAGGTGCACGAGCTGCGCAGCGGGATGGACGCCGTAGCGGTAGGAATCGGCACCGTCGTCGCCGACGATCCGCGCCTCACCGTACGTGAAGTCGATGGGCGCAGCCCCGTTCGCGTCATCTTCGACACCAAGCTGCGCACGCCGTTCAGCGCGCGGCTCGTCGGCACTGCGCGCGAAACCGCCACGTGGGTGATCACTTCCGTCGACGCGTCCCCCGCCGTCGAGCAGTCGCTCACCGATCACGGCGTGCAGATTGTCCGCGTCGCCCCTTCCGCGGAAGGACGCATCGATGTCACCGCTGCCCTGCGCAGTCTCGCGCAGCGCGGCATCGTCTCGCTCATGGTCGAAGGTGGCGCCGAGCTCGCCGGGAGCGTGCTCGCCGCGCGTCTGGCCGACGAGCTGCACGTCTTCGTTTCCCCGATCTTGCTCGGCCCGCGGGGGCGCCCCGGCGCGGTCGACTGGGCGGGCCCGGACACACCGTCCGAAGCGCCGCGCATCGTCGATCCCCACTGGGAACGATGCGGCAAGGACGCCTACGTCTTCGGCCGCCTGGCGTACGCGCCCAAGTAGCAGGGGCGCGACCGCGAAGATCTGACCGCCCGACCGCCGGAACAGCGCGATGCGCCGGCCGACCCGCCGAATCCCGCTGAATTGCGACGCCCCTCGCAGCGTGTTAAGAAATCGCGTCGATGGCGATTCGCGATATCCTTCAATACCCCGACAAAAGGCTGCGTAACCGGGCGGTGCCGGTGGGCGCAGTGACGGCCGAAGTAACCCGTCTCATCGAAGACATGAAAGAGACGATGTACGCCGCCCCCGGGTGCGGGCTGGCCGCGCCGCAGATCGGCGTTTCCCTGCGGCTTTTCATCGTCGACACCGCCGCCGAGGACGAGCCGAGCGATCTGCGCGTCTTCATCAATCCCGAGATCGTTTCGCGCCAGGGCAAAGTGGTCTGGGAAGAAGGGTGTCTCTCCTTTCCGGGCGTCCACGAGGACATCGAGCGCGCCGCCAAGGTGGTCGTCAGGGCCACCAACGAGCGCGGAGAGCCGGTCGAGTTCGAGGCCGAGGGGCTGCTCGGCGTCGCCGTGCAACACGAAAACGACCATCTCGACGGCGTCTTGATGATCGACCATATGGGCGTCCTCAAACGCCGGATGGCGCTGCGCAAGATGCAAAAGCGCGCAACGTCGGCCGAGCTCTAGCTACCCGCGCCCGCCGCCGGCGCCTCAACCCCGTTCGCGCTTGAACAGCGAGGCGTCGAACGGTCCGCCGCGTGCGGCCAGGTCGTCGGCGATGCGGGGGACGATGCCCGTCGGGCCGAACGACCCTTCGATGGCCCCGCCCGCTGCGGTGCGTTCGACCACGAAGGTGAAGATGTCGCGACCGAGGATGCCGCCGTTGCTGCCATAGAGCTCAGCCACCCGCATCACGCGGTAACGTCCGTCGCGAAGGCGTGCGACCTCCACCGCCAGCTCGAACGCGCCGAGCAGCCAGCTGCGCGCGGCGTCGGGGGTGAGCCCCGGGCGGGCGGCCATGAGGTCGGGAACGAGGCGCTCGAGCGCGTGCCGGAGCGAAGGGGCGGCCATGGCCGCGAGCACGCCCTCCGAGCCCTCGACGATCGTGCTCGCGACCGCTGCGGCGAGCGGTCCCGTCAGCGGGCTCACCACGAGCCTCTCGGGCCGCAGCCGCGCTGCCGCGCGGACCAGTCGAGTCGCCTCTTCCGGTGCGTCGGGGAGGCGGATGGCGACCGGAGCCGGTTCCATTCCCCACAGCTCGTCGACGTTCTGCAGCGCGACGATGCCATCCGAGGCAGGTCCGGCGGCGGCCAGCGCCGAGAGCAACATCGCCGTCGCCTCGACGGGGCCGACGAGGAGGATATTGGCCCGCGCCGCCGAGCAACCTTGCAGGAACGTCGCCATGGTTCGCGACACGGTGCCGCTGCGCACGAGATCTTCCAAGCTGACCTCGGCGCGCCTCCGCTTCTTGATGACGAGCGCGTGCCCGTAGAGCGACGTGGGGGGAAGCACCGCTTGCACCAGAAGCCCCCGGGGCAGGTAGCGTTCGACCATGGTCTCGCCCTGCCCGAGCGGCACCGACGATTGCCGGCAGAGTCGGACGATCGCGCGAAAGAGCGCAGCTTCGCTGGAGAAGGGAGGATCGATTTCGACGATGTCGCCGGCGCGCACCGCCGTCACGTGGTTGTGTCCGAAAACCCGGATCTCCGTCACGTCGTAGTCGTCGAGCACCGCGTCGAGCGCGCCGAGGCCAAAGAGCTCGCGCTGCGCGTCACGAATGGTGTCGTCGACCTCGACGTTTTCTGGCAGCTGGCCGTCGTCGCGCAGGGCCTTGGCCTTCTCGCGCACGAGCCGCTCGATGCGAGCGGCAAGGACTTGATCGGGTTCCGCTCCGCGGGCAAGCGGCGCAAGATCGATCGACTCCGCGACCCGTTCGATGAGGGCCGAAAGCGCCAGTGCGCGGCTCGTGACGATACGCGCGGCATGCCCCGCGCCCGGCTGGCTGCCGGTCGAACGCGGGCTCGGCGTGGCAGTCGACACACTGTGCAGCGAGCGCGAAGCGATGGCCGGTTCGTCCCCGACCGGAGCCGGGCTGGGGATGCGCGGCGCCGTGCCGGTGACGACCTCCGAGACCTCGAGCGGATGCTTGATCCCCTCGCTTGCCTCGGTACTGGGCGCCGTGCCGACCATCTCGCGACCGGTATACTCCGCGGCGTCCACCGCCACCGCTCCCCGCGCCGTAGCGGCACTGAGGGGCCTGCCCATCGACGGGGAGGGTTGAGGTGCGGGCGGCGGGCCAGCGCGATGAGGGGCCGAACTCGGCGTCGCGGGCGGAAGCTCGACCCGGAGAACGAAATCGCCCACGTAGATCTTGTCGCCTTCGCGGACGATGGTCGCTTGAGCGATTTTCCGTCCGTTGACGTACGTCCCGTTGGTGCTCTTCAGGTCAGTGACGATGAAGCGGCCATCACGAAACAAGAGGCGCGCATGTCGCTTGGACACATTGCCTTTGGGCAGCATGAGGTCGTTGCCCTGGACGCGACCGACGTTGATCTCGTGCTTATCGAAGATCTCGCGGCGCTCGCCGCCTCCCTTTTCGCTGATGACGATCGCGAACATGCTCGGTAAGCGTAGCCCTCAACCGGATTGACCGCAGGCTCGCCCACAAAGGAATACACCGCTTCTTTCGCGTGCTGTCAACTTCTCGTTCTCGGCCGAGCTTCGAGCGAGATCGCGCGCCGTCAGCTCGCTGTCGGCCGAGCTTCGAGTGAGACGACGAAAGGCGCGGCGCTCCCGTCGTTCCAACGCTCCTCGAGCGACGCCGCGAATGCGCAATGGGCTCGGCCGAACTGCGCTTATCCCGACGCTTCGACGATGACGTCGGATCGGATTTCGAGTGGCTCCGGACCATCCCGCCGATCTTTGACTTCCGAGGCGACCTGCTCGAGAAGCTCACCGGCCAGCGTCATCACTTCGTTCGCGGCGTATCCCTGCGTGCGAAGCTCGCGGTAAATCGTCTTGGCCAAGATGGCGATGGAGCGCGGGTCGTGTGCGGTAGCGGCAATATGGGTCGGCAAGGCCATGGTTTTTGGGGGATGCGCCAGGGGGCTGAACCTAGCTTCTGCCGTGGTGGAAAGCAAGAGCAATGCCGCTATTCTACGGCTTGTGTATTCCGGCATTTACGTTCGATCTGTCGAGCTTTCGACACCTGAGTGCGAAGCTAGGTACGCAACGCGCTGCGTAGCATCGCTCCAGCCGTCCGCCTGGGTCGTCCAAGCGAGCGAGTGAATGGCGGCGCGGTGTCCGTTGATGCTAGCCGCATCGCCGATGCATTCCCGTTGGAAGGGCGCGCGTCGTGTTGCCATCGGTCGCGCAATGGCGTCGTGACCCGCCGACCCATGCTCGAAGCGAGCATCCGCAAAACGGCACGGAATATCAGCAGTGCGCCGCAAGGGACAGCGCGTCTTGTGCCGCGGGAGCAGCATGAACTGGACCGCGCGGAACGGCCAAGTCGGGCTCGCTCCCCGCGCATCGGCGTTATCGCTACATCGCAGTGCGACGCGACTTGGCACCGGTCGTCGCGTCTCGACGCGCGGGCCGCGTCGGGCCAGGTACGCAGCGACGCTCGATCTCGGGTCGTTTGCCGATCCCTATTCTTTGGAGGCTATGCCAAGTAGCAGAAACGCGTTCGTGCCGAGGTGCAGGCTTCGACGCGGATTTGCAAACGCGCGTCAGAGACGCGCAAGCGCATCGGGACAGGCCGATGCCGCTTCAGGCGATCACCGACGATCGGCGGCGTCTGCCCATGAGGTCCCTCCGGTCGA
>Ga0193706_1001114_pt1 | contig 12592 bp, 12 predicted proteins | sample U3c1metaG_FD_160130 | JGI IMG/M metagenome (GOLD analysis project Ga0193706, IMG submission 160130) | Soil microbial communities from a riparian zone of the East river system, Colorado, United States - U3c1 | ecosystem: Environmental > Terrestrial > Soil > Riparian zone | place: USA: East River... | reverse complement strand
CGACATGGAGGACGTGCACTGTGGGCGAAGCGGCGATCTCCGGCCACGAGATCGTCCACATGACGAGGGCGGCAAGCGCGGCCATGACTGACGCCGCGAGACCACCGAAAAAGGCGATGTCGCAGCCGGCGACCTTCACGCCGAGAAAACGCAAGCGGCTGACCGCCGTCGCCGTGAAGATCCCGAGTGGCACGGCCGCGCCGAACGCGAGAAAAGCGCTCAGCCGCACGGCGTTGGCGTGCTCCGTAAAGTAGATGCTCGAAAGCGCTTCGGCTTGGTAGGGCGATGGATAGTGCTCGCCGCCGCCCACCGCGATCGAGCCGACGATGCTGCCTACGAAGAGCAGCGCAAAAACGATGGAAACGGCAAGAAGGGATGGCCCGCGATGTCGAGCGTCCATCGTCATTTCGTTCGCTTCCTGTGTCATGACCGACTCCTCTCGTCCGTGGATTCGTTCCCGTCGTGAAGGGGCAAACCTTGGACCATGGACATGGGTTTCGTTGGGCACATCATGCGAAAGGCCGAACAGCCGCGGTTCTGCTCGTCACCGGCTCACACGCGGGCAACGTAAGGAGCCAATGCGGGCCGTGGCGTACGCAAGCCGGAGATTCAGCAGCCAAAAGCGGAGCTTCCTAGGGCAACGCATCGGACGTCCGAACCCCGCCCCGCCCGCGACACAGGGCCGAGCGCGCTGGACGTCGAGCGCCTTCTGCTAGACTCCGCGCGCCATGAGGCCCTCGAAGCCACCTTCCGCGCTGCGCGTTGCTCCCACTTCGTCGGCCGCTCTTCCGAACCACCCCTTGCCCGCGGGCATGCGCGACATCCTCCCCCCCGAGGCCGCCGGCCGGCGGAGACTCTCGCGCCGACTGCTCGATCACTTTGCGCTGCACGGCTACGAGCTCGTTACCCCGCCGGCTTTCGAGCTTGCCGACGTTCTCGAGCGCGGGCTCGGCACGCTCGACCCGCGCGACGTCTTGCGCTTCGTCGAGCCCGAGTCGGGCGAGGTGGCCGCTCTTCGCCCCGACATGACGCCGCAAATCGCGCGCATTGCCGACCCGCCTCGCCGATCGGCCCCTTCCGATGCGGCTCTCCTACGAGGGTACGGTGCTGAGGCGACGGCAGGAGCGGGCGCGCAAGCATCGACAGATTCCGCAGGCTGGCGTCGAGCTGCTCGGCGTGCCCGGCCCCGAAGGCGACCTCGAGCTCTTGAGCCTCGCCGTGAGCACCGCGCGCGCGGCCGGCATTTCCGACTTCGTCCTCGACATCGGTCACGCCGACATCGCGCGCGCGATGATGAACGGCGTCCCGGCGTCGCTCGCGTCGGCGCTCCTCGACGCCCTCGCCAAAAAAGACGCCGCGGTGGTCGGCGATCTCGTGACCGAGGCCAAGCTCAATGCTCAGCTGGCCACGGCGTTTCGCGAGCTCCCCAAGCTTCACGGCGGCGCAGAGGTTTGGAAGGAAGCGGAGCGCGTGCTCGCTCCGACGCCGGCTGGTTCCTCTTTCCGAGCCCTGCGCGATCTCTGGGAGCGCGCCATCGCGGCCGGTCTCGAAGTCGTGATGCGCGTCGACCTCGGCGAAGTACGCGGGTTTGCCTATTATACGGGTGCGCTTTTTCATCTGCTCGCCGACGGACCAGGGGAACCGTTCGGGTCCGGTGGACGCTACGACGATCTCTTGTCTCGCTTCGACGCCCCCATGCCCGCTGCGGGGTTTGGTCTCGATCTGGACAACCTCGCCTGGTCGCTGCGCGTCGCCGGCAAGGAAGAAGGGCTCGATGCGCGCGTGCTGGTAAGCCACGCAGCGACGGCGCCCGCGCTCTGCTCCGTGCTCCGCGGCCTCGGCGTGGGCTGCGTGGCCGCGCCGCCCGGCGAAGCAGACGCCTACGCGCGGGCGTGGAGCTTTTCACACGTGTTTCGCCAAGCCAGCGGCGGAAAATTCGAGCTTCTCAGCTTGGCGACGGACAGAGCCGTGCCTCTCGACGCTTTGCGGGCACCGGAACTCGCTGCCCAGATCGCCAAAGTGCTGCTTGGATAGCGTGGGTGCCAGGACGCGGCACTAGTGATATGTAACACCCCGCCTGGCGATACCCTGCCTCGCCCTACGGTTTGGGAGCGAGGGTCGCGGACGCCGAACGAACAGCAGTGAACAGAGGAGACGAGGAATGCCGACGGTCGTAATCGTGGGGGTGCAGTGGGGCGACGAGGGCAAGGGAAAAATCGTCGATCTGTGCACCGAGTACGCCGACGTGGTCGTGCGTTATGCCGGCGGCCCCAACGCGGGTCACACCCTCGTCGTCGGTGACGACAAGCTCATCGTCAGGCTGATTCCAAGCGGCATTCTTCGCGAGCAGACGCGCTGTGTTCTCGCCCAGGGGATGGTCATCGATCCCGCCGTATTGGTCACGGAGATGGACGAGCTCGAACGACGCGGACTCTCGCCGGCGACGCGGCTCGTCGTCTCCGATCGCGCTCACATGATCCTGCCGTTTCACGTCACCATCGACACGCTGCGCGAGACGACCGGCAAAGGGGGCCCGCGACTCGGCACGACCAAGCGCGGGGTCGGTCCGACCTACGAAGACAAAGCGGCGCGCCGCGGGCTACGCATGGGCGAGCTCCGCGACTTGAAGAAAGCGGGCCTGCTCGTCGAAGAAGCGATTTCCGCCTGGACCCCGACGCTGCGCGCGCTCGGAGCGGACCCGCCGCAAGCCGACAGCATCGTTCGCCAGCTCGAGCCGCTCGCCGCACGCATCGTGCCCCTCTTGGCCGACACGTCCCGACTCGTCGACGCCGTCGTGAGCAAAGGGCAAAACGTCATGTTCGAAGGGGCACAAGGAACGCTCCTCGACCTCGACCATGGCACGTACCCCTTCGTCACCTCGTCGTCGGCGTCGGCGTCGGGCGCATGCGCCGGCTCGGGCATCGGTCCGACGCGCATCGACGGCGTGCTCGGCATCGTCAAGGCCTACTCCACGCGCGTCGGCGGGGGACCGTTTCCGACGGAGCTCGCCAACGCCATCGGCGAAAAGCTGCGCGCAGATGGCGCCGAATTCGGGGCCGTCACGGGGCGGCCGCGCCGCACCGGGTGGCTCGATTTGCCGGCCATTCGCTATGCAGCGCGCGTCAACGGGCTTTCCGAGCTCGCCGTGACCAAGCTCGATGTCTTGACCGGCCACGAGCAGCTCGAGGTGTGCGTTGCCTATGACACGCCCGAAGGGCGGACCGACGAGTTTCCCATCGACCGACTCGAGCACGCGACCCCGGTGTACAAGGCGTTCCGCGGTTGGCGCGAGCCCCTCGGCGAAGTTCGATCGCTCGCTGAGCTCCCCGCCGCCGCTCGGGCGTACCTCGATTTCATGGAAAGCTCGGCCGGGGTGCCGCTTTCCATCATCTCCGTCGGCCCGCGCCGCAGCGAAACCATCGTGCTGCGAAGCCCATTCGCGCCCCGTCCAGCGCACGGTGCTAAAACACCGAAGTGGGACCAGCCCTCGTCCTAATCCTCCAGCTCGCCGGCTCGTCACCGCGGGCCACGGCGCGGTCCGCGAACCTCACTGCTGCTGCACAAGCGTCGGGACGCCCGCGCGAATGCGCGTCGGCGGTGCACGGCTCGGCCACCAAATGGGGCCCCAATGTGTGGGAGGCCGCGCGCGAGCCCAACCTCGAGCGCTACTGCGACCTTCTGGCACGCGGCTTTGGTCAGCTTCTGCTCACGCCCGAAACCGCGCTGGAGACGGCCGATCTGGCCGACCGCGCCGCGCCCGGTCACGCGGCGCCATCGGTACTGCGCGGTCGCGCCTACGCCATGCTCAGGCTGTGGCCCAAAGCCGCCGTCGAGCTCGAACGCGCACGCAGCGTCGATTCGCGCAGCCTCGAGGACCCGCTCACGCTGCGCGAGTGGGCGCGCGCGCTCGCTGCCACCGAACGGGCCCCCGAAGCGCTCGCCGCCTATCGCGCGCTCGGGCCGCGCGTGTCGATATTTCCTTCGCCGGACGAGCGCGCGCGCACCTTCCTCGAAGGTGCCGAGCTCGCATTTTCGCTGGGGCCGCCCACGCTCGACGACGCCATCGCGTTTCTCGGCGAAGCCAAACAGCTCGGTGTCCGTGAGCTCGAATGGCGGGTCTCGTCCGAGCTGGCCCTGGCCTTCGATCGGCGCGCGGCGAAGGACGAAGCCGCTGGGCTCGTGATGGAGCTGTCCCGTCGATTTCGCAAAGAAGCAAAGGCGCAAACGACCTCCGAAAACCGCGAAGCACAGGCGGCGGCCGCGCTCGTGCTCGAGTCGATTGACGCTCGATTGGCCGTCGAAGCTTGGGAGCGCTACGTCACCGCCGCCGGCCCGCGCGGGCCTTGGGTCGATCACGCTCAGAAGCGCATCGAGCTGCTGCGCAAGAAAGGGCGAGGAGGATGACCGCGGGCGCCTTGTCACGGGGGCTCAAAGGGGGGCTCTTGGCGGCAGCATTGCTGACGATGGTCCCACGCGTGGTGGCGGCCGACGGTAACGCGCTGACCCAATGGGACTTCGCGCTCGACCCGGCGCTCGCCGCGGGCGACAAGCTTCATCGCGAATTGCAGACCTTTCGTTACATGTCCTATTTTCTTCGTTCGAACTCGTCCTCTCGGCAAGAGCAGCTCGTGCGCTCGCTTCGCCTTCTCGAAGAGATCGACGCCGAGCATTCGCGCGATATTCGCCTGCGCTTCGATCTCGGCGCTCTGCTCCTTCTGGCCGGCGAAGAAAAGCGCGCGGCAAGCGTGCTCGAGGGCGCTTTGGCGATGGCGCCCGATCACCCTTCGGCGATCGATGCCTACTGGTCGCTCGCGATCGCCTACGTCAAGCTGGGGCGTTTCGACGACGAGATCGACGCTTACGAGGAATTTCTGCGGCGGAGCACGGCGCCGGAGCAGCGTGTGCGGGCCCTTTGCAATCGGGCCGAATCGCAGATCCGTCGAGAAAGGCTGGGCGAGGCTCTCCGCGACTACCGCGACTCGCTCGTTCTGCAACCCGAAGACGTGCTTTGCCACTGGGGGTACGCGGTGGCCCTCGACCGCAGCGGGGATGCACCGGCCGCCATGGTCGAAGCAAAAACCGCGATCACATTCGATCCATTGGACCAGGCGCTCTCCAATCCGGGCGTCTTCTTTCTGCCGGCTTTCGAGCGCTTCTGGTACGAGGGCCTCGGCTCCATGGCGCGCGCTCAGCAGATCGACGATCCGGCCATGTCCGTCCTTTGGTGGGAAGCGGCCGTCGTGAAGTGGGCTGGTTACCTAGCCTTCGCGCCCGCGGACGACCGCTGGGTGCCGCTCGCGAAAGCGCATCAGGCTTCTTGCCAGCGTCGCGTCGAGGAGGCGAAGAAGAAGGCCCTCAAGCTGGCCAAAGGGCGGCGGCGGGTGGTCGTCGACGGAGAAGCTGACCGCTAGGCCGCGTCGTCGAGCGGGGCGGGCGTCTGCAGCACGCGCAAGATCTGGCTGACCTCCTCGGCGTCCGCGACCGAGTGGAACACGGGTACGAGGCCGTTCTCGATGTCGCGTTCGCCGAACGCGCCGCTCGCGGCGAGTGCACGCGCGCGCGGACCGTCGAGCACGAGGAAGATGTCGTGCAGGCCACCCTGGCCCGGCGCGTCGATGACGTCGACGATGCGGCCGCGGTCGAGGCAAAGCTCCTCGTGGCCACGTTGAATGAGCACACGCCGATCGGTGATGAAGTACCGCGTCTTTTGAGCCAACCGGGCCGGCCGGACCAAGGCGAGGTAGCCGAGTCCCACGGCCACACAGGCGAGAAGCATCGTCGTCAGCGCGAGCGCCATGATGAGCGAGATGAACGTCGGGGAATGGGAAGAAAGGCCGGCGGCGAGAATGCGGCGCGCCGAGCGCGTCGCCACCGTCATCTCACGCACCAAAGCCACGACGACGAGCGCGCCGATGGTCGCGGTGAGAATCTGCCGTCGTCCGCCGGAGACCCACTCGCGCCAGCCCGACATCGGCCGCGCCGACCAGAGGACGCGCTCGCCCTCGTCGAGCCGTTGCGCAAGAGGGCGCAGGCCGTCGCCGGCGCCGCCGGACGCAGGGATGCCGCGAATGATGGCCCAAAGGCGATCGGGGCCCATGATGCCCGGTAAAAGGAGCGACAGACGGCGGCGGAGCGCACCCGTGGGCACGGCCCGGACCAGCTCGAGATCCCCGAGGCCCGGGATGCTGGGGTGCCAGTGAATGCGCGCGTAGCTGATAGCACCCCGGTCGATGGTCCGACGGATACGGCCCCGCTTCCACATCACGTGCTTGTCGGTGACGACGTACTCCACCTCGGACCGCCAGATACTCGGGCCGTAGCGAAACGCCACCGCGAGGGTCGCGCACCAGCAAGCAAAAAGAATAAGCCCGCCGACAGGTGTGTGAAGCGAAGTAGCGATGACGGTAGCGAAGGCGACAGCAATGGCTGCGACGATTGCCATCACCACTGCTGCAAGTCGATAGCCGGTTGGAACGGTTGCAATTTTCGGGCGTCCTGCCCAGATGATCCGTTCGCCGAAAAGCGAGTCTCTCGCCAAGTTACCTGCCTCCTGGGAAACTCAGTTCCTCCCTAGGACCGGCATGGCGCCGGTGCTTTTACACGCTGTCGTTTCGATTGAAGACGTCTCCACTTATTCTTTACGTTGCGTTGAGGGGTCGATTTCGTCCAACTGAATTCCTAAAAGGACGAGAAGCGGCCGTCCGAATCGAAAAGGGCGTGTCTCCCTCTCCATCGGCGGATGCTCGAAAACCCGTACCCGCCATGTCAGACATCTGCGTACAGGATCGGCGGCTCGCAAGGGTTCCCCCCCTTCCGTGCGATGGCCGGGCTCTTGTGCGCTACGTCAACCGCCCGGATCTACGAAGATTATCTCGATGCGTTCGCTTCGCGACGGGGTGCGCGAGACGCTGGGGTCGAGGATCGGATGCGCTGAGCCGGCAGCTTCGACGGCGATGCGTTCGCTTGCTGCGCCAGCTTCACTCAGCACTTTGGCCACGGTGTCGCCCCGCTTGCGTTCCTCGTCGCGAGCTTGGCTGGTTTTGCCTTTGGCACCGGCCGAATGAACGACGACCTGAACGGGAAAGTCCGGGTGGGCTTGCGCGACGCGGCCGAGCGCACCGAGTTGCTCGCGGGCGTCGCTCGTGAGCTGTGCGGTCGCGAAGAGGTTTCGAACGGTGATCACCACGCCGCGGTCGTCACGCGCAGGAGAAAGCCCGCCCATGGTGGAGAGCTCGGCGAGAAGCTGATCGGATTTGCCGATGCTCGACGTCGCTCCTGCCGTGCGGCGAGCCACCGTCAGTGCCGTCAAGCATTGCGCGCGAGCGCGGATCGCCGTCTCGATGGGCGCCACGCGCGGCCCCGCGGACAATCGCTTGTCGAGCTCTTCACTCGTCGTCCGAGCATCGGTCAGAGCAGGCGTTTCTGGAGCCAACATGCGAGCCGCGCCGCAGAGGAGACGCGCATCGAGCGCGAGAGAGCGCGCCGAAGCCATCCGTGCTTGCTCGCGCGCGGGGTCGCCCGGCCCGGTCGCGGCGAGTGGGATCGCGTCTTTGATGACCTTGATGCGCAGCTCTACGTCGTCGGCCTGCGCGGAGACGCGCCGCTGCTCGCCTTCGTTCTGGGCCAAGGTTTGCTCGGCGGCTTGCAGCGCGAGCCGCGCGCGATTGGAGATATCGGTGGCGCGCGTCACGCGCACGAGGACGAGCGCGTGCTGATAAGCCACGATGGCTCGCTCCGCCAGGATTTGGGCGCCCGCCAGATCGCCGCTGCCATAGGCCGTCTCGGCGTCGCGCCGCAGCTTGTCGGCATGTGCCATTGCTTCCGGAGCAAGCTCCGTCGCTTGACTCGCCGTCGTCGCGCGGACGCGATCGGCGTCGGCCATCACCGCCGGGCGCGGAAGGCGCGCGCAGCTCGACGCGAGAAGCGCGGCCAAGAGCCAAGTCAGTCGGGCGCCAGAAGGTGCCCGCGCCTGCCGCGGTTTCATGGCGACCCTTTGTCCGCCGAGCCGGCGGGAGCGGGTCGCGATTTCGGTGCCTTGCTGCTGCGGGGCAGCGCCGTGGGCGGCGGTTTGGGCGGGAAGGGACCGGCGTCGGCGGACATCTTTTCGAGCTCGGCTTCGGCCCGACCGCGGCGCGAGATCGCTTCTTCGAGGAGCGCGCGCGCTTTTTCGGCGCGAAGGCCGGCTTGTGACGCTGCCGTTTCGAGTGCCCCTGCGTCGGTCTCGATCGCGGCGGCGCGAGCCAGATCGCGCGCCGTCTCCGCCCACTCGCGCGCCAATCCTTCCAAGAGCTCGGCGTGGGGCACGTCTCCCGATCGTCGCGCTCCCTCTGCGCGTTGGAGCGCCTTTTTGGCTTCGTCGAGGGGAGCGCGCAAGAGTGCCGCCTGCGCCGACGAGCTGCCGGCTCCGGCCAGAATCTGCTCGGTGACGGTCCGGTCGGAGAGCTGCTCACCGAAGGCGGTCGACCCCAGCGCCATGCCGAAGACCACGAGCAAGACCGAGCCCGCCGGCCACAGCTTCACCAAAATTCGCTTCACCCGCGGACCAAGCCATGGCCGCCGCACGTGGTCAAGTGTAGCGTGACGAAATGAGCTCGAGCCTCCGTGATCGCGCCAGCTGGGACGTCTATTTCATGCGCATCGCCGCCGAAGTTGCGACCCGTGCCACGTGCGATCGCAAGCACGTCGGCGCCGTGATCGCGCGCGATAAAAATATCCTCGCCACCGGATACAACGGCTCCATCAAAGGCCTCGGCCACTGCGACGAGGAGGGGCACATGCTGGAAGATGGTCACTGCGTGCGCACCATCCACGCCGAGGCCAACGCCATCATTCAAGCGGCGAAGAACGGCGCGCGCATCGAGAGCGGGACCATCTACGTGACGGCGTCGCCGTGCTGGGGGTGTTTCAAGATGATCGCCAACGCCGGGCTCGTGAAGATCGTCTACGGCGAGTTCTACCGCGACCAGCGCATCTTCGACTTCGCGCAGCGCATTGGAATCGAGCTCGTCAAAGTAGAGAACGCCGACGGCGAGCGGCCTGCGCAGGCTTAGTCGTAGTACTCGTTGCCGAGATGGGTGATGAGCTCTTCGCCCATCATCCAGCGTAGGGTGTTTTTCAGCTTCATCGATTGGATGAAGAGGTCGTGCTCGGGGTAGAGGCCGGCGGCCGTCATGGGGCTCTTGAAGTAGAAGCTCAGCCACTCTTGCACGCCGCTGAAGCGGGCACGGTGCGCGAGGTCCATCAAAAGCGCGAGGTCCAACACGATCGGCGCTGCCAAGATCGAATCGCGGCAGAGAAAGTTGATTTTGATCTGCATCGGGTAACCGAGCCATCCGAAGATGTCGAGGTTGTCCCATCCTTCTTTGGCGTCGCCGCGCGGGGGTAGTACTCGATGCGCACCTTGTGGAAGATCTTGCCGTAGAGGGCCTCGTACATTTTCGGCTGCAGGATGTATTCGAGCGCGCCGAGCTTGGAGACCTCCTTGGATTTGAAGTTCTCGGGATCGTCCAGCACTTCGCCGTCGCGGTTGCCGAGGATGTTGGTGGAGAACCATCCCGAGAGACCGAGCATGCGCGCCTTGAGGCCGGGCGCGACGACGGTTTTCATCCAGGTCTGGCCGGTCTTGAAATCTTTGCCGGCGATGGGAATGTGGTGCTCTTTGGCGAGCTCGAAGGCGGCCGGGAGATCGACGGTCAAGTTGGGGGCGCCGTTGGCGTAAGGCACGCCTTCCTTGAGGCACGCCCATGCGTACATTTGCGAATTGGCAATGGCGGGGTCGTTTTCTAATAGCCCTTTTTCGAATCGAGCAATCGATTGATGCACTTCGCTCGCCGGCGCATAGATCTCCGTCGAGCCGCACCACACTGCCACGGCGCGCGAGACGCCATTTTTCTGTTTGAAGGCGCGGATGTCCTCGCGCAGCGCTTCGACCATGTCGGCTTTGGTCCGGCCCTTCTTGACGTTGGTGCCGTGCAGGCGCTTCACGTACTCGGGGTAGAAGACGGCGCTCATCGGGTGGATGGCCTCCATCTCGTCCTTCACGAGGGCGAGGTGCTCTTTGCTGAGCACTTCGGCGTGCACGGCGCTCTGGTAGGCGTCGTCTTCGAAGAGATCCCAAGCACCGAAGACGAGCTGGTCGAGCCCCGCGAGCGGAGCGAACTCCTTGATGAGAGGGGTTCGGTTTTCCGTGCGTTTGCCCAGCCGAATGGTGGCAAGCTGCGTGAGTGAGCCGATGGGCGCGCCGAGCCCCCGCCGGGCCAAAAGGCATCCGGCGATGAACGTCGTCGAGACTGCGCCGAGACCCGGCAAGAGGATGCCGAGCTTTCCTTCGGCGGGTTGAATCTGCAAAGGTCGCTTCATGACTTGGTAAGGGCTGCTCCTAGCACGATTGGGGCCGAGTAGGGACCCACCTCCGGTTCGGGCGCCGGAAGTCGGGGAGGCTAGCTAGCGCCGCCGACGAGAGCATGTTACGGCGCGTCGGCCGACGGCGCGGGACCTGCAACGAGCCTTGCATCGACACCTCGCGAGGCCCGTCCTCGCATCGAAATCCGCAGCGTCAGAGAGAGATAGCCCGAGTCGTGTGATGAGCTTTTGGTCCGGTTATTGGGCGTCGCTGAAGCCCCGTGAAGTCGAAGAGACCATCGACGTGTACGTGCACCGTCCACTCGCGTACGTGCTCGCGCGCGCCCTCTATCGATCGCCGGTGTCGCCCGATGCCGTGACGGGTCTCTCCATCCTCGCGGGAATTGCGTCGGCGATCGCGCTCCTCGCCGCTTTTCCTCATCACCTGCAGGTGGGCGGGTTGCTTCTGTTTCTCTCGGCGGTGCTCGATTGCGCCGACGGGCAGCTGGCGCGAATGCGCGGAACATCGTCGCTTTTCGGGCGCATGCTCGACGGCACGGCCGATCTGATCACCGTGGCGGCGGTCGCGCCCGCCAGCCTTTGGGTCATGTGGTGCCAGCTCACCACACCCCTGTGGGTGAAGGGCACGGTCCTCGTCGTGACATGTATCGCCGTTGTGACGACGTCTTTTCACACCACGATGTACGACCATTACAAGAACGTCTTTCTCCGCCTTACGGGCCCCTACCAGGAGGGCGAGGATTATGAGTCGGCGCGCGAGCGGCGCGAACAGACGAGGGGGACGACGTCGCTCGTCGCCAATCTCGCCTATCCGATTTACCTCTTCTATTTGAAGAGTCAGCGCGACTACGTGAAAAAATTCGACCCTTACACGAGCGCGCGTCTCACCCAATTCCCGCCTTACGACGCCGAGCGCGGCGCCATCTACCGCGCCATGGCGGGGCCGGTCATGACGTTGTGGCGTCGCTATTTCGGGTTCGGCACGATGGTCTTTTCGCTCGCGCTGTTCGATGCGCTGGAACATCCGGAATACTTCGTCGTCATGCGCATGTTCGTCTTGAACCCGATCTTTTACTTCTACTTGCGACCGACCCAGCGGCGCATCTCTCGCGAAGCGTTTCGGAAAATGAATCTCGTTTTGCCCGATCAGTCGGGTGCGAGTGACTTGGCGGTCGCGTGATCGATCGCGCGGTGTTGCTCTGCGCGGGGGCCGCCACGCGCCTCCGGCCTCTGACCGACGCCAGGCCCAAATGCCTGCTCGACGTGGGCGGGGAGACGATTCTTGCGCGTGCCGTGCGTTTGCTGCTCGCCGCCGGCGTGAAGGAGCTGGTCATTGCTTCGGGGTACCGACAAGAAGATGTGCGCGCCGCGATGGCGGGCTCGCCCGGAAAAGTATCGTTTTGTCACAACGCCGACTTCGCACGCACGCAGAACGCAGTGTCTTTGCACTGCTGTGCGGACGCCCTAGGCGGGCGCTCGTTCTTCAAGCTCGACGGCGATGTTCTTTTCAGCGGTGCGGTGCTCGATCGCCTCCTCGCCGACGACGCGCCGCTTTCGGTTGCGGTTGAAAGAAGCGAGCATCTCGGGGAAGAGGAGATGAAAGTCGTGACCGACGGCGACGACATTCGCGCCTTCGGCAAGAAGCTCGACCCGCGACGCTGCGCGGGAGAAAGCATCGGGATCGAGAAGATCGACGCCGCCGCCAGCGTCCTGCTCTTTCGCGCGCTCGAGCAAGTCGTCGCCGCGGGACGTACGGACCTCTATTACGAAGACGTCTACAGCGAGCTCATTGCGGCGGGCATGCGCGCACACGCCGTCGACGTTACCGACCTGTCTTGGATCGAAGTCGACACCGCCGACGATCTGGCTCGCGCGCGACAATGGGCCACAGAGGGCCGACTCGATGTGCGTAAAGTCTGACGCGCTTTATCACCTGGCATCGACGTTGCTCATGTCGAAAGCGGGTGGGAAGCGAAAGAGAACCGTGCCGACCAGAGTGAAGTAGGACCATCGTTTTGGCGGCAAAATCTGCGGTGGCCACCTGTCTCCGAGCCCAGGGTGTTCCGGGATCGAACTCTAGGACGGGTGTAGTTACTTTGCGCCACTGTGAAGCCCCAACGACAACCCGACCTTAGTTAACACCACGAGTTTGAAAAGGATTTGCGCCAGTTGCGACGGGCGTGTTACATGCGGGCCCGGCGCATTTTTTAACCGTACTTGTTCGGCTTCC
>Ga0193706_1001113_pt1 | contig 12596 bp, 8 predicted proteins | sample U3c1metaG_FD_160130 | JGI IMG/M metagenome (GOLD analysis project Ga0193706, IMG submission 160130) | Soil microbial communities from a riparian zone of the East river system, Colorado, United States - U3c1 | ecosystem: Environmental > Terrestrial > Soil > Riparian zone | place: USA: East River... | reverse complement strand
TCGGCATCGTGGACAAAGACGGCACATGGTTGACGCCGAACCAGATTCTCGCGCTGGCGCTCTATCATCTGAAGAAGAACCGCAAGTGGACCGGCGCGGTCGTGCGCACCGTTCCGACGAGCCATCAGGTGGATGAAGTCGCGAAGATGTTGGGCGTGAAGGTTTATGAAACCGGAGTGGGTTTCAAATACATCGGCGCGCTCATGGAATCGGAGCCAATCATCGTTGGCGGCGAAGAGTCGGGTGGCCTCAGCGTGAAGGGGCACGTGCCCGAGAAAGATGGCATCTTGGCGTGTCTGCTCATGGCGGAACTCGTGGCGACGGAACGCAAGTCGCTCGGAAGAATCTTACGGGAGATTGAATCCAAAACCGGAGCGTTCCTCACCGACCGCATCAACGTGTCGATTTCGGCGGAGAAGAAAAACGCATTGCTGAAAAAACTCGCGGCGGGACTTGATCGCATCGGCTCGTTCGCTGTTGAGAAATTTATCACGACCGATGGCTACAAATTCCTTTTGCCGAAAGGCGAATGGGTGGCGTTTCGTGCCAGCGGCACGGAACCTTTGATCCGTTGCTACATCGAAGCAAAAACACCCGCGAGCTTGAACCGTCTGCGGAAAGATTGCCGCGCGCTGCTGGCCGGTTGAACGTCAGAAGATCCCGGCCGTCACTTCTTCGGCGGCAGTTCGCGGATGAAGGACCACGACACTTCTGCCACTTGGCCATTGTCGTAATGAACGGAAAAACCGATGCATGGTTTTTCGTCCAGTTCCACACGCACCGGTTGCGCTTTCGGTGAAATCTTATTGGCTTTGCGAATCGTGCCGTGAGGTTCGAGGAAACTCAGGCCATCTTCGAAATCCACTTCGAAGGCATCTTCCCAGGCAAGATATTTCGCTCCGGTCACGCGCAGCATTTTGGCGGTGCCAAAAGGGACTTTAAGGTTGTTCGCTATCTTCATAAACGGCCTTCGCGCTGCAAATCCGCGATAATCTGTAACAGCTTCTTGCTGGGCTGCCAACCTTCCATGCCAGTTAGCGTTTTCAAATTGAGTCGTCCCACGGGCTTCTCGTCTGAATCGTACACATGAACATGGCGAGGCGAGTGATCGCCAATGAACCATTTGATGATGATGTATCCGCCGCGGCGAACTTTGCCCATGACGCAGCGAACGGTTCCAGAATCGGCTGCGCAAAACAACTTCACGTCTTGGCAACTCCGCGGTTTCCGAGATTAGCGTCCCAGCCATGGGGTTTGGCCCTGCGCCGTTTCAGTATCGAGTTCGCGCCTTCGGAGTTCTTCAAAGCGGAAAACCACCGTGGACTTAATCCCGCCGGCTGATTCGATTCGCGATTGATGTGCGGCACCGCTCCCGGAATAGTCCCGCCCAGGGTGGAAAACAACATGAAGACAAAAAGTTCATTGCTGAAACTGGGCGCGGTGATGATGAGCGTGATGATGACAGTCCATGCGGACGAAGGAATGTGGGTTTTCAATGCGCCACCGCGCGCGTTGCTCAAGGAGCGTTACAACTTCGATGCGACGGCTGAATGGCTCGATCACGTTCAGAAAGCGTCGGTGCGATTCAACAGTGGCGGCTCAGGCGAAGTCGTCTCCGAGGATGGCCTGATCATGTCGAACCATCATGTCGGCGCCGATGCTCTGCAAAAGATCAGCACAAAGGAGAAGGACTATCTCAAGACCGGTTTTCACGCGCGCACTCTTGCCGATGAAGTGCCGGCCAAGGATTTGGAACTCAATATTCTTGTCAGCATCGAGGACGTCACGGCCCGCGTGAACACCGCGGTGAAGCCGAGCATGTCGGACGAAGATGCTTTCAAGGCTCGGCGTGCCGTGACGTCTGAGATCGAGAAAGAGTCCAAGGACAAAACCGGTTTGCGCAGCGATGTCGTCACGCTTTATCAGGGCGGGCAATATCATCTCTACCGCTACAAGCGTTATACCGATGTTCGCCTCGTCTTCGCGCCCGAGCAACAGATCGCGTTCTTCGGCGGCGACCCGGACAACTTCGAGTACCCGCGCTACGATCTGGATATTTGTTTCTTCCGCGCCTACGAAGACGGCAAGCCCGCGAAGTTCGAGCATTACCTCAAGTGGAGTTCCAAAGGCACAGCGGACGGCGATCTCATCTTTGTTTCCGGCCATCCCGGCCGCACGAGTCGCATGCTCACGATGGATGAACTCGCTTACGTGCGCGACCAGCGGCTGCCCAAGACGATGAACCGCCTCTTCCGTCTTGAAGTGGTGCTCAACGCGTATAGTGGCCGCAGCAAAGAAAATGCGCGCCGCGCCAAGGACGAACTCTTCGGCATCCAAAACAGCCGCAAGGCGAACAAGGGCCGCCTCGAAGGTTTGCTCGATCCCGCGCTCATGGCCAAGAAGGCCGCCGCGGAAAAGAAGCTTCGCGATGCCGTCGCCACACGCGATGAGTTCAAGGACATCCGCGATTCGTGGGATCGCATCGCCACAGCGCAAAAGGTCATTGGCGAGAACGCGACTGCTTACAACCTGCTGGAAGGTGGCTCCGCATTCGCCAGCGATCTCTTCGGTATCGCGCGCACATTGCTGCGCGCCAATGAAGAGAAGCAGAAGCCTAACGGTGAACGGCTGCGCGAGTTCACGGAAGCGGGACGCGAATCACTTGAGCTTCAACTCTTCTCTGAAAAACCCATTTACGAAGATCTCGATGAATTGCTCCTCGCCGATTCGCTCACGTATCTCGCCGAGGAAATGGGAGCGACAAACCAAATGGTGCAAAAGATTCTCATGGGCAAATCCCCGCGCGCGCGAGCAACGGAACTCGTGATCGGCACCAAATTGAAGGACGTCAGCGTCCGCAAGCAGCTTTACGAGGGCGGCGCGGCGGCATCGAAGGACCCGATGATTGAACTCGCGCGCTTGATTGATGCCGAGTCGCGGGCGCTGCGGAAGATCATTGATACGCAAGGCGAAGTGAAGCAGCAGGCGCACGCGAAGATTGCCAAGGCGCGTTTCGCGCTAGAAGGCACGAGCACGTATCCAGACGCGACGTTCACGCTGCGTTTGGCGTTCGGAACGGTGAAGGGATTCGAGGAAGGCGGCAAACGTGTTCCCGCGCACACGACGTTCGCTGGATTGTATGAACGCAGCGCCGAGCAGGAGAATCGGCCACCATTTGATTTGCCGAAGATATGGGTGGACCGAAAGCGCCGTCTGGATTTGAACACGCCGTTCAACTTCGTTTCCACCGCCGACATCATCGGCGGCAACTCGGGAAGCCCGGTGATCGATCGTAAGGGCGAGTTGGTCGGGATCATCTTCGACGGGAACATCCAATCACTCGTTCTCGATTTTATTTACACGGATGAGGTGGCGCGCGCCGTTTCGGTGGACTCACGCGGCATTCTTGAAGCACTGAAGAAAGTTTACGACGCGAAGAACGTCGTCGCTGAATTGACGACCGGAAAACGGAGCAAATAGTCGCACGATCATGAGCGCGCACATTGATCCGGACCGCGTCGGTGTCGCTGGCGCGCAAAACGTTGATCGTTCCGCGGCGAACTTCGAGCCATACATTCCAGCGTCGGCGACCTTGCCGGAACTCACGCCGATGCCGCTCCTTGTGGGCACGCTGGTCGGAATGGTCTTCGGAGCGTCGTCGCTCTACCTCGTTCTCAAGACAGGACTCACGGTCAGCGCGTCGATTCCTGTCGCGGTGATCTCGATCGCGTTCTTCCGACTGCTCTCGAAGCTTCATCTTCGCCGCGACGCCACGATTCTGGAAAACAACATTGTCCAGACAGCCGGTTCCGCGGGCGAGTCGATTGCGTTCGGCGTCGGCGTCACGATGCCGGCGATTCTCATCCTCGGCTTCGATCTCGAAGTCGCTCGTGTAATTCTCGTGTCAGTGCTCGGCGGTCTGCTCGGCATCCTGATGATGATTCCGCTGCGGCGCGCGCTGATCGTGCAGCAACACGGCGTGCTCAAATATCCTGAAGGCACGGCGTGCGCGGAAGTGTTGAAGGCGGGCGCATCCGATGAGTCCCGACAAGCGGCGGCGAAGGCGGGCCACGGCGCCTTGGGCGAAATCGCCTCGGTCGGTGCCAGAACAATCTTCACGGGGTTCGGCATTGGCGTCGCCTACAACGTGGCGATGAAATTGTTTCCGCGCTGGAAGGATGCGCCGGAAAAGATTTTCGCGGCGCCGCTGAAAGCCGGTTCCATCTCCTGCGAGATCACGCCGGAGTTGCTCGGTGTCGGCTACGTAATCGGGCCGCGCATTGGCGCCATCATGGCCGCCGGCGGTGTGCTGTCGTATCTGCTGCTCATTCCCATGATCAAATTTTTCGGTGAGGGACTTGCCGGTCCGCTCGCGCCGGGTAGCACAGCTATTCGCGACATGAGCCCGGGAGCCATTCGCAGCGCCTACATTCTTTACATCGGCGCGGGAGCCGTGGCGGCGGGCGGGATCATCAGTCTTGTTCGTTCGATTCCGCTCATTTGGCGCGGCATCAAGGAGGGCTTGCGCGACTTCGGAGGAACTGCGCAGGGCCGTGCGATCCTGCCGCGAACGGATCAGGACCTTCCGATGAAATTCGTCTTCATCGGGATCGCGGCTCTCATCATCGCGATGTATTTCACGCCCGCCCTGCACATGAATCTCGTCGGCGCCGTCATGGTGGTGCTGTGCGGTTTTCTCTTTGTAACCGTCTCGTCGCGGCTCACCGGTGAAATCGGCTCCAGCTCGAATCCCGTTTCCGGCATGACCGTGGCGACGTTGCTCCTGACTTGTCTTGTGTTCCTGTTACTCGGCTGGACGCCTGACAAAAACGCGATGGTTTACGTGACCGCATTGTCCATCGGCGGAATCGTGTGCATCGCTTCCTCCAACGGCGGGAGCACGTCGCAAGATCTGAAGACCGGATTCCTCGTGGGCGCGACACCACGCGCGCAACAGATCGCGATTCTAATTGGCACGCTGTGTTCTGCACTGGTGCTCGGACCGATTCTGCTGACGCTGAACGATGCAGCGAAAGTCTATGTGCCAGTCACGACTGACTTGCGCACCGATGTTTCCGCGCTGAAGCAAACGGCGCAACTTGTTGGGCCCCAGGCGCGCGCCGACGCTACGAATTACCACGTTTGGCACAAGCAGGACGAAGCGGGCGGCAGTGCCCGCGAGTATCTCGTGAATGACGCGGGGCAGGCCGTTTATCTGGTCGATCCTGGAATCAACGGCACGGTCATGACCCGTCCGGACGGCAGCACCGTGAAAAAGTTCGACGCTCCGAAAGCCACGCTTGTCTCGTACATCATCAAAGGCATTCTCGATCGGAAGCTGCCTTGGACGTTGGTGCTTTTTGGCGTGATGATCGCGGTCGTGCTCGAAATGTCCGGCATTCCATCACTGGCTTTTGCAGTCGGAGTTTATTTGCCCATTGCCACATCATTGCCGATTTGTATCGGAGGCATGGTGCGCTGGCTCGTGGATTCCCGGCGGCGGCGACAGGCCGAACACGCGCATCTCACGGAAGAACAACACGTGGCCGAAGGCGACAAAAGTCCCGGCGTGCTCATGGCGTCGGGTTACATCGCGGGTGGGGCAATCGCGGGCATTGTGATTGCGATCATGCAGGGCGCGCTAAGTAATCGGTACGACCAACTCGACAAGTGGGCTCTGGCCCATAATCCGTTCTACACACACTTGAGTCCGAGTCAGATTTCTCCCGATCTCCTGTCGCTCATTCCATTCGCCGTGCTCGTGCTGATCCTCTATCTCACCGGCCGCGGAACGATCATGAGCGGACGAGCGCGAAGAACTTAGTGCAAGTAACACAACGCTGGCAGGGCGTCGCTGTTCTCAGCGCGCCGTGACGAAGCCGATGCACTTGCCGTTCACGGCACGGTGAAGACACCGCGCCCCACCAGCGCTCACTCGTGGCGTAACGCCTCGACGGGATCCATCGCCGCGGCGCGGAATGCCGGGTAGATGCCGAAGATCACGCCGACTGCGCCGGAGATGGTGAAAGCAAGGAAGGGCGACCAGAAGGTCACGATCGTTTTCATCCCCGCGAAATGACTGACGAAATGCGGGATGACGACACCAAGGAGCACCCCGAGAATGCCGCCCGCCGCCGACAGGATCACGGCCTCGACCAGAAATTGCGTGATGATGTCTTCGCGCTTCGCACCGAGCGCGCGGCGAATGCCGATCTCGCGCGTCCGTTCCGTCACGCTCGCAAGCATGATGTTCATGATGCCGATGCCGCCGACGAGCAGGGATATCGCTGCGATCGAGCCGAGGACAATGTTGAAGATTTGCTTAGTGCGCTCGGCGCGCCGCAACAGTTCCAGCGGGACGACGATCTCGTAATCCTTCTTCTTGTGATGGCGTTCGAGCAGCGCCTTCACGGCATCGGCTGTCGCCATGACGCGATCGGCCGATCCCACCTCGACCGTGAGTTCATGCAACTCCACGCGCTCCTGTTCGATGCTGCCGCTGCGAATCTTGCGGAGGATTTCGCCGTAGCGGGTCTTCGCGGTTTCGAGCGGGATGAAGAGCGTGTTTGCAACGGTTTGGTTGCGTTGCGCGTTCGCGTCCGTCTCGGGATTTTTCGCGCGCGGAGCCATGACACCGACCACCTGGTAATAGCTGCTGCCGACGCGCACGTGTTTCCCGAGCGGGGCGCCGAGCGGAAAAAGAACGGGAACAAGTTCAGCGCCGAGAACACACACGCTCGTCTTCGCCTCCATCTCCTGGTCGGTGAAGAATCGTCCCGCGATCACCTGATGATTGCGCAGCGTAGGATACCACGGAACCGTCGCCACGATTTCGCAGTCGAGCCGGCGGTCAATGTTCCAGACGAACTCGCGCATGATGCGGCTCGGGAGAATGAGTTGCACGCCGGTGATCGTGGCACGAATGCGTTTCACGTCCGCGTAAGTTAGCCCGTAGTTCAACACGTAGCTCTGGCTGCCCTGGTCGGAAACTTTCTGCTGCTCCGGCGGCTTCACGCTGCGAAGGATGATGTTCTGGCTGCCGAGGTTTTTGATTTGTTCCTGTGCCTCGTGGCTCGCTCCTTCGCCGATCGCGAGCATCGCAATCACCGAGCAGACGCCGAAGACAATGCCCAACACCGTAAGCAATGAGCGCAAGCGATGAAGCCACAGCGTCTTGATCCCGAGCCGCACAATCCGCCGGGCTCGGCCAAAATGAAATCCCGGCGCGGGTTTCGACTGCCAGGGTTTGCGGGGAGTTTCCACGCGATCAATTCCTGGGCCAACGCACGTCTGAATCGACGAGGCCGTCACGCAGACGCACAGCGCGATTGGCGCGACGCGCCACCGACTCGTCGTGCGTCACGAGGATCACGGTTTTGCCGCGGCTGTGCAGATCATCGAACACTCTCAAAATCTCGACGCCCGAAACGGAATCGAGATTTCCCGTCGGCTCATCGGCGAGGACAACGAGCGGATCGTTGACGAGTGCGCGGGCAATCGCGACGCGTTGCTGCTGTCCGCCCGAGAGCTCGAACGGTTTGTGCTGAATTCGTTCTCCCAGGCCAACCAGCTTCGCGAGTTCGATCGCGCGCTCGCGCATCTCGTCTTCGCCGCAGCCCTGATAAAAGAGCGGCACCTCGATGTTCTCCACCACCGTGAGTTGCTGAATGAGATTGTACGATTGGAAAATGAACCCGAGACGCGCGCCACGCATCGTGGAGAGATCACGGTCTTCTAGCTGTGATACGTCATCCTCGCCGAGGAAATATTTTCCGGCGCTCGGGCGATCCAGGCAGCCGAGCACATTCAGCAACGTCGATTTCCCGCAGCCGGATGGGCCCATGATGCTGACGTATTCGCCGGCGTCGATGCGCAGTGAGATGCCGCGCAGCGCGTTCACCGTGACCGGCCCCATGCGGTAGGTTTTCTCCACGGCTTCGAGCCGCACGATCGGCTCGGCGCGTTCGGGTTGTTCGATGGATGTCACGTGCGAGCCGTTGGAGTTTTCGGTGCGCCGTTCGCCGGTTTCTTCTCTTCGTCGTTCGTGGCAGGTACGAGGCTTGTTGGCGGACGCAGCAAAACTTTCTCTCCCTCGGTGAGCCCTTTCTTCACCTCGATGAACTCTTCGTTGAATGATCCGACATCGACGAGGCGGCGCTCCGGTTTGCCCGCACCTTTGGGCACGTAGCAGACGTATTTGCCTTCATCGAGAACCACGCTTTGGATCGGGACGTAAACCACGTTCGTGAGTCGCTCGATAAAGATTTCCACCTTCGCCGTCATGCCTGGTTTGAGCCAATCGTTGGTGCTGTTGACCGCGATGGTCGTGAGATAAACCTTCAGGTCGGGATTCATCCAGCGATTCTGCGAGTCGGGAAGCACGCCGACCTTTGTGACTTCGCCTTCGAGTTCCTTGTCCGCAAACGCGTCCGCAATCAGCCGTGCCTTCTGCCCTTTTTTCACCTTCTTGATGTACGTCTCGTGGATGCGCACGCGCACCGACATGCTGGTGGTGTCTGGAATTGTGAGAATGGTCTGCCGCTCACGCACGGTGGCGCCTTCGCGAATCCGCTCCTCGCCGCCGTAGTAAACCATGTCGTCACCCGCGCGTCCGTAGATCACGAGGCCCGGCTTCGTGGCGACAATCTGGCATTTGCCGATCTGCTCCTCGATGTCTTTGCGCTGGCGCACCTGCACGTTGTATTGGGCTGTGGCGGATTTCAGTTTCGCGTCGGCCTGGGCCAGCTTCGCGATGGCTGCCTTGCGCGCGCGATCGAGTTCGCGCACGGCCTCGGAATATTTCGACAACGTCTCCTCGGAGGTTTTCAGGAACTCATAGCGCTGGAACAAATGCCGTCCCGTCTCCGCGGTCTGCACTTTCAGGCGCGAGTTCTCGAAAGCGATCTCGTCACGTTGCAAGTCGGTGCGCGTTACGAATTGCTTGTCATAAAGCCGACGCGTTCCTTCGAGCGTGGCCTGCGCCTGGCCCATTTCCTTTTGCGCCACCTGCAAGTCGTCGTGCCATTTCCGAATCTTCTGCTTCGCCTCACCATCGCCCAACACCGCGAGGTCAGAGTATTTCGAGAAATCGATGTACGACGCCGCGCGCGCGAGCGGGGCAGGGGGCTCATTCGCCGAACTGCTGGTTACGTTGGTGGCATTCGTCGCGAGCGAAGGGATGGACAAACTCGCGAGTTGTATCGGCGGCTTGTTGCTCTCTACGACTGGAGCAGCGGCTGTGTTCGTCCCGTTGGTCGAATTCTGCTGGGCGCGAATTCGCGTGATGGCATCATCCAGACCCAGTTCGCGAATGACGCCCTCGGCCGCAGCGCTGCCGAGGAATTTCTCGAAATCCATGCGCGCAAACCGCGCCTTCTGCTCCGCCGCCATGATGTCGCTGAGGTTCTGGTTCAACTGGATGTCGTAGCCCTGCTGCGCATCCGCGAGTGACGCCGCGGCGGATTGGAATTGGATCTCCTGCTGCACGAGTTGCTTTTGCAGATCCGACGAATCGAGTTCCACGAGCACCTTGCCCGTCTTCACATCTTCATCGGTGATGTTGTAGCCCTCTTCGACTATCTTGAGCACTTTGGTGCCTTGATAACCGACGCGCACCTCGCACTTGATCTCCTGCGAATCGACGGCCTGCATCGAGCCGCCTTCCAGAACGGTGATTTGCAGAGGACCACGCCGGGCGGTGAAAGTCGCCGCATCGTTCGTCTCGGCGGTTTTCCGAGTGGCGAAGAAAAGCGCCGCACCCGCCGCGATCGCCACGACAGCGATCCTCCAGACGGGTTGCCGTTTTACGAACTCAAGGATTGGTTTGCGTGTCGCCATGGTTCAACTCCTTCCACTCGCCGCTGTCTTTGATGTAGAGAATGCCGGTGCTCGCCCAGAATTGTAGCCGCGAGATCGTGTGACTTACCAGCGCCTGCGTCTGTTGATTCTTCGATGAGATGAGATCGTTCTGTGCATCGACCTGGTCTTGCGCTTTGGCGCGGCCGACTTCGGCGAGAAGGTTTTGCTCCTCCACGCGTCGCTCCGCCAGTTCCACGCCCAACTTGCTGATTTCGAAATTCCGCTTGGCCGCATCGAGCTGACGCCAGTTCTCGCGCACATCGAGGCGAATCTCATCCGCCTGCTGCTCAAGCGAGCGCGCCGCCTGTTTCTCATTGATGATCGCTGCGCGATATAAATTCCGTTCCGACTGGCGGTCGAACGGCAGATCGACATCGAAGCCTGCGCTCCAGTTGTATCGATCAAGATCCGGCACGGGAAATCCCTTGCTCTGTTCGGGCTTGCTGTTGATCCCCACGCTGGAAACGAAATCGAGCTGTGGTTTCAGACTGTCCGCCGCGAGTTCCACCTGGCGCAGCGAATCCTGGTAACGATCCTTGTCGTTCAGGTAATCGAGCCGTGCTGCGAGCGCGATCTCTATCGCACCATCCGGACTCAACTGCGGGTCAAGAATTTCCAATGCGCGCAACTCCGCGTCATCGAGCACGATCCGCGTTTCCACCGGGATGCCGAGTTGGAGCAGTTTGAAATTATCGAGCGCCTGCTTGTAGTTGCGCAGCGCGTTATTCCACGCGCTCTCAGTCGTGAGCGCCTGTTGATCAAGCCGGCCCAGGTCCGACTGAGTGACGCGGCCTTCCTTCGCCAATTCGCGCGTGCGCTCAGCGTTCAGACGCGAGCTGAGCAAGTTCAAATAATTGTTCCGCACCGTATCGCGACTGCCGAGCACCGCGTAGTAAGCGCTCGCGACCTGCACGCTGAATTCCTTGCGGAACTGCGCGAACGCACGGAGGTCGTAGAGCAGGTTCCGCTCGGCCTGCGTGAGTTGTTCGATCTGCTGCTTGAAGCCGGCGTTGCGGAGCAGGGGACGGCTCAGCGTTACGGCAGCACGCGATGAAGTAAACGCGCGCGGGTCGCCGGTGACGTAGCGCAAAAAATCGGCGGTGAACGATGCCGTGATCAATCCGATGTCGCGCATCAGCCAGCTCACGCCGAATTCTCCATCCGCCGTCACGCGGCGCTGCTCGACCAGATTATCACTCAGGAGCGCCTTCGGTTCCTGCGTGACCGGATCGATGATGACCTTCTCGGCGCGCTCCGTTTGGCCGATGATTCGCGCGCTGGCGTCGCCCGAGAAGATGGGCGTGAAACGGTACCGGGCCAGCGTGAGCGTCAACGCCGTGAGGTAGAGTTGCTCCTTGCGCGACTGGTAGGCGCGGTTATGACGCACCGCGATCAAGAGCGCGTCCTGCAGCGAAAGCAGGCGCGCATTCACCTCACGTTCACCGTCTTGACCGAGGAAATCGACGACGTTGGTGTTGATCGGGAGATGATCGAAGGAAAGCGCGTTGGTCTGCTCGATCGTGAAGTTGGTGTCCGTGTTTGGCACCAAGGGCGTGCGCTGCGAGATGGCGCCGTAAACATCCTTGTCCGCCGACTTGCGGTAATACCTGGCACTACAACCAACCCCCAGGAACAGGACGATGGCAAGCCACCAGACAAGAGAGCGCGTTAGGGACATCATGAGTGGAACAGCGATATGGACGCACAGTTGCACGGAAGCGTTCGAGAAAATTGTTTATCGCAATGGGCGAGCGGGTGCGTCTCCACACTGCTGGTGGGACAGCCGCCCTCGGCTGTCATAGTCCTGCGGGCGCCCTTGTCCGCAGTTCGACAGGCGGAGGCGCAGTTCCCACTATTTAAGAACAGAGTCGAGATACACCCCGAGCGGACAGGCGATTGCCCTGCGCCAGCCACCAGATTTTGTAAAAGCGCGCGGCTTTGTTTTGCAAAATCGTGACCGCAGTGATGAACTCCCGCCCATGCACTGTCCCAAGCCGCGCATTCAAAACACCTTTTTTTCGGTCTGCCTGGTCACGCTCGTGTTGTTCACGGCGAATTTTTCGCACGCACAAAACACCGTTACGAACCGCGCCTTGAAACTCGACGGCACGAATAGTTACGTGCAACTGCCGCCCAACATTTTTAACGATCTAACCCAGGCAACGGTGGAAGTGTGGGCGAAGTGGAAAGGCTTTCCGTCCTTCTCGCGCGTCTTCGAGTTTGGCGCCGGGTACCATTCGATGAGCTTGTTCAACCATTCCACGAGCAACGACCTGCGTTTCAATATCTATCCTCGCCCAGCCAAAAACGATCCCAAGTGGCAGTTCACCGCGTATGCGCGCGGCTTGCTGCGCACGAACGAGTGGATGCACCTCGCCGCCGTTTCCGGTCCCGGCGGCATGATGCTTTATGCGAATGGCCGCCTCGTGGGTAAGCACACAAACACGATGACGCTGGCGGACATCGACACAAAGCACACCAACGTGCTCGGCCGCGGCCTCGCCAACGGCCCGACCGATCGCACCTTTTTTGGTGAGATCGACGAAGTGCGCGTGTGGGACCGTCAACTCACGGTCGCGGAGATTCGCGAGAACATGTTCAAGCGGCTCAGCGGACAGGAGGACGGCCTGATGCACCTGTGGAACTTCGATGATAACACTGTCAGAGACTCCGGCCCTTGGGCACATCACGGCAAGCTGATGGGCAAGGCGCGCATCGGCAGAAGCGATCTGGATCTT
>Ga0193706_1001112_pt1 | contig 12603 bp, 16 predicted proteins | sample U3c1metaG_FD_160130 | JGI IMG/M metagenome (GOLD analysis project Ga0193706, IMG submission 160130) | Soil microbial communities from a riparian zone of the East river system, Colorado, United States - U3c1 | ecosystem: Environmental > Terrestrial > Soil > Riparian zone | place: USA: East River... | reverse complement strand
AGGTTTTATATCTTCTGTTGGTATCTTTTTCATGATGGTGCTTTATGGGAAAGGATGGGAAAAGCGTGCCAGTTTTATTGTTATTGTCACTTTTTTGATGTCCCAATTTTTCAAACCCCTTAGAAGTAACAAATGGGCAGCCCAAAATCCCTGCATACTGATAGTTGTGGTAACGTTATTCTGTTAGACCACGGAAAAAAAATTGTTTTTCCCGGCAACATAATTAAATTAATAACGCTATATTTTTGCACAATGCAACAAGATTTAACAAGCGTCTCATCGGCCGATCTGGTTGAAATGCTTATGAAGGATGCAGCGTATTATATAGACTTATGTAAGACAGATACTGATGTATCCAAAAAGAAGTTAGTAGAAACCCATATTGAACTTTTAACAGCTGAATTAAAAAGCCGGGACGGCTACCAGGAAGTATTTCAAGATGAAGACGCGGGTGTAAAAACCGGCGAATAGATCAATATAAAAGGCTTCAACTTGCAGCCTTTGGGTCTTTCAGCTAATTACTTCAGTCTGTTTTCGTAGGTTTAGTTCTTGCTGAATTTGCATAATCCTATACCTGCAAATATCAAACTCACTTTGAGTTCCCTGTACCATTAGTATTGCGTATTCATCATTATGATGATGGAGCATATCCAATAATCTCTGGATATCCAGAGTATTAAGGTCTTCCTGCATTGTAGTTGATTGAAAGATTAGTGTGAGTCCTTTCAAGGTAGGCTTTTAAAACAACACCCCGAAAAAAAAAGATAGCTTTCCTTGCAGTCTTTATCGCCCATTTTGCTGTAAATAAATATCATTTCTCATTTTTACCGCTTAAATCGTTAATACTTTAATGAACCGTACAATTAGCCAAAGCATTGGCAAACCCAGGGCAAAGCAGTAAAAAGAAAGTCAGCTAAAAGAAGCATTAAATAAGCCTTTGTATCAGGTAATTCTAAACCCACGACAAAAGATAAAAAAGAGATTAAAATAAGTAGGGCTTAAACACATCTTTATTTGGCATAATATGTGGTATTAAAAAGTTAAATGGCTGAGGAATTAACCAGGTTAAGAAAACTTTATATTGACGTTCCACTTCCCGGATATGGAACGGAAGAAGATTTGCGGAAAATATTTCAAAAGTATCTGCCAATATTAGCTGATGTTGCGAGTAGGGATTTAGAGTATAGAAATTTAACATCTGGATTAGTTGAGAGGGCTGATGATATTGATATTTTATTTTCAGCAGCTAAATCAGTTACCACCAAAAAGGACAAAGAACGATTTTTAAAAGGTGCAAATAACACGCTGAGGGCTGATATAAAAATCCTTATTGAAATTATTGAAAATAACCCTCCCGTGGTCTAACCTTACCTATCAATACAAAAGAAAAATAAAAAAATAATTAGGGATACCGGAGTAGTAGCCTTTCTACATTTAAACCTCCCATTTTTAGACTTGCGTTAAAGAAGACACAAAAACCTGTTAAAGCTCCGGCTGAAGCCCCTCAAATAAGACTGCTGGCACTATTTTCTCTAATAGGTAGACCTATGAAAAAAATAAGTTTAGTATTGCTCCTCGCAGCAGGAAGCGCTCTCCTTGTAACATCATGTAAAAAAGAAACAACAACGGCAAGTTCCGCACCACTGGTGGAAGATCCTAATGAATGCGTGGTTGGTACTTCTGTTAAAAATGGCGATATCATCCCGGGTCAGTATATCGTGGGTTATAATGCGGGTTCTGTGAACAGAACCACCGGGGTTAGTGCTATGGAAACCATTAGTGAGAACGTCCTTGAACGCAATGATATCCCGGAAGAAAAAATGAAAGAGGTCTTTGGCGGCGAACGCGGTGGCTTCGTAGCGAAATTAAATAATGAGGAAGCGCAAAAGTTGCGTAGCGATCCTGCAGTAAATATAGTTGAGCCCGACCGTATAGTGGCACTGGGTAATTGTTTTACCATTGCTGAGCCACGACTCATCACCTGGAATATCAGCCGTGTTGGTTATGGCGATGGCAGGGGCAAGAGGGCCTGGATCATAGATTCAGGTATTGATATGGACCACCCTGATCTTACCGTTGATGCAACAAAAAGCAAGTCATTCCTTACCGGTAATGCTTCGCCTGATGACGAGCACGGTCATGGTACCCACGTAGCAGGTATCATTGGCGGTAACAATAATGCCATCGGCGTCCTGGGTGTTGCATCCGGCGCTACATTAATATCGCTAAGGGTTTTGAATGCAGAAGGAACCGGAACAGTTTCTTCCATCATACAGGCGCTTGCTTATGTAAATACAAATGCATCTGCAGGCGATGTGGTTAACATGAGCCTTGGTGAAGAAATAACCTCGGCAGTGCTTAACCAGGAAGTACAGAATACGGCCAGCCGCGGTATTTTTATTGCTATTGCGGCAGGTAATAAAGCCGAACCCGCCAATAAATATTCGCCGGCCAATACAAACGGCGCTAACATTTTTACCGTATCGGCTATCGATAGCCTCGACAGGTTTGCATTGTTTTCAAATTATGGTAATGACGTGGTTGATTATGCAGCACCGGGTGTAAGGATACTTTCAACTTATTCACAGGGACGCTATGCTTACCTTAGCGGAACCTCAATGGCTGCACCGCACGTGGCAGGATTGCTCTTATTAAAAGGGAGGTCTTTAACATCATCAGGTACGGCAAAGGAGGATCCTGATGGTATACCAGATCCTATTGCACATTATTGATTTTTTACCACAGATCACCACAGATATTTTTCACAGCTAACACTGACATATCAGTGTTAGCTGTGTATTAATCCGCTTAATCTGTGGTAAAAATTTTTGCCGGAGGCAAAAAATGTATGTAATAATCTATTTCTTTTTCATTACCCACCAGATCCCTTTCACATTAGTTTCCCATTGTGGTAACATGCCCACCAGTATGATCTCTTCAACCAGTTCCAGCATGGTAATGATAACCGCCGCATAGAATAGGATCTTATTGGGTTCATCTGTAAAGAAAACAAGGATAAGGAAAACACCCTGGAACAATGCCGCTGTTTTTGCCAGCCAGGTATGAAAGCTGGTCATCTTTTTATAGCGGCTAAATGCATAAGTGATCTGCACGAGGAACAGTAAAAAAAGAATGATGAACCAGTTTTTTTGCTCTTTAATGAAATCCCATTTTAAAACGAACAGGCCCGTCATACCGACAAGTACGGTGAGGTCATCGCCAATGGAATCAAGCCGGGTGCCTATAACGCTGGCTACTTTATATTTCCTTGCAAGAAACCCGTCGATCAGGTCGGTAAAAAAACTTACACCCAGCAGCCATTTAAAAATATCGAGGTAGCCGGTAAAAAGAAGAATCAGTAAAAAAGGAGCAGCCACGATCCTGTAAACGGTGATGCCATTGATCACGTACCAGGCTCTTTTATTATGTGTACCAGCTTTCATTTAATGACCGGGATCTTTATGTTTTAATAATAACCCGAAATTAATGATTTGTCATTACCAGCCTTGCAAAAAGATGATCGATATGTTAACCTATGAAACAACTGCCCCGGAAGGCCGGCCTTATAAATACCGGTTTTCAATAAGTTGATTCTAAAAAAATTGTTCCCCTTCCTGCCAACCTTTTGCTTCATAAAAGCGATTATAAAAAAAGATCCTGTGAGATCTGCACAGGCCCCCCTGACAACAAACGTGAATCGGTTATCCCGTTTTTTCTTTCATCTTAAATTTTTAAATCATGATCAAAAAAAGCAAACCGATCCACAGCAGCCTCAGGATGGCTGTTGTTCTTTTACTCTGCACTGCAGTTTTTTATCTCGCCTGTAATAAACTGGATCCCGGTATTAAAACTCCGCCCGGTATTGACCAGTCTGAAGCGGGTATTTTAAAACCGGGGAACAGCCTCGCGGTTGATAAACAACTTGTAGCAGATGGTTTTGTATCCCCGCTGGGAGTTGTTGCTGTACCGGATAACAGCAACCGTTTATTTGTAATAGACCAGGTAGGAAAGATATGGATCATTGATGGCAGTGGAAACAAGCTGCCTGTTCCATTCCTGGACCTAAGTAGTACGCTGGTGACCCTATCGCCCGGCTATGACGAAAAAGGTTTACTGGGTCTTGCTTTTCATCCCAATTACAACAGCAATGGAAAATTCTATGTTTATTACCAGCTTGCGCCAAGGGCCGGGGGCCCTGCCCCTGGTGTATTATGGAATAACCTTAGCCGCATTTCAGAATTCCGTGTTTCCGCTTCAAACCCTAACCTGGCAGATATGAGCACGGAAAGACATCTTTTAAACCTGGATGATCCGCAGTCGAACCATAACGGGGGAACGATTGCATTTGGACCCGATGGATATTTATACATTGCTATCGGTGATGGCGGCGCCGCAAATGATGTAGCACCCGGGCATGTTGAAGACTGGTATGCATTTAATGCCGGCGGTAACGGGCAGGATATAGAGGCAAATCTTTTTGGAAATATTCTTCGTATCGATGTCAACAGCGGCAGCCCTTATGGTATCCCTGCCGATAATCCTTTTGTTGGCAAGCCGGGCCTCGATGAAATATATGCTTATGGCTTCCGCAATCCCTATCGCTTCTCTTTTGATATGAGCGGTTCCCGCCGGTTGTATGTGGGTGATGCCGGACAATCACTTTATGAAGAAGTTTCAGTGGTAACAAAGGGCGGTAACTATGGATGGAATGTTAAGGAAGGAACTGAATGTTTTAACGCAGCCCATAATTTAGAGGAAGTGGAAAACTGCCCGGGTGTGGATGTGTATGGTAACCATCTTATTGACCCGGTCATACAGTTGAACAACTGGCTTAACCCCGAAGGAGGAATAGCCACCACAGTAATCGGGGGAAATGTTTACCGTGGACATTCTATTCCCGGTTTACAGGGCAAATATGTGTTCGGTACTTTTTCTCAAACACCCACAACTCCGAACGGTGAATTGTTTATGGCCCAGCCGGGAGGTGCCGGTCTTTGGTCACACACAGAAATATCTTTAAAAAACTCTCCTAATGATATCGGGTATTACCTTAAAGGATTCGGGCAGGATAATAACGGGGAGATATACCTTGCTGTTTCCACTATTTTAGGACCAACAGGAACATCAGGAAAAATATATAAACTGGTTTCAGCCAAATAATAATTACCGGTTTGGTTAAGCATGATGGGGCCGTCTCACAAATGTGAGGCGGCTTTTAATTTAAATTTTTCCTCAAAATATTCCATCAACCTTTCATCACTCATCCTGCTGGCAGTGGATTCTTCCATTATCGTTTTATTGAACTGTGGCGTTTCTGCCAGGTAACGAAGAAACTGTTCCTGAACCTGCCCGGTGCCAGTTGCATGCAGGTGCGTTGGGTTTTCCAGGTGGGTTGCTATCTCCTTAAAAAACTTCAACTGCAGCATTTTCTTTTGCTTGTTCTCATACTTATTGAGTGGAGTTGCAGCAACTTCTTCCCTGTTAATATGCGCTATTATTTCCAGCGCTCCGGGTTTATGGTCCACGGTTCTTACGATCGTGGCATGCTCTGAATCCATCCAAACGCCGAATTTTCTTTGATTGATCATGTTGTTATATTTTGATATGAACAAAGTAGTTCAATAACCGTACCCTGAATTCCGGACTGATCCTCATCTTGATTTACATGAAAGAGATGAAACGGCCGGGTCATTTCCGTGTATTTATTTCCTCAGTTTACGAACAATTGTACCACTCTTTGTTTAACCGCATTTTAAAAGGGGACTGGCCATTAAAAAAAATGCCCCGGTTTTTATAGTGGACCAATATTTGAAATGGTTATACAAAACATTTTACTAATGGACAGCATAAATAAAAATCAACAGGAAGACAATTACGAAGACCTTGCAGGCGACACAGCGAAAAAAAAGATACAGGAGCTTATTAAAAAGAATGACACCTGTTTTTTTTGTACCAGGATACACACCAATAAAAGTTTTGTGACCAGGCCCATGTCGGTACAAAAAACAGACGATGAAGGTAACCTCTGGTTTCTCAGTGCGGTGGATAGTAATAAGAACGCAGAGATAAAAACCAATCCTGCCGTACAAATGCTTTTCCGCGGATCTGACCATTCAGATTTTTTAACCCTGTATGGCACAGCAAGTATCAGTAAAGACAAAGCCATGATCAAAGAATTATGGAACCCCATGGTAAAAGCCTGGTTCACCGGAGGTGTGGATGATCCTGGGATAACCGTAATAAAAGTAGCACCATCAGAAGGTTATTATTGGGATACCAAACACGGTAATGTGGTGGCCTTTGTTAAGACAATGATTGGTGCTGCGATCGGTAAAACGATGGATGATTCTGTAGAAGGGAAAATAAACGTATAATATGGCTCGGACATTTATGAATTGAACATTGCGCATGGAGAATTGGACATTCGTAATTTTTTGAACTGCCGCATTCAAATGGCCATGAAGATTGGTACTACTATAAACTATACATTGGTAATTCTGCTCTCAGGCACTATCACCTCAGGATTGGTTTCTCCGGGTCAAATTATATGGATCACGCTTATTGAACTCCCACGGATTAACGGATTAACGGGAGCAACTGATCAACGTTTTGCTTTACGTTTCATAATAAAAAGCATTACCAAAAAAACAAGCAACAGGACCAAACCTGCGATCATTATAAAGAACGGGTAGAACCCATCCATCTCATCATACACTTTGTTTCCCGACTTTGTAAATGCACCCCAGTATCCATAGCCTGTTGATGCCAGAGCAAGAATAAGTATTATACGTGAAGCTATTGTCATCTTATTAATTACCGTCTTTTGGCAATTGCATGATAAAGCCTGAATTGTTTCCTGCTACGGTAGTAGGCACCTGTCCGCTCCACTTTTGCACTTTGATATAATCAATGTATAAGGGTGTTAATGAAAGCTGTTCTTTTTTAATAGCTTCTGCACGGCCGGCTGCCTGGATAACTGCCTGTGCTGAATCACCACGGGCTTCTGCAATTTTTCTTTCTGCGTCCGCAACCGCTACCTGGCGCCTGTTCTCGGCCACCTGCACTTCCTGGATGGCCCTTGTTTTTGCAACGATCGATTCTGATATCTCCTGCGGGGGAATGATATTGGTACGCAGCTGCGATACATTGAACCATTTTGAAACACGCTTATTACATTCCTTAACGATATCCGATTCAAACTCTTCACGATGGTTAAAGATAGAATCGACCGTGTACCTGTTGGCAACATCATTCACAGAGCCAACGATGGCATTCTTCAGCCAGCCCTGCTCCATTTCCTTTACACCAACACGGAGGTTCTGGAACATATCGGCAACATTGCCCGCATTGATAGAATAGTTGAAAGAAGGTTTTATGGTTGCACGAAAGCCGCCACGTGTTACGATATCGGCTGCTTCATAATCGATATGCTGCTGGTGAATGGGGAATTCATAAATGCGGGAGATCCAGGAATTATACAATACCCAGCCGGTAACATATTCTGTTCTGCCAACGCCACGGTTGTCGCCAACATTACTCACTTTGATGCCCACATGGCCTGCGTCGATCCTTTCTATATCAACAGGATTGATCACCACTACAACCAGTGCAATAAAGAATGCACTGATGGCCCTGATGATACCCGCTATGCGGAACCTGTTGTTCTCGTTAACATAGGTTTGTTTTTTAAAAACACCTAATGCCAGTCCTGACAGCAGGAAGGCCATTACAAAAAGAATTGCAGATATCATTTTATTTAGATTTTACAAATTGAGCATAATAGATAATATGGCGTACAAAAAAATACAACAGCGTAATGAACAGCAGGGCAAATAATATCATGCGCATCCAGCTACCGGTGATATCATAATCGAGGATATAGCTAATGACGATAAAATTCAGCAGGGCATGCAGTATGAGTACGATGGTGCGAAGGGCGAGGTTGTTCATGAAAGTCTGCAGTAGTTTTGGTTGAATAAAGGTAATATAAAAACGGAGAGTTAAGGAGTTTGATCCACATAGGAGCATAGGGCACATCGTGTTGAAGGATACCGCCGCCTGGTTTGTGGCCAACGGCGTTTAAGAACATATCCCCTGAACCCCGGGGTTCGTGCCCCATAAAGTGTTGTAGCCTTATCGATCAGCTCAGGGGGTAAATGTTCATAGATATCCAGGGGCTTACCCGCATGCGCTTCTGCAATGGCATCCGGTAAGGAATGCTGATGGCTGCAAGGGGGAAATGATATAAGCCTTTTCCATATCGTGTATAAATAAATATACCGCCCGTTATAAACCAGGCGGTATTAAAGAATAATGCGGTTCTTACTTTTTGCGTGTAACTTTTTTTACTGCTTTCTTCGCAGCTCTCTTTATTGTTCTTTTTGCCGGGGCTGCTTTTTTAACCACTTTCCTTATCGCTTTCTTTGCGGTCTTCTTTGCTGCTTTTTTCGCAGGCGCAACTTTTTTCACGGCTTTCTTTAGTGCTTTTTTTGCCGGAGCTGCTTTTTTTACTGCTTTCTTTACTGCCTTCTTTACCGTTCTTTTTGCAGCAGCAGCCTTCTTAACTACTTTCTTTGCTACAGCCTTCACGGCTTTTTTTGCTGCAGGCTTCTTAGCGGTAATATTGGTTATGGTTGACTTAACCGTATCAATGGCACTCCCTGCCATCTGCACCAGGTTATCTTTGGTACCGGCTATTTTTCCTGCGATGGTTCCAACCTCTCCTGCGATCTTATTTAAAAGTGGTTTTTCTGTGTCCGTTGCTGTGTTGTTTTTTTCTGTTGCCATTTTGAAATGAGTTTAGTGATGGTAAATATAAGAAACCATTTGATGATTTGGTGATTTGAAGATTCCGCTACTGGTGACTCCCCAATCATCAATCTTCAAATTAGGTGCCCCCTTCCGGCAGCGCCTCATCCAGTTTATTATCTTTTATGAACTTGTCTTTCGAAACGGTAAACTCTTCCATCACCTGTCCTATCTCCGTGATGCCGGCATCAACTTTTTCATGAATGTCGGGCAGGCGCTTTTCCAGCACACTGTTACCCACATTAATGTTCTCTGCTTCCAGCTGCGAGATCTTTTTTAAGAGCGAGGTCTGGCTGTTCAAAATGTCTTCCAGTTCCCGGAGCATTTTTTCCAAAAGGCGTTTCTTTTCCATTTTGTCCATGGCAGTGAATTTTATTTGTTTGAAAATTTAAGGAATAATTCAGGTTCAGTAATAGGTAGTTATACACAGAGCGATTTGGTGATGCTTTCTATGGATGTCCATCTTTAGGTCTCAAGATCAGCTGGCTGTGGCAAAAAAATGAAAAAACCGAAAAATGCTCACAGGATCGTTCCCGGGAAGTTGTGACAAAAAAATTGAAATTTTAAAAAAAGGCTACAATGATGGTTGAAAGAGATGGAGTTATGGATTTGCGTGGAGTGTTACCTCATCTTCAAATTTTCAAATCGGCTCATGGTATTCCGACGTGGTAATATGCGATATCATTTGCCAGGCATTGTTCCGGTAAGCATATACCCGTATGTATTTAAGGTAGTAGCGGTCTGTTTTATCCCTGTTCTTTTTTTGTACCGAAAGCTTACCCTTTACAATAGCAAGGCCGGGATGCAATTCAACAACCACCGAATCGTGCTGCCGCAACAGGAAACCTCCTTTCGCTACAGACCTCAGCCAACCCTCCTTTCCTTCTACCCGGCCGGAGCCATGGCTGAAAACAAAATCTGCTGCATACAATTTTTCCAAAGCGGTGCCGCTTTGCTGAACCACATGGTTGTCTATTTGCTGGTTGAGGGAGATGATGAGGCTGCTGTCTGCAAATGCAGGAGTCTGGGCGGTAAGAAAGTAAACCGGCAACATTGCTAATAACAGAAGCGTTATTTTTTTCATGTTGTAAAATTAGGATTTTGATTGGATCTAAAGATACCAGCTGTTTACGGCTGGTAACAAATTTTTACAGAGACTTAGAAGAAGAGGCAAAAAGTAAATAACAATTTATCTAACTTGAATACATGAAAAAAACATTCCTTCCGATCTTTCTTCTTTTATCAATATTCCTATCAGCACAACAACCATACAAGATCATAGCCTATACCACCGGCAACGCATCAACTATCAAACAATACCCCATTAATAAACTCACCCATATCATTTACAGCTTTTTAAAGATCCAAAACGATACACTTACTTTTCATAATGATGACCAGCGGAGGTCTTTGGAGCAACTGGTTGCTTTAAAGAAAGATCAACCGCAATTAAAGATCATGGTTTCTATTGGCGGATGGAGCGGATGTGCGCCCTGCAGTGACCTCTTTGCATCTGCAACACACCGGCAAAACTTTGCCAAAACAACGGTTGCGCTTTTTAAACAGTACGGCATTGACGGCCTTGACCTGGATTGGGAATACCCGGCCATTGAAGGATTTCCCGGCCATAAGTATGACGCAGCAGATAAGAATAATTTTACCCAATTGATAAAAACACTGCGGGAGGAAATGGGCCATGACTACCTCTTAACTTTTGCGGCAGGCGGTTTTATAAAATACCTGGAAGAGTCTGTTAACTGGGATGCTGTGATACCACTGGTTGATTTTGTGAACCTGATGACCTATGACCTTGTTGGCGGTTATGCAACCGTAACGGGCCACCACACGCCACTGCATGGTTACCGCCCCGGGCAGGAGTCAACAAGCAACTGTGTGGACTGGCTGCTGGATAAAAAGATACCGGCAAACAAACTCATCATCGGCGCTGCTTTTTACGGCAGGGTTTGGGAAAATGTGCCCGGCATAAACAATGGTTTGTACCAGCCGGGTACATTTAAAAGGGGAGTAGCGTTTTCAGAATTTAAAAATTATTTCAGCGACACATCCGGGTTTAAATATTACTGGGATGAAAAAGCAAAAGCGCCTTACCAATACAATGCTTCGCAAAAATTATTTGCAACCTTTGATGACCGGCGATCGATACAGGAAAAAATAAAATACATAAGAAGGAAAAAATCAGGAGGCATCATGTTTTGGGAATTGGCGCAGGATGTAAAAGAGGGTGGGTTAGTGGAAGAGATGTGGAAGGGATTTAAAATTAAAAATTAAGAATTAAAAATTCCTTCAACTCATACGAGCGTTACCTTTTTGCAGGGGTAGTTAAACAGAAAAAATCCTTAATTTTTAATTAACCAACTACCTTGCAAGAATACCAACACCTACTTAATGAGCATAGGGATCCAAATAAAAAATTTCGGCGACGCACTGGTTAAGGCATATAAAGTATTGGTAAAAAATGACCCGCTTCGCCTGGCGGGAGCGACAGCATTTTTTACAACCTTCGCACTCCCACCCATTTTATTGCTGTTGATACAATTGCTTAGCCTGGTATTTAACAGGGGAGCGGTAAGTATACAATTATTCAGGGAACTGGGTAATATTGTTGGCGAAGGCAGTGTTGACCAGGTAGTGGAAATTTTAAAAGGTTTCCGCGGGCTGGCAAGCAACATGCCCCTCGCCATTGCGGGTGTTTTCTTTATGCTCTTTGTTGCTACCACCTTATTTAAAGTGATACAAAGTTCACTCAACCAGGTGTGGAGAATACAGAAATCGGGCAATAAGAAATTTAAAATGGCCATGCTGACGAGGTTGAAATCTACATTGGTCATCGTCTTCACCGGGCTGTTGTTCATGGCATCAATTGCATTAGAAAGTTTAAAAGTTGTTTTTGGGAATTACCTGGATAACATTTTTCCCGTTGCCGGGTTTTACCTGAATGGTACTATTGCATTATTGGTTTCTATTATCATTGTATGGACCTGGTTCTCCGTATTGTTCCGTTACCTGCCCGACGGTGAACCCGAATGGCGGGTTGCGCTTAGCGGCGGTTTACTGACCAGCTTTTTATATAATGCAGGGGTGGTTGTATTAAAATGGCTGCTGCTCCACAGTAATATTGGCGCAGTGTATGGCGCTTCGGCTTCGATAGTGTTTTTGCTTTTGTTCCTTTTTTATTCTTCCCTCATTTTTTATTTCGGTGCGGCATTTACTAAAGTATGGGGAGAACACCTGGGGAAACCCATTCAGCCGGTGAGGAATGCGGAATCGTATCTATAATTATAAAGCAAGAGTTTGAATTGAATATCGAATAAGGAACAAGGAATCTTGAAAGTTGAACGTAAAGCCCTTTACTTCGTAGTTGGACATTCCTTGTCCCTTGTTCATCATTCCCTGTGGGCTGTGCCGGGCTCGAACCAGCGACCCTCACGTTGTCGACGTGATGCTCTGAACCAACTGAGCTAACAGCCCGGACGAATAAAAATTAAGAATTAACAATTAAAAATTCCTTTAACTCATGAAGCGTTAGCAATTTCGCAGAGTACGTAATTGAAAAAATTTTTAATTTTTAATTCTTAATTAATTTAGAATTCCGCACTCTTCGGATACCGCGGAAATGGAATTACGTCACGAATATTTCCCATACCCGTTACAAACTGCACCAGGCGCTCAAAGCCAAGCCCGAAGCCTGCGTGGGGGCAGGTGCCGAATTTCCTGGTTTCCAAATACCACCATAATTCTTCAGCGGGGATATTCATTTCCTTCATGCGTTCGGTC
>Ga0193706_1001111_pt1 | contig 12623 bp, 14 predicted proteins | sample U3c1metaG_FD_160130 | JGI IMG/M metagenome (GOLD analysis project Ga0193706, IMG submission 160130) | Soil microbial communities from a riparian zone of the East river system, Colorado, United States - U3c1 | ecosystem: Environmental > Terrestrial > Soil > Riparian zone | place: USA: East River... | reverse complement strand
CGCCGCTCGACGCGATCTTCGTCCACCTCGCCGATCTCGAGCCGGGGCTTGGCGACGTGAGCCCGAGCTCGACCCTGGCCTGGGAAGCGCGACGCCTGCTGGGGGACCATCTTCCCCGGCTCGTCCACGCATATTGCGAGCTTCCGGCCGCCGCGCGCGACCAGGATCCGGCGCACGGCCAAAGGCTGGTGAGCGGCCTCGTCACTTTGGTCGACGCACTGGCCCAGCTCAGCAAGGAAGTGAATCGCGACCGGCTGATGCGGTTCGAGACTCAGGGCCGCTTCCTCGACAGCCGCTATCGCGATCCGGATTCGGGGGTCGGCTAAACATCGCGATTTCAAAGCCGGCGATCCGCTCGGAAGGTTCAAAGGTTCGGCTAACGTGGGGGCGAAACGCTTCCAAATCGGTCGCGGGACGCGCGCTGCGCGCCATCCGCGTCGCGCTATTAGATTCTCACGATGTCAAAGAGCCCCAAGCTGGGAACATAGCAGGAACATTCCAACAAAGCAAGATAGCGGCGACTAGAAACGCCCCTCCGCGCGCATGGCGAAGGCGGCGCCGGCGGCGGTGAAGCCGGCGGCGGCGAGACGCTGGCGCGCGGCTTCGTCGGTAGGGCGGAGCAGCAGCTCGATCCGGTAGCGGCCGTCTTCGTACAGGCGCAGGTCGAGCCGTTCCATGCCGGACTGGCCCACAAGCGGCAGAAGCAGGGCGCCGCCGTCGCATCGGGCATTGCCGCTGAGCGTGCGCGGAAGCGGGATGCCCGCGGCATCGCCCGACAGGCCGACCTTCACCAGGCCTTCGGCGCCGGCGCAGGCGCCGTCGGCGAAATGGGCGCTGAGGTCGGCAAGATCGAAGGACGCACCCGGGACCAGGGCGAAGACCGGGCCGGGCGCGAGCGTGGCCCGGACGTCGTCGACTCCGAAGGCGTGGCGCGAGACGGTGATCCCGCCTTCGAAGCCTTCCCCTTCCCCCGAATGGTCGAGATCGACCCGGGCACGGCCGATGACGAGGGGGAGGAAACGCAAACGGGCCTCGAGATCGCCGAGCGGGATCGAGCCGAAGCGCGCCTCGCGCACCAATCCGAGCCAGACGCTGCCCTGGGCCTCGCGCGCCGAGAATCCGCGCCCGTCCAGCCCCAGCCAGCGCAAGGCGAGGCCGAGCGGAAGCAAAGCGACGAGCGCGAACAGGAAGGCGGAAATGAAGAAGAGGCTTCTTCGCATCGGCAGCCGGATCCGCATCGGTTTCCTCCTAGAGCGGATAATCTGATTGCATCAGACCATCCGCTCCAAGTTTTTGTATCGCCGCGAATTCCGAGTCGGCGGACGTTTCCATCCGACTGGAAATCGCTCTTGCCCGGAAAACGATCTGCGCCGAGAGGCTCCGGTCGCTGTTCGCATTGGCGGTCAGGCGCTCGACGATCAGTCCGTTCTTCGTCTCCATCTCGCTGACCCAGGCGAACAGGGCCTGGGGACGAGCCGCCTCGATGGCGAGGGCGACCTTGCCCGCGCCCTCCGGCTGGATCCGGGAGAGCTGGAATCCGGCAGCGGACGCCGATTCCGTCACGATCCGCTCGACCGGACCGGCGGCAGAAGACGGCCGGTCGCGCTCGAGCCTGCCGATCGCGGCGGCCCCGGCCCGCGCCTCGGCAAGCGCGATCACCGCCTCGCTATGCCGCTCGCGCGCGGCGGCGAGGCTGTCGCCGAGCGGCCGGACGACGAGAAGCCAGGCGAAGGTGATTCCGAACAAAGCGGAGAGGATCAGAAGCAGGATCTGCTCGCGGCGGCTTCGCGCGCGCCACCAGGCGGAAAGGCTGGCGATCATCGCGGCCGCACCATCAGATCGGAGATCTGGCGGCCGCCGCCGCTTCGAAGCACCCCGCCTTCGACCGCCAAGCCGGCGGCTTCGATCCGGCCGACCACGGCCGAGATCGTCGCCGGCGTATCGGCCTGAACGGTGACCCGAAGGCTGCCGTCGGGATTGAAGGCCAGAGCGGCCATTTCGGCATTGGCCGTGTCGCGGATCGCGGCGAAGACCGGCGCCGCGATCGCCGTGAAGCCGATGCCGCCGCCGCGCAATTCGGCGAGACGGGCGTCGAGATCGGCCGAGGCTTCGCCGATGCCGGTGGCGCGCGGCAGCGCCGCGGCGGCGACCGTCCGGGCCTCCGCCTCCAGCGCGTCGGCAGCATAAGTGTAGCGCAGGATCGCCGCGACCTGGATCGCGAGCGTGGCCACGAGGATGAGGAGGACGAGCAGTGCCAGCCTTCGGACAAGCGTCCGGTCGACCTGCCAGGAGGGGCGACGCGCGAAGAGGCCCTGGCGCAGATCGAGGGCGGGATTCGCGACGGCCTCGGCCAGGCCGGCTTCGAACGCGTCGCCGTCAATGAGGGTGACGGGCCGGCCGGCGAGGACCAGGTCGGCAAGGTCGGGCTCGGCGGCGAAGGCCTCGGTCGCCCCCCGGCACAATGACAGAGTGCCGCGCTCGTAGCGGGTGAACCCATCCGCGCCGCGCGGAAGGAGCAGGGTTTCGGGAACGACCAGATCCGGGTCCAGGCCCGCCTCGGCGAGCCTCGCCATCCATTCCGCCATGACGGTAGCGGAGACGAGGCCGACGCAGCGCAGGCCATCCTCGCCGCCCGCCGGCCCAATCGCGACGTGAAGCTCGCCCGAAGGCTGGGCGCTGTGCTCGGCGGCGGCCAGGCGGGCCGCGGCGGCCGCCTGGGCCGGCGCGAGGCCGGCGGGAAGATCGAGCCAATAGAGGGTCACGGAGTCGCCGGGCACGATCGCGGCGATTCGGGCACCGTCCGACGCGTGCGGAAAGCCCTGGCCGCGCGCCGTCCCCTCGCCCTCCTCGAGCCGAAGCCAGCCTTCGAAACCCCCTTCGCGGCCGAGGAAGATGAGCGAAACGGCGGTCAATCCTCAGCCCCCCAGCGCCGGACCGCCACCCGCGACGGGCGAAGTCGCGCGTCGATCAAGGCGGTCTCGATCAGCTCGGCGCCTGCGAAGCGGATACGCAGATCGAGGCTGAACCAGCGCGTGCTTAGCTGAACCTGGTTGGAGGCGTCGAGGGGAGGCGAAGCGCCCGACAAAGCGCGGCTGCTCCAGAAGGCGGTCTTGCTCTCCCACCCGGCACCGGGGCGCCGGGCGATCGCCGCGCGCGCGGCATCGAGGCTGATCCGGCCCGGCGAGAGCATTGCGAGCAACGGTGCCTGATCGGGGAGCAGCGTGTTGACGTTGATGGGAGAGAGATCGGCGGTCGGGAGGGCGCAGAGGAAGGGGCGAAGCCGGGCATAGATTTCCGGCGTGACTCCGGCGACGGCGCGAAGCTCGCTGACCTCGGCGAACAAGGTGTTGCCGGGGCGATAGGCCAAAGCGGCCGAGGCGTACGCCGAATCCTCGGCGCCACGGGCATGCATGTCGCGATCGGCATCGACCCAGTCGGCGGCGGATTCCGCGATCCGCCGGGCTTCGGCTTCGCTCAGGCCGAGGATGCGCATCAGGGCCGCGAACTGATCGATTCCGGCCGGGCGCGGCGCCAGGGTGAGCGGGTCCGATCCATCCGCGACGCTGTTGACGTTGAAGCAATTGCCGCCGTCTCGGATCGTCCCTTCCGCCTGCCCTTCGCCGGGAAGCTCGACGCCGCGGCGCTGGCCGTTCCAGCCGCCCGCGAGAGTCGTCGCTCGAGGATTCTGGGCGAGGAGATCGTCGACCCGGACGGCGAGCAACGTCTCGAGGCCGACCGCATAAGCGCGGGCCTGGTCGAGCGCGGCACCGTTGGTGGCGAGCGCGGTCGAATAGCGCAATTTCTCGAGTGCCGAGGCGGCGATCGCGCCCATCACCGCGACGAGCAGGAGCACCGCGAGCAAGGCGGCTCCGCGTTCGTGCCGGGGGACCATCCTCATGCGACGGGTCCGGCCAGGAAGACCATCCGGGTGGCGCCGGCCTCCTCCGTGTCGACGACCAGCTCGACCGCCCGGGGCATGTCGGTGAGCGCGGTCGGATCCCAGCGGTCGCGCCATTCGCCGGTGCGGTCGCGATAGCGCAGGCGAAGGCGGCGGACGCCGTCGAGCATCTCGGAATCGGCCCTGGGCGGGGCGCCATCCACCATCGTCCAGGAGCGCCGTTCGAGCCGGTCGCCTTCGAGCCGATATTCGACGCGCTGGAGCGAGGGCCGCGGCGACCCCTCGAGATTGTCGGCCCCGCGGCGCACGAAGGTGAGGAGCTGCCCGTCCCGCTCGCCGCTCGCGCCCGAGAAAGCGGGCTGGGTGGCGCCGCTCTCGTCGCGCCATGGCCGGATGGCCGCCTGAGCGAGGTCTCCGGAGAGCAGAGCGCCGGTGCGGCGAACGTCGGCGATCCTGCCGAGCTGGACCTCAGCCGTTTCCTGAGCGCGGACGCTGAAGGACAGGAGGGCGACTCCGGCCGCCGAGAGCAAGGCGAAGATGAAGAGGGAGACGAGCAATTCGACGAGGGTGAAGCCCTCGTCATCCTGACGAAAGTCAGGACCCATGAACTCAGGCGAGCGAGTCTTTGTCATGCCCGTGTTCATGGGTCCCGGATCAAGTCCGGGATGACGGTTCGAGTTGCTCATTGCGGCGCCCGCCTGAAGATGGTGAGAGTCGCGGCTTCGGGGCCGCCTTCGCGGGCGACGTGGATCAATATCTGCTGGATCCGCGGCTCGGGCGTTCGGCCGGTGCGGCGGACCCAGCTCCACCTCCGGCCCGCATTGACCACCGAACCGCGCGAGTCGCCGAAAGCGGGCGGGACCGGGTCGGTCATCGTCTCGACCGCGATGTTGCGCGCGACCATCTGGGCGAGCGCCTGGTCCTGCAGCCGAGCCGTCGTGGCGACGGTGGCGGTCTCGAGGCGAAGGAGGGCCAGAGCGGCGAGGCTGAAGATGGCGAGCGCGACGAGCATCTCGATGAGCGTGAAGCCGTGTTCGGCGGAATGCCACGAAGACGGGAAGCCGTGTTCGGCGGAACGCCACGAAGACGTGAAGCCGTGTTCGGCGGAACGCCACGAAGGCGTGAAGCCGGCCTCAGGCTGAGCTGCTCGCGGCAGCCCCTCCACCGCGCTACGCGCGGTCCCCCTCCCCGTTCCGGGGAGGATTAAGGGCGGGTCAGCGGCGGACATGGATCTTGCCTCCGTCGGCCACTTCCACGGCGATCCGCTCGTCGCCGCGGGCGAGGACCAGCTCCGCCGGCTCGGCGAAGCCGGTCGAATCGAAGGCGATGCCGATGGATTCGCCGTCCAGCTCGGCCGCGGTGCCCTCGGTCCATTTCCGATCGTCGAACGGCCGGCGCGCGATCGGCCGCCATTTGTCCTCTTCGCGCCATTCGAAGCCGTAGCCGGAGCGGTCGACCCGGACGAGGATCGGGCGATTGTCCATGACCGCGCGCTCCTGCGCGGCGCGGGCGCGGGCGGCGAAGCGCTCGGCTTCGGAGGCCAGCGTCCCGCGCGGATCGGGTATGGCGAGAACGACGAGCGCGGACATCAGACCGATGATCGCGAGCACAATGAGGAGCTCTACGAGCGTGAAGCCGTGTTCGGCGGAACGCCGCGAAGGCGTGAAGCCTTTCCCTCCGTGCTTATGCAGTGGTGACGACCCGCCTCGCGAAGCCCCGTGCTGGAGGGGCAATTCGAGCCGAAGAAGCCCCTCCACCGCGCTGCGCGCGGTCCCCCTCCCCTCGAAATCGAGGGAAGGAACTCTATGAATCCCAGTTGCCGATGTCGGCATCCTGATCCTCGCCGCCTTCGCGGCCATCGGCGCCATAGCTGTAAATCTCGAAATCGCGGCCGTCTCGGCCCGGTGCCGCGTAGCGATAGGGATTGCCCCACGGATCCTTGGGCAGGCGCTTGATCAGGCGCTCGCCGACCAGGAGCTGGAGGCCGTTCCCCCCAGACGGGTAGGTCAAATGCTTGAGCCGATACATCTCGACGCCCGATTCGAGGGTCGCGATGTCGGCGCGCGCCTTGGTCACCGCGGCCTGGTCGGTCGCGGGCATGACGTTGATGATCACGATCGTCGCCAGCAGGCCGATGATCAGGATGACGACCATCAGCTCGACAAGGGTGAAGCCATGTTCGGCGGAACGCCACGAAGACGTGAAGCCATTCCTCCCCTGCCTTTGCAGGGGAGGGGGACCGGCCGAAGGCTGGTGGAGGGGCCGGCTCCGAGCAATGCCCCTCCACCGCGCTGCGCGCGGTCCCCCTCCCCTCGAAATCGAGGAGAGGAATAGACCCCGGCCTCCGCCGGGGTGACGGGTTGCGGTCATTGCGGCACCTCTGGAGCCGGCGGCGCGGGCTGCGTTGGAGGGGCGACGACCTGGTCGCCGGGCTTGCCGAGCGGGCCGGGGTAGAGAGTCGGATCGATCGGCGGGGCGGGCGGCGGCGGCGCGGGCGGGATCATGCCCATATATTCCCTGACCAGCTCGTCGATGCTCGGCTCCTGCTTCGGGTTCTGCTGATATTGCATGTCGCGGATGTAGCCGTAGCGACGCTCGGTGACCGCGCGCGCATCCTCGGCCGAGCGGAGGATGGTGGGACGGATGAAGACCATCAGATTGGTCTTGGCCCGTGCCCGGCTCTTCGACCGGAACAGATTGCCGATCAGAGGCAGCTCGCCAAGCAGTGGAATGGCCTCGATCGTGCGCCTTTCATTGTCGTCGAGAAGACCGCCTATCCCGACGATCTGGCCGTCGTCGACGGTGATGACGGTCTCGATCTCGCGCTTGTTGAGGATGAGGTCCGACGAGTTGCGGGTGACCGGGCCGGCGATCGAGCTGACTTCCTGGCGAAGCATCAGCTTGATGGTGCCGCCGGCATTGATCTGCGGCTTCACCTCGAGCGTGATCCCGACATTCTGGCGCTCCACGGTGCGGAACTGGTTGTCGAAATTCTGGGAGAGCGCCTCGCCGGTGGTGATCGGGATCTCCTGCCCGACCAGGATCCGCGCCTCCTGATTGTCCAGGGTCATGATCGAGGGCGTCGAGAGGATGTTCGACTTGCTGTCCGACTTCACCGCGTTGACGATTGCGCCCAGTATCGCATTGCCGGTGCGGAAGGCGGCGCCGGCGAGGCCGCCGGTAGCGCCGAGGATCGAATCCACCGCAGCCTGCTGAAGAGTGTCGGCGACCGGGCTGTTCTGGCTGGTCGTCACCACCTGGCCGTTGACCGTCGTGGTCGTGGTGCGGAGCCGCTCGGCCGCCACCGCTCCGGCCACGGTCAGGATGTTCGGGCTGGCGTTCGAATAATTGGTGACCGCGAAGGGGATGTTCGATCCTTCGAGGCCGGCGAGCAGAAGCTGGACTCCGAGCTGCTTGGCCGCATTGTCCGATATCTCGACGATGATCGCCTCGACCAGCACCTGCTCACGCCTGGTGTCGAGCTGGCGGATCACCTCGCCCAATTTGCGCTGGACGTCGGTCGGAGCGGCGATGACGAGGGCGTTCGCGCCCTCGAAGCGGGTGACGACGGCGCCGCGCGGCCCGAACACGCTGAAGCCGGTCTCCGGGAGAGCGGCAGCCGCGGACGCATTCGTCGTCGTCGCGGTCGTCTGGGACTGGGCCCGCCCGCCGACGCGGCTGGTCGAAGTGCGGGTCGCCTCGTCGCGCCCCGAGAGGCCGGAATTGGCCGGCGGCGGAGTGACCGCCTGGCCGAGCAGCTGCTGGAGGACCGGGAGCAATTGGGCGGCGTCGGCATGCTCGAGGAAAATGACCCGGACCTCGCTTCCGCTGGCCGCGCGCTCGTCCAGCTCGGTCCCCATTGCGGCGAGGCGGGCGACCATAGCCGCGTCGCCCCGGAAGGCGAGCGAGTTGGAGCTGTCGATCGGAACGATCGCGACCGCCCTCGCCTCCCCGTCCTCGCCGCCCATCAGGACGTTGAGCGCGGCGGCGATCTCGCGGGCGCCGGCGTTGCGGAGCGAGACGATGCGGCTGGTCGTGGTGTCGCGGTCGATGCTGGAGAGCAAGCGGCGGATCCGGGCGACATTGTCGGCGAAGTCGGCGACGACGACCGAATTGCGGCTTCCGGTGATCGAGCCATCCTTGCTGACCAGGGGCTTCAGGGCGTCGATGGCCGAGGCGGAATCGATGTGGCGGAGACGGAAGATCTCGGTGACGAAGGCGTTGGCGCTTCCCCGAATGCCGACCCTTCCGCCCGTCGCCGCAGCACCGGCGACGGGCTGGATCCGGAAGGCGCCGCCGGGCAGCGGAACCGCGACCAGGCCGTTGGCGCGAAGGACCGAGAGGAAGAGCTCGAAATATTCGGAGCGCGACAGCGGCCGCTGAGTGACGACAGAGACCTTACCCACGACGGCCGGATCGACGATGAAGGTTCGCCCGGTCACCCGGGCCGCATCCTCAATGAAGGCGCGAACGTCGGCGTCGCGCAGATTGACGACATGCTGGGCCATGAGCGGCGCCGACGGCACAGCGAAGAGCAAAGCCAGAGCGAGAAGGCGCGCCTTCACCGTCCGTTCTCCAGGCGCAAGGTGACCATCCGACCGTCGCGCTCGACCTGGACGGTCGCTCGGCGGGCGCCGGCAAGGTCCGACGCGATCGAGCCGGCGCGCTCGGCGCTGTTTATGCGGCGGCCGTTTACCGACACGACGACGTCCCCGGGCTTGAGGCCGAGCGCCCGGAAGCCCTCGCCCGATCCCTGGGGGGCCACCATGAGGCCAGTGATGCTGTCGCCCGTCACGCGCGGCTGGAATGCTATGTCGCCGACGAAATTGGACGGGGGCGCGGCCGGTACCGCCGTCGAGGTGGTGGGAACCTGGACTCCGCCCGGCGGAGCGATGCCCGGAGCCGTCGGCGGGCCGGGCGCGATCACTTCGGCGGTGGGAGACTGATCCATGAACAATTGCTCGGCGGTCCCGCCGCGGCTGATCGTCACGCTGTCGAAATCGACCGAGGTCAATGTGACCCCGGGCACGATCTCCTCGCCGACCGCGAAGCTGCGCTGAAGGCCGTCCGGAGTCGCGATGATCGCCGAGCCGCGGCCGGACGCCTGGTCCTGGCGAATACCGTAGAGCTTGAGGTTCAACGAGGTGACGACGACCGGACCCGACTGGCCGGAGATCCGGAAGAAGGGATCGAAGCTTCCGAGCAGGCCGGCGGGCGCGGCCGGACGAAGAGCGCCGTCGGGCCGCCAGTTTCCGATCGGGCCGACCGGCGTGACGATCGTCCAGGCCAGCCGCGCGCATTGAATTGCGAGCAGCGACAGGAGCAGAAGCTCCAGCCCCGTATACATATTGGTTCTGGAGACACGCCGCAGCAGAAGCTGCGCGCGCGAATCCAAGCTTATGCGCATTTACGAACCCCGCCTTCTTCTTGTCCGCCGCGCGGCGTGCCTGTTTCCGCAGTTCTTGCAATATCTTGGCGCCGCCCGCCCCCGGAGTCGCGCAGCAGGAGCCTTCCAGCTTTTGCCTTCAGGCGCAAGCGGGCTTGTTCGCGCCTTTTCTCAGCGCGCCATAATGAGCCAGATCGGCCAGGCGGCGAGCGCCATCAGGGTACCGAGCGGCAGGCGATCCGTGGCAGAAACGGCATGGCCGCGAAGCCGCATCGAGAGGATCGAGACGAGCCCGAGAAGGCCCGCGCCGAGCATGACGATGGGCAGCTGCTGCCAGCCCAGCCAGGCGCCGATCGCCGCGAACAATTTGGGGTCGCCGCCGCCGAGACCCTCGCGGCCGCGCAGGTTGCGGTAGGCCCAGGCGATGAGGAAGAGCGAGGCGAAGCCGGCGACCACACCGATCAGCCTTTCGTCGAGCGGCGGGCCGATTCCGAGCCAGGCGACCGCGAGGCCGGCGGGGATCAGCGGCAAAGTAAGCCGGTCGGGGAGCCACTGGTGCTCGACGTCGAGGGCGGCGAGAAGGAACAGCCACCAGCCGAAGATCGCAGTGAAGAAGGCAGCCGGAAGCGGATGGGCGATGATAGCCGTGAGCCCGATCAGGGCGCCGCCGGCCTCGACGGCGAGATGCTTGCGATCGATGTCGGCGCCGCAATGGCGGCAACGGCCGCGGACGAGGAACCAGGAGAGGATCGGAACGAGGTCGCGCGGGCTCAGGGTCTTCCCGCAGCTGTCGCAATGCGAGCGGCCCTTCAGCACCGACCGGCCTTCCGGCCAGCGGATCAAGGCGGCGGCGAGAAAGCTTCCGATGATCGCGCCGAGGATGAAGCCGGTCGCGGTGAAGGTCGCTCCGGTCAAATGCGAGGAGGTCAGGTTTGAGGCAGGGAGCATGGGCTACGCTGCATCGAAATGCGTCCGTCGAGAACCACTTCCCTCTCCCCCTGTGGGAGAGGGCAGGGAGAGGGGTCAGCGGCCGGATCGGCTCTTCGCCCGTCCTGAGCGACGCCGCAGGCCGCGTCGAAGGGCCGAGCCGGACGCTCTTTGAGGACCAGACCCCTCACCCAGCTCCGCCTAAGCTCGCCAAACGGCTCGCCAAGGCTGCGCATCCCTCTCCCACAGGGGGAGAGGGATAGCTCGTAGGCGGCGGGAGTCGAGGCATCGCTGTGCCGCCTACGGTCCCGAGGCGGCGGCGAGGGTCCGCTGCGCCTGGAGGAGGTGCGGACGGTCGATCATCCTGCCGTCGAGGGCGAGCACGCCGGCTTCTGGACTGGCCTCGAACGCCTCGACCACGGCACGGGCGTGCGCCACCTCCGCCTCGCTGGGCGTGAAGGCGGCGTTGATCACGGGCACCTGGGCGGGATGGATCGCCATCATGCCGGTGAACCCGTCGCGGCGGCCGCGCGCGGCGTAGGCGGCGAGGCCTTCGAGATCGCGAAAGGCGGGATAGACGGTCTCGATCGGCGCGACCCCCGCCGCGGCGGCGCCGAACAGGCAGAGCGAGCGGGCAAGCTCGTAGGGCGCGGTGTAGGCTCCGTCCTCGTCGCGCGAGGTGGCGGCGCCGATCGCGGCTGGAAGGTCCTCGGCGCCCCAGGTCAGGCCGGCGAGGCGCCTCGAGCCGCCATAGCTGCCGAGCTGGAAGAGCGCGGCTGGAGTCTCGGTCGCGATGGCGAGGATCTGGGCGGCGACGTTGCCGCGCTCCGTCAGCCGGCGGGTCAGCTCCTCGACCGAGGCGCCGCCCTCGGCCTTGGGGAGGACGATGCCGTTGGGATGGCTGGGCAGGATCGCGGCGAGGTCCTTGTCCGCTTCCGGCCCGTCGATCGGGTTGATCCGCACCCAGAGCGGGCAATTGCTGTTGGCGTTGAGGAAGTCGGCAATCGCGCGGCGCGCCTCCGGCTTGGCCGCGGGCGCCACCGAGTCCTCGAGATCGAGGATCAAAGCGTCGGCGCCGGCGGCGAGGGCCTTCTCCATCCGGTCCGGCCGGTCTCCGGGCACGAACAGCAAGGAGCGCAGCTTCATGAGGAATGTGGCCGCATTGCCAATGCGCTCCCTTTGCGTCCTTCGCGCCTTCGCGTGAAATCAGCTTGTTCACGCGAAGGCGCGAAGGCGCGAAAAAGCGCGAAAAGGATATTCATTTGCGCCGCTGCATCAGGGCCGTTCGCTCGCAGACGCAGACGAGCTCGTCGTCCTGGTTCAGCATTCGGTGCTCGAAGGTCACGATTCCGGCGTCGGGGCGCGACTTGCTGTCCTTGAGCGCGATGACCTCGGTCTCGGCGCGCAATGTATCGCCGATGAAGACGGGCTTTGGCATGCGCACCTTGTCGTAGCCGAGATTGGCGACGAGCGTGCCAAGGGTCGTGTCGCCGACCGACAGGCCGACCATGAGCGCGAACGTGAAGGTGCCGTTGACGACGATTCGGCCGAACTCGGTGCCGGCGGCATATTCGGCATCGAGGTGGAGCGGCTGCGGATTGTGAGTGAGCGCCGAGATCATCAGATTGTCGGTCTCGGTGACGGTGCGCGCCGGCTGGTGGCGGATTCGGTCGCCGATCGTCCATTGATCGTAATAGCGGCCGGGCATTCTAGATCCTCCCCGGCACGGGGAGGGGGGTGTAGGCGGGTCGGCATGCCGGGGGCATGCCGAGAGCCGGAAGCGGCTGCGCAGCAGCCGTCGGGCGAAGCCCGGTGGAGGGGTTGGCACTGAGGCCCGAGCAGCCCCTCCACCCCCGCCTGCGGCGGCGGTCCCCCTCCCCGTTCCGGGGAGGATTTGGGAAGCGTGCCATCATTCCCCCTCCTTCTCGATCCGCGCCAGCAGGGTGCCCTCGGTCACCTGAGCGCCCTCGGCGGCATTGAGCTCGGCGACAATGCCATCGAAGGGGGCGGCGAGGCTATGCTCCATCTTCATCGCCTCGAGGGTGAGGAGCTTTTGGCCCTTGGCGACCTTGTCGCCCTGGCGCACGTCGACCGAGATGATCCGGCCGGGCATAGGCGAGAGGAGAGAGCGGTGCGAGGCGGCCGATCCGCCGGCCGCGCCGCCCGCGCCGGGCAGGGCGAAAGCGAAGGCCTGGCCTTCCGAGAAGACGAGGATGGATTCGCCCGCCGCGGTGGCGACTCCTTCGAGAGCGTCGTCCGCGTTCAACGCGATGCTCCGAGTCTCCCCGCCATGGCGCAAAGCCACGCTGAGCGACGGATCGGCATTGGCGCGGAAGCCCTGCAAGGCGGCCCAGGGATCGGCTGCGTCGGAGCCCCTGCCGAAGTCCGCGGCCAGCATCGCCTCGGACTTCG
>Ga0193706_1001110_pt1 | contig 12648 bp, 11 predicted proteins | sample U3c1metaG_FD_160130 | JGI IMG/M metagenome (GOLD analysis project Ga0193706, IMG submission 160130) | Soil microbial communities from a riparian zone of the East river system, Colorado, United States - U3c1 | ecosystem: Environmental > Terrestrial > Soil > Riparian zone | place: USA: East River... | reverse complement strand
TCGCCCCCGAGCCGGGCGACGACGACGTCCTGGTCCGACTGCCCGCGGAGGAGCGATGAACGTCGACGACCACCTCGCCCGGATCGAGGAGGACGGCTGGACGGTCGTCCCCGACGCCATCGAGCCCGACCTCCTCGACCGGCTCGACGAGACCCTGGCCCGGCTCGAGCGCGACCTCGAGGCGGTGCCGGCGAAGAACGTCTTCGAGGGGCACACGACCGTCCGGATCTACAACCTCCTCGCCCTCGACCCGGTGTTCCAGGAGGTCCCGGTCCACCCGTCGGTGCTGCCCGTCATCGAGGGCGTGATCGGGCGGGGCAGCCTGGTGTCGTCGCTGTCGTCGATCGCCATCGACCCCGGCGAGGTGGCCCAGCCCCTGCACGTCGACGACGCCGTGATCCCCCTCCCCCGGCCCCACATCCCCGTCCTCTGCCACTCGACGTGGGCGCTGACCGACTTCACCGCCGCCAACGGCGCCACCCGGGTCGTGTCCGGCTCGCACCAGGCCACCGAGCAGCCCGACCCCTTCGCCGCCATCGAGACGGTGGCGGCCGAGATGCCCCGCGGCTCGGTGCTGATCTGGCCCGGCTCGACCTGGCACGGCGGGGGCGCCAACACCACCGACGAGCGCCGCATGGGGCTGGCCATGAACTACTGCGCCGGGTGGGTTCGCCAGCAGGAGAACCAGCAGCTGGGCATCCCCCTCGATGTGGCCCGCACCTTCGCCCCCGCCCTGCGCAAGCTGTGCGGCTTCGGCGTCTACAAGGGCCTCATCGGCCACATCGACAAGCACGACCCGGCCGTCCTCCTGCTCGACGAGCCCACCGGCGACCGCCCGGCCACGCTCTTCGACCGGATGGGCTGAGACCGCTCGTGACCGAGCCGAACACCTTCGACCCGGGTCCCCTCGCGGCCATCGCCGGCTGGCCCGTGGCCAACGCCGCCGCCGCCGTGGTCGGGCCCGACGGCATCCGCCACGTCTACGGCGACGTCGACCGGCCCTACTGGCTGGCCTCGGTGACCAAGCCGCTGTTCGCCACCGCCGTCCTCGTCGCCATCGAGGAGGAGAGCCTGGCACTGGCCACCCCGGCCGGGCCCGAGGGCTCCACCGTCGAGCACCTCCTGAGCCACGCCTCCGGGCTGGGTCTCGACGGCGGCGAGATGGCCAAGCCCGGACGGCGGCGGATCTACAGCAACGCCGCCTTCAACGTCCTGGGCACGACCCTCGCCGGAGCCTGCGACCTGGCCCCGGCCACCTACCTGGCCGAGGCCGTCCTCGGGCCCCTGGGCATGGCGGACACGTCCCTCGACGGGTCCCCCGCCAGCGGGGCCACCAGCACGGTCGCCGACCTGGCCCGGTGGGTGGGCGAGCTCCTGCGACCCCGCCTGCTGGCGCCCGAGACGGTCACGGCCGCCCGGACGGTCCACATCCCCGGGCTCGACGGGCTGGTGCCCGGCTACGGCAAGCAGTCCCCCAACGACTGGGGCCTCGGCTTCGAGATCAAGGGCACCAAGTCCCCCCACTGGACGGCGCCCGGCGGCGATCCCGCCACCTACGGCCACTTCGGGCGCAGCGGGACGTTCGTGTGGATCGATCCCCATGCGGAGCTGGCCCTCGTCGTGCTCACCGACCGCGAGTTCGAGTCCTGGGCCAAGCCGCTCTGGCCGGTCCTGTCCGAGGCGGTCCTGGCCCCCTCACCCTGAGGGGGGATTGGGCCACCCAGGGTGAGAAACCCCTCATCACGGAGGGTGGCGGACCGATGGAAGGGCATGTCTCCGACGGAGCCGAGCTGAGGTGCTGCCCGAGCTGCGCGCCCGTCGCGCCCTCTCCGGTGTGGGGCTGAAGCCCAACGTCCCGTTGGAGGCGGTGGAGAGCGTCAACAACGAGGTCTGGATGACCGACGAGCTGGTCGTCCGGGTCAGCTGCCGGCCCGACCAGCGTCTGCGGCGGGAGGCCCAGCTCTCCCAGGTCCTCCCCAACGCCGTGGGCTACCCGCCCGTGCTCGGCTACGGCGCCGAGATGGGCAGCGAGTGGCTCGTCCTGGGCCGCCTGCCCGGCTACCCGCTGAGCCGGGTGTGGCCGTCGCTCACCAAGGAGGCCCGCCGCCAGGCCATCCGCGAGCTGGCCGAGCGGCTGCGGCTGATCCACAACACGCAGGTGCCGGCCCTCGCCCCCCTGCGCCACCTGCCCCAGCTCCTCGACCCGGCGCCGTCGGGCACCATGGCGGTGGCCCGCCTCATCGTCTCGATCGACAAGGCCGGGCGGCTCGAGCACATCGACCGGCGCTTCGCCGAGGACCTCGGCGCCATGGTGCAGGGCCTTGCCTGGTGCCTGGAGCCGTTCACGTCCCGGACCCTGATCCACGGCGACCTGAGCTTCGAGAACGTCCTCTACGACCCGAGCAAGCGCCGGCTGGAGGCCATCCTCGACTTCGAGTGGGCCCGCGGGGCGCCGCGCGACCTCGACCTCGACGTCTTCCTCCGCTTCTGCGCCTACCCCGACCTCCACGTCCCGGCGAGCTACGCCGGCCAGACCCATGCCGCCGACTACGCCGAGGTGCCGTACTGGCTGGCCGAGGCCTACCCCGAGCTGTTCTCGGCCCCCGAGCAGCTCGACCGCTGCCGGCTCTTCGCCATCGCCTGGGACGTCGAGGAGCTGCTGACCTACCCGCCGACGATGGGCCCGGCCCACCTCGACGCCCGCCACCCGTACCGCCGGCTCCTCGCCATGCTCATCGGCGACTCCCACCTCGACCGCATGGACAACATGAACCAGGGCGCCCCCGCCTAGCCCTGAGGCCCTGAACCAGCGGCGCGACACCCGGCGGAGGTGCGCCGCTCCCAGTACACCGAGAGCTCCACCTCATGCTCCCCGGGAGATCTCGATGCCAGGTCATGGGCCGCTGCGTCCAGCATCCCCCACTCCACCGACTGGAACTCGAGCCGATCGACGAAGTCGCAGGCCCGCAGCAGACGTTGTGCGGCGATCCTGTCATCCAAGGCCCAGCCGTGGACGAGAGGGCGCAACCGGCGCCGTCCGATGTCCTCAATGCCCCCCACGATGTCATGGAGCACGCCGGTCCGCAGGTCGACACCGACTGCGTTCATGCTGAAGTCCATCGAGATGAATGCACCCTCAATAGTGGATCGACGCCCGAGTGCGTCAGCCACGGGGAAGACATCGATCGTCCGATTGTCCGGCAGGAGGTATGTACGGTTGCCGAACCAGGTCGGACGGTGGGGCGCGAGAGCATCCAGAGCGGCGAACACCTCCGATCGATCTCCATCGACCATCAGATCTATGTCCCGCACCAGCGCGGCTGGTCCGGACCAGGTGAAGTCCCGCACCGCACCCCCCACCACCATCACCGTCCACGTGCCCAGCAAGGCGAGGAAGGCCTTCAGAGGCGAGCCATAGGGCCCGACCGAAAGCCATTCGACCAGCTCCCAACCCTCGACGCGAGGACGACCGTCGTGTCGGGACGTCACCAAAGTACCCTCTCCCCGTGTCTGTCTCGCCACTCGCGACCGCGCGTCTCCGCACCTTCCCGCTGCGAGGACGAGTCGCAAGCCGTACCTCGTGGGAACAGGTGGCAGCGTACTGCAGTGATCCCGTGACCGCCGACGCCCTTCGACGCTGGAAAGACGACCTCCACTCGATCGCGAGTACACAAGGCGTCAGCCAGCGCGACGTCGTCAGACAGCTCTGTCTGCACCTCCCCTCGTGGCCCCGCCAGACTCTCTTGGCGGAGGCGGCGCCGTTCGGCCTGAGGCAGATCATCTCCGAGCGACTCGAGAATCGTCGGCGTCATGCGGAGGACCTTGGGATCAGCCTGGGGAGACCCGCCCGCGAGATGGCGGCGTCATCTCTCCCGCACCAGCTCCGAAGCGCCGAGTGGGTCGTCAAGACCTGCGACGAGGATCTCGCCGCGACCTACGAACAGCACTTCCACTACATGGGCTGTCCTCGGGACGACAGCATCCTCCGAATGGGCCTGTACGCCGAACCGGACGAGATGTCGCCGACGGTCTACGCCGCCGTCTCTCGGTGCGACCGGCAGCACGTCGCCGACGCCGTCTCCGAGGCCCTCGGCCTGACGGTGCCGCTGACCCGCATTGCCACGCTGACTCGCGTCTTCGGCAACCAGCTTGCGGGAAGCAACGCTACCTCGGCGCTGGTCGCGACCGTCTCCCGACGTCTGAACGACCTGGGCTTCACGATCCTCGTCACGGCGGTCAACCCCTTCCTCGGGTTCTCCGGCGCCTCGATGAGAGCCTCAGGCTTCGTCCCGTTCGCCCTGGCCGACGTCTACTACGGATATGACCGTCGGGGGCACTACTGCACCCGACGCCAGTCGGGGAGCACTTCGGTCAGCCCCGCAGTCTGGGTTCCTCCCCGGAACATCCTGATGGTGCGCAGCACGGGCGCACCGACGAGAAGGCACGTCCATCGCACCACCGCCATCGCCGTCATCGCGCCGGATCCTGACTGCTAGGTTGCCGAAGGGTGGATCTGTCATCGTTGCGTCAGGAACTCGAATGGGTCTGGAGCGATGACACGGCGTACCAGGCCAGAGATGATTCTGCCGCCGGACCGTCAGCGGGGCAGTGTGGCGTCACGTCGGCGTTGCTCGCCAAGCACTTCGACCGGGAGGGATTGGACGTGGAGTTCTGTGAAGGCTCAGTCCACTTCGACGATCATGGCCTCCATGACATCGAGAGCCACTGTTGGGTTGAGCTCCCGCCGACATCCACCAATGCGGCCAGACTCAACATCGCGACACTCATCGTGGACCTCACTGCTGACCAAGCCGGACCCACCGCGGACTCGGTCATTTTCGAACCGGCGCCAAGCCTTGAAGGCAGAGGGATCCACTATGAGGCGAAGGCACGTCGCTCTGTCTCGTTCGTCGATGCCAAGCAGAGCCTTCGCCAACGCCTCGACGAGCTCATGAGGCGGATGGACGTGCTCGCCACGCCGGAGAAGGACTCGGCAACTCCCAGCGATGGTGACGGGTGACGGATTCGCCACTGACACTGTTCTCATCCGATTCCCGACCGCGCTATCGAGACGACATCCTCGCCGTCCTCGCCGCTCCCACCGGTACGCGACACCGATTCCGGTATGAGGACCGTTACTTGCCGGAGGCGCTGCGCTACAAGATCGATCAATCGGGCTCAGCGCGTCCGGTCGATGTCTCGGAGGCGCTTGTCTGCTTTCGCAGCGTGGCGAGCGCCGCATGTCCCGAGATCATCGTTCCCGTGCGCAAGGTGGCCATTCGTACCATTGAGCGCATCTCTGACTTCCTGATCTTTGACTTCGAGGTGCGGGACTACCCGAAGATAATCGGGCACCTGACCTCGTTGGACGAGCTGGCCTCAGCAACGGCGACCGAACTGGACAAGCTGGCGAAGGCATCGGAGAGAGTGCTGCCCGTCCACGACCGATGGATCTCGATGGCCGACTCAAGCCGCACCGTGGAGGCAGCGGAAGGCTGGATAGAGATCGTGCGCCTCCTGTCGCTGCACCCGACGTTCAGAACGTCCCGCTTCATCCGCGTGGAAGGGGTGACGCTGCGTGATCCAGCCCGTAGCCCAGTGAGGATGGCTGATGGTTGCTACGAGGTGACTCAAGGGCAGTACAACATCTCGTTCAGCTACTACTCCGGCAGCCTGGACGATCCATCGACGGTGCTCAGGTTCATCGGGGACGAGGCGTCGCTGCGCTGGCTCACGCCTGTGTCGATCCGCCTCGACACACGCTACGACCAAGAGCGGATCGGCTTCGAGGTCCTTCCCGCCAAGGGCGTCGTGGAGACCGACATCGCGCTCGATGTCGAAGGGTCCGGAACCCACGTCGCGACTCCCCACCTCAAGGTTCCGCTGCGGATCAGACCGTCGCGCCGTGACGCCCTGACGCGGTTCTGCCTCGGTGCGGCGGGAGCCACGTTCGTCGCCGCGCCCGGCATCATCGGCCAGGATCTCCCGACGGGGTGGCGGCTCGCACTGGCCGGCACCGGTGCCGTGATGCTCGGCCTCCTTCCCCTGATGTCTCGCTCGTCGTGACGGAGGTCGCGGCATCGCTCGGTTCCGATGACACCGAGTCGCGCCTGCTGCTCAGGAGGGCACAGCTCTGCGTCCGCGAGCTCTGCCTGCCGCTCAACATGATCGACCGCCACGGAGAGACTCTCACGTCGACTGGGCTCCGGAGGGAGAACGACGCGGAGCACTCGTTCCTCCTCGCGCTTGCGGCTGCAGCCCTCGCAGAGCACGTGGATAGCGAGCTCGACACCGGGCTCGTCGCGCTCTATGCCATCGTCCACGACCTGGCTGAGACCCTCACGGGTGACAACCCCGTGTACGAACCCATCTACACGGCCGAGCAGAAGGAGGTCGTCGACTCGTTGGCGACGGCCGAGCTGCAACGGCGGTTCGACGTCGTGTCCGATCGGATCACCTCGCTCCTGGCCGCGTACCTTCGCTTCGAGGACGCCGAGAGCCGATACGTGTACGGCATGGACAAGATCGTTCCCTACCTCACGATCCTGGAGCTCGACCGCCACCCATTGCGGCCGGACCACTCGAGCTACCTGGCCACCGAGGCGAAGGCACGCGCCAAGATCGCCCGCCGGTATCCAAAGCTCCTACCGCTCTTCGATGTCGTGGCCGAGGAGGTCCGATCTCGACCACACTTCTTCACGACGGACTGACTAGTCGGGCTACTCGATCTTGCCCCAGGCTTCGGTGGGGGCGGGCTGGCGGCTGGACGGGAAGTCCTCGAGGGCGCCGGTGGGGGTGGCGTCCCAGCGGGCGAAGGTGAGGGGGGTCTGGAGCCAGACGGTGAGGAGGTCGGACACGGCCTCGATCGAGCGGACGTGGGTGCGCTCCCAGCCGTGGCTGCCGTCGAGGCCGAAGGCCACCAGGGCGGCCCGGGTGCCGGCCCCGGCCTCCAGGGCGGCGGCCACGTCGGACCGGTACCACTTGAAGATGTCGCGGGCGAAGGGGATGTCGTGGTCCTCGCACAGCCGGCACAGCCGCCGGGTGAGGTGGTAGTCGAAGGGCCCGGTCATGTCGGCCATCGGGATGGTGACGCCGTCCTCGATCGAGTGCTGGCCCGGGGCGCACACGGCGTTGTCGACCGAGATCATCTCGGCCACGTCGGCGTCGAGCCCGTGGCTGGCGCCTTGGCCGATCTCCTCGGCGATCGTGACCAGCAGGGACGCCCGGTGCGGCAGCTCGATGGCCCCGGCCATGACGGCCCGCGCCGCACCCAGGGCGGCGGCGACCCCGGCCTTGCCGTCGAGGTGGCGGCTGACGATGAAGCCCGACGGGGTGATCTCGGGGGTGGCGTCGAGGGCCACGAAGTCGCCGACCTGGATGCCGAGGGCCTCGAGCCCGGCCTGGTCGTCGACCTCCTCGTCGACCCGGACCTCAACGTGCTCCCACCCGATGCCCTGGGTGTCGACCTCGTCGCCGAAGGCGTGGCCGCTGGCCTTCAGCGGCATGATGGTGCCGGTGTAGGTGCGGCTGTGGTCGTCGCCCAGGATCTTGACCCGGGCGCCTTCGGCGAAGCGGGCGCTGAAGGTGCCCACCTGGATGACCTCCAGGCGGCCGTTGTCCTTGAGCGCCCGGACCATGCACCCGATCGTGTCGGCGTGGACCACGAGGGCCCGGTCGATCCCGGTCGACCGGCCCGGCAGCTCGGCCAGCAGCGACCCCCGCCGGGTGAGCGAGAACTCGAGCCCGAGGTCGGTGAGGACGTCGCCGACCAGCTGCATCACCGCATCGGTGCGACCCGAGGGGCTGGGCGTGCGCAGCAGCTCCAGCAGGAGGTCGAGGGTCCACTTCTCGTCGAAGGGCAGGGCCTCGACGGCAGGAGTCGAGGGCACGTCGGTCATGAGGGTGCGGGTCCTTCGGGGGTCCAGGCCCGGGGGAGGCCGGGGCTGGTGGGGAAGAGCAGGTCGACGAAGGCGGCAGCGGTGGGCTGGGGCTCGTGGTTGGCCAGCCCGGGACGCTCGTTGGCCTCGATGAAGACGTACTCGGGTGCGGTCACGTCGGGCACCAGCAGGTCGATGCCGGTGACGGGGATGCCGATGGCCTCGGCCGCCACCACCGCGACCTGGCGCAGGTCCGGGTGGACCTCGGCGGTGACGTCGTGGATGGTGCCGCCGGTGTGGAGGTTGGCGGTGCGCCGGACCCGCAGGCGGGTGCCCTCGGGGAGGACGTCGTCGAGCGACCAGCCGGCCTCGCCGACGGTGGCCTCGGTGAGCTCGTCGAGCGGGATCTGGGCCTCGCCGCCGGTGCCCGCCGAGCGACGCCGGCTCTGGGCCACGACCAGGTCGCGGACGGTGTGCTCGCCGGTGCCGAGCACCTCGGCCGGGCGGCGGACGGCGGCGGCCACGACCTGGCCGTCGATGACGACGAGGCGGAGGTCGTCGCCGGGCGCCCGCTCCTCGATCAGCACGTCGGGGCAGTGCTCGCGGGCCCGGTCCAGGGCGGTCTCCAGCGCCTCGTGGCCCTCGACGCCGACGGTGATGCCGAGGCCCTGCTCGCCCCGCACCGGCTTGACCACCACGTCGCCGACGTCGTCGAGGAAGGCGGCGTCGCCCCCGTCGAAGGTGGCCAGCCGGCCCCGGGGCACGGTGATGCCGGCCTCGGAGACGATGCGCCGGGTCAGCCGCTTGTCGTCGCACCGGCTCATGGCCACGGCCGAGGTCAGCTCGGACAGCGACTCGCGGGTGACGACGCTGCGGGCGCCGTGGGTGAGGCGCAGCTCGCCCGCCTCGGCGTCGAGCACGTCGACCCGGATCCCCCGGCGCATGGCCTCGTCGGCGATGATCCGGGCGTAGGGGTTGAGGTCGTCGATCGTCTCGGGCGCCCCGGTGAAGAGCGGCTCGTTGATGGCGTTCTTGCGCTTGACGCCGTAGACGGGCACCCGGTCGAAGCCCAGCTTCTCGTAGAGGGCGATGGCGGCGGCGTTGTCGTGGACGACGGAGAGGTCCATGTAGGCCCGCCCCCGATCGCGCATCACGTCGGCGAGCGCCCCGACCAGGGCGGCCCCGACGCCGGGCACCGAGCAGCCGGGATCGACGGCCAGGCACCACAGGCTGGAGCCCAGCTCGGGGTCGGAGAACAGGCGGTGGTGGTCGACGCCGGTGACCGTGCCCAGGACCTCGCCCGAGTCGGGGCGGACGGCGACGAGGTAGAGGACGTGGCGTGTCTCGGCGTGGTTGCGCCAGATCAGGTCGACCGGGGCCGGCACCATCCCGCAGCGGACGTAGGTCCGGTTGACGGCCTCGGCGTCGGCCACGCCGGTGATGGGGCGGACGGCCACGCCGGGGGCGTCGTTGCGCACGCCCCGGTCGCGGCTGAAGCGGAGCCGGTAGGTGTAGCTGGGATCGATGAACAGCTCGTGGGGGTGCTGGGCCACCAGCACGTGCGGGTCCCGCGGGTAGAGGCAGATGTCGCGCCGGCCGGCGGCCTCCCGGCCGAGCACCTCGGCGATGCGGTCGTGGTCCGAGAACGTCTGGCCGAAGACGAGGCGGCCCCACCCCATGTCGAGGACCACGTCGGCGTCCATCGCCTCCTTGATGTGGGCCGGCGGGGTGTCCCACGAGGTGGTGGTGATGGCCTCGGCGTGGCCCCAGCCGTCCTCGACGGGACGGCGCGCCCCCACGGGCGGGCCGCCGGGGTCGGCGGCGGGCAGCTCCTCATCAGGGGGGCCAGCGGCGGCGTTCGACCACGTGGGGTCGGCGTCGGCCACGGCGTGATCGACCTCGATCGCCGGCTGCTCGCCGGTGTTGGACACGTCGGACCGGCTCATCGGTGCGCCATCCGGTCGTCGGAGATGCTCAGCCGGTTCGCCGCCGCCGAGCACCGATGACCCCCGATGGCTTCGCCGCCGAAGACACAACCGTGCTGTCTGGTTCGCTCGCTGCGCTCGCTCACGCGGCCGGACCCGTGATGCCGTGGCCCTGGAGCCAGAGCTCCAGCAGGCCGATCTGCCACAGCTCGTTGCCCCGCAGCGGGGTGAGCCGGCCGTTGGGGTCGGCCAGCAGGGCGTCGACGGCCTCGGGCCGGAACAGGCCCCGCTCCTTGGCCGCCGGGGCGTGGAGGGCCTCGCGCACCATGTCCAGGTACGGGCCCTCGAGGTGGGTCAGCGCCGGCACCGGGAAGTAGCCCTTGGGCCGGTCGATCACCTCGGCGGGGACGACCCGGCGGGCGGCCTCCTTGAGGACGCCCTTGCCGCCGTGGGCGGTCTTGAGCTCGGGCGGGCAGGTGGCGGCCAGCTCGACCAGCTCGTGGTCGAGGAACGGCACCCGGCCCTCGAGGCCCCAGGCCATGGTCATGTTGTCGACCCGCTTCACGGGGTCGTCGACCAGCATCACGGTGCTGTCGAGGCGCAGGGCCCGGTCGGTGCCGGTGGCGGCGCCGGCGACGGCGAAGTGGTCGGCCACGAACCGCCCGCTGGGGTCGTCGGTGGGCACGTGCCCGGCCGCGGCCAGGAGCCCCAGGGCGTCGGGGTCGCGGTCGAAGAAGGCGGCCCGGTAGGCGGCGACGCTGCCCTCGATGCTCTGGGCGGCGGGCTCCATCATCGGCGGGTACCAGTGGTAGCCGGCGAAGACCTCGTCGGCGCCCTGGCCCGACTGCACGACCTTCACGTGCTTCGCGACCTCCTGGCTCAGGAGGTAGAAGGCGACGCAGTCGTGGCTGACCATGGGCTCGCTCATCGACGCGATGGCGTCGGCGAGGGCGGGCAGCATCCGGTCGGCGCCGATGCGCATCTGGTGGTGATCGGTGGCAAAGCGCTCGGCCACGATGTCGCTGTACTGGAACTCGTCGCCGGCCACGCCGTTGACCGACTCGAAGCCGATGGAGAAGGTCTGGAGCCCGTGCTGGCCGGCCTCGGCCAGGAGGCCGACGATGAGGCTGGAGTCGACACCGCCCGACAGCAGGCAGCCCACGGGCACGTCGGCCACCAGGCGGCGCTCGACGGCGAGGCGGAGGGCGTCGAGCACGGCGTCCTCCCAGTCGCGCTCGCTCCAGCCGGCCCGATCGGCGTGGCGGGTGAAGTCGGGGCGCCAGTAGACGTCCTCGGTGCGGCGGCCGTCGGGCTCGTAGGCCACCAGGGTCGCCGGCGGCACCTTCTTCACGCCCTCGAGGATCGTCAGGGGCGGCGGCACCACCGAGTGGAACGACAGGTAGTGGTGGAGGGCGACCGGGTCGATGCGGGTGTCGACGTCGCCCCCGGCCAGCAGGGCGGGCAGCGAGGAGGCGAAGCGGACCCGGTCCGGGGTCTCGCTCAGGTAGAGGGGCTTGATGCCCAGCCGGTCCCGGCCCAGCAGGACCCGACCGGTGTCGCGCTCGACGATGGCGAAGGCGAACATCCCGTGGAGACGCTCGACGAAGCGGTCGCCCCAGCGGTGGTACGCTTTGATCAGGACCTCGGTGTCGCTGTGGGAGAAGAAGCGGTAGCCGTGGCCGCTCAGCTCGTCCCGCAGCGCCTCGTAGTTGTAGATGCAGCCGTTGAAGCAGACGCTGAGGCCCAGCTCGGCATCGACCATGGGCTGGGCGCCGTGCTCGCTCAGGTCGATGATCCGGAGGCGGCGGTGGCCGAGGGCGACCCGGCCCTGGGCCCACGTCCCGGTGGCGTCGGGGCCCCGGCGCGCCATGGCGTCGGCCATGGCCACGACGGCCGCGACATCGGGTGTCCGGCCGTCGAGTCGGACCTCACCAGCGACTCCACACATGGTGGTCGACCCTACCCACGTGTCGTGGCTGCTCACCCGGGACGTTCGGCACGTCGCCCGGACGGGAATCTGAGGGCGGGGCGAGGGGTTCCTCCCTTCCGGACGGTCGAACACCCTGTCGTGACCCCGCAGGAGGCCCCATGTCCGACGCTGCTCCGCTGCTCGCCCCGATCGTCCGCCGGCTGCTCGGCGGCGCCCTCCCGTTCGCCCTGGAGGCGTGGGACGGGTCCCGGGTCGAGGCCGACGAGCCGGTCGGCGCCCGCGCCGCCACCGCCCCGGACGGGGCCCCGGTCACCGTCGTGGTCCGCTCGCCCGACGCCCTGCGTCGGATCCTCTACGCCCCCGGCGAGCTGGGCCTGGCCCGGGCCCACATCGTGGGCGACATCGACGTCGACGGCGACATCTTCGACCTGCTGGCCGTGCGCGACGTGCTCGGCGGGGCCGGCGACCACGTCAGCGTCGGCCCCGGCCTGTCCGACGTCGGTCCCCTGCTGCGGTCGATGCGCGAGCTCGGCGCCCTCGGCCGGCCCCTGCCGCCCCCGCCCGAGGAGGCCCGTCCTCGGGGTCGCCGTCACAGCCGCCGGCGGGACGCCACCGCCATCCGCCACCACTACGACGTCGGCAACGACTTCTACGAGCTCGTGCTGGGCGAGGCCATGACCTACTCGTGCGCCTTCTGGACCGACGGGATCGAGGACCTGGCGACGGCGCAGGCGGCCAAGCACGAGCTGGTCTGCCGGAAGCTCGGCCTCCGGCCCGGCATGCGGGTGCTCGACATCGGCTGCGGGTGGGGCTCGTTCGTCCTCCACGCCGCCCAGCACCACGGCGCCCGGGCGCTCGGCATCACTCTCTCCCCCGAGCAGGCGGCCTACGCCCGCCAGCGGGTCGTCGACGAGGG
>Ga0193706_1001109_pt1 | contig 12651 bp, 9 predicted proteins | sample U3c1metaG_FD_160130 | JGI IMG/M metagenome (GOLD analysis project Ga0193706, IMG submission 160130) | Soil microbial communities from a riparian zone of the East river system, Colorado, United States - U3c1 | ecosystem: Environmental > Terrestrial > Soil > Riparian zone | place: USA: East River... | reverse complement strand
CAGGTGGTGGTGGGGCGGGGGCGGGCGTCGGTGGTGCGGGAGCGGGCGGCGGAGGAGCTGGCGGTACCAGCGGCGCAGGCGCGGGCGGCGGCGGTGGTGCATCGGATGGCGGTACGGGGCTGCTCGACCGAATCACCGTGAGTGACGTTACGGTTCCGGAAGGTGTTCAAGCAGGAGGCAACAACTGGCGGATCTGGGCCTCGAGCTCGCTCGGGGTAGCGCCGGTTTTCACCGCGCCCTCGGTTGGCTGCGGAACGCTCGTTTGCTTCACGACCGGCGCCGCCTCCGCGCAGACCGCAAGGGCGGTGCAGCTCGACAAAGACGACAAGCTCGTCAACACCTTCACCCTAGGCCCCTACCAATGTCGTGGGCTGGCCGCCGAAGGCGACGGACACTTCGCCGCGCTTCTGTGGCAGCCTGGCACGAGCTCTGACTGCAGCGACTACACGCAGAACGGCAGGATCTACGTCAAGCGGTTCGACGCGGCCGGCGTGGAGGTCTCGAGCACCGAGCTCCTCAACAATGCCACCGATCCGAATTGCCCCACCAACTGGGGTCTAGGCGAATCGCGCTTTGCCTTTGGGGGCGGGTCGTACGGAGCTTACTACCACGTGCATTCCGCCACTGGGCACGAGGGGGACTCCTACAAGACGGTCGACTTGACTGGCAAAGCAACGACCAAATGGGCTTGGGGCTGCTCGCACAGCATGAGCAACGTGCTGCGCTACAACCCCGCGGCCACGAAGTTCCTGTCGGCTTGCGTGACCGACTGCTACCCAGGTACCTCGGGATCCGACTTCGCGACCACCAGCAAAGGCGGGCTCTATACAGAGAACCGCAACAAGGTCATCGATATCGACGCTGGTTGCAACGGCAAAGTGGCCGGAGAGCTTGGAGGAATCGCACTCGCGCCGAGCGGATGGAAGATGGTTTTCAACGCGCATCAAGCGCCGATGACATTGGGCCAAAGCTCCTACAACACGTCGACGATGAACCAGGACATCGGCTTTGCCAGCATCGGCGTGAGCGCGCTCTCGAGCGGCGTCGTGTGGCTCACCACCACGTCGGGCAACGAAGCGGATTCCACCATCGCGGCGTGGAAGCCGTCGGGCGACACCACCGAGCAGTACGTGGTCGGTTGGCTCGATGGAGCCGTCTATCGGCTTGGCCGGGTGAACGCGACCGGCATGTTCCTGGAAGGCCCTCTCGACGCGACGGCCAAGGCGAAGTGGGGCAGGCGCGACGATCCGATGCGCGAACACGTCAACGGCGACATCGTCTGGTCGTGGTTCGACAAATCCGCGGCCACCGTGCTGCACTTTGCGCGCATCCACTCCGGCGCTCAGTGCCCGTAGAGAAGTGAAGCTGCATCGGCTCGAGGAGAACATCGGCGCAGCGAACATCGAGCGCTCGGCCCCGGACTTCTGCGGCGCCTCAACTCGCCTTGTACGCGATCGCGGCGCGGCCCTGCTTCATCCAATCGTCAATGGTGAGCACGAACGGGTGATCGTTGATGCCGGTGAAGTAGCGAATCGGAGGGCGTTTCTTCGAATCGTCCATCTCGCCTTTTCCCTTGAACATCCTCGCGCGCGACGTCGGACGTTCCAGGCCGATCGCAGCGGCCTCTTAGTCAACGCGGCGATCGCGTGCGACTCTTCGCCCAATACCCTGGCCGACGCTTACCGTGCGCGATCGCCAGCACGACAACCGTTTCCGCATCGCTCATCGTGAAGACCGACGAGAAGGGCAAACGAAGAATCCGCACGCGTCGCGCCCACGAACGCTCGGATCGCGCGGAAACGACTCCGGCGCTCGCGCAACCTCTGCCATTCTCTCGTCGATGAGCCTCACGAGCTCTCGTCCCTTCGCGGGAACACCTTGATCCGCGTACCACTCGTTCGCCTCGCGCAGCTCTCGCAAGGCGTCCTCATGGATGACGACATTCATTTTTCGGAGAGAATTTGCTTACGCGCTTCGTCCCACGGGATGACGACCGCCGTGCCGCGCCGAACGGCCTCCATCCGCCGATCGAGATCGTCGTAATCGAGATCGTGATCGTCTTGCTCGTACGTCTCCGGAAGGGTCTTCGCGAGTTCGTCGACGAGCTCAGCACGCTCTTCATTCGGTAGCTCGGCGGCCTCGGCGAGAAGCTTGCGAACGCGGTCAGAAGGCATCGTCCAGAGAATGCTCTCGTCCGCCTCGTCTGTCGAGCGTCGCATTCGGGCCGCATCCCACGATCGGTGCGCCCCCGCGAATCGTTTAACTACCCGGTGCGAAAGGGGGGACTTGAACCCCCACGAGAGTTACCCCACTGGAACCTGAATCCAGCGCGTCTGCCAATTCCGCCACTTTCGCTTGCTATCTGTGGCCCATTCGTGGCCCGTTCGGAGCTCGGGGAGGGCCTCGTCGAGCGGTACTACCTCACCCAAGTCGAGTTCGGCAAGGGAATCCGCAGCTTGTCGGTACTTTGAGAGCTGTTGGGTGTTCGTGTGGCCGGTCCGGCGCCTCACCCACTCCTCCGGGTGCCCGTTTGCCAGGGAGTGGGGACGAAGCTGCGACGGAAGCTGTGGGTGCCGAACCTTCGGCTCGCGGAGACCCGCTCTGGCAGGCGGACCACGGTGCGTGTGTTACGGTCGCGGCGGCGGCTCGCGGCCTGACCTCCCTACTTCGCGGGCATTGGCAAGGACGCCTGCCCCAACACGTAACGCCTCACTTACAACCCTGTCCTGCTGGATAGCAGGCCTCACCGCATCGCGGTACTTGCCCGGGGGGACATGGTGCGCGGACTCCAATCACGGTGGACTCTGCGAGCGCGATCGCCCGGCCGCTATCTGTATAGAGGGTGAAGACACGAGAAGCGCCAGCTTGAATTCCTGACTCGGACTGGCAGCCGCTGCGTCCGGATCCAAATAGTCTCTCTGAGCTCCCATTCGTCACCCAGACTTGTGCATTGTCGAATGCGGAATTCCAACAGACATAGGCTGACCCAGCACCAAGAGGCCCTGGAAAGACATTCACGGTGGCAGGCGCGCTGAGGGTGCCGAAGAACTCCGACAGTCGCGGACGAGGGCAAAAATCCCCGACCAAGACCCCAGACCGTCCAATACAATCCTCGGCCGAGGTGGAGAAAGAGCAACTGATGCTGTCTATCCGTCGCAACTGATAAGCATCCGGAAAACACCCGGCACGATCACGGTAGAGATCCGCGCTCGACAGTTCAAAAGTATTATAGACAACGTGGCTGTCCTTATCGACTTTGCAGACCACGTTCGATGCGACCGATAGGGCAAAGTCCGGACGGCACCCCACTGCTTGAACGGACTGCTCGACCTCACTTGGTTCCGTCTCGCTCGGCGGCTCCGCTACGGCGCCAGAACAAGAAGAAAGAAACAGACAGAATGATCCCAATGGCAGAATACCCAGGTGACCTCGGCGCATTTTATTTCCTTTCCATGATGGAAGCGTCTGAAAATGACGATTCACGTGGAGTACGCATCAAAGCGGCGGCTGGATCGCTGAAGTCGTACCTACGCGGAGTTTTTTTCGTGGTGCGCGGCTGCTCCGCCTCACTTCGCCCGCTGGGTGACAGCGCAGACCGATCGACTCCTGGCGTGGCCCGCTCGGATGGGAGCGTGGAGCTCAGCTGTCTCGACCGCGGTCGGACCGCCCGCGTCTCGATTTCTTCAGACCCCGGAGCCGCTCGACATGATCACACACGCGCGCGAGCAACTCTTCACGTTCCCGTGGTGTCGAAGCCCAGACCGGTTCAAAGTCGCCGTTTCCGAACCGGACGTCGGCGTACATCCCCTCGTCGTGGAGGTGAAAGTGCAGGAAAGGCCGCGATCGAAAATGGAAATTCGGCGGATCGCGACCCACATCGATCAAGCCATCGACGGCCCGAAGCGCGTCGACCAGCTCCTCGTGCGTCATGCCGACGCGATCCTCGGGCGCCGCGTCGGTGCGGGCAGGAAGTCGGGCGCGCGGGGGAGGCGTCATGGCGCGGCGAATCGAAATGCCTGATTCGCGCCGCCGTTGCACTGGTACGTCTCGTACGGCGTGCCGTCGGAGGTCTGTTGGGAATAGACGTCGAGGCAGTAGTTGGCGACGAGGTTGACGAGGTTGTAGTAGACGCCGGTGTCGAGCACGACGTTGAACTGCTGTAGCGCGGAGGTGCTCGAGGTTCGAATCTCGATGACGTTGCCGTTGGTAGCGGCACCGTTGGCCGAGACGTAGCGGCCGCTCCCGACGTGCAAGATGCGGTAGACGCCGCCGCCCTGGTTTTGGAAGCGGTAGACCTGACCGGTGCTGCCGGTGCAGGGGTGCTGCTCCATGTTGGTGCCGTCGGCCGTTCCGTTGCCGAGGACGGTCATGCACTTTCCGCTGTGGCCAGCGATGATCAGGGTGTCGCCGCCACCGGTAGGTCCGGGGCCGCCATCGGGACCGGCGTCGACCGGGCCCGTGCCAGCGGTGCCACCTTTTCCGCCGCCAGTGCCGGCCGTGCCGGCTGCGCCCCCCGTCGCTCCCGTGCCGGCTGCGCCGCCCGCGGTTCCGGTCCCCGCGCTGCCCGCTGCGCCAGCGGTGCCACCTTTTCCGCCGGTTCCTGCCGCGCCGCCGAGGCCTCCTTTACCCGCTGCACCACCGGTTGCTCCGGCGCCGGCCGAGCCCGCGGCGCCCCCGGTGGGTCCGACGCCACCCGCTCCGGCCGCGCCTCCGGCGCCTGTTGCGCCGCTCGTTCCCGTGCCGCCGGTGCCTGCTGCGCCGCTTGCGCCTCCGCTTCCGCCCGTCGCACCGCTGCCGCCCGTTCCCGCGATGCCCGCTCCGCCGTTGCCGCCCGACCCGGATGCGCCACCTTTTCCAGCGCCGCCGTCAGCACCTCCTTTGCCGGCCGTGCCGCCCGTCATCCCGCTGGCACCCGAACTTCCGCCCGAATTTCCGCCGGATCCCCCGACACCGGTGCCGCCTCTGCCGCCGGTGCTCGACGTCGATCCTCCTCTGCCGATGGTCGCGCCTCCGGAGCCCGTGGCGACGGCGCCTCCGCCGTCGAGCAGTGATTCATCGTACACCGAGCACCTGAGCGCTCCGAGCAGCGCGGCGACGTAAGCAATTTTTTTCCCCCGATCGGCTGTCGCTGATCGAGCCATTTTGAATTCATCCTTCAGTTGCTAAGCGGAGGGTCGTTTCGAATGACGGGTCGCTCAGTGTTCGCTCGCCTGGGTGTCGGCCCTCGCCGGAACGCGTGGTCGCTCTTCTCGACCACTCACGGTCGCCGCTGAAAGGTCACGAGTCCAGCACACGCACGTGGCACTTTGCATGATGTCGGCAATTCTTACAACCGTCAAGGACGGAGCCTACTTTGGGCGCGTTTTGAACGGGCGTTCATTCGCGTCGCGATCCGCTTTGGACTTCTTAAGAGTTTCTTCCGGGTGGCGTCGTGATGTGCAGAGGACGTTTTAGGACTTTCTTCCGGGTGGCGTCGTGATGTGCAGAGGACGTTTTAGGACTTTCTCCCGAGTGGAACTTGCGCGATTTCGATCTACAAAAACTGGACCTTGCGTGGGCACTCGTTTCAGGATCGTTGCGACGTGAACACGCGTTTGTGTCGGTGATATCTCACCTCTTACCCACAGCGTCCCCCCAGGTTTTTCGCAAGAACTTCATCGACACCGTCCTCGCCAATGCCTACAGTGCTGGGACCGTGTGGGGGGCGTATCGGCGACGCACAACGGCGTATCGGCGGCGCTCAAAACTGCTCCGAAAATCGTCGGAGGTACGTAATGCGGCATTCCCAAGGTTCCCAATCCCGAAGTTCCGAGAAGCTCGAAGACGTCGCGCGTGAAGTCGGCGCGCGTTGGGGCACGCGAATGCGCGCGCACTACTTGGGCAGCGCGCGCACGCTGGGAAGTTGGCCCGGGACCTTGGACGAGGCGCGTCGCCTGATCGACGACACCGTGGGCGCGACGCTGGAAGACGATGAACGGGAGCTTCTCGCGCTCTTGGCCGAGCGCGGAGCGCGCCGGGCCTGGAACGACGTCACCGATGGCCAGCCGATTTCGACCGTGCTTCCCATCACGGGCCTCGTCATCAATCGATCGAAGGCCTAGGCGCGACTGGCGGTCGTCGCGTTCGTTCTGGGGCGCTGAGCCGAGCGTACTCCCTTCTTCCCCGAAGATGTGGTACCGCCCGGGGCTGCCATGTCCCAGGCTGCGTCCGAGCTCGTCATCTTTTCGTCGATCCGCGCCATCGATCCGGCACGGGGGCTCGACGAGGAGGTCGACGTCGTGGTCGAGCGCGGCGTCATCACGCGCATCGGGCGGGGGGCCGCGGCCAATCTCGTTGGGTCGCCTCTCGCGCGCGTGATCGCGGGCGCTGGGCGATGGCTCTTGCCCGCGTTCGTCGATCTCCATGCGCATCTGCGCGAGCCGGGCCAGGAGTACAAGGAAGACATTCTGACGGGGCTCGGGGCCGCGGCAGCCGGGGGGTTCGCGCACGTCTGCGCCATGCCCAACACGCGCCCGGTGAACGACACGCGGGCCATCACCGAGATGATGATCGCGCGCGCGGAGCGGGTCGGAGGGCCGAAGCTTCATCCCATCGGCGCCATCACCATGGGGCAAAAAGGGCAAGAGCTGACGGAGATGGGGGATCTCCAGGACGCCGGCGCGGTCGCCGTCTCCGACGATGGGCGCTGCGTCACGTCGAGCTCGGTCATGCGCCGCGCGCTGGAATACGCGCGCACGTTCGGGCTCACCGTCATTCAGCATGCCGAGGACCACGCGCTCACCGAAGGGTCGCAGATGCACGAGGGGGTCGTCTCGACGCGACTCGGGCTGCGCGGTTGGCCGCGGGTCGCGGAGGACATCATCGTCGCGCGTGACGTGCTGCTCGCCGAGACGACCGGCGCTCGCTACCACGTGGCCCACGTGTCGAGCATGGGAGCGGTGCGCATTCTGCGGGAGGCAAAGTCGCGCGGCCTTCCGGTGACCGCCGAGGTGACGCCGCACCACCTCCTGCTCACGGATGCGGCCCTCATCGGGTACGACACCGCCTGCAAAGTGAACCCGCCCCTTCGTACCGAGGAGGACGTGGCCGCCCTGCGCGCGGCGCTCGCCGATGGGACCATCGACGCCATCGCCACCGATCACGCGCCGCACTCGCCGCTGGAGAAAGACTGCGAGTTCGAGGCCGCGTCGCCCGGCATTGTCGGCCTGGAGACCTGTTTTCCGCTGCTGCTCGGTCTGGTCAGCTCGGGCGCGCTCCCGCTCGGTCGTCTCATCGACGCCCTGACGCGGGCGCCGGCGCGGGCGGTCGGAATCGACGTGCCCACGGTCTGCGAGGGGGTCCCGGCAGCCCTGGTGATGATCGAACCGGAACGGACGTGGGTCGTCGATCGGGCGAGGCTTCGTTCGAAGAGCGCCAACACCCCGTTCCTCGGGCGCGAGGTGCGCGGCGCGGTCGCATTGACGATGAGCGAAGGTGCCGTCATCTTCGACACCACGGAAGAAGGATGAGCGGCGAAAAAGCATTCCTCTGTCTGGCCGATGGCACCTCGTTCGAAGGCGTGGCGTGGGGTGCGATCGGCATCGCGACCGGCGAAGTCGTCTTCACCACGGGGATGACCGGTTACGAAGAGGTCCTCACCGACCCTTCGTATTGCGGCCAGATCGTGACCATGACGGCGCCCCAGATCGGCAACACCGGCGTCAACCTGGAGGACGGCGAGAGCGTCGCCGGGACGCCCCAGGTAGCCGGATTCGTGGTGCGTGACGCGAGCGCGTCGGCCTCGAATTACCGCGCGGCGGAGAGTCTTCACGCCTACTTGGCACGGAGCGGCATCGTCGCCATCTCGGGCATCGATACGCGCGCGCTCACGCGGCACTTGCGCGATTACGGGGCGCAGAACGGTGCCATCGGCGCCGCCGGTCGCGACGCTTTGCTGCGAAAAGCGCGCGAAGCGCCCTCGATGCTGGGTCAGGACCTGGTGAAGCGGGTGACGCCGAAAGAGCCTTACGTGTTCACGGAATCGGCCGGCTCGTGGGGCACGAAACCGTCGCAAGCGCCGACGCGCCACGTCGTCGCCATGGACCTCGGGCTGAAGCGCAACATCCTGCGGTGCCTGGTGGACGCCGGCTGTCGGCTCACCGTCGTGCCCGCCTCGACCCCGGCGGCGGAGATCCTGGCGCTCAAGCCGGACGGCGTGTTCGTCTCCAATGGGCCGGGCGATCCGGCGCCGGTGACGTACGCCATCGATACGATCAAAGATCTGCTCGGCAAAGTGCCGCTGTTCGGGATTTGCCTCGGGCATCAGCTGCTCGCCCTCGCGGTAGGAGCCAAGACGTACAAGCTCAAGTTCGGGCACCGCGGGGTGAACCAGCCGGTGCTCGACAAGGCGTCGGGGAAAGTCGAGATCACGACGCAGAACCACGGTTTTGCCGTCGATATGGCTTCGCTCGAGAGGCGGGCCACGACGACGCACATCCACCTGAACGATCAGACGAGCGAGGGGCTCGCCGTCCCGGGGATGAACGCGTTCTCCGTGCAGTACCACCCCGAGGCGGCCGCGGGTCCACACGACGCGCTGTATTTGTTCGAGCGCTTCACGCGCATGATCGATCGGGCGCGCGCGTAAGGAGCGGGGAATTCTCTGCCTCTGGTTTCGGCGGAGGCAGAAGCGATGTCTCGAGCTACAGCTCGATACCGCAGATCTCGGCCAGGGGCCGACCGGTACGCTGCGCCTTCTTCAACTGCGCGTATCGCCAGTACGTGTAGATCACGGGAATGATCTCGAGTGTCAGGAACGCGCTCGAGATCAAGCCCCCGACCATGGGAGCAGCGATGCGCTTCATCACGTCGGCGCCGCTCCCCGTTGCCCAAAGCAGCGGCACCAAACCGATCAGCATCGTCCCCACCGTCATGAGCTTCGGTCGAACGCGAAGTACGGTGCCCTCGGTGTGGGCGTGGATGATGTCGTCGAGATCGCGGACTTTGCCGGCCTTGAGACGACGAATGAAGGCGTGGTCGATGTACAGAATCATCACGATACCCGTTTGTGCGGCAAGTCCGACGAGGGCAATCACACCGACGAGCACCGCCGTGGAGATGCGATAGTCGAGCAGATAGAGGAGCCACACGGTGCCGACGAGCGCGAACGGGATCGAGAGGAAAACGATGAGGACCTCGGTGAAGTGGCGAAATTGTAAGTAGAGCAGCACGGCAACGGCCATCAGCGTGAGTGGGATCAGGATCTTCATCCGTTCGCGCATGCTTTCGAGGAGCTCGTACTGGCCGGTCCATTTCAGGTACATCCCCGGGCCGAGTGCGAGCTCGTGATGGGCTTGGGCGCGTCCGACGGCGGCCTTGGCTTCGTTCACGTACCCACCGATGTCGCGCCAGGGCTCCAGATCGACGTACACGTACCCGACGAGCAAGCCCGCTTCGTCGCGAAGCATCGGCGGCCCCTCGACGACCCGAACATCGGCGACCTCGCCGAGCGGCACGTGGTTGACATTCGCGTTTGCGCCAGCGCGGGAAGGGAGGGGGACCAAGACATTGCGCAATCTCTCGGGGGTCGATCGAAAATCCTCCTTGTAACGAACGTTGACCGTGTACCGCTCGCGCCCCTCGACCGTCGTCGTGATCGGTTCGCCGCCGATCGCCTGCTCGATGACCGTGTTGAGGTCGCCGACCTGAAGACCGTAGCGACTGAGAGCTTCCCGCTTGGGAACCACGTCGACGTACGTGCCGCCGAGCGAGCGTTCGTAGAGCACGCTGCGGGTGCCCGCGATCTTTCTCAGCGAGGCCTCGAGCTGCTCGCCAACCGTTTCGATCGACTTCAAATCTTGCCCGAAGACTTTGATTCCGACCGGTGTACGTACGCCGGTGGTGAGCATGTCGATCCGCGTCTTGATCGGCATGGTCCAGGCGTTGGTCCATCCCGGCATCTGGAGCTTCTGGTTCATCCGACCGATGAGCTCGTCCCAGGTGGCCGGTTCTTCTTCCGGCCAAAGCGTGGCCAAGGCTCCCTTGAGAAAGGCGGGAGCCCAGGGCGAGTACCAGCGCTCGTGGTGCACGTGCTGCCATTGGCTTCGTGGCTTGAGCTGGATGATGGTTTCGACCATCGACAAGGGCGCGGGATCGGTGGGAGTCTCGGCGCGCCCGATCTTTCCGAAGACGGTCTTTACCTCGGGAAACGAAGCAAGGAGAGCGTCCTGCCGCGCGAGCTGCCGCTTGGCTTCCTCGATCGAAATGTTGGGAAGCGTCGTCGGCATGTACAAGACGTCGCCCTCGTTCAGCGCCGGCATGAATTCGTGCCCGAGTCGGAGAAAGGGCGGGATGGCCGACAGGAGTGCGAGCGCGCCAATGAGGACCGTCGTGATGGGGCGCCGGAGGGCGACGTAGACGAAGGGCCGGTAGACCGAGATGATGGCTCGCGACACCGGATGGTTGGCTTCGCTCTTGATCGTGCCGCGCAAGAGGAAGTCGCGCAGGGCCGGCGCCAGCGTGATGCTGAGCACCGCGGCGGTGAGCATCACGAAAGTCTTCGTATAGGCGAGCGGCTTGAACAGCCGCCCGCCCTGGCCGTTCAACCCGAATATCGGGACGAAGGAAATGGCGATGATGAGAAGGGAGAAAAAGATGGCGGGTGTGACCTCGACGGCCGCTTCGTGAAGCAGCTTGGCGCGATCCTTCTTGGAGATGTCGGGAGGCGCATTTTCGAGTTTCTTGTGGCAAGCCTCGATCATCACGATCTCGGCGTCGACGGTGGCTCCCACCGCGATGGCGATGCCTCCCAGGCTCATGATCGTGGCGGGGATGTTCAGGAGGTACATCGGAATGAAGGAGAGAAGTACGGCGATGGGCAAACTGATGATTGGCAAGAGCGCGCTTCGAAAGTGGAGCAGAAAGAGCACGATGACGAGGCTGACGACGACGGCCTCTTCCGTGAGCGACTCCTTCAGCGTTCGAATGGCGCGCTCGATGAGTGACGAGCGGTCGTAGGTGGGAACGATTTCGACCCCCGCGGGAAGCGCGCCTTGGAGGTCGTCGATTTTGCTCTGCACGCGACGAATGACGTCGAGGGTGTTCTCGCCATACCGCGAGACGACGATCGCTCCAACCGTCTCGCCATCGCCGTTCAACTCCGCGAGGCCCCGTCGAATGTCGCCTCCGAAGCGCACGGTGCCGACGTCGCCGATGCGCACGGGCGTTCCATCGGCATCTGCCCGAATGGCCACCTGCCTCAAGTCTGCCAAATTCTCCAAATAGCCGCGGCCGCGCACGAAGTACTCGCGTCCGCTCATTTCGAGCAATCGGCCGCCGACTTCGCCGTTGGAGGAGCGGATGGCGTTGGCAACGTCCGCCACGCCGAGTCCGTAGGCCCGTAGCTTGTCGGGATCGAGCGTCACTTGGTACTGGCGCTCGTAGCCGCCGACGCTTGCCACCTGCGCGACGCCGGGCACGCTCTCGAGCGCGTACCGCAACGTGAAGTCTTGCAAGGTTCGAAGCTCGGCTAGATCGTGCTGGCCGCTCTTGTCACGGAGGGCATACTCGTAGATCCAGCCGACCGCCGTCGCGTCGGGACCGAGCACCGGCGAAGCGCCAGCGGGCAGCTTGTTCTTGATGCCGTTCATGTACTCGAGCACGCGCGTGCGGGCCCAGTACACATCCGTACCTTCGTCGAAGATGACGTAGATGAAGGACATGCCGAACATCGAGTAGCCGCGAACGGCGCTGACCTTGGGAGCGGCCAAGAGCGAGCTCGCGATCGGATACGTCACCTGGTCTTCGATGAGCGTCGGGGATTGGCCCTTCCACTCGGTGAATACGATGACCTGCGGATCGGAGAGATCCGGAATGGCATCGAGCTCTACGCGGCGGAGCGCCGCAAAGGCGAGAAGGATGAGGGCACCGTAGACAATGAGAACGAAGCCGCGATGCCGGGCCGATATTTCGATGATCTTCGCGATCATGATCTACTTCGAGGGCTCCGGAATCGTGACGGGGGGCAGAGGCATCGCCGCCTGCACCGCCGATGCTTGGAGGCGGCTCTCGGAGTCGATCAAGAACGTCGCTCCGGAGACGACGCGCTCTCCTGGCGAGATGCCGCTGAGAACCGTCATCGTTTCGCCTTGCTCTTCGCCGAGTACGACCTCGCGAGGCGAGAACACGCCTTCGCCCTGCACGACGAATACGTAAGCATGGAGGCCGGTATCGATCACGGCGTCCAGCGGCACCGTCACGGCCTGACGAGCGGGGGTCGCGAATTCCACCGTTCCGTATTCGCCCGGTCGAAATGAAACGCCCTTCGGATTTTGCAGTTGCATCCGGACGCGGGTCGTCCGCGCTTCGGCGTTGAGGGTCGGATAGACGAGATCGACGCGCACGTCGACGGCGAAGTCGGGGCGTCGCGTCGGAACGAAGCGCCCCGGCGTGCCGGTCCGTAGAATGCCGATGTCGCGCTGAAAGACGTCGGCGACCACGTAAACACGAGAGAGATCCTGAATCTCGTAGAGCGCCAGGTCGGGAGTGACATAGGAGCCCGACACGAGGTTCTTCTTGGTGATATGGCCCCCCTGCGGTGCGTAGATCGAAATCGCTCGCATGGCAGCTCGCGTCTTCACGACACTGTCGATATCTTTGCCGGACATGCCGAGA
>Ga0193706_1001108_pt1 | contig 12653 bp, 12 predicted proteins | sample U3c1metaG_FD_160130 | JGI IMG/M metagenome (GOLD analysis project Ga0193706, IMG submission 160130) | Soil microbial communities from a riparian zone of the East river system, Colorado, United States - U3c1 | ecosystem: Environmental > Terrestrial > Soil > Riparian zone | place: USA: East River... | reverse complement strand
TCCACCGATGGCCGCGGCGCTGCGAAGCGCGAAGCCGCCGCCTATTTGACGGTATCCAAGAGCGATGAACGGGAGGTTGACGAGGGCAATCCAGATAGACAGGGACGTTCCCGTGACCTTTGCCACGAGCATGGACACACCGGTAACGCCGCCATCGATGAAGTTGCTGGAAAGCAGAAAGCCGTGGATCCCCATGCCGGCGGACAGGATCCCCAGCCCGATGAGGAGTGTGTGCAGGAGCGCGTGCGAAAAGCGTTTCACCGCGCCATCTTATTACGATGGCCCTGAGTCTACGCAGCCCGCTTATCGATCCGTGCCCGCAGCGAGGCTAGCTCTACGCCAATCTCCCGTAACTCCTGCTCCGTGGCGCGGAGCTTTTCCCCTTCGGCCCTGATGAAGCGGCTGTAAGGGGCAATGCTCTCGCGGATCCGCTCGCCGCTCTTGCCGATTTCCTCGGCGAACTGCGCGTGGAGCGCCGCCGACAGCCGCTGGCGGACATCCCCAATCTTCCGGCGCATCTCCTCTTTCGCCTTCTCGCGCTTGGCCGGCAGGATGAAAAAGCCTAGCGCGGCGACGAGAGACGCCATGATGAGGCCGGTGACGTCCGCGGCGGCGGTCGTGGCCGCGATTGTGACGATCGCCCCCAATCCGACGGCGCCGGCGCTGACGGCGGCTGCCGCCGCGACGGCGTTGCGCGCGCCGTCGGCCAGCTCGCGCGCTTCCTTGCGCCGATCGAACGAGTCGACCACCTTCTGCGATTCGCGGCCGACCGAGTCGATGAGCCGTGTGCGATCGTAGTGAAACCGCCCCGAGTCGGGATCGCCGACGATGCGATCCTGGTACTGGCGGCGACGCTCGGCGAGATGCTTCGTCACGTCCTGCCACTGCCGCAGGTCCGCGTCGACCAGCCAGTCCACGAGCTCCCCCACCTTTCGCTCGATCTGCTGGGGCGCGTCTGCCACGACGGTCTGTTCGAAGCCTTGCTGCATCCGGCTGCGGTTCAGCAGATCCATCACGCGGCCGATGCGCATGTTGTCGTCGAAGAACTCGTGGCCGCGCTTTTCCATCTCGAGCAGGATGCGATCGATGTCGGAGATGCGGAAGCCGAAATCGCGCATCAGGTCGGCTTGGTACATCGCAAGCTGCCGATCCACTTCGTCGAGCGTGGCGAAGTCCTCTCTCAGGAGCACCGCGCGGTCGCGGACGGCCGCGGCGTGCCGTTCGGTCAGCGCCGCGCCGACCCCCAGCGGATTGAGCAGCTTCAGGTGGACGCGACCCGGGGAATCCAGCGTTTCGCGGATGTAGCGCTCGAGCGCTTCAAACCTGCTGGCGGCCCACGCCGACGGATCGCCCTGCTTCGCCCGCAGCGCGAGACGCGCGCTCACGGGAAAGATCTCGGGGCTGAACCCAAGCAGGGCACGCGCATGCTCCGCAACGAACGCGCGGACTTCCTCGACCTGCCGTTCGCCGTCGAGAATGTCGATCTTGTTGATGACGACAACGACCTTCTTGCCCCAGCCCCGCACCTGCTCGAGAAACAGGCGTTCGGTTTCCGTGAAGGGCCGATCCGCCGAGGTAACGAAAAGTACGAGATCCGATCGGGGAACGAACTCGGTGGTGATGGCTTCGTGTTCGCGGATGATCGCGTTGGTGCCCGGCGTGTCGACGATGTGGATTTCGCGGAGAATCTCGGCCGGGGCCGTGATCACGTGCAGATTGGCTTCGCGGACCGTCCGTTCGAGCGTGTCGCCGTACTGCAGCACGTTGATTTGTGCGGTCGTGGGCGTCACTCCTTCCTGCGCGACCGTACTGCCCACGATCGCGTTGATGAAGGCGCTCTTCCCGGAGTTGAACTCGCCGACGATGACGAGCAGGAAAAGTTCGTCGAGCTGCTCGATCGATCGGGCCAGCGCCTGCTGGTGTTCGGGCAGCGCGTCGAACCGCGCGAGGGCGGTCCGCAACCGCGCAAGGATTCGGCGCTCCTCGCGAACCAGCTCATCCTCGGCGCCGGACAGAATGCGAGTCAACATGGCCGGGATCAGCGCTGCATTTTCTGAGCCAGCGGTTCGCGGTTAGCGGCGGTTAGCGATTGTGGATTAAAGGCTCGCGCGCCGGCTCGGCCGCGTCGGTGCGGCTCCAGTCGGTGTGAGGAGCGTGGTTCTCGACCAGCCAGCCATAGACCAGCCGCCCGTAGCTCTGCCATCGCATGCGCTTCCTGATGTAGAACGGAAGCAACGCGCGCTGCAGCGCCGGCAGCCGGTAGAAGGGGACGCCAGGAAAGTAGTGATGCTCGAGGTGGTAATTGGAGTTCAGGTACGCAAAGTCCCAGAACCAGTGCCCCTTCATCAGCGTGCCCCACTTCGCGGGATCGTCGGGGTCGATGTCGTAGTGCTGTCCAAGCCTGTTCAGCGTGAAGGCAATTGGGAAGATGAAGAACACCGGGATGATGCTCGTGCGAAGCGCCGCGTAGAACCCGAAGACATACCAGAGCACGGCGAGCGCGGTCAGGTGCGCCACGAGCGAAACCTTGCGCTCCCATCCGATCGTCTGTTGCAGCTCCGTCGGATACGTTACGGATTCGCGCCGGGCAGCGCGAAAGTAAATCGGAAACAACACCGGCGTGCAGTACAGCAGCTTGTACCAGCGCTTGTTGACCTTCGGCGAGAGGTGGTGGCGCTTGGGATCGTCCTCCTCGGAGCCGAGCTCGGCATGATGATCCAGGTGCCAGCGCGTGAACTGGCTCGCCGAAATTCCGCTGGGAATCGCGTACAGAAGCCCGAGAATCCGCTCGGCAAGCGGCCGGCGGCGTTCGAACACGGTGTGGTGCACGACCTCGTGCAAAAGGATCGTGAAGTCGAAAATCGTGAATCCCTGGATGAGCGCCAGTGGCACCCAGATCACGGGATTCTCGAAATGGATGAGTCCCCACGTCCCCCCGGCGAGAATCGCGAATTGTCGAGCCGCCACGACCAGGTGCCGGGCCGCGGACTTCTGATGAAACGCGCGCATCTGCTCTCGCGAGATGGCTTCGCCCAGCTCAGCCCGGAGTGCGACCGCATGTTGCGAGTAGTGATGGGACTTCACGGGAGTGCTTCAATTCTAGCAGGTTCGCCGTCCCTTCCGGCTACGGGGTCTTCCGCCTAACCGCCTTCGCCAAGGCTACGGCGAGTCCGCCGAGGCTTCAGCGTAGGCGGAAGGCGGAAGCTACAAGAGTAGGAGGGGAAATTCACTCAGGATTCGGGTTCAGCGTCCGGACGCGCGTCAGGGCGACGCCCACGAGAACAGCTGCGGCGCCGGCAAGCTTCCGCAATTCCATGGGCTCTCCCAGAAACAGAACCGCCGCCCCCAACGCGACGAGCGGCACGAGGTTCGAATAAACCGACGTGCGCGCGCTGCCGATCTCCCGCACGGCGGCGTACCAGATCGTGTAACCCACGCACAGCGCAAAGAGCGCGGAGTACACGATCGCCACCCAAGTGCCAGGGGTGACGGTGCGCCAGGCGACGGAGCGCAGATGCGGCAGGACGGCGGGCACGTAAAGCACAGTGCCAATCGCCATCGACAGGCCCGTCACCGCGACCGGTGAGTGACGTGTCATCAGCGGACGCGATCCCAGCGTATAAACCGCCCAGCAGCACATGGCCGCGAACATCGTCAGATCGCCGCGCAGGGTGCTGCCGCCCACGCGCATGCCGCGTCCGACGACGAGGTAGATGCCGACGAGGGAGAGCAGCGCGCCGAGCCAGTGGCCGATACCGAGACGCTCCTCCCCCATCGCGGCGATGGCCAGCGCAATCAGCACGGGCGACGACGCGGCGATGAGCGCGGCGTTCGCGACGCTCGTGCCGGCGAGGCCGGCGACAAACGAGTATTGATACAGGCAGTGGCCGACCAGGCCGAGCCCTGCCAGACGAAGCCAGTCTCGTCCGGTCACGGGCGACGGCGTATAGAAGATCCCGGCAATCGTCCCCTGAGCGCGTCCTGCGTGTGGACCTCGCCGGGTGGCGGCCAGAATCGAGAGAAACACAGTCGAGGCGATGATCATCCGCAGCGCATTGAATGCCTGCGGGTCGATCTGGCGGAACGCGTGCTTGACGATGGCGTAGTTGGTGCCCCAGATGAGCGTCATCAACAGCAGGAGGACGTCGATGCGGGCGAGGCGTCGGGAAGCCAATAAAACACGCGACACGGCAAAAAGGGTCATCACACGGCGGCACAGGGCCGCCGTGCGATGATGTCCTTCGCGCGTGCCGGCCCGCTTACGCCTTCGGGCTGAAGGGCTGCAGGAAGAACAGGATCAGCGAGATCACGAAGACGTAAATCGCAAGCGACTCGATCAGAACGAGGCCGAGCAGCAACACGCCGCGGATGTCCCCGGCGGCGCCTGGATTACGCGCAATCCCCTCAGCGGCCGCGGCAACGGCGCGACCCTGTCCGAGTGCCGCAAGGCCAGCACCAATCCCGAGCGCGAAGCCCGCGGTGATGATCGACCATTTCGCGATCTCGACGGTGAGAGCGGAATCGCCGGCGCCCTGTGCGTAGAGCGGCGACGCGAAACCCGCCACCAGCATGAATGCGAATGTCAGAACTGAACGTTTGCTCACGACCCAAGCCTCCTCTGAAAGAAACGCCGAACGTCTAAAGTCTAAAGAAACGCCGAACGCTGAATTGCTGAATGCCTCACGCCGCCGCCGGCGCCTGTCGCCCGCTCGGCGCATCATGTCCATGCTCGTCCTCGTGATGCTCGACGGCCACCGCCCCTTGCAGATAGATGATGGATAGCAGCACGAAGATGAACGCCTGCAGAAGGCCCGTCACCAATCCGAGGAACATCATCGGAAGCGGGATCAGGAACGGCACGAGGCTGAAGAGAACCAGGATGACGAGCTCTTCGCCGAAAATATTTCCGAACAACCTCAGCGAGAGCGACATCACACGCGCGGCGTGGCTGATGATCTCGATGGGGAAATAGACGATGCCAATCCACAAGGGAGCGCCCGGCGGAGCCCAGAAATGCTTGACGTACCCGACGATGCCCTGCGCCCGGATCCCCTGGTAGTGGTAGTACACCCAGGTGGTGATCGCGCACCCGAGCGTGACGTTGATGCTGCTCGTCGGGGACGTCAGACCTGGCACGAGGCCCATGTAGTTGCCCAGCAGTATGAAGAGTCCGAGCGTCGCGACGAGCGGAAGATACTGGTGGCCCTTCGGCCCGATCCATTCATCGAGCAATCCCCGGACGGCACCGACGCCATCTTCAAGGACTATCTGGAGGGTCCCGGGGCTCTCCACGCTGAGGCGCGAGCGCACGAACACGCACAACGCCGTGACGAAGGCGACGATCAGGAGCACCATCACCATGTGGACCGGGATCACATCGTGACTCGTGAAATGATGCCCCATCGCCTCCCCGACCGTGCGCACGAGCGGACCAAGGACCGCGTTCACGATCTGGACGATCCAGAGGGGATGCTCGAGTTTCTCCATCAGAAATCAGGACTTTTTCACTAAGACGCGGACGGCTTCGACCGTCACCGCCGCCACAATCGAGGAGGCTCCCGCCAGCAGGCCCAACGGGTGCAGGCGCAAACGCGCAATCATAACGTACGCCATGAAAGCGAGTAAAGCGTACCTCCCTGCGAGTTGCAGCGCGATCCGGCCCCTTGAAGCGCGCGCGTGCTCGCCACGCGCTGCCGCCCCGACGATGAGTCCGGAGATGCTGGACTTGATGGACCAGTAGCTCGTGCCCACAAGCACGCCGCCGGCAAGTACAGCAACCGCAGGCCACGGCGAGCCCCGCGCGATCGCGAGCGCCGCAATCGCCATCGCACCGCAGAAGCCGATCGCCGTGCGCTCGACGCGCCGCAGCACGGCGTCCGGTTCCATCACTTCAGAAAACGGCCGGCCGTCCTGTAAACGTTCGTGATCCCCGCGGCAAGACCGAATACCGTGAATACGAGCAGCAACCAAGGGCCGGTCCCCAGCCATTTGTCCAGGTAGTACCCGCACGCGAATCCAATGACGATGGCCAGGACGAACGAAATTCCTACCGTGCTGAGGGCGCCAATGGTCCTGAAACTGTCGGCCATTGAGCCCGATCCGCCCTTGCGCGGTTGCTGATCGTCCATTGGCCTATCGTAGCCCGAGCGCGGGGGCCGCGCCGAGCGTGGACGCGGACGCCTCCGCAAGCTCGAACAGCAGGCGGGGATAGACCCCGAACACGACCGTTCCTGCGGCGGCGACGATCAGCACCGCGGCAAGCGCCGGGGATATCCGAAGCGCCGGGGTGGCCTCCTCCGGCGCCGGGGACCACATGAACACGACGACGCGGATGTAGTAGTAGAGCGACAACACGCTGTTCGCAACCCCGATCACGGCCAGCCAGATGTATCCGGCATCGATCGCCGCGCCGAAGACCCAGAGCTTGCCCATGAAGCCCGCTGTCGGCGGAATGCCACCGAGCGAAAGCATGAACACGAGCATGGCCGCGGCCGCCCCAGGATGCGCGGCGGCGAGCCCGGTCAGATCGTTCAGCTCGTCGCCGGCGACGTCGCGTCGCCTGAGCATGGCGACGATGGCAAACGCGCCGACCTGCATGAACGTGTAGACCAGCAAGTACACGAGCGCCGCGGTGATGCCGCGCGTCGTGCCCGCGACAATCCCGATCAGGACGTAGCCCGCATGGGCGACCGACGAGTACGCGAGCATGCGCTTGAGGTTCCCCTGCGTCAGCGCCGCGAGATTCCCGACGGTCATCGTCATGACGGCGAGCACGTAGAAGAACGCGGTCCAGCCGAAAGGCTGCCCCCATGCGACCCCGACGCTGTCCATGCGGAAGGCGGGAAGGCCCTCCACGAAAATGCGGAGCAGCATCGCGAACGCGGCCGCTTTCGAACCGACCGACAGAAAGGCCGTGATCGGAGTCGGCGCGCCCTCGTAGACGTCCGGAGCCCACATGTGGAATGGAACGGCCGCGATCTTGAAGCCGATGCCGGTCACGAGAAGCATGACCGCGAACGGCAGCAGCAACCCTCCCTCGCCGGCTACCAGCGTCGTCGCCATCGTCCGCAGGTGCGTCGTCCCGGTCAGCCCGTACAGGAGCGACATGCCGTACAGCAGGATGGCGAGCGAGAACGTGCCCAGCACGAAATACTTGATCGCCGCTTCATTCGACCGCCGGTTGGGGCGGATGTAGCCCGCGAGGATGTAGAACGGCACGGCGGTCGTCTCGAGACCGATGAAGAGCGTGATCAGATCGATCCCTCCGGCCATGAACATCATGCCGAGGGTCGCGCACAGGATGAGGAAGTAGTACTCGGCCGGCCTGGCGCCTTCGACGGAGAGATACCGTGGCGACATGGCGACCGTCAGCGCCGCGGCAAGCAGAAACAGGACCTTGAAGAAGAAGGCGAACCCATCGACGGCGACGAGCCCACGCGCAACGGTGACGTTCACGCCATCGGCCGCCGGTAACGCGAGACCGGCTGCCGCAATCACCGCGAACGCGAACCACGAGAGCCACCGGTCGAGCCGGCGCGGGAGAGTGGCCCCGAGCACGAGCAGCAGCAGCGAGCCCGCGGTGAGCACGAGCTCCGGCAACAGATAGTAGAAATCGCGGGCGGTGAGTCCCTCGGGCATCAGCGGCCACCCGGCCCTGGCGGCGGGGCCACGGGCGTCGAGGCCACGGCGCATGGAGCCTCCATGATGAGCCCCGCGGGCGCGCCCGGCACGGCGACAGGCGCCGCCGGTCTGTTGCAGTCCGCCTCGGCCTGGGCGATCGCGGGCCCGTAGACCGCGTTGACCCGCACGACCACCCGGCCGACCGACGATTGCAGCCTGCGCAGGACCGGCTCCGGATACAACCCGATCCAGATCGCCAGGGCGAGCAGCGGGACAAACGTCGCGACTTCGCGCCCGCTCAGGTCCTTCAGCGCGGCGTTCGCCGGATTATCGATTCTGCCGAACATCGTCCGCTGGTACAGCCACAGCATGTACGCGGCGCCAAGGACGATCCCTATCGCCGCAATCGCGGCCCACGTCTTGTGAACGACGTAGAGGCCCTGCAGGATCAGGATTTCGCCGATGAACCCGTTGAGGGCCGGGAGGCCAATCGACGACAACGTCATGACGAGAAACACTGTCGCGAAGACCGGCATCACCTTCGACAGTCCGCCGAACTCCGAGATTTCGAGCGTCTGCCGCCGCTCGTAGACGATGCCGACGATCAGGAACAGCGCACCCGTCGAAATGGCGTGGTTGAGCTGCTGGACGATGCTGCCCGTAATCCCAACCGGTGTCAGTGCGAACATGCCGAGCGTCACCAGGCCCATGTGGCTGACGCTCGAGTACGCGACGAGCCGCTTCCAGTCGCTCTGCGCAAGGGCCACGAGCGCGCCGTAGATGATGGCGGCGATGGAGAGTCCCGCGATCATCGGCACGAAGTACCGCGTCGCATCCGGCAGAATCGGCAGGCTGAAGCGAAAAAACCCGTACGTGCCCATCTTGAGCATGATCGCGGCGAGGATCACCGAGCCGGCGGTGGGCGCATCGGTGTGCGCATCAGGCAGCCAGGTGTGCAGCGGGAACATCGGCACCTTGACGGCGAATCCGAGGAACAGCGCCAGGAAGATCCATTTCTGCAGGTCAGCCGGGACGGACAGGTGCTGGAATTGCGTGATATCGAAGCTGTAGGCGCCCGTGACGGAGTGGTTAAAGAAATACAACGCCAGGATGCCGAGGAGCATTACCACGCTGCCCGCCAGCGTGTAGAGGAAAAACTTGATTGCGGAGTACAGCCGGCGGCCCCCGCCCCAGATGCCGATGAGGAAATACATCGGCACCAGCATCACTTCCCAGAACAGGAAGAAGAGCAGGGAATCGAGCGAGACGAATGCGCCGATGAGGCCCGTCTGCAGGACGAGCATGAAAATGTAGTACTCCTTGACCCGTTCCGTGATCGCGTTCCACGACGACAGGATGGCAATCGCCCCGATGAGCGTGGTCAGCAGCACGAGCAACGCGCTCACGCCATCGACGCCCAGGAAGTACATCGCTCCAATCGACGGGATCCATTCGGCGCGTTCGACGAGCTGCCATGGATCCCCGAACGGCTCGAAGCGGAACCAGATCGGAATCGACACCGCGAAGCCGGCTACGCCGAAGACATTCGCGATCCAGCGAACAGCGTTTTCCTGCCGTTTGTTGACGAACACCAGCAGCAGCGCCCCGGCGAGCGGCGTAAAAAGAACGACCGTCAATAGGTGATGTTGAAGAAAGGTCATGAAAGGCTGTCGCTCGGCCGTCTGCGCATAGCACTCATCGCGCGAAGAGGAACACCGTCAGGAACGCAAACAGTCCAAGCACGATGATCAGCGCGTAGTTCTGGATGAGGCCCGTCTGCAGCCTGCGCACGAGAAAGCTTCCTCGCCCGGCCGTCCCCCCGGCGAGATTGACGATCCCGTCGACCACGTGCTTGTCGAACATGTGGGAGAACCAGGCCGCTATCTGCGTGCCCCACCCAAACGCGTTCACCGCGGCATCGACGACGCGACGGTCGAAGCTGAACGAGCCTCGCGCGGCCGCCATCGTGCCGCGGACGATCGTGGCCAGGTACAACTCGTCGAGATAGTACTTGTTCTGCAGCAGCGTGTGGGCGGCGGGCCATCGGGCGGCGAGCCGTCGCGGCACTTCAGGATTCCGAGTGTAGAAGTGCCTGGCGGTGAGGATTCCCGCGGCCGACACCAGGATCGAGAACAGCATCAACGCGATCGAGCCCCCGCGCGACAGGCCGACACCCGCGCCGCCGACCGGGAAGGCACCGAGACCGAAACTGGGCGCAAGGAAGCGCTCGATGGCGTTGGTACCGCCGATCGCCTGCGGAACGCCCATGAAGCCGGCGACAATCACGCCGACGGCGAGCGCCATCAGCGCGACGGTGATCGCTGCCGGCCCTTCCTGCGGGCCCCGCGCGCGGCGGCTGCCGTCAGGCGGAACATCTGCATCGGCGCCGCCGTGGGTGACCTCGTGGAGTGGGCGGTGCGCCTCCCCGTGGGCGCGCGCGTCGTGCGGGTGATCGACGCCATGCGCGGCCGCCTGCGCCGCCGCCGCCGGAGAGGCGATCGCCGAATACACGGGTCCGCGGTACTTGCCGTAAAACGTGAGCGACATCAGCCGGAACATGTAGAACGCCGTAAGCAGCGTCGTGGCTGTGGTGATGCCCCACAGGATCCGGTTGCCGAGAAAGGCGTGATAGAGAATCTCGTCCTTGCTGAAAAAGCCGGACAGCGGCGGAATTCCCGCCATGGCGAGCGCCCCCAGCATCATCGTCACAAACGTAACCGGCATGTGTTTCCGCAGGCCGCCCATGCGCAGCATGTCCTGCTCTCCGGCCATGGCATGGATCACCGCACCGGTGCCGAGGAACAACAACGCTTTGAAGAAGGCGTGCGTAACGAGGTGAAACACGGCGGCCGAGAACGCCCCCATCCCGGCAGCGACGAACATGTAGCCCAGCTGCGAGACGGTCGAGTAGGCAAGCACCCGCTTGATGTCGGTCTGCACGAGGGCAATCGTGGCGGCCATCAACGCGGTCAGCGCCCCCACGATCGCCACGATCTCCATCACGAGGGGAGCATGCACGAACAGCGCGCTACTCCGGGCGACCATGTAGACGCCGGCGGTGACCATCGTGGCTGCGTGAATCAGCGCCGAAACAGGCGTCGGCCCCTCCATCGCGTCAGGCAGCCAGACGTGGAGGGGGATCTGCGCGCTTTTGCCCGTGGCGCCGACGAACAGCAGGATGCAGATCGCCGACAGCACGCCAAAACCCGTCGTCTCCGGCGACATCGTTCCCACGGTGAGGGCGACCTCGCGGAAATCGAGTGTCCCGAACGTGAAGAAGACGAGAAAGATTCCGAGGAGAAAGCCCCAGTCGCCGATGCGATTGACGAGGAAAGCCTTCTTGCCGGCGTTGGCGGCGCTGTGCTTCTCGTGCCAGAACCCGATCAGCAGGTACGAGCACAATCCGACGCCTTCCCAACCGACGAACATGACGAGGAAGTTGCCGGCCAGCACGAGCACGAGCATGAAGAAGCAGAACAGGTTCAGGTAACAGAAGAAACGGGCATATCCACTCCGTGGCTCGTCCTTCATGTATGCCGTGGCGTAGACATGAATCAGGAATCCGACGCCTGTCACGACAAGGAGCATGATGGCCGCGAGGGGATCGATCCTGGCGGTCCAGCTCGCCGAAAACATCACGATGCCGGTGGCTGTCTCGAGCGGAATGGCCGGAATCCAGTGGCCGAGGACGATGTCGTGGACGCGCGCCTCGGGCGGCAGCGCCAGGAGCGACGCGAACGCCCCGATCGAGAGCCCGCAGGCCAGCGCCATCACCGCGCACGCGACGAAGCCGGAGACCCTGCGGCCGAACCAGCGAACGCCGATGAGGCCGTTCAGCGCCGCGCCGGCGGCAGGTAGCAGTGGGATGAAGAGAATGAGTTTCATCACCACCGCATGATGTTCATGTCGTCGATATTGAGCGTTTCCTTGTTGCGATAAAACCCAAGGATGATCCCGAGGCCGACAGCCGCTTCGGCGGCGGCGACCGCGATGACGAAGATCGCGAACACCTGGCCGGCCGCGTTGTGCAGCTGGTACGAAAACGCCGCAAGGTTGATGTTCACCGCGTTCAGCATCAGCTCGATCGACATGAGGAGGATGATGATATTGCGGCGAACCATCACACCCAGAACGCCGATCGCAAAGAGCGCCGCCGACAGCACCAGGTAATGATAGGGAGTGATGGGGGTCACGGCGGCTCAGGCCTCCTTGCGCGCCAGCACAATGGCGCCGACCATCGCGACGAGCAGCAGCATCGACGCCAGCTCGAACGGCACCAGGTAGTCGGTATACAGCAGCATCCCGATCGTCTCCGTATTGCCTCCGCTCGGGAACTGGGGCACAACGGCCGCAACGTTCGACGGATGGGCGCCGGAGTACACCAGGATCGCGGACATTTCCGCGAGAAGCAGCGCGACGAGCACGAACCCGAACAGGGCCTGGCGTCGTCCGTCCACCTGCGCGTCCGGTGGCCGCCGCAGGTTGACCAGCATCACCACGAACAGATACAGCACGACGATGCCGCCCGCGTAAACCAGGATCTGGATCATCGCCAGGAATTCCGCCGCGAGCAGCACGTAGATCATCGCCACGCACAGGAAATTTGCGGCGAGGAACAGCACGCAGTGCACCGGATTCCTGGCTGTCACGACAAGGACGCCGAAGCCGATGATGAACGCTGCGAGCGTATAGAACACGAGAGATTCAAGCATTTTTTCAAAGGCGCTTCCGGCTAAAGATTTTCAAGGTGCTTCCGCCTAAAGGCGGAAGCTACATGAGTACTTTCATCACCGCGGTCACGACGAGATTGGCGATGGCCAGCGGGATCAGCACCTTCCAGCCGAGCCGCATCAACTGATCGTAGCGGTAGCGCGGCAGCGTCGCCCGAATCCAGATGAAGATGTACAGGAATACGAACGTCTTCATCAGGAACCACATCCAGCCCGGAACGAAGTCGAGGATCCACAGCGCCGCCACGTTCGGAAACGGGCGGAGCCATCCCCCGACAAACAGCGTCGTGGCCACGGCGGACA
>Ga0193706_1001107_pt1 | contig 12666 bp, 10 predicted proteins | sample U3c1metaG_FD_160130 | JGI IMG/M metagenome (GOLD analysis project Ga0193706, IMG submission 160130) | Soil microbial communities from a riparian zone of the East river system, Colorado, United States - U3c1 | ecosystem: Environmental > Terrestrial > Soil > Riparian zone | place: USA: East River... | reverse complement strand
CCGCTGCTCGAGGCACAGCTCGGCGGACGCACGGCGTGAGCTTCCGGGCACTCGAGCGGGCCGGCGTCGAGCGCGCAGCCGACACCGCGGTGACGATGGTGGAGGCGCTGCAGCAGGCGCTCGACGACGCGCTCGAACGCGATCCGCAGGTGCTCCTGCTGGGCGAGGACATCGGCCGCAACGGCGGCGTCTTCCGCGTCACCGACGGGCTCCAGCTCCGCCATGGCGCGCAGCGGGTGCTCGACATGCCGATCGCCGAGGCCGGGACCGTCGGCCTCGCCGTCGGGCTCTGCCTGGCCGGCTACCGGCCGGTGGTGGAGATCCAGTTCGACAGCTTCAGCTATCCGGCGCTCGAGCAGATCGCCACGCACGTCGCGCGCTACCGCTGGCGCACGAACGGCGCGGTCGCGATGCGGATGGTCATCCGCCTGCCGTTCGGCGGCGGGGTGCGGGCACCCGAGCTGCACAGCGACTCCCCGGAAGCGCTGTTCTGCCACCTGCCCGGCCTGCGCGTGCTGTGCCCCTCGACGCCGGCGGACGCCTTCGAGCTGCTCGGCTGGGCGATCGCGAGCGACGATCCGGTGATCTTCATGGAGCCCAAGCGCCTCTACCGCGGGACGCGCATGCCGCTGCCCGGCGCGCAGCCCGGCGAGGGCCCGCCCGGCGCGCGGATCGTCTGCTCCGGGACCGACGTCACGCTCGTGAGCTACGGCGCCAGCGTGCCGACGTGCGCGGCGGCGGCAGAGGCGCTTGCAGCGGAGGGGATCTCGATCGAGCTGGTCGACCTGCGCTCGCTGTGGCCGCTCGACAGCGAGACGGTCCTCGACTCGGTGCGGCGCACGCACCGCTGCCTGATCGTGCACGAGGCCCCGCAGTCCTGCGGCGTGGGCGCCGAGCTCGCCGCGCTGGTCGGCGAGCACGCGCTGCACGACCTGCACGCCCCGCCACTGCGCGTGGTCGGACCCGACGCGCCGTTCCCGCTGTTCGCGCTCGAGGACGACTACCTGCCGAGCGCCGAGCGCGTGGCGACGGCGGCACGGCGGCTGGTCGGGTTCTGATGCGCCACCGCTTCGCACTGCCGGACCTCGGCGAGGGCATCGCCGAGGGAGAGGTGGTCGAGTGGCTGGTCCGGCCCGGCCAGACCGTCGCCGCGGACGATCCGCTCGTCGAGGTCGCGACCGACAAGGTCAACGTGGTCATCCCCTCGCCGGTCGCGGGCGAGGTCGGCGACCTCTGCGTGGCGGCCGGGGAGGTCGTGCCGGTCGGCACGGTCCTGCTCGAGATCGCGACGGACGAGCCGGCGGCGGCGATCGCGGACGGCGGCGCGAGCGACGACGCCCCCGCGGTCGCGACGCGAGCGCCGCGGCGGACGGGCCGCGAGACGATCGCACGTCGTCTGACCGAGGCCGCAGCGGTCCCGGTGGTGACCAACGTCGACGCGGCCGACTTCGAGGCCGTCAAGTCGGCCGGCGTCTCGCCGCTCGTGGCCGTCGCGCGCGCGGTCGTGATGGCGCTCGGCGAGCACCCGGCGCTGAACGCCTGGGCGCTGCCCGACGGCGGCCGGCGCGAGCACGACGCGGTCCACCTCGGGATCGCGACGCAGACGGCCAGCGGCCTCGTCGTCCCCGTCGTGCGCGATGCCGATCGCCTCGGCACGGCCGAGCTCGGCCATGCGCTGGCGGAGTCGACGACGCGCGCCCGCGAAGGTCGCGCAGCCCCCGACGAGCTGTGCGGCTCGACCTTCACGATCACGAGCCCCGGCCGGTCGTCCACGACGGGGACGTGGTCGTCCGCAAGCTCGCCAACCTGTCGATCACGTTCGACCACCGCACGCTCGACGGTCTGGCGGCCGCGGCCTTCCTCGCCCGCGCGATCGAGCTGATCGAGGCCTGGCCCCCGCCGGGCGCGGAGCGGGCGGCGGGAGGTCGATGATGGCCGGCTCCGAGGTGCTGCTCGCGATCGCCGACGGGGTGGCCCGCATCACGCTCAACCGCCCCGCGGTCCTGAACGCCGAGAACATGGCCTGGGTCGACGGCCTCGAGCGAGCGGTCGACGCGGTCGCCGCCGAGCGCGAGGTCCGCGTCGTGGTCGTGCAGGGCGCAGGCCGCGCCTTCTGCGCCGGGATGGACCTCGGCATGCTCGCCTCGGGCGGGATGCCGGAGGGCTTCTACGAAGGCCAGGAGCGGGCCTTCCGGCGGCTCGAGACGATCGACAAGATCACGATCGCCGCGATCCACGGCTACTGCATCGGCGGCGGCCTGCAGCTCGCGATCGCCTGCGACCTGCGGATCTGCGCCGACGACGCGCAGCTCGGCCTGCCGGCGCTGCGCGAGGGGCTGTTCCCCGGCATGGCCGTCCACCGGCTGCCGCCGCTGGTGGGGATCGGTCGCGCGCGGCGGCTGATCCTCTCCGGCGAGCTGATCGACGGCGCCGCCGCGCTGGCGATCGGGCTGGTGGATCACGTCGTGCCGGCGGCGAGCTTCGCCGAGCAGACCGACCGCCTGGTGGCGCAGTACCGCGACGTGCCGGTCACAGCCGCGATCGCCTCGAAGCAGCTCCTGGCCGCCTCGCTGACGGGAACGTTCGACGAGGTCCTCGAAGCCTCGAAGCCGCTCCTGAACGCCTGCCTCGACTCGCCAGAGGCGGCCGCCGCGGCCGAGAGCTGGCGCCAGCGCCGACGTTGACGCGCCGAGCGGCCGTCCTCGTAGGAGCCGTTCGCGAGCGGGTGCTCGCGCAGCCAGGTGAGGATCGTGTGCGCTCCTGCATCGACTCGGAGAGCCCGGGCATGGTGAGGTCGTTCATGGCAGGAGGTCCAGGGCCGCGCCGACGATCGTCTCCGCGTCGATGCCGAAGTGGCGGTAGAGGTCGTCCACGTCGCCGGACTGGCCGAAGTCGTCCACCCCGAGGCAGGCGATCGGCTGGCAGCGCACGGCGGAGAGGAAGGAGAGCGTGTGCGGATGACCGTCGAGCACGGTCACGACCGGCGCGGCGCGCTCGGCCGGGAACAGCGCATCCAGGATCGCGTCGTCGCCGTCTGCGAGCCCCTGCCGCGCCTGCAGCGCACGGAACACGTGGTCGGCCGAGGTGAGGCAGATCACGTCGACGGGGCGGCCGGCCGCTGTCAGCTCGTCCGCGGCGGCGACGACCTCCGGCAGCAGCGCGCCCATCCCGACGAGCGTCACGGCGGGCGCGCCCTCCGCACGGCGCAGCGCGTAGCCGCCGGCGAGCACCTCGCGGCGCCGCCGCTCGCGCGCGTCCCGGTCCTGCGGCAGCGCGGCGAGCGACTGGTCGATCGGACGCGTCGTGAGGCGGAAGTAGGCGGAGCTGCCGCCGGGCCGGCCGAGCCGACCGAGCGCGTCGAGCAGCGTCCACTCGAGGTCCTGCCCGAACGCCGGCTCCCACGCGACGCATCTCGGCTGCTCGAGCCCCACCGACGGCGTCGTGATCGACTGGTGGGCGCCGCCCTCCGGCGCGAGCGTCACGCCCGACGGCGTGCCGACGAGGACCGACTGCGCACCCGAGTAGATGCCGAACGACCACGGCTCCAGCGCGCGGTTCACGAACGGGTCGTACATGGTGCCGATCGGCAGCAGCGGCTGGCCGTCGCGCGACCACGTCAGCCCCAGCTCGGCGAGCACGCCGACGAGGTTGCCCTCGGCGATCCCCAGCTCGACATGCTGGCCGTGCCCGCTCTCGCGCCAGCGCACGAGCGTGTCGGTGTCGTCGGCGAACCAGTCGATCCGCTCGCCGACGCTCCAGATCCCGACCTTGTTGATCCAGCCGCCGAGGTTCGTCGAGGAGGCGACGTCGGGGCTCACCGTGACGACGTGCGACGCGACGTCGGGCGCGGCGTTCGCGAGGTCGACGAAGAAGCGCCCGAACGCCTGCTGGGTCGAGGCTCTGCCGGCGTGCGCGCGACCGACGTCGGTCGGCATCGCCGGCGGCGGCGTCGGCGGGCGCTCGTCGCGCACGAGCCGCTCGGAGACCTCCCGGCACAGCTCGGCCTCGCGCGAGCCTTCTCCGAACGGCGCCCAGGGCTCGGCCGCGTCGGTGCCGAGGTCGCCGGCGAGTCCCTCCCACTGCTCGGTCGAGAGCAGCGCGGAGTGGTTCGCGGGGTGGCCCTGCGTCGGCAGCCGCCACGCCTTGATCGTGTACGCGAAGACGACCGTCGGCCGGTCCACGACGGCGTCCGCCTCGGCGTAGGCGTCGAGCAGCAGCGAGAGGTCGTGACCGCCGAGGTCGCGCACCGCCGCCGTCAGCTCGTCGTCGTCGAGCTGCGCGACGATCCGCTCGACGTCGCGCCGCCCGCGGCCGGAGCCGGGCAGCCGCTCGCGCGCCTCGCTCGCAGGCGAGCGCAGCAGCCGCTGGTACTCCTCGTTCGTCATCCCGTCGATCCGCCGGCGCAGCGCACCGCCGCCCTCGCGGGCGAACAGCTCTTCCAGCCGGCGCCCGTACTTGGCCGTGATCGTGTGCCAGCCCGCCGCCTCGAACATCCCGGCGATGCGCCCGTAGGCGATGTCGGGCACGACGCGGTCGAGCGACTGACGGTTGAGGTCGACGACCCACAGCACCTCTCCCAACTGCGGCACGACCGGGTCCACGAGCGCTTCCCAGATCGCCCCCTCGTCCAGCTCCGCGTCGCCGAGCAGCGCGACCTGACGGCCGCCCTGGGGCACGTCGAAGTGGCCGGCGACGTAGCGGTGCGCGAGCGCGCTCCAGATCGGCGCCGTCGCGCCGATGCCGACCGAGCCGGTCGAGAAGTCGGCGGGGACGGGGTCCTTGAGGCGGCTCGGGTACGACTGCAGCCCGCCGAGCTCGCGCAGCGTCGTGAGGTATCTCACGTCGAGCTGGCCCAGCAGGTACTCGATCGCGTGGAGCACCGGTGAGGCGTGCGGCTTGACCGACACGCGGTCGGGCGCGCGCAGGTGGTGGAACCACAGCGCGGTCATGATCGATGCCATCGAGGCCGACGAGGCCTGATGGCCGCCGACCTTCACGCCCGAGGGCGTTCTGCGCACTCTGTTGGCGTGGTGGACGATCGAGGTGGCGAGCCACAGCACGCGGCTCTGGACGGCCTCGAGGACGTCGAGGCGGGCGGGCGGCGCGGTCGGAGAGGCCGTGGCGGACATCGCTGGCGAGTAGCCGGATCAGCGCTCGTCGTACACGAAGATCGCGGGCGCGCGGTCCCCGTCGTCGCAGACGGCGGGGCTGATCGGCATCGTCCCGGCGGGCCCCCGGGCGGCCCACTCGGCGAGGACCTCCTCCACCGACTCCGCCTCGATCTCGTAGACGGCGAGGTACGCCGCCGGCGTGGTGCGGGGCGGGCGGAACTGCGCGGGGCTCAGCGCGAAGCGGCGGGCCGAGATCACGCCCGGCACCTGGAGCACGTCGGGCACGTGTCTGCCGTCGTACCACGCGTTGAACTCCGCCTCGGACGCCCCGTCGGACGGGTTGGTGAACGCCAGCAGGATGGCTCTCGGCATTGGCTGCTGCTCCTTTGTCGTGCCTGGACGAACGGCAGGTTCGGGAGCTCGTACAGCTCGTCGGCGTTGCCGTGGACGGTGAACGCGCGGTGAGTCTCATCGGCGGACATGCGGCCCTCCTCCGTGGTTGGTCGGCGCAGCCGCCGGGTCGCCTTCGACGGTCGGCCACCAGGGCCCGGCGCGGTGCAGCCGCCCGTCGAGCTCGTGGCCGAGCGCCGTCGCGAGCCAGCGCGCGGTCTCGGCCAGCGCGTCGAGGTCGATGCCGGTGCGCACGCCCTCGCGCGCGAGCAGGTAGACGACGTCCTCGGTCGCGACGTTGCCGGTGGCACCCGGCGCGAACGGGCAGCCGCCGGCCCCGCCGACGGAGGCGTCGACCACCTCTGCGCCGGCCTCCAGCGCGGCGACGACGTTCGCGTAGCCGGTGTTGCGCGTGTTGTGCAGGTGGATGCCGGGCACGGGCCCGAGACCGACGACCGCGGCCATCAGCTCGCGCACCTGCGACGGAACGGCAACGCCGATCGTGTCGGCGAGCACGATCTCGTCCGCGCCGAGGGCCGCGATCCGCTCGGCGAGCGCGACGACGTCCGCGGGGCGCACCGCGCCCTCGTACGGACAGCCGAAGGCAGTCGCGATCGTGACGCTCGCGCGGCGGCCGCCGGCGTGCGCGCGACGGACGATCTCCTCCGCGTCGCGCAGCGCGGCGGCGACCGAGCGGCCGGCGTTGCGCTCGTTGAACGTCTCGCTGGCGCCGAAGGCGAAGCGGACCTCCGTCAGCGCCGTGCGCGCGAGCCGCTCGTATCCGCGCACGTTGAGCACCAGCCCCGTCAGCATGACGTCGTCGGACATCGCCAGCAGCCCGAGCATCTCCTCCGCGCCGGCCATCGCCGGGACGCGCCGCGGGTCGACGAAGCTGACGGCCTCGATCCGCCGCAGGCCCGCGCGCGCGAGGCGCGCGACGAGCGAGGCGCGCTGCGCGGGCGCGAGCACCACCGACTCGTTCTGCAGCCCGTCGCGCGGGCCGACCTCGCAGATGGAGATCATGCGATCACCCCGTGCTCGCGCAGCTCGGCGAGGCGCTCGTCGCCGAGCCCGAGCAGCTCGCCGTAGACCTCGGCGTCGTGGCTGCCGGGCGTGGCGCTGCCGGTCCAGCGAACGGCGCCCGGGGTCGCCGACAGCTTCGGCACGACGCCGGGGCCGCGGAAGGTGCCGACGTCGGGATCGTGGTGCTCGAGCAGCATCGCGCGCGCCGCGTAGTGCGGGTCGGCGGCGATGTCGGCGATCGTGAAGATCGGGCCGCAGACGACGCCCGAGCCGTTGAGCAGCTCGAACAGCTCGCCCGCGCTGTGCTCGACGGCCCAGCCGGCGACGATCGCGTCGAGCTCCTCCTGGTGCTCGCCGCGCGCGACGTGCGTCGAGAAGCGCACGTCGTCGGCCAGCCCCGGCACGCCCATCAGCTCGGCGAGGCGGCGGAAGAGGCTGTCCTGGTTGGCGGCGATCACGACCCAGCGCCCGTCGCTCGTGCGGAAGATGTTCGAGGGCGCGATGCCCTTGAGGCTCGTGCCGTGCGGCTCGCGCACGACCCCGAGCACGTCGTACTCCGGCAGCGCGCTCTCCATCAGCGCGAAGCAGCTCTCCATCAGCGATATGTCGACGACCTGCCCGCTGCCATGCGCCGCGCGATGCTGCAGCGCGGCGAGCACGCCGATCGTCGCGAACAGCCCGCCGAGCGAGTCGCCGAGCGAGATGCCGGTGCGCGGCGGCGCCTCGCCGGGGAAGCCGTTGATGTGGCGCAGGCCGCCCATCGCCTCGGCGACGGACGCGAAGCCGGCCCGTTCCGCGTACGGGCCGGTCTGGCCGTAGCCGGAGACGCGCGCCAGCACGATGCCGGGCCGCACCGTCGCGAGCCGCTCGAAGCCGAGGTTCCAGCGCTCGAGCGTCCCGGGCCGGAAGTTCTCGATCACGACGTCGGAGCGGCGCACGAGCTCGAGGAACAGCTCCTGCCCCTCCTCGTTGCGGAGGTCGAGCGTCACGCACTTCTTGTTGCGCGACTGCACCGACCACCAGAGCGAGCTGGCGGCGGCGTCGGGGGTGCGGCCCCAGGTGCGCAGCGGGTCCGCCCGGCCCGGCGCCTCGACCTTGATGACCTCGGCGCCGAGGTCGCCGAGCAGCCGCCCGGCGAACGGGCCCGCCACGAGGCTGCCGAGCTCGAGGACCCGCAGTCCCACGAGCGGCCCGCGCGGCTCACGCGCGGCCGTCGGCGAGGCCGCGCGCGAGGCGTCGAGGCCAGTCGTGTGCGACATCTGACCGCATTGAACTGCGCCCCGCACGCGCCGTCCAAGACCGCCTCTCGATCGGGGCATAGCGGACCGCTATGGAGCCTGGCGAGCCGGTTCGATCGGGTGGTTCGCGACGAGCAGGCCGTGCGGGTCGACCGCTGCCTTGACCGCGCGCAGGCGCTCGTGGACCCCACGTTGAAACGGGCTCGCCATGTCGGCGATCGGCCGGTTCGAGAAGTTCGCGTAGCTCGTGCCGGTCCTCCACGGCGCCAGCCGCTCGACGATCGCGTCGAGGTGCGCGTCGACCGCGCGGGCGACCTCCGGCGTGGTCGGAGGGCCGACGGCGTAGAGCACGTACTCGCCGTCGATCGCGCCGAGCGCTCCGCCGCCGGGCCGGCGCCGTCCGAGCGCGCCGCCGAGCTGGCGCAGCTCGACGCTCAGCAGCGGGCTGTCCGAGCCCTCCCCCGCGAGCGCGAGCAGCGCGTCGGCCGCCTCCGCGGTCAGCTCGCGCAGCACCGTGTGGTGGCCGAGGCTCGGCACCGGCTGCTCCGGGTCGCCGTGCAGGCGGCGCAGGTCGGCGGCCGGGATCGTCGCGAACGTGTCGAGCAGCGGCGGGGCGACCTCGCGCAGGGGGCGGATCAGCTCCGCGCCCGCGGCGGCGTCGCCGACGAACGCGGCGCCGACGTCGATCACCGGCACGTCGCGCAGCAACTCGGGCACGCCGGGGACGTCCGGCAGGTGCATGAAGCGGACCATCGAGGTGACCTCGTCGGGGAGCGTCGGCGCCCACTCGCGGTAGGCGTGCAGGACCTCGGACGCGGCCTCGACCGGCCAGTAGAGGCCGCCGGCGTAGACCTCCGCGAGCGGCAGCAGCTCGAACTCCATCGCCGTCACGACGCCGAAGCTGCCGCCGCCGCCACGCAGCGCCCAGAACAGCTCGTCGTCGCCGCCGACGCGCCGCAGCTCGCCGTCGGCCGTCACGAGCTCGACCGCGGTGACGCGGTCGGATGCCAGCCCGTGCAGGCGCGAGAGCCAGCCGATGCCGCCGCTGAGCGTGGAGCCGACGACGCCCACGTCGATCGACGAGCCGTGCAGCGCCGCGAGGCCGTGCTCGCCGGCGCGCACCGCCACATCGCCCCACAGCGTCCCGGCGCCGACGCGTGCGCGCCGCGCGACCGGGTCGATCTCGAAGGCGCTCATGCGGTCGGTCTTGAGCAGCACGACGTCGTCGAGCGCGCCGAGCGCGCTCGCGCCGTGGCCGGTGCCCTGGGGAGCGACGCGCAGCCCACTGCTGCGCGCGGCGTCGAGCACGGCGGCCACGTCGCCGGCGTCGGCCGCGTGCACGACGGCCGCGGGCCGCTGGTCGACGGCGAGGTTCCAGGCCCTGCGCGCGAGGTCCCAGCCGTCGTCGCCGGGTCCGACGACGCCGGCGACGGCGCTGCGCAGTGGGCGCAGGTCGACGGCGAGGCGGGGGATGGGAGCGTGTGGGTTGGTCATCCAACGATTGACGGCGCAGGCGCCGCCGTTGTGACAACGGGCGTCAGATGCGCCCGCGCCGGCCCGGCGGCTCGGTCGCGCTACGAGAGAGCGCGGCCGCCAGCGCGTCGCCGACGTCGGCCGTCGAGGCGGAGCCGCCGCAGTCGCGCGTCAGCGTGCGGCCGTCGCGGCAGACGGCGGCGATCGCCGCCTCGACGCCGTCGGCCGCGGCGCCGTGGCCCAGCTCGCGCAGCATCAGCGCGCCCGCCCACACCGCGCCGATCGGGTTCGCGCGCCGCTGCCCGGCGATGTCGGGCGCGGACCCGTGCACCGGCTCGAACATCGACGGGCCGCTGTCGTCGAGCGCCAGGTTGGCGCTCGCTGCAAGGCCGAGGCTGCCCTGGATCGCCCCGCCGAGGTCGGTGAGGATGTCGCCGAAGAGGTTCGACGCGACGACGACGTCGACCGAGCCGGGGTTCGACACCATCCGCGCCGCCATCGCGTCGACGAGGATCCGCTCGACCGTCACGCCGGGGAACTCGGCGCCGACGTCGGCGACGACCTCGTCCCACAACACGTACGTGTGGCGGCTCGCGTTCGACTTCGTGACGCTGATCAGGCGACCTCCGCGCTCGCACGCCCGCTCGAACGCGTAGCGCGCGCAGCGCTCGATCGCATAGCGGGTGAAGATCGGCACTTCGACCGCGAGCTCGGCGCGCGTGCCGCGGTGCGCGCGACCGCCAGCGCCGGCGTACTCGCCCTCCGTGTTCTCGCGCACGAACAGCATGTCGACGTCGTCCGGGCCTCGCTCGGCGAGCGGCGAGCGGATCCCCGGCAGCAGGCGCACCGGGCGCAGGTTCACGCACTGGGCGAACGCCTGGCGGATCGGCAGCAGGCACTCCCACAGACTCACGTGGTCGGGCACGGTCGGCCAGCCGATCGCGCCGAGGTAGATCGCGTCGTAGCCGCGCAGCGTCGCGAGCGCGTCGGGCGGCATCATCGCGCCGCTGCGCTCGTACAGCTCCGAGCCCCACGCCAGCTCGTCGAACGCGAGCGGGAGGCCCGTGGCGCGCAGCACCTTGATGCCCTCGGCGATCACCTCGGGGCCGACGCCGTCGCCGGCGATCACCGCGATCCGCTGCGCCATCGGGATGGTTGATTCCACGAGATTCGTGGATGCGAGGGACACGATGGGCGGATGCTGGGCGACGCGCGGTGTCGAAGGCGATGCCGGTGGCATCGGCGAGACGCCGCGTGGCGTCCAGCGCCGACCAGCGTGCCCCTCGCGCCGCGAGATCGTGGAATCAACCATCTACGGCAGCCCCGCCCCGGGGACGTCGACGTCGTCGAGCGCCAGGATCGCGCCCTCGCGCGTGACGCCGGCCTGCTCCTCGTCGCCGGTGCGCGCGACGCAGACGAGCAGCGTGCGCCGCCGCGACCCGCCCAGCATGCAGGCGCTCGCGTGCGGGAAGCCGCTCGCGACCTGCGTCAGCAGCGCGCCGTCGGCGCCGAAGCGCGCGACCGCGCCGGTCGCCGCGCAGGCGACCCACGTCGCGCCCGCCGCGTCGAGGCAGATGCCGTCCGGCATCAGCCCGGGCGTCGCCGCGAAGGAGCGTCGGCCGGCCAGCGCGCCGTCATCGCCGACGTCGAACGCGGTCAGCCGCCGCCCGAGCGACTCGGCCACGATCAGCGTGCCGTCCGGCGCGAGCGCCATCCCGTTCGGGAACAGCAGCTCGTCCGCGACGACCGCCGTGCGGCCGTCCGGGTGCACGCAGGCGAGCACCGTCGCGCGCGGCTCGTCGCCGGCCGCGAGGTCGAACCCGAAGTTGCCGACGTAGGCGCGCCCGGCCGCGTCGACGAGCAGGTCGTTGCAGTGGAACGGGGCGACGTCGTCGAGCCGCGCGACCTCGACGAGCCGCCGTGAGCCGGGCGCGTCCTCGCGCAGCAGGCGCCGCTCGCGCATCGAGACGACGACGAGCCGGCCGTCGGGCATCCATCCGAGCCCGCCCGGCCGCCCGGCGACCTCGACGATCCGCTCCAGTCGCCCGTCGAGATCGACGGCGAAGACGGCGCCGAGCCCCATGTCGGAGAACCACAGGCGCCCGTCGTGCCAGCGCGGCGCCTCCGGGAAGCCGAGCCCGCGCGCGAGCGTGCGCATCGCGGTCGTCGCGTGGGCGGTCGGCACAGGCCGATTCAATGCCACGCGGGCTGCGGCGTCCAAGACCCCTTGTCGATCGCGCGATAGCGGACCTCTATGCGGCGCTGCAGGTGGCGAAGCCGTCGCGCCAGCTCGCGTAGCGCGGCTGCCAGCCGAGCTCTCGCTTCGCCTTCGCGTTCGCGGCGCCGCGCAGCGACGTGGCGAGCTCGACGACCTGCGAGCCGGCGAGCACCTCGCCGCGGATCTCCGACACCTGCGGCGGCTCCGGCGCGCCGATCGCCTCGGCGTAGAACGGCAGCCACTCGTGCACCGGCGCGGGCGCGTCGTCGACGACGTTGTAGATGCCCGGCCCGCCGCGCTCGACGGCCGCCACCGCCGCCGCGGCGGCGTCCTCGACATGGATGAAGCTGTAGACGCCGGTGCCCGCCCCGATGATCGCGAAGTGCTGCTCGCGCACCTCCGCGGCCGTGCTGCCGTCGGTCGCGAAGTACGTGCCCGGGCCGTAGAGCCAGCCGTAGCGCAGCACGATCCCCTCGATCCCCGGTGTGCCCGTGACGTCGCGCTCCAGCTCGTCGATCGCCTTCACCGCGCCCCCGAGCGGCAGCGCCGCCGCGCTGTAGAGCGGGGTCTCCTCGTCGCAGGGCGGCTCGCCGGCCCCCGGCACGTAGGCGAACGCGAGGCTCTGCGCCACGAAGCGGCGCGCGCCGGCCGCGAGCGCGGCGTCGAGCAGCACGCGCGTGCCCTCGGTGCGCACGCGGTTGGTCGCGTCGAAGACGCCCATGTCGCGCATGTCGATCCGCTCGGGCAGCGCCGTCAGCTGGTGCACCACGACCTCAGGCGCGGCCTCGGCCACCGCGGCGCGCACGCCGCCGGCGTCGAAGACGTCGCACACGACCGCCGCCGCGCCGCCCTCGCGCAGGCGCGCGGCGCCCTCCTGCGAGCGCGTCATCGCCGTCACCTCGTGCCCGGCTTCCAGCAGCTGCGGGACCAGCCGCCGGCCGATCGCTCCGGTCGCCCCTGCCACGAACGCTCTCATCGCCTTGCCTCCTCTCGCATGCCGCTCAGCTCTCGCCGCCGCGGCCGGGCAGCGTCAGGTAGCCGATCTGGCGCAGGATCGTCGCGAGGTCGTAGTAGACCGTCTCGCCTCTGACCTTGCCGTCGTCGCCGAAGTCCCACTGGACGAGCGCGCGGATCTCGATCGGCTTGCCGCTCGGCGGGATCCCGAACAGCTCCCCCTCGTGCGTCCCCCACAACCGATTCTCGGTGACCGCGA
>Ga0193706_1001106_pt1 | contig 12678 bp, 8 predicted proteins | sample U3c1metaG_FD_160130 | JGI IMG/M metagenome (GOLD analysis project Ga0193706, IMG submission 160130) | Soil microbial communities from a riparian zone of the East river system, Colorado, United States - U3c1 | ecosystem: Environmental > Terrestrial > Soil > Riparian zone | place: USA: East River... | reverse complement strand
CGCACGAGATCGTCTTGGTGAACCGCCTGCACCATCGGATCGAAACCGAGCAGCGTGGGAACGACCTTCAAACGCAAGTAGTTGCTGGGTGCATTGCGCACCGTGCCCAAGATATGGGTGGGCCGCAAAATCACGGTTTCCGTGCGCGGAAACTTCCAAAAAAACGACTGCGCGAGCATATCGAGCTCGACGAGATCGCGAATGTCGCTGAATGGCCCGGCTCCGAGCAGCGCGGCGTCTTCGCTCAGGAACTGTGGATTGTCCGGACGCGGGCCGTACACGTTGGCGCTCGACACGAGCACCAGTTTGCGAACGTCGTACTGGCTCACGTATTCGAGGATCTTCTGGAACGCGAGCACGTTCCAGGTGTGATGATCCTGACTGTCCCCACGTGGGTCGTGCATCACGCCGAGATGAACGAGCGCACGCACCGACTTCGAACGAAACACGTCGCGCGTCTTCTTGCGGCGGATGTCGATTTGATGATGCTCGATGTCCTTTGGCCGATCGTGAAACGCACGTCGATCGATGCCGACCACCCGCTGTTCGCGGTGCAGCACGCGCGCCAAGCGGCGCCCGAGCCGGCCGCAGATTCCGGTCACGACAACTGCGCCGTCGTCTCCCTCGTCATTCGAGACCTCATTCGAGACGTCTGCGCCGATTTCGAAAGGCTGCCGCACCGGGCGGCGGCGTTCGCGACTGTGCCGTTCATCCGGCAGCGGCGTCAGAGCGCTGCGCGCGTGACTGGTTTGTCGGTGTGTCATCTTTCCCTCGGCTCGGCCCTCTTTGTATCGGGAGCAGCCATTCGGCAAGTTAAAGTGAACGCGCTCAGTTCAGAAGAACACGCCCTTCCTCGCCTTGATCCCCCGATTTACCATGCTCTGAATGGTTTGCCTCACGAGCCAGACTTTTTCTTCGATCACCGCGTCGTCATCGTCGGCATCGCCGTCGAAGTGGAGCGGTTCACCAAAATAAATCCGGTACTTGGTCGGCAGAGGCATGACGCCCCCAGGTAGGGCGAGCTGCGGCACCACTGGAAAAACGGGCATACCGAGTGCACGCGCGGCCCAGCGCAAATTGCCGAGGTTTACGTATTGTTCCTCAGCTCCGATCACCGCAACCGGGATAATTGGCGTTTTGGTTTCGATCGCGAGACGCATGAAACCGAGACCGAACTCCTCGAGCTGATAGCGACGCGTGATCGGCTTCGAAATACCGCGGATTCCCTCCGGAAACACGAGCAGAATTTCGCCCATCTCCAGCAAGCGGCGCGCGTTTTCAGGGACACCCACCACCTGCCCCACCCGACTGAAAAACGTCGACACGAACGGCAGCGTCATGGCCCATTTCTCGACCATGGCGCGGATCATGCGCGGGGGACTCGCGTCGAAAAGCAATGAACAGCCGATGATCGCGCCGTCGATCGGCACTTGGCCGGAGTGATTCGAGACCAATAAAACGCGCCCATCGGGCACGTTGTTCACGCCATACACCTCCGTCCGGAAATACATGCGGTGGAAAAAGGCGCACAACATGGCCGCGTGGCGCGAACCCTCGACGTCGAAGCCGAACGGATCTCCGCCCATTTGCTCGTAGCGCCGCTCCAAGATCCGGAAGCGTTCTTCGAAATCAGGGCCCAAAACCCGCAACGCCAGCTCGTCCGCCGAACGCCGCGTCTTCGCTGCCAGGCGCTGCATGAAGGGGATTACGTCATCCGCTGCGACATCCACGATGCGTGCAAGGGCCGTTTTCGAATCCATCACGAGTGCGGACACTCTTATTGCCCACGAACGCGGTCAAGACCCATTGACGCCTTCACGTAGCGCGCTTGCTCGGGCAGGATATCGGCTGTGCTGTGCCCCGCGGCGCTCGAGCCCGGTGACCTGATACAGGTCATTGCCCCTTCCGGAGCTTTCGATCGCGCGCTCGTGCTGCGCGGCATCGGCTGGCTCGGAGAGCGCTATCGGGTGCGCTTCGACTGGCGCGCGTGCGAGCGGCACGACTTTTTCGCTGGCAGTGACGAGCGACGCCTCGACGAGCTCGACCGTGCGTTGGAGAGCCCGGACGTCCGCGCCGTGATCGCAGCGCGCGGCGGCCATGGGCTCCTGCGTATCGCACACCGCGCTGCATGGCCGGCGCTGCTCGAACATCCAAAGTGGTTGGTTGGCTTTTCCGACAGCACCGTTTTCCACATCGAGGCCAGCCGCCTGGGCATGGCCTCCATGCACGCCGACAACGCCGGTGGGCTCGGTCGCGCCTGGCAGCCCGCGTGGCAGCGCTGGATCGATGCGCTCGAGGCGCCATGCCGGACACGTGCGTTCGAAGGCCTGAGTTGCTGGCAGCCGGGCCGCGCTCGCGGACCGCTCTGTGGCGGCAACCTGACCTTGCTCCACGCGTGCGCGGCGGCCGGACGCTTGTTCATACCCGATGGCGCAGTGCTAGCGCTCGAGGACATCAGTGAGGCCGCTTACCGCGTGGATCGCATGTTGAGCGCGCTGTTGGTTTCGGGCGCTTTCGCCAAGGTGGCTGGCGTGGTCGTGGGCGACTTCGTCGATTGCCGAGCAGGCAGCCACGGCATCAGCGTGTGGCACGTATTGCGCGAGCGGCTCCGCGAGCTTGCCGTTCCAGTACTGGCCGGGCTTCCGTTCGGGCACGGTTTACAGCACAACGAACCACTGCCGTTCGGTCTCATGGCCGAGATCGACGCTCAGGCGGGGCGCTTGGTGCTTTCCCCGGGCACGTGACAGCTCAGCGGCGTTCGTCCTCTTCGAACAAGTCCTGTTCGTCTACCTGAAGCTCGTCTTCGTCAGCGTCGTCGTCATCGCGCTGGGGCGGTACCGGAGTGAGCTGAACCGGCCGCGGCGAGGACGCTATCGATCGCTCCTCGAGCTCGCGCAAGCTGGCCGTCTTCGTGATCTCCTCTTCGCCGGTGTAGCGGTCGTCGGTGTAGCCGAGGTCGGCGTGATCTCGAATGCCCGAGTCGCGGTCGCCCGTGCGATCGATGTCAGGAGCTCGTTCGGGTAGCACCTGGACGGCCGAGCTGGCCGGCTCGCGCGGGCGCTCTTCGGTCTCGGATTTGGCAGCCGAACGCTGGAGCATGCGGAGTTTTGCGCGTTCCAGGCCCTCGCTGGCCTCTGGATCTGCGCTCTTCATGCGCAACACACGCCGCCAGGCATCGGCGGCTTCACGCGCGTCGTCGAGCTCCTCTTCCCAGAGCCGTGCCACCTTGCGCGCCAGCTCGGCGCGACTCGCAGGATCTTTGCCGCGCAAGATCTGATCTTCATAGAGCTGGACCATGCCTCGGTAGTCTCCGAGCTCGGTGTAGAGGTCGCGCAGCTCTTCCATGACTTTGAGATCGGCAGGCGCCAGATCGTGCAGCTTCTTGAGATCCTGAGCGGCGCCGGACTTGTCGTCCAGGCGATCGCGGCGAACGGAGGCGCGGCGCGCGAGCAGCTTGCGCACGAGAGGACCGTCGAATACTTCCTCGAGCGCGCGCGACAGGACGGCTTCGATGCGCTCGGGAGTTCCCACGGCCTGGGCCAGGCCTTCGAGCGCATCGAGCCCGGCATCGTCCACGTAAGTGATGAGCGCGTCGCCGAGCCAGGCGAACGCACGTTCGTCGTTCTCGAGCTTCTCGTGAGCGAGCTTGGCGGCGCGCCGCAAGAGCGCGCTGCGGGTTCTGCCGCCGTCACGAAAGCCTTGCCCGCCCGCCGCCATGGCCTCGCTCAGCACGCGCGTGAGCTCGGGCTTCTCGCGCGAGTCGTCGCCGCGCGAGGCGCCTTCTTCCAAAACCGCCAGCGTTTCTGCGGTGATGGCGCCGCTCAACGCGAGATCGAGCAGCGCGCGCGCGCGGGTCCAGTCCGCATAGTCCCCTGCAACCTCCGCGGCGCGCGCCAGAGCGCGCAAGCGATCGTCGGGCGACTTGCAGCGCGTCACCTGACGCTCGTAGAGACTCACCACCTGATTGGCTGCAGTGGCAAGCTGTGCCAGACGTGACAACAGCGGTTCCACCTCGCCCGGCGGCACGCTCGTGAGCGCCTGCTCCCCGTGCTGCAGTGCCTCTTCCGGCTCCACGCCGGCTTCCACGAGCACCTCGGCCTGGCGCACCATCTCTTCGGCGCGCGCCCGCCCGCTCAGCTCCTGAACGGAGATGTCGTGCGCGATACCCAGCGCGTCCACGTCGCGCAGGCGCACGGCGATGCCTTCGAGCTGCCGGGCGAAATCCGCGTCCGCCGCGCGTGTGCGCGCGAGCTCCTTGGCGACGGAGGCTGCGTCCACTTCGCGACCGACCTCGAGAAAGCGATCGAAGGCTCCTCGCAGCGCCATTTGGTGTTGCTTGCCCGGTGCAAACTCCAGGTACCAATCCACGAGCTTGGTGGCGACGATCCCCTTCCAGCCGAGCTCGTCACCGAGCCGCACGTACTCATTGCGCGCCAGCTCGTCTCCGCGGTCGCCGGCCTCGAGCAGCAACGCCAGCGCCTCGTCCGCCTTGCCAAGCTTCATGTGCAGAATTTCTGCGAGGCGCCGGGTCATGCGGCTGACGTCTTCGTCGTCCGCTTCGATCTCGATGAGGGCGGTCAAATGCTCCGCCACGCGCGGCCAATCCTCGAGCTCTTCCCGCAGCCGGCAGACGCGTTCGAGCGCCTCGAAGTCTTCCTCGTCGAGCTCGCGCACGATATCGAGAATACGCACCGCGTCTTCGGACCGTTCGAGCTCGTGTTCGTACAGATCCGCCAAACGCCGCGCGACCTCCAAATCTTGAACCACAGCGAGGTGGCGCTCGAGCGCGCGCGCCACGCCCTCCCGGTCCCCGGTCTTTTCCGACAATTCGGCGATTGAACGCAGCGCCGTCAGGCTGGTGGGGTCGTATTCGCGCAGCAGCTCTTCGTAGCGCTGGATGGCGCCGTTCGCGTCCTCCAGACCGCTCGAAAGAATCTGGGCTTCGCGCTGCAGAAGCCGAGCCTTTTCGGCACGATCGGTCACGAGCGCCAACAGACGCCGCAAGTAGTCCACGGCTTCGTCGAAGCTTTCTCGTTGCTCGGCGTCGTCGGCGAGCTCGGCCAGCGCCTCGGCATCGTCTTGCTCCTGCACGAGCCGCCGCAGACATTCGCGAGCACCCTCGCGATCCTCGAGCGGGCCCTGCAAGAGAGCTGCAGCGCGTTTACGCAACTCGAGCCGTTCGGGCATACTGGGCAGCTTGTCCGCGCGCTTCTGCAAAAAGGCGGCTAAATCCGCCAAACGCCCGGCTTCGGTGTAGCGCGCCTCGAGCTCACGCGCGTACTCCGAGCTCACCGGGTCGAGCTCGCTCGCCTCTTCGAGTCGTGCGAGCGCACCCGCGGCGTCATTGGTGCGAGAGAGATACTGGGCCGCGCGCGCGTACAGCCCCGCCCGCTCCGGCCGCTTGCCGACGAGCGACGCGCGCGAGATGGCGGATTTCGCGGCCTCCGCCCACGCCTCTCCCGCCGCGAAGCATTGCTCGGCGGACTCCCACAGCACCGCCTCATTTGCCAGCTCTGCGGCCTGCGCAAAGGCTTCGCCGGCAGCCCGGTATTCCGAAGCCTTGTGCCGGAGCTCGCCCAGCTTTCGGTAGAGCTGGATGCGCGCGCGATCGTCCTTGAGAGATGCCGCACCGGCCGCGAGCGCGTCCGCCGCCAGATCGTGCCGTTGCGCTTTTTCGAAATGTTTGACGGCCGTCCAGATGGCCGTCTCATCGTCCGGGCAAAGCTGGGCGATGCGCGCCCAGACCTCGCCGGTAGCGACCGGATCACGGCGCTTCTGCTCGTGCAGCTTGGCGAGCGCCTTCTCGAGCGCGATCCGTTCGGTGAGGTCGGTGTGCTGCTCCGCGTCGCGTTCCATGAGCGCGGCGAGATCGTCCCACTTGCCGGCGCGTTCGAGCAAACGGCGCAGCTGGCCGCGCGCGTTTTCGTCCTCGGGGTGCGCGCTGACCAGTTGTTTCCACGCAGCAATAGCGCCGTCGATGTCACGCAGCTGCGCTTCGCACAAACTGGCGATCTCGCGCAGCCAGCCCACGCGCGCGTCCGTGTCCGTACCGGGCCTTCTGCTCGCGGCCAGGAGCACGTCGCGCAGCTCCGCGTACTTGCGGGTTTGGCGCAGGTACGTCTCCATGAAGCCGAGCGCTTCCGGCTCGGCGGCGTCGATGTCCAGCACTGCGCGGTACGCCGCCGCGGCGTCGTTCTTCTTACCCCGGCGCGAGAGCGCCTCCGCGGATTCCAGCAGCGTCTTCACGCGCCCGCGCTCGTCGGGCTGGGCAGCCGCGGCAGCTGGCGGCTCCGCGGGGGTTTCGGTCGGAAACGCGCCGGTATAGCGGCTTGCGACCTCTTGAGCTTGAGCTGCTACCGCTCCTTGTGGGTTCAGTTTCAGGTAAGCCGCGGCCTTTGGCGCCACTTCTTCGTCGCGAGCCAGCTCCGCGGCGTAGTACAGCGTGAGCTGCATCGCGCGGTCGTGCGCAGGCGCCATCTCGAGCGCACACAGCGCGTACGAGTAGCCGTATTCGCCCGGGAATTGCTCGGCGAGCTCCACGAACAGCTGCACCGCCTCGGCGCGCTCGCTCTCGTGCACGCTTTCGCCCGCCTGCACACGCTCGAGCACGGCCGCACCGAGCAGTTGTTTGAGGGTCGCGTCCTGGCCCCCCTCACGCAGCAGCGCAGAGCGCAAAACGGCGCTGGCGCCGGGCAGATCGCCGGCGTTCCTACGCACTTCGGCTTCGTCTTGGTAAAGCGCTAGTTGGCGCTCGAGATCATCCGGGATCAGCTGCTGCTCGAGGTCGAAATACGGAATCGCCTCCAGCCAGTGCCCGATTGACTTGTAGAGCTCGCGCACGGCGTAGATCGCAAATTGGCTGGTTGGGTCGTATTGAATGGCGCGCCGGTAGTTGTCGATCGCCTTTTTCGACTGGGATAGCGGCGGGTCGCTCCACAGCCTGCCGAGCTCTTCGTGCAGCACCGCGAGCTGCGTCGCGAGCTCCGGCTGTTGTTCCAAATGCGGGGCGAGCGCCTTCGCGCGCCGCTCCAAGAGCGCGACGAGCGCCTTGTTGTCCCCCTTTTCGCGGTAGAGCTCGGCGAGTCTATCGGCCGGCACGCTCTGCGTGGGGTCCCGATCGATGGCGATCATCAACGCGCGCGCGGCGCGGTGAGCGTCATCCAGCGTTCCGGCCCAGACGTTGGCGGCTTCGGTGAGCCAGTGGCTCGCCAGCGCGGGATCACTACTGGCGGTGCCAACTTTTTCCAGCAGCATCGCGTAGGAACGGGGATCACTCAGGCCCGCCTGATGGGCGTACGTGATTGCCTCCTGGTCCTGCGGATTCTCAACCAGCCGCTGGACCAGGCTTTCCATCTCCCGCGGGTCCATCTCGATTGGCCAAGCTAACACGAGCGAGGCGTAAGCGCGTCCCGATCAGCCGCGTTATTCCGGCAGATCGGAGAACTTCATGAAGCAGACTCTTTTCGCAGTCGTTCGCCTGGCGCCCTGGCGAGCCTCTTTCAAGCGCACGTGCGTGTTCACGGCGGCGCTCGCCACCGCCGCGCTGAGTAGCTTTCCGGCACATGCGCAGCCGTTTGCTACCCCTGCCGATGAGCCGACCCTCGCGACGGGCAGTCCTTACTCGGATGAAGGCGACCCGCGGCTCTACGCAGCCGAAGACGAGCGCTCCTTACCTGAGTCCACCGTTCGCCTACATGTCGGGCCGGGTCTGCGCATCTCGGAATCCGAGCCGTACGCCGGCCTGTTCGCAGCCGTCGACGTCGGGCGCCACGCCGCCGGCGCACGCGTCTCCGGCAGCTGGGTGCGGGTCGGATCCGCAGGCGGGTTGAGCCAGTACACGGGCGAGCTCTGGATCGACTTCGCGCATCGCTCCGATCTGCATCCCATCCTGGGCGCCGGCGCAGGCGTCGCCCGGCTCGAAAATGCGACGGAAGAAAGCGGCGAAACTCGTACCGGCACGGTCGGCGTCGGGGTCCTGCGCGGAGCGCTCGAGTACGTGCTGCCCGTGCAGAGCACGGACGCCCGCGCGGGGCTCGAAGTGATCGGCAGCGTACCGGCGATTCGCAGCTCGGAGACCGAGGACGCGCGCGCTTGGCTGTTGATCGTCGCTACGGTCGGCGTAGGATTCTGAGCCAATTCTCCGCAACTCGACGTGCGCAGGCGCTGCGCTATTGTGCTCGTCGTGAAGGAAGGAGAGCTGCCTGGGAGCGGCAACGCGAACGCGGAGCCCGCGCGCACGAACGGCATGGCGCTGTGGGCGCTGGTGTTTTCCGTGCTGGGTTTCACGTGCATGTGGGGTTTCGGCGGTCTGCTCGGCATCGCCTTCGGCGTGATGGCCCGAGGTGAAATCGAGCGCGCGCAGGGCACACAACGCGGACGGGGCTTGGCGAGCGCTGGCATCGTGCTCGGTTCAATCAACTTGATCGCGTGCGTGGTTGCTGTTGCCGTGGGCATCACCTGGCTGGCGAATCCCGCGCGTTATTCCCATGCCTCCAAGTCGCCGCCGCTGTTTTCTCCACCCAGCTCGCCGGCACCCGCACTGCCTCCCACCACGGCGAGCAGCGCCACGCGATCCGCCGCACCTAGCGAAGCTTTTTCGCGGGAACCGGGCGTGATCGTCACGCGCGTAGGCCGCATCGATCTGGTCGACATCGGCAGCGACGTGCGCTCGCTCGCTGACGAGCTCGGCAAGCAGCAAGAGCTCGCGGAGCGCTCGAAAAAGAAGCTCTTGCTCTGGGTCGTGCAGGGCGATTGTCAGCCGTGCAATGGCGTTTCTGCAGCTTTGGGCGAGCCGAATATGCAGAGCGCGCTCGAGGGTGCGCGAATCGTGCGCGTGGATCCGCAAGACTTCGCGCTCGAGCTGCAACAATTCAATATTCCAATCGACAAGATTCCCGGCTTCGCGCTGCTAGGCGCGGATCAACGTCCGGCGGACTATGTCAATGGCGGCGAGTGGGACGAGGACATCGCCAGCAATATTGCGCCGGTTCTGGGGAAATTCGTGCGTGGCGCCTACACCAAACGCCGTGATCCGTGGCGCGGAGGCGCGCGCGAGGACGAAACGGCGTTGTGAGCCACTAATGTAGGCGAAGTAACAGCAGCGGCAGTGATTGCGACTTTGCGGTGGCAGCACTACCATCGGTCGCGCTCGGATGAACAGCGCGCAACATTTGGGAACCCCGCTGCCGGTGGGAGCGACAATCGTACCCGGCACGCTGCGGGCCCGGCTCGAGGAACTCCGCGCGAAGGGCGCGCATCTGAACCTGCGAGACGCCGTCTCGATCCTCGTGCCGGTGGCCGTGGAGGTCGCGGACCGCCATCGCCGGGGAGAGCTGCTCTTCCTCCACCCCTCGAGCCTGCTGCTCGACGAGCACGATCGTTACCGAGTGGCGCCCCAGCTCGCGGCCAAGCCGCCCACGCTCCCTCGCGACAAGGCCTGTTTGGCCCCGGAGGAGCGCCAAGGCCGCCCCGGCAACGCGCGCGCGAGCGTGTACGCGCTCGGCGCCATGCTGTACGAGCTCGTGACCGGTTTGCCAGTGGGCCCCGGTATGCGTCGTCCATCGGAGGTCGTGCCCAATCTGCCGCACGATCTCGAAGTGCTCCTCAGCAAGGCCTTGGTCGCCGATCCGGCGCACCGCCCGGACGACTTGAAAGCGCTGGCGCAGGCCGCCTATCGCCTGGCACCGGGCGCCAGCGTACGCCCGCCGGTAGCCGATGAAGGGCATCTCGATCACGACGAAAATTTCGAGGTCGATGTGTCGCTCTCCATGCTGCCTCCCGAGCCGATGGGTGGCGGAAGTCCTTACGGAATCGTCGTGCAGGCACGGCCCGCCGAAGCGCCCACGAGCGACTCCACGAGCGAGCTGGCAGCGCTGAAAGCGCGCCTGGAAAGTGACCCGCGCCCCCGCTACGTGGTGATCCGCGAGGGCATGGATCACGGCCCGTTCACGGCCGTCGAGCTCTTGCAACAGATCGCGAGCCACGCATTCGTCGAGTCCGACGTCCTGCGCGATTCCTTCAGCAACGATGAACGTCCGATTCGCGACTGGGACGAATTTGCGCCGTTCGCGGAGCAGTCGCGTCTAAACCGCGACATCAAGGCCGAGAAAGAGGCTCTCGAACGCGTCGTCGTGCAAGAGAGTCGCAGCACGCGCGGCAAGGCCGTGTTCGGCATCGCGGCCGTGGGCGCGCTCTTGCTCGCCGCAGGCGCGTGGTTCATCACGCAGCGCGGCCAGCGCAGTGACGATATCGCCGTACAGCGAGAGACCGCGTCGGACGTCGATCTCGACGGCGGCCTCAACGTGCCCAAGCGCAAACGCGCCGGCGGCCGGGGCGTGGTGGGTACGAGCGGCGGCTATCCAATCCTGGCCGGGGGCATGAGCTGTGAAGCGGCCCAGGCCGCATACGTCGAAGAAATCAAGATCGGCGGCTCGAAGGGGGCGGCAGACATTACCGGGGGACAGTACGGTGCGATCCTGAATCGGGGCAGCTACTTCGCGCACTGCGGAGTGCCAGAGTCGATGAGCATCAGCATCTGTGCGGCCATTCAAAATGGCCGCGCGGTGGGCGTCAGCGTCAGCACCAACCCGCGTGACGGGCGAATTGCGAGCTGCATCTCACAAGGCGTGCGCGGGCTCAGCTTCCCGAGTCACCCGAAGCTGGACGTGACACGTACGTCGTTTTAAGTCCCGAACCGACTTGCGCGCTCGCCAGTTCGACAATGCCGCTCCATCGCTCTCTGCTCTTGCGCCTACCGCTTCTGCTCGTTGCGCTCGCGCCAGCCGCCTGCGCGGTGCCCGTGGCCGGCGCGCTGTCCGACGCGGACGCCAATCGGGTGCTCACGGCGCTGGAGGCCAGCGGCGTAGCTGCCACGAAAGAACCCGACCCCGAAAACGAAGCGCGCTTTCAGGTCAGCGTGGCTCGGGAAGATGCGTCGCTGGCGGTCACAGTGCTCAACAACGAGGCCTTACCTCCGGCAAAAGCGCCCGGAGTGCTCGATGCGCTCGGTGAAAGCGGCATCGTGCCGAGCCGCACGGCCGAGCACGCCAAGCTCGTGGCCGGAACTGCGGGAGATCTCGAACGTTCGCTGCGCGCCATCGACGGCATATTGTCCGCGCGCGTCCATCTTGCCGTTCCCGAAGCCGACTCGCTGAGCCCCGAGGAAACGCCGCGGCAGCCTTCGGCCTCGGTTCTGGTGCGCCACCGCGGCATCAATCCTCCCCTGGCCGTCGCGGACATTCAGCGTCTGGTGGCGGGCGCCGTGCCGGGCCTTTTGCCGAGCCAAGTCAGCATCGTGGCAACGCCTACCCCAGCGCGCGCGCGTTTGGCCGAGCGCGAGCTGGCGCGGCTTGGACCGGTCACGGTCACGCGCGCCTCGCTCTTGCCACTGAAGCTCATCGTGGCAGGTGCGGCCGTGCTCAACCTGATTTCGATCGGATTGGTTCTGCTCCTCTGGTCGCGCTTGCGCAGAGCGCAGCTCTCGCTCGAAACACGTCTAGGCGAAAGCTGACGCAGTCTCAGAACAAGCGCTCGAGACCCGACGTTCCTGGAACCTTCGAGCACCAACCGTAGCAACACTCGCGCACGCCGCGGCTCTGCAGCTGCAGTGTCCGGACTGGATCCAGGTACGCGGCGCTGGGCACCTCGAAAGCAATCGCGGGAGGCGGCACGATACCGGCGGCGCAGTTCGAGAAGGCTCCGCCGGCAGGCACGGAGCTCGGACTTTCGAGCTCCGGCATGCAGTAGTGCTCGCGGAACGCGACTGGCCGCTCGCAGGGCGTCAAAGCGGCTAGCCCCGCGGATGGCACCACTTTCAACCGAGCGCACCAGCTATAACAACAGGTGTGCCCGGGCGGCATGCGCGCACGCGTGCGATCGGTGTGCCCTACATCGAAGACGGCTATCGGCGGTACGGGCTCGTGCATGCCGCTGTGCGATTCGATGCTGGTCGGGCAGTTTTCATACGGCGACGGCGCAGGCAGCGCCGATGTCATCGGCAGGAGCTCGTCGCAGTAGTACTCGCGAACGTGGTCCACGGGACAGCGCTCGGGGCTGTTCGTCCAGTAGGGCCGATGTTCCACAGCCGCCGGACGCCGGTTGCCCCCGCGTGCGCAACCGAGAGCGGCGCAAGCGAGCGCGCCTAGTACTGCATATCGAGCTGCGCGGTCATAGGCTCGCATCCGACGGCGACCCACCCCCAGCGCCGGCGCTTCCAGCATCTCCGGCGCTACCACCCGAGCCAGAGCTGCCGCCGTTGCCGGCGTCGCCAGCGCTTCCCCCGTTGCCCGCCATGCCGGAGCTGCCCGCCGCGCCGCCGGTACCGCCGTTACCCGCGCTGCCTCCCGCACCGGCGCTCCCGGACATGCCGGCGCTACCAGCACTACCCCCAGCGCCGCCTCTGCCTGCCGTGCCCGCGGCCGCATCGCGCACGCCGCTGTCGGCTGTACCTGCGGTGCCCCCGCTTCCAGCTGCTCCAGCCGCGCCGCCAGTGCCCGCCGGCGGCGGTTCGGGAACCATGCCGCTCAGGTCGTTCGTGCAGCGGTTCTGGTAACACACCAAACCTTCGTGGCAGTCAGTGGCGCGGAAGCACTCCCCACCCGAGCCTTTGAGCTCCTGCGGTCCACCGCACGCGTGCACCCAGCACACGAAGCCTAGAGCCAACCAGCTCATCGAAGCCGC
>Ga0193706_1001105_pt1 | contig 12718 bp, 12 predicted proteins | sample U3c1metaG_FD_160130 | JGI IMG/M metagenome (GOLD analysis project Ga0193706, IMG submission 160130) | Soil microbial communities from a riparian zone of the East river system, Colorado, United States - U3c1 | ecosystem: Environmental > Terrestrial > Soil > Riparian zone | place: USA: East River... | reverse complement strand
CGCAGGCCGTCGACCCGGCGCGGCAGCTCCAGGCGCGGCAGCTCCAGCCAGGTCTCCGGGCGCGGCGTCGCGGTGCCGGCGACCAGCACGGCGCCGCAGTCCTCGGCGCGGCGGCGGGCGACCGTGCGGGCGTCGTAGCAGGGGTCGCCCTCCTGCTTGTAGGAGGGGTCGTGCTCCTCGTCGATGACGATCAGGCCGAGGTCACGGACGGGGGCGAACACCGCGGAGCGGGGACCGACGCAGACGTTCGCTTCGCCGCTGCGCAGGCGCCGCCACTCGTCGTAGCGCTCGCCGGCCGAGAGGGCCGAGTGGAGGACCGCGAAGCGGTCGCCGAGCCGGGCCCGGAAGCGCGCCACCGCCTGCGGGGCGAGGCCGATCTCGGGGACGAGGACGATCGCCCCCTTGCCCCGCTCCAGCGCCGCCTCGACCGCGGCCAGGTAGACCTCGGTCTTGCCGGAGCCGGTGACCCCGTGCAGCAGCAGCTGGCGCTCGGCGCCCGCCCCTCCGTCGAGCGAGGCGACGATCGACTCGACGGCCTGCTGCTGCTCGGGGAGCAGCTCGGGGCGACCGGCGGGGGCCGCCAGGCTGGAGTGCGCCGGGGCACGGCGCAGGCGCGAGCTGCGGGTCGCGACCAGGCCGCGGCCCTCCAGCCGCCGCAGCGTCTGGCGGTCCGAGCCGACCGCCGCGGCCAGCTCCCCGGCCGACATCTCGCCGGCGCGCAGCGCCTCCAAGACCGCCCGCTGTTTGACGCCGAGCCGGCCGCCGCCGCTCAGCGCCTGCTCGCCCGCCGGCAGGATCTCCGCCCGCAGCTCGAACTTGGAGCGCACGGTGCGCTTGCCGGCGCCGGTCCCCGGCGGCAGCACCAGCTGCAGGCCGCGCGACGGGGTCGAGCAGTACTCGCGGGCGACCCAGAGGCCGAGCCGGACCAGCTCCGCCGTGGCGCCGGACTCCAGGGCCTCGATCGGCTCCGCCAGCCGCTCCGGGGCCAGCTCCGAGGTTTCGGCCAGCTCGACCACGACCCCCAGCAGCTTGCGCGGCCCGAAGGGCACGCGGACGACGCTGCCGACCTGAAGATCCTCCATCGAGGCCGGCTGGCGGTAGTCGAACGGGCCCCGCAGAGCGCGGGCGGTGGTCAGCGGCTCGACCCTGAGGATGGCCATCCGGCGAGGGTATGGCCGGGCGGGGACGGCCCGCTCCCAGCCCTGGCGGGTGTCGCGTCGAAGACGTATGCTGCCGGCCGTGAGCCTCAACCTCAGCTCCGGAGAGCAGGTCATCTTCGAGGGCCACCCGTCCTGGCGCGCGATCCTCGGCTTCTACCTGAAAGGGATCGTCGTCGCGATCATCCTCGGCGTGATCGCCAAGCTGATCGACGGCAACGGCACCGCCTTCCTGGTGATCCTGGTCGTGATCGCGCTGACCGTCGTGATCGGCTTCGTCAAACGCGTTGCGACGACCTACACGATCACCAACCGCCGCCTCAACATCAAACGCGGGATCGTCTCGCGGGAGATCCAGGAGACCCGCCTGGAGCGCGTCCAGAACGTCAACTACCGCCAGTCCGTCTACCAGCGCCTGATGCAGATCGGCGACGTCGACTTCGACACCGCCGCCACCGACGACTACAACTTCGTCTTCGTCGGCGTCGCCGACCCCGCCGACGTCGTCCACAGCGTCGACCAGGCCACCGGCACCTTCGCCGCCGGCTCGCACGGCCTGGGCGAGGCGCAGCCGCCTAGCGCCTGAGGTTGGTGGCGGTTCGGGCGAGGATGCGCAGGACGTGCTGGGGTTCGTACTTGACTTGGTAGTGGGAGAAGCGCAGCGGGACGAGGCCGGAGGCGGTGTGCGTCTGGTCGCGGAGGGCATCGCGGGTCTGGGCGGAGGCGGTGCGGTGATAGCGCCAGCCGTCTGTCTCGACCACCAGGCGAAGGTCGGGCCAGTAGAAGTCGACCTCGAAGCCGTTGACCATGTCCTTGGTGAGAGGCACGGGCAGGCCGGCGCTCGCGGCGATCGGACGGAAGAGGACTTCGAGTTCGGTGTCGGAGAGGCGGAAGGTCTGACGGTCGAGCAGGGTGCGCAATGCCCGCACGCCGGGCTGTCCCGCAAAGGCGCTTAGAGCGGTGCGGAGGTTCTCCGGGTCGATCAAGTCGTGCTTGTCGGCCTCGTTGACAGCGCGCTCGAGCTGACTCGGGCTAAGTTCGGTTGCTAGATCCAGGAGCGTCTGGGCGGGAGCGGTGACGGGAATCCCGTCGGAGACGACGACGTTGTGACGAAGGAGCCGGCATCGCACGTGAATGTGGAGGTCGGGCCTGTGGAGATCGCAGTGCCGACGCACACTGATGCTGATCGGGCCGGGCCGATGCTCGGCGATCTTCCAAAACGCGCCGGCGCTGCGATGGCTTAGGCAGGCTCCTTCGCCACCCGCGAGCACTGCCGCCATCCATTGCTGTCTGCGGCTCGACAGGGGCCATCCCACCGCGTAAACGCCCCGAGCGATGGGGTGCAGTCGGCCGCTGTGGATGCGATGTTCGATCGCGCTCGGGCTGAACCCAATCTCGAGCAAATCCCTCCGTGCCACCACGCCATGCTGTTCCTGCGCCATCTTCCAAGCGCGACGGCTTTGGATCGTTTCCAGGTTTCTCCCCGCCACAACGGGGACAAGCCTGGAAACGATCCAGAGTCTCCCCCTGGGGGCGGAGGTGCGGCTGCTGAGGGGGGCTAGGCGGCTGCGGCTTCGAGGCCAGCAGCGGCGCGAAGGGCGTTGGCGCGGTCGGTGCGCTCCCAGGTGAAGTCGGGGTCCTCGCGGCCGAAGTGGCCATAGGCGGCGGTCTTCTGGAAGATCGGGCGGTGCAGGTCGAGGTACTGGCGGAAGGCGCCCGGGCGCATGTCGAACTCGGCTTCGACCAGCTGCGAGATGCGGTGGTCGGGCAGTTTGCCGGTACCGAAGGTCTCGACCATCAGCGAGACCGGGTGGGCGACGCCGATCGCGTAGGCGACCTGGACCTCGCAGCGCTCGGCGAGGCCGGCGGCGACGACGTTCTTGGCCACGTAGCGGGTGGCGTAGGCGGCGGAGCGGTCGACCTTGGACGGGTCCTTGCCGGAGAAGGCGCCGCCACCGTGGCGGGCCATGCCGCCGTAGGTGTCGACGATGATCTTGCGGCCGGTCAGGCCGGCGTCGCCGACCGGGCCGCCGATCACGAACTTGCCGGTCGGGTTGACCAGGAAGCCGTCGTTGAGGTCGCCCTCGTCGTAGAGGCCGGGAACCTCGGCCTCGAGCACCGGCAGCACCACGTGCTCCCAGAGGTCGGGCCTGATCGTCGCCTGGGAGTCGATGCCCTCGGCGTGCTGGGTGGAGATCAAGAGCTTCTCGATCCCGACCGGGCGCCCTTCGCGGTAGCGGACGCTGACCTGGGTCTTGCCGTCGGGGCCGAGGTAGGCCAGCGTCTCGTCCTTGCGGACGGCGGCGAGGCGTTCGGCGAGCCGGTGGGCGATGTGGATCGGCATCGGCATCAGCGCCGCGGTCTCATCGCTGGCGTAGCCGAACATCATCCCCTGGTCGCCGGCCCCGGCGAGGTCGAGCTCGTCGTCGTCGGTCGGGTCGGCGCGAGCCTCGAGCGCGACGTCGACACCCTGGGCGATGTCGGGCGACTGTTTGTCGAGCGAGACGAGAACCGAGATGTGGTCGCAGTTGTAGCCGTAGTCGCCGTGGTCGTAGCCGATCTCGCGAATCGTCTCGCGGACGATCTCGGGGATGTCGAGGTGGACGTCGGTCGAGATCTCGCCGGAGACGACCGCCATGCCGGTGTTGACCAGGGTCTCGCAGGCGACCCGGCCGCCCGGATCCTCGGCCATCACGGCATCGAGAACGCCGTCGGAGATCGCGTCGCTGACCTTGTCTGGATGGCCCTCGGTGACGGACTCGGAGGTGAAGAGGTACTCGTTCTCGGCAAGCGGCTTGGAGATAGGCATGGTCGGAAAGCCTAGAGGAATCCGCGGCAGGGGTTGCTCGCCTAATCCGGTCGCCCGCGACGTCCTGAATGGGGCACGAAGTCGATCACCAGCGGCACGCCCTCGAGGCCGTAGGCCTCGCGCATGCGGTTCTCCAGGTGGTAGGCCCAGTCGCGGATGATCAGCTTGCGGTCGTTGACCTGGATCGCGATCCGTACCGGCCGCTCCCCCACCTGGGCGGCGTAGTAGAGCCGCAGGCGGCGGCCACGGCGCGAGGGCGGCGGGTGTTTGGCGACGACGCCGGCGACGAAGCGGTTCAGCTCCGGGGTGGGGATGCGCTCGCCGGCGCGGTCGGCCAGCTGCAGCGCCCGCGGCAGCAGCGCCGGGACGTTGCGGCCGCGGGTCGCCGAGCAGGTCACGACCGCCGGCCGCAGGCGCAGCTTGCGCTCGACCCGGGCGCGGGCGTCGTCGATGTCGGTCGTCGTCAGGTCCCACTTGTTGAGCACCAGCAAGGTCGCGCAGCCGGCTTTCATCGCCAGCTCCGCCGCGCGCAGGTCCTCGGAGGTGACGCCCTCGGAGGCGTCGCAGACGACGATCGCCACGTCGGCGCGGTCGACCGCGCGCTGGGAGCGCAGCTGGGCGTAGTAGTCGATCGAGTCGGCGACCTTGGCGCGGCGCCGCAGCCCCGCGGTGTCGACCAGGATCGTGCGCCGGCCGTCGACCTCGAGCTCGGTGTCGATCGCGTCGCGGGTGGTCCCGGCGATGTCGGAGACGATCACCCGGTCGGAGCCGAGGAAGGCGTTGACGAGCGAAGACTTGCCGACGTTGGGGCGGCCGATCACGGCGATGCGGACGGCGTCGTCGTCTTCCTGGCGCGGCGGCAGGTCGCCGAGCTTCTCGACGATCGCGTCGAGCAGGTCGCCGGTGCCGAGCCCGTGGCTCGCCGAGAGCGCCAGCGGCTCGCCGAGGCCAAGGCCGTGGAACTCGGCGGTGAAGCCGAAGTCGTTGGGACGGTCGGCTTTGTTGACCGCGACCAGGACCGGGACGTCGCCACCGCGCAGCGTCTTCGCCAGCTCGGCGTCGCCGACCCGCAGGCCGGCGCGACCGTCGACGACCATCAGCACCGCGTCGGCCTCGGCGATCGCCAGGCGGGCCTGGCTCTGCACGTCGCGCGCCAGCTCCGCCTCGTCCTCGAGGTCGATGCCGCCGGTGTCGATCAGCTCGAAGGCGACCCCGTTCCACTCGCAGGCGAGCCGCTTGCGGTCGCGGGTGACGCCGGCCTCGGCCGCGGTCACGGCCTCGCTGCCGCCGACCAGGCGGTTGACCAGGGTGCTCTTGCCGACGTTGGGGAAGCCGACGACGGCGACGGTGGGCAGGCGCTGGTAGCTCACACCAGGCTCCGCTCGCGGGCCAGGCCGACGACTCGGCTGACGACCTCTTCGAGGCTGAGACCCGTCGTGTCCAGCTCGATGGCATCCGCGGCGGCGCGCAGGGCGCCGTGCTCGCGCTCGGTGTCGCGGGCGTCGCGGCGGCGCTGGGCATCGAGGACGGACTCGAAATCCTCGCCGGTCTGGGCGGCGCGGCGCCGGGCGCGCTCCTCATCAGAGGCGGTCAGGAAGACCTTCAATGGCGCCTCGGGGCTGACCACGGTGCCGATGTCGCGCCCCTCGGCGACGTAGCTGCCGGCAGCGATCAGCTGGCGCTGGCGGGCGACCAGCGCCTCGCGAACCTGGGGGTGGACCGAGACCCTGGAGGCGGCGGCGGTGACGCCGGGCTCGCGGATCGCGGCGCTGACGTCGCGCTCGCCGAGCAGGACGCGCGGCCCGTCCAGGACGATCTCCAGGCCCGCGGTCAGGCGCCCCAGCAGCTCGCCGTCGTCGAGCCCGACGCCGGCCTCGAGCGCGGCCAGCGCCACGCAGCGGTACATCGCCCCGGAATCGAGGTAGGTGAAGCCGAGCTCCTCGGCCACGGCACGCGCGACGGAGGACTTGCCGGCCCCGGCGGGGCCGTCGATAGCGATAACCATTCGGCGGGCAGCGTAGAGGCGCGGAGACGTCGGGGGACGGCCGGGTCCGCCGCCGTCAGGTTGAAGTGCCCAGAAGCGAGGCGAGGTCGGCCTCGAAGCCCGGGTAGCTGACCGCTGCCGCGTCCATGCCGTGGACCTCGACACCCTCCCGCGAAGCCAGGCCGGCCACGGCGCCGAGCATCGCGATGCGGTGGTCGCCATGGGAGTCGATCGCGCCGCCGCGCAGGCCGCCGGTGCCGGTGATGACCATGCCGTCCCCGGTCGCCTCGACCTCGCCGCCGAGCGCGGTCAGGGCCGCGGTGACGGTGGCGATCCGGTCGGACTCCTTGCGGCGCAGCTCGGCGGCGTCGCTGATCGTCGTCGTGCCCTCCGCGAAGCAGGCGGCCAGCGCGACCAGCGGCAGCTCGTCGATCGCCAGCGGCACCTCGGCGCCGCCGACCTCGGTGGCGCGGAGCGGCGCCGGGCGAATCCGCAGCCGCGCGGTCGGCTCGCCGCCGCACTCGCCGAGCGGCTCGACCTCGACCTCAGCCCCCATCCGCTCGAGGATGGTGAGGATTCCGGTGCGGGTCGGGTTGACGCCGACCTGGTCGAGGACGACCTCGCTGCCGCCGACCAGCAGGGCGGCGAGGACGAAGAAGGCGGCCGAGGAGATGTCCGCCGGGACGACGATCTCGCCGGGCTCGAGGCGGTCCGCCGGTCCCACGGCGAGGACACCGTCGACGCTCTCGACCGTTGCCCCGGCGGCGGCCAGCATGCGCTCGGTGTGGTCGCGGCTCGGATGGCCCTCGACGACGCGGGTCTCCCCGTCCGCCAGCAGGCCGGCGAAAAGCAGGCAGGACTTGACCTGGGCGCTGGCGATCGGCATCTCGTAGTCGACGCCGTGCAGGGGCGCGCCCCGCACCGTGAGCGGCGGCAGGCGCTCCTCGCGGGCGCTCAGGTCCGCCCCCATCTGACGCAGCGGCGCCGCGATCCTGTCGACCGGCCGGCGGCGGATCGAGTCGTCGCCGTCGAGCGTCCAGGCGCCGCCGTCCTGCCCGGCGAGCCAGCCCGGCAGCAGCCGCAGCAGGGTGCCGGCGTTGCCGACGTCGATCGCCGCCGGCCGGGGGCCGCGCAGGCCGACGCCGCGGAGGACGAAGCCCGGGGGCGGCAGTGCCGTTGCGGCCGCGCCGGGGTCCTGGCCCGACGGAACCGACACCGTCGTCTCCACCGTCCCGACGACTTCGGCCCCCAGCGAGAGCACTGCCGCCAGGGTCGAACGGGTATCCGCCGCCTCGAGATAGCCGCGGATCGTCGTCTCCCCCTCCCCCATCGCCGCGATCAGCGCCGCGCGGTGGGAGATCGACTTGTCGGAGGGCGGGCGCAGGGAGCCGCGCAGGGGGCCGGATGGGTCGAAGCGGGTCACGGCGGCGACGCTACTACGCGGCGCCGAGGATGCTGACCGTGTGGCCGAGCTCGCGGACCAGTGCCGCGGCGCGCTGGGCCTGCTCGTCGCCGGCGACCCAGAGGGTGACCGCGCCCGAGGTCATGTCCGGCGCCGGGTAGAGGGCCATGTCCTCGATGTTGACGCCGGCCTCGCCGAGCGCCAGGGCCAGCGCCGCGATCGTCCCCGGCTCGTTGGCGACGACGATGCGCAGCTCGCGCAGAGGGCCCGCCTCGAGATCGGACTCGAGCAGGCGGCGGCGGTCCTCGCCGGCGGCCGCGTGCCAGGCGGCGACGGCGTCGCGGTCGCCGCGGCGGATCAGCTCCGCGGCCTCGCCGAGGCGGCGCGCCACAGCCTCGACCGAGTCGGCGACGGCGTCGCGGTTGCTGGCGAAGATGTCGGCCCAGATCGCCGGGTTGGAGCCGGCGACGCGGGTCGTGTCGCGGAAGCTGGGGCCGACCTCGGGCATCCGCTCGGAGTCGCGGCTGAGCTCGGCCGCCGCCTCGGCGGCGAGCGTGTTGGCGACCACGTGAGGCAGGTGGCTGATCGTCGCCATCAGGCGGTCGTGGGCGCCGGGGTCGATCGCCTGGGGACGGGCGCCGAGGTCGGAGACCGTGCGCTGCAGGCGGTCGTAGAGGAGGCCGCTGGAGTGCTCTGTCGGGGTCAGGTACCAGCGCGCGCCCTCGAAGAGGTCCTCGCGGGCGTTGTCGACGCCGGCCGTCTCCGCGCCCGCCAGCGGGTGGCCGCCGATGAAGCGCTCGTCCTCGCCCAGCGCCGCGACCAGCTCGCTCTTGGTCGAGCCGACGTCGCTGACCACCGTGTCGGGGCCGCACGCCTGCAGGGCCTCACGCGCCTGCCCCGGCAGCGCCGCGACCGGGCCCGCGCAGAAGACGATCTCCGCCCCCTCACAGGCCTCGGCGACGGAGTCGGCGCCGCGATCGAGGGCGCCCAGCTCCACCGCCCGCGCGAGCGTCGCCGGGGTGCGCCCGTAGCCGACCACCTCAGCCTGCAGCCGCTGCCTTGCCGCCAGCCCGATCGAACCGCCGATCAGGCCGACTCCGAGAACGGCGACTCGCGGCGGCGTGGCCTGGCTCAACTGCGGCGGGCCTCGATGGCCGAGGCGAAGCGTTCGAGGACGTTGACGGTGTCCTCCCAGTCGATGCAGGCGTCGGTGATCGACTGGCCGTAGGTGAGCTTCTCTCCCGGCACCAGGTCCTGGCGCCCGCCGACCAGGAACGACTCCAGCATCACCCCGACGATCGCCTGGTTGCCGTCGGCGATCTGGTCGGCGATTTCGCCGGCCGCGAAGAACTGTTTCTCCGGGTCCTTGCCGCTGTTGTCATGCGAGGCGTCGATGACCAGCCGCTCCGGCAACCCGGAGATGCCGAGCGTGACCAGGGCGTCCTCGACGTCGGGCACGTGGTAGTTCGGCATCCCGTGACCACCGCGCAGGATGATGTGGCAGTCGGGGTTGCCGGTCGTGTGCAGGATCGCCGGGGCGCCGGCGTCGTCGATGCCGGCGAAGGCATGCGGGACGGCCGCGGCGCGGACGGCATCCACGGCGACCTGGATGTTGCCGTCGGTGCGGTTCTTGAAGCCGATCGGCATCGAGAGGCCGGAGCCGAGCTGGCGGTGCGTCTGGCTCTCCGAGGTGCGGGCGCCGATCGCCCCCCAGGCGACGGTGTCGGAGATGTACTGCGGCGTGATCGGGTCGAGGAACTCGCAGCCGACCGGCAGGCCCAGGTCGACCACCTCGAGCAGCAGCTTGCGGGCCATCCGCAGGCCGGCGTTGACGTCGCCGGAGCCGTCCAGATGGGGGTCGTTGATCAGGCCCTTCCAGCCGGTCGTCGTGCGCGGCTTCTCGAAGTAGACCCGCATCACCACCAGCAGCCGGTCTTTCAGGTCCTCGGCGAGGACGGCGAGCCGGCGGGCGTAGTCGAGGGCGGCTTTGGGGTCGTGGACGCTGCAGGGCCCGACCACCAACAGCAGGCGCGAGTCCTTGCCGTGCAGCACGTTGACCACTTCTTCGCGCGCCTTGACGACCGCCGCTGCCTGCTCTTTTCCGAGCGGCAGCTCCTCGAGCAGTTTTTCCGGTGGCGCCAGCTCGACCACTTTCGCGATCCGCTGATCCCGCACACCGTCCCTTTTAGCGCCCGCCCGCATGCCGATGATCATTTTGCCGTCGCCTTTCTCCAAAGCATGGAAATCGTACTTACTGGTCGCTCGCTGCCAGGCCGAGCATTAGGAGTAGCAGGCTCGGAACGATTAGTCGAGGATTTCTGACAATCCGCCCAGGAAGCGCTCGTTCTCCTCGGGAGTGCCGTAGCTGACGCGGATGTGGCCGGGGTCGCCAAGCGGCGTTCCGGGGCGGACCGCGACGAGGCGCTCGGCGAGGCCGGCGACGACCTCGACCTCGTCGGCGTCGCCGAGGTCGATCCAGGAGAAGTTGGCCTGGGTCTCGGCGGTCCGCAGGCCCAGCTCGCGCAGCCCCTCCTCGACCCGCAGCCGCTCGGCGACCGTGGTCTCGACCCGCAGCAGGACGTCCTCGGAGTGCAGGATCGCCTCCGCCCCGGCCGCCTGGGCGAGGGCGTTGACGCTGAACGGCTGGCGCACGGCGTCGATCGCGGCGCGGAAGCTCGGCGAGCCGAGCGCGTAGCCGACCCGCAGCCCGGCCAGGCCGTAGCACTTGCTGAAGGTGCGCAGGAGGACCAGGTTGGCGAAGTCGGCCAGCAGGTCGATCGTCGCGTCGGGGTCGTCGTCGGTCTGGAACTCGACATAGGCCTCGTCGAGCACCACCGTGACGTGCGGCGGGATCCGCTCGCAGAAGGCGGCGATCTCGGCAGCCGGGATGTGGGTCGCGGTCGGGTTGTTGGGGTTGCAGACGAGCAGCAGCTGGGTCGCCGCGGTGATCTCGGCCGCCATCGCGTCGAGGTCGTGGACGTCGCCCGCGGCGAGCGGCACGCGGATCTCGCGGGCGCCGGTCAGCGCCGCCAGGTACGGGTACATCGAGAAGGCCGGCCAGGCGTAGAGGATCTCGGCGCCGGGCTCGCAGAGCGCCTCGGCGGCGGCGAGCAGGATCTCGCAGGAGCCGTTGCCGACGGCGACGCGGCTGGGGTCGGTCTCGTAGCGCTCGGCGAGGCGGCGGCGCAGCAGGGTCGCGTCGGGGTCGGGGTAGCGGTTCATCGCCGCGGCCGTCCGCGCGATCGCCTCGACCACCTTCGGGTGCGGCGGGAACGGCGACTCGTTGGAGGCCAGCTGGGCGATGCCGCCGGCGGCGACCTCGTGGGGTGCCTGCCCGGTCGGCACGCCGGCCTGGTAGCCCGGCATGCGGGCCAGCTTCTCCGCGAAGGTGACGGTCATGGCGTCGATTCTGACGGACGGTCCCGCCCGGTACCTACTGGGCGGCTTCGAGGTCGACGCGCAGCTTCTGCGCCTCACCCATGTAAGCGTGGGCCGGGGTGTGGCCCTCGGGGGCGTAGAAGTGGAGCATCACCCGGATCATCCGCGGCATCGAGCCGGGCACCGGGATCTCGCGGCAGCAGAGCAGCGGCACCGTGCCGAGCCCGAGGCCACGCGCCGCGACCGCCGGGAACTCGGCGTCGAGGTCCTCGGTGGTCGTGAACAGGCAGCTGACCATCGCCTCGGGCTCGAGCCCGTTGCGCTCGATCAGCTCGCGCATCAGCGCCTCGGTGGCGCCGAGGATCGCCTCCGCCTCGTTGGCGTCGGCCTGTGTGGCGCCGCGCACGGCGAAGAGCCGCTGCCGGGGTCCCTCGTCGGTGCCCACGTTCGTCTCGCTCACAACTCCGCATCTTTCCAGAGCCGGGCGATCTCCTCGTTGGAGAGGCGGCGGCTGCCCCCCTCCGCGAGCCGTCCCAGCGCCAGCGGGCCGAAGCGGACACGGCGCAGCGCTACGACCCGGTTGCCGATCGCCTCGACCATGCGGCGGACCTGGCGGTTGCGCCCCTCGCGCAGGACGATCTCGATCTCGCGCTCGGCGATCCGGCTCACCTCGGCCGGCGCCGTCGGTCCGTCTTCCAGCTGCACGCCGCGGCGCAGGCGCTCCAGGTCGCGGTCCGACGGCGTCTTGCCGAGCCGCGCCCGGTAGGTCTTGGCGACGCCGTAGCGGGGGTGGGTGAGCCGGTTGGCCAGCTCGCCGTTATTGGTCAGCAGCAGCAGCCCGGTCGAGGCGGCGTCGAGGCGGCCGACGGGATAGAGACGGGCGGCAGAGTCGACCAGCTCGACGACCGCCGGCCTCTCCCCCGGCTCCTTCGCGGTCGAGACGACGCCGGCGGGCTTGTTCAGCGCCCAGACCTCATGCGCCTCAGTGCCAACAGGGCTGCCATCCACCCGGACGTCATTTCCCTCATCGACGTCACGGGCGGGGTCGGTGACGACCTTGCCGTCGACGGTGATCCGCCCGTTGGCGATGATCACCTCTGCTTTCCTCCTCGACGCGACACCACCGTGAGCGAGGAACTTGACGAGCCTCACGACGCCGGAGCCGTCGGGGTCAACCCCGACACAGCCTCCCCGCTGTTGCTGTGGCGGGGTTGACCCCGACGGCTCCCCCGCTTGATCACTCGGCCCGCTGCTCCCCCGCCTTGAGCAGGCGCTCGCGCAGCTCCCGCGCGTCCTCGGGGCTGGGGTCGAAGCGGGAGGGCTCGGGCAGCTGGTCAAGCCCGGAAAGCCCGAAGAGCCGTTCGAACAGCTCCGAGGTCTTGAAGATCGCGGCACCGAACTGCGAGCGCCCCGCCTCCTCGATCAGACCGCGCTCGGCCAGGCCCTGCACCGCCGACTCCGAGGAGACGCCGCGGATGCGGGCGACCTCGGGGCGGGTGACCGGCTGCAGGTAGGCGACGATCGCCAGGGTCTCGGCCTGGGCCTGGGTCAGCGGCGGCGTCCGCGCCTTCGAGAGCAGCCGCCGCGCCGCGCCCTCACTGGCCGGGTCGCTGGCCAGGGCGAAGCCGCCGGAGACCTCGCGCAGGACGATGCCGCGCTTGCCCTCGGCGAGATCCTCGCGGAGCAGCTCGATCGCCTCGGCGACCTGCCCCTCGGTCGCTTCGGTCGCCTGCGCCAGGTCGGCGACGGCGACCGGCTGCGCGGAGAGGAAGAGCAGCGCTTCGATGGTGCGGGAGAGATCGTTCACGCCGCTGCCACCTTGCGCACCTGGATCGGGCCGAACGGCTCGCCCTGCTCCCAGGTGATCTCGCCCTTGCGGTAGAGCTCCAGCAGGCCGAAGATCGTGACCGCCTGGGTCAGCCGGTCCTCTCCCCCGAATTCCTCGTCGAAGTCGAAGCTGGTGCGGCGGCGGAGCACGTCGCGGAGGG
>Ga0193706_1001104_pt1 | contig 12721 bp, 17 predicted proteins | sample U3c1metaG_FD_160130 | JGI IMG/M metagenome (GOLD analysis project Ga0193706, IMG submission 160130) | Soil microbial communities from a riparian zone of the East river system, Colorado, United States - U3c1 | ecosystem: Environmental > Terrestrial > Soil > Riparian zone | place: USA: East River... | reverse complement strand
CGCCATCGCGCCGACCCCGACCGGAACCGCCGCCTGCATCGCTTGCCCGCGCAGCTTGAGCAACCGCGCCGCGGTCGCCAGATCGAATGTCCCCGCCGCGCACAACGCCGAATATTCGCCAAGGCTATGCCCGGCAACAAACTGAGCCGCCTTTTCCAGTTCGACCCCTCCGTCGCGGGTGAGCGCGGTGAATACGGCTATCGCATGGACCATGATCGCGGGCTGGGCATTTTCTGTCAGCCGAAGCTCCTCCTCCGGGCCTTCGCGCATCAATCGGAACAAGCCCTGGCCCAATGCCTCGTCAACCTCGCCGAACACGTCGCGCGCAGCGCGGCTCGCCTCGGCCAAGGCCGCGCCCATGCCGACTGACTGACTTCCCTGGCCGGGAAAAAGGAATGCGCGCATTGCTGACTTCCCTGCGGTTCAGAGAACGAGGCGCGCGCTACCCGCTTCGCTCGGCGATTGCCAGCCTGCGAAAGCGCCAAATCTTGCCCGCTGCCGCGTCCAATAATAGTGTAAGGCAGCGATAATCGGAGAAGCGTTGCTGAGTCGGCTCAACGGCAGACGGGGGTCAAAATGCCGCTCTACATGGACATTCACACTTGCGAGGGGGCGTCCGCCGCCGATGTGGCCAAAGCGCACGTCGCCGATATGGAAGTCCAGGATCGCTACGACGTCGAATACAAAAAATACTGGTTCAACGAGAGCTGCGGCAAGCTGTTTTGCCTGGTCGAAGCGCCTTCCGCGGAGGCCGCGCAGCGCGTTCATTTGGAAGCGCACGGCCTGGCCGCCGAAAAATTCATCGAAATCGATCCGGAGCTGGCCGACAGTTATATGGGCCCGAGCCCCGTCAGTTCGGCAGGCGCGGCCCTTCTGCCCGGCGCTACGGCTGACACCCAGCGCGATACTGGCGTGCGAACAGTCTTGTTCACCGACATCGTCGATTCGACCGGATTGACGTCGCGGTTCGGCGACGATGCGGCGATGGCGATGCTCGCCATTCACGATCGAATCGTCCGCGACGCGTTGCGCGGGAACGCCGGGCGCGAAGTCAAGCATACTGGGGACGGAATCATGGCCGCGTTCATCTCACCGGCTGCCGCGGTGCGCGGGGCTTGCCAGGTGCAGAACGGCCTGCGCGATCATAATGGAGCCGGACCCGAATATCCGGTGACCGTCCGCATCGGCATCAGCGCCGGTGAGCCGGTCGAACAGTCAGATGATCTGTTTGGCTCGACCGTCCAGCTCGCCGCCCGCCTCTGCTCTCAAGCCGAACCCGGACAGATTCTCGTCTCGAGCGTGATCGCCGACCTTTGCATTGGCAAAGGCCTGAAATTCATCGCAGCGGGCGAATGCCAACTCAAGGGGTTCGCCCAACCGATCGAAACCCACGTCGTCGAGCTGGTTTGCTGAAAAACTAACCGCCTATTGTTCCCCACGGCGATGAATTGAGCCGCGCCTCCGGTACCAGCGCCCGGAGCTTGGTCGCAAACGAGCGCAGACATACCTCGCTCGTCCCTAATGGCCCCGGCACATAGCTCGGCGATCCCATCCCCGCCTGGACCCGCGTGATCAGCGCATTGTCCTCGGCGTTGACCCGGCGGTTGATCCGCCAGTTCAGATAGCGCGCGGCCTTCATCGCCCTTCGCTCGTCGGGTAGCGCGTAGCTGACTTCGCGGATCACCGTCTCGGTCGCGCGGACCGGCAGGAACTGCATGAAATCGACCTGATCGGGATAAATGTCGAACGCGACGTTGGGAAACAGCTTGTAATAGAGCCATTTCCTGCGGTGCGACGGCGGCAAATGGTCGGCCTCGGGCAGATATTCCTGATACGCCCGCTCCGACGCATTGTCCGACGGGTCGTCGCGCAGCTCGCCCTCCATCCGATCGACGTGGGCATTCGCCTCGATCGCGTAGCTGCGCCCGAACAGGCGGGACAGGCCGGGATGGCCGACCGGAATATGCAGCCCGTCCGAATAATTGTCGGCGATGGTTTTCCAGTTGAGCTTGCGCGGGCGCAGCGTCAGCCGGCCAATGCTCCGCATTTCCTCGAAGCGGTAGGGCGCGATCTCGGCCTCATAGGGCGCCATCATCTCGGCTACCGACGGCGCGCCTGGCTCGAGCGTAACGAACCAGAAGCCGCGCCACAGCTCGAGGCCCAATGGAAACAGCGAATGCTCTGCCGGATCGAGCCCCGGATATTCCTTCCTGTGCGGCACACCGACCAGCCGCCCGTCGCGGCCGTAGCTCCACGCGTGATACGGGCAGGTCAGCACCCTGGCGCAGCCCGCCTCGCCATCGACCAGCCGCGACCCGCGATGCCGGCAGACGTTGGCGAACGCGCGCACTTGTCCGTCGTCGCCGCGGACGACGATCACCGACTCGCCGAGATACTCCAGCGTCCGCCAGTCGCCGGTTTCGGCGAGGTCGCCGTCATGGCAAACCACCTGCGGAGCCCCACGCAGGAAGGCACGCTTCTCGGCATCGAAGAAGTGCGCGTCATGGTACAGCCAACCGGGCAGACTGGTCCCGGCGAGCGGATCGGCTTCGCTCCGAGGGGAATGTAATCGCGTAGCCATGGCGTCGCTTTATCCCATAAATTGCGATTTTCGCTACATGTGGGATAATCGGGCCAATTCGACGAAGAGGCGCTCCAATGACCGTGTGGACCATCCGCGCAGAATATGATCCGGAAGCCAAGGTTTGGTGGACGGCGGACAGCGACGTTCCCGGACTGGCGGCGGATGCCGAGTCTCTGGAGGCGCTTGCCGCCAAGGCCGGTGCCATGCTGCCCGACCTTCTCGCAATCCATCAGGATGAGATCGTCGACAAGGAGCGTTTGAAAGGCCCTCACCGCATCCGCATCGTCGCCCACCACGAGCATTTGTTCGACGTGGCCGCCTAAAACCAAGTGGTCCAAGGCTATTCCAAGCAACTCAAGATGATCTTGCGCGAGAACGGCTGGAGTTTGATGCGGCAGGGCAAGGGCGACCATGAAATATGGGGCAGTCCTTCCGCCACAAAACCGGTGATCGTCGATAACAGGATCATGTCCCGCCACACCGCCAACGCCGTCCTCAAGCAGGCAGGAATCAAGGCAAAGCTATAGCCGCGCCTTGCCTTCCGCGCCTCGTTCAGCCATAGGCGCCTCGCTGGGGTGACGGGCTTGCTCGTCGCCCCGCACTTTTTGAACGACAGCCGGAGGGGCGCTTGCATCGTGCAGCGTCAGCGATCGGCCAACATGGATGATAAGCATGCCGCTTTACGAGCATGTTTTCCTCGCGCGACAGGATCTGGCTCAAGCCCAGGTCGATGCGCTGGCGGAAAACGCCACCAAGATCCTCACCGATAATGGTGGATCGGTGGTCAAGACCGAAACCTGGGGCCTGCGCGGCCTCGCTTACCGCATGGCGAAGAACCGCAAGGCGCATTACGTGCTGATGAACGTCGATGCCCCGCCGGCGGCGGTGGCCGAGCTGGAGCGCCAGACCGGGATCAACGAAGACGTCATCCGCTACATGACGATCCGCGTCGATGCCCACGAAGCCGGCCCGTCGGCGATGATGCGCCGCTCGGATCGCGACCGTGAACGCGGCAGCGACCGCGGCGATCGTGGCGGCCGTCCTGGCGGCGACCGTGACCGCGGCGACCGCGGTGATCGCGGCGATCGCGCACCGCGCTTCGCGCGCGAAGAATCGGGAGAATAATCATGGGTCGTCCCTTCTTCCGCCGCCGCAAGAGCTGCCCCTTCTCGGGCAAGGATGCGCCGATCATCGATTATAAGGACGTCCGTCTGCTCCAGGGCTTTGTCTCCGAGCGTGGCAAGATCGTCCCGAGCCGCATCACCGCGGTATCCACCAAGAAGCAGCGCGAGCTGGCGAAGGCGATCAAGCGCGCCCGCCACATCGGCCTGCTTCCCTATGTCGTGAAGTAAGGAGGGCGTAACATGGATGTCATCCTGCTCGAGCGTGTCGAGAAACTCGGCGCGATCGGTGACGTGGTCACCGTCAAGAACGGCTTTGCCCGCAATTACCTGCTTCCGAACAAGAAGGCGCTGCGGGCCAACGAGTCGAACCGCAAATTGTTCGAGGCCAATCGCGCCAAGATCGAAACCGACAACGCCGACAAGCGCACCGAAGCCGAAGCGGCGTCGAAGGGCATCGAAGGCAAGACGGTCAAGTTGATCCGCCAGGCGTCCAACACCGGGCAGTTGTACGGTTCGGTCAGCGCGCGCGACATTGTCGACGCGCTCGAGGCCGATGGCGCCAAGGTGACCAAGAGCCAGGTCGTGCTCGACCGTCCGATCAAGGCGATCGGGCTCCACGAGGTGCGCATTGCTTTGCACCCCGAGGTGTCGGTGGCGGTCAAGGTCAACGTCGCCCGCTCGCCCGAAGAGGCCGAGCTTCAAGCCCAGGGCGTCGATATCATGGCGTCGATGTTCGAACGCGACAATGCCGGCTTCACCGAGGCATTCGATCCCAACGCCGAACCTGGCGTGCTGGCGGTCGAAGCCGAAACCGGAGAGGCGGCTCCAACCGAAGCAGTAGCTGAAGCCGAAGCGGCCGAGAGCGAAGTTGCTGAAGCCGAGGAAGCTCCCGCTGCCGACGAAGCGGCTGCGGATGGCGAAGAAGCCGACAAGGCCTAGACCCGTCCTTCCTCACTAAGAATAGGCCGCCGGGCGAACAGTCCGGCGGCCATTTTCATGCTTGAAACGCGACTCGTCGCATCCCTCGCGAAGCCACGGAACGCATTGGCCTGTAAGCGGTTTTTCCAGTCACGAGCATGGGGCGATGCGAAAGGATGTAGAAATGGAAAATCGCGACGACCAGAATAAGAATCAAACCGGGCAGCAGGGCCAGCAGGGCCAACCGACCGACCAGCAAAGCCAGCAGGGACTTGGCCAGCAAGGCCAATCGTCAACCGGCCAGACAGGATCGGACAAGGGCGACTTTGGCGCCGGCGGCGACGATACCACCCTCGCCCAGGGCCAGAAGAGTCAGTCCGATCAACAGTCCGCAGACGACACCGGAAGCGACACGGGCTTCGTCGGATCCAAGAAAGAGGATTCGAGCGATGCCTATCTTGCGGAAGGCGACACAGCCAAGACTGACTTCGCCGAGAAGGGCCAGGGCGCGACCGAGACCGGCGCGGGCAATGACGACATTGAGAGCGGCAAAACGGCCAGCCGCGATGCGGCCCTCGACGACGGCTCATAAGTCGGCCTGAACGATGATGATGCGCCGCGCCCCCGCAAAGGGCGCGGCGCTTTCATTTTACGCGGCCGTACGCTCGAGGAAGGCGGCCTCACGCTCGACCCACGGCGCGAAGCTTGGCCGCGCCAGGATCGCCTCGACATAGTCCGCCACCTTCGGATATTTTGCACCGTCGATCGCGACGCTCATATGCCTCAAATTGGCGAATGGGCTGGCGACCGCGATGTCGGCCAGCGTCAACCGGTCTTCGACAAGGTAGCCGCTGGCCGGAATCTGGCCCTCGAGATACTCCAGGATCGGCGGCAATTCGTCGCATTCGGCGGCGTCCGCGATCGCCGCATCCCCCGCGCGCTTCAAAAAGCGCGGCGCGACGATCCGGTTGAAGAACATTTTTCCGCCGCACGCGAACAGGATGGTGTCGGCGAATTCGTCGAACCAGATCGTCCGGCCCCGCGCCCTGGGCTCGGCCGGAATCAGATTGGGCGCGGGCTGCTTGGCCTCGAGGTAATGGATGATCGCCGAGGAATCGGCCAATTTGTAGTCACCGTCGCTGAACGCCGGCATCTTGCCGAACGGGCTGGCCGCGCGGAAATCGGGGTCGGGATCGCCGACCGCGGTCGGTTTCACCTCCAGCTCGATCCCCTTTTCGGACGCGAAAGCGAGCACTTTGCGCACGAACGGCGACAGCGAAGATCCGTAGACGATCATGAGTTCATCCCCTTTGTGAGGCGAGCGTGGCCTAGCACGCGTGGTCAAACGGATAAACGGCGCTAGCGAATGCGATAATAATCGGCGATCCGGTCCAGCGCGATCAGCAGGACCAATTTTCCCGCTCTCGCCGGCCAGCCCAACGCGGTCTCGGCCTGGCGCATGCCGTCGCCGGCGCACACCACGCGCCACAATATGTCGCTCAGGCCCGGCCCGGCGGCGGCGATTGCAGCGTGGAACCGGCGACGCGCGTCGATCTGCGCTCCGGCCAGGTCGCACGGAGGCGCCGCTCCGCTGCGTCCGCGCGCGACCGGCGCGGCGTCCCATGTCATCGTCACCTTGGGCGGCAGCTGGGCGCGTTCCCAATCGGCCCGCAGCCGTTCGCCCGCGTCAAATTGGCGCTGGCTGACCAGCCCCCGCGCTTTGAGCCAGCCCAAGGGCGATTCGGCGCGGTTGACGGTCACCGTGCGCGCGGGGCGACGACCCGTCCTGTTGTCCACTGGCGCGTCGAGCGACCGCTCCTCGAGCAACCGCCCCTGCCTGATCCCTGCCATCGCTTTGTCCTCCGCCCGAGTCGCGCAGGACTTGCCACAACGGCGAATGTGTAGGACAGTATAAAACCAGTTGGGTTAGTACTTGCTCGGAGACAGGCCGATGATCACCCGCATTCGCGAAGTGCGCCGCGCGCGCAAGATGACCCTCGACGAAGTTGCCAAGGCGTGCGACCCGCCGACCACTCCGCAAACCATCGGCCGGCTTGAAACGGGCACGCGAACGGTCTCGGTGGGCTGGCTAAACCGCATTGCCGCGGCGTTGGGAGTCGAAGCATCGGACTTGGTTGATCACCCGACCCGCGCTGAATTGCCGGTGGTGGCGATGCTCAACGCCAATGGCGCGGTCGCGCCCAAGCGGGCCGCGCTGGTGGTCCCGCCCAAGAGCGGGCCCGGCCAGGTCGCGGTGACCGTGTCGTCGAGCCTCGGCGACTATCGCGCCGGCGACGAAATCTGGTGCAACCGGCTGGCGCCGGACGATTTCGCCCACGCGCTCAACCGCGACGTCCTGATCCCGCGCCCCGCCGGACGATTCCTGTTCGGCCGCCTGATTGGCCGCGAGGACAGCAAGCTCCATTTGCTCCCGCCCGGAGCCGGCGGCCGGCAAAGCGTCGTCGCCGATCCGCCCTGGCTGGCAGTGGCAGTGAGACTTGTCCGGGCGCTATGAATGCCGAATTCGAGCCGTCCGTCCCTCTGTTTGCTTACGGAACGCTCCAGCTTCCATCGGTCCAGCTCGCGACCTTCGGGCGGTTGCTGGAAGGTCAGGATGACGTCCTTCCCGGCTTCATCCTGGCCCCGCTCGAAATCGAGGATCGGCAGGTCATCGCAACCAGCGGCCTCGCCGTCCACCAAATGGCTTGCGCGACCGGCGATCCGGCCGACCGTATTCCAGGTGTGGTGTTCGCCATCACGCCGAACCAGCTCACCGCCGCCGACGCCTATGAAGTCGACGATATGAAACGCATCGAAGTGACGCTTGCCTCGGGAAAGCGGGCGTTCGTTTATGTTAGCGCTACCCGCGGCTGATCAGTCGATCGCGACCTTTGACCATACACGTGACTATTCCGCGCGGTGGTGGGCGCTACAGGTCTCGAACCTGTGGCCTTCTCGGTGTAAACGAGATGCTCTACCAACTGAGCTAAGCGCCCGCTGCCGCGATGCAGCGCTGGTGCATGAAATGGGCGATGGTGGCAAGAAACACGGACTAAAACGCTTCGCCCACGACCTTGTGGATGGCGGCGATGTCGTCCGCCTCGACGCGGAAGCCGATGTCGGGATTGAACTGGCGCAACTCGACGAAGCCGGCGGTGCGCCGCAGCAGTTCCTTGATCAGCACGCGGATTACCGACTGTTCACCGGCTTGCCGAAGTCGAACCATGACATCGTCACCGATCGCCACCGGCGCCTTGGGCGATACGAAAACTCGCCGGCCCGGGCGGAACCGCGGCCACATCGAATCCCCGACGATGGTCACGGCATAGGCATTGCTGTCGGACGCCAGGCTAGCCGGACGGGAAAGCTGTTCGGCCACCTCGCTTGTGTCGACCACGGTCATTTCAATATGCTGGCCCCCGTCTCCCCATTCGCCGCCGATAATAGTCGATAACAAGGGGACTGGCGCGAGTGGCGCAGATCTCCAACCGTGAGCCAGAGAATCGCTAACTCCGGCAAGTGTGGTTGTCGCGATGCTTGGAGCCGACGTCTCTCCGATTTGCAGCGCCTCGAATTCCGCGAGTGATGATCCGGCGACCGCCAACAGCTTGGCCAGCGTTCGCCGCGACGGGTTGCCGTGCCGCCGCATGTCGGCCCAGACCGAGCGGCTGACCCCCGCTTTTACCGCCCATCCGTTCGCCGTCAGCCCATCGGGCTTGAACCGCATCAAGTCCCGATGAAGCTGAGACTGCTTGGTGATCGCCATGTTGGGAGTATCGAACAGTGTTCAGTATGGAGCAATGTCTGATTGTTCTCACATTTGACATTGTGATGTTAGATTTCTCTGATACACGGATCGCATGGCCAGCACACAACCGACGCGCTCATCACACCACAACTGGGCGCCCAATCTCCGCGAAATATCGGCGCATCGCCAGGCTGGTGTCCTGAGCCATTTCGACGAACACCCGGCGGCCGTCGTGCGGATCGGCGCGGCGGACGAACAACCCGCTGTCGGTCATCGTCTTGATCCAGCGCAGCGCGGTTGTGGCGGGAACCGCGGCGGCGATGCACAAGCTCGATACGGGGACGCGCAATTGATCGATTTCGGCCTGAACCAGGTCGAGCAGCATGTCCCACGCCGGATCGGCAAACAGTTCGGCATCGAAGTAGCGCACGCGCAACCGGCGCGCGCGGATGATCGCCCGCACGGTGTCGGGATCGATCGCCGGCGTATCGCCGCTCGTGTCGGCGGGCGCGGCCTTGACCGGACTGGCCTGAGGTCCAGCCGACAGGCGCGCCAGCGTCGCGGCGATTCGGGCCACCTCATCGCTCAACTGGCGAAGCCTCGCGGCGCCGCCGTCGGATGCAACATCGGCGAAATGAGCGGCACGCGCCGCGCCCGACATAGCGACCGCGAGCGCCGCCGCTCGCTCGGCCTCGTCGGCATCGATCAGCAGGGTGATCGCCGGATCGGTCAGGCGCGCGGTCAACGCGTCGACCAACGCCAGCGGGCCAGCCACTACCGCCGGATAGCGGCCCGCTCGGGCGTCGCTGTCCAGCCGGTCAAGCAAATGATCCATCGGCGCCCCGCCATCACCGTCGAGCTCGAGCCACACCGCACTGGCCGCCAGCTGTTGGCCAATGCGCTCGACCGCCCGCTCAATCGGGACATGGTCGGCAATCCGCATTCCCGCCGCTTCGATGGTCTGGGTGGCTCGCCACAAAGCGGCCTCGCTGTCCCCGGCGATGAGCACCGGCGGCGGTCCCGCGTAGGACACGGGGGGCTTTTGCTGAATGTGTGACGCTCCGTCCATGACTACCGCCAATCTGACATATGAACCGAGCGGAAATGGAATAACCCGCATTGTGGATGAATGTCAGGCGATTTCAACTCCATTGCGGACGGAGTGCCAAGCTGCGCGTAACGAATGAGCGCCTAAGGAAGGCGGTGGGGGCAATTTTGTATCGATCATCCGAACCAATCGCGAGTGCCCGGGCGCACTGGCTGGCCGAACTTGCCGACGCGCTCGATGAAGCGGATCGCTTGGCGATTCTGCTCGGCGGCGAGTGGCTTGAAAGCGACCAGCTCGCGGTCTTGCGCGCTCAGATCGTCGGTGCACGCGGCGAGCTCGATGCGTTGCGCCTCGGCGGTCTAGGCGAGGTTCGGCGTGAGATTGCTCCGGATTGGACCAACCTTGCCACATGGCGCGGCAATTTGGCCGAACAGCCGGACCTCTAAACCCCTTGGGGCAAGTCGCCGCCACCTGAAAAGTCGGCCAGCAAAGGGCCAATCGCCGGCGCTTTCCACCCGCCAGTGGCGACAAACCCGCGGTTGAGAAACGCGCTTTTGCCATAAGCCAGCGGCAACCCGTCGGGGCCATCGACGCGGCCGCCCGCGGCCAGCAGAACCGCATGGCCTGCCGCCGTGTCCCACTCGCTAGTCGGCGACAAACGCGGGTAGATGTCGGCCGCGCCCTCGGCAAGGATACAGAATTTCAAACTCGACCCAACCGAGACATGCTCGCCGGCGCCGGCCGCTTCGAGATAGTCGGCGGTCGGTTGCGAAAAATGCGATTTGGAGGCGACCGCGACCGGCGCACCTTGGCACGACCGGCAGGATATCGCGCGCCGCTCGCCGCTTTGCTCAAGCCACGCGCCCGCACCGACGATTCCGCCGTGCAGCCTGCCGGTCGCCGGAGCATAGACCACGCCCAGGCGCGGCGTTGCGCCGACGATCAGCCCGATGTTGACGGTATAGTCGTCGCCGCCGCGGACGAACTCCTTGGTCCCGTCCAGGGGATCGACGAGGAAATAAGTATCGCCGTGCGCCGGGATGCGCCCCGCCGCGACTTCCTCCTCGGCGATCACCGGAACGCCTGGCGCCGCCACCGCCAGCGCGGCGAGGATGATCAACTCGGCGGCGCGGTCGGCCTCGGTCACCGGCGAGGTGTCCGACTTCACTTCAACGTCGAACCCGCGCGCGACGATGCCCAGGATCGCTTCGCCCGCCTCGCGCGCCGCGACCGCGATCGCTTCGAGCAATGTCTTTTCGTTCAACGCCAACTCCGCTCATCCTGAGTAGTCATTGAGCCTGCCGAAGTGATCAGGTTCCAATCGCCCCCAGCGATTGGCTTGCCTGATCACCGTATCGAAGGACGTCCTTCGATACGGGTCTTCGACTTCGCTCAGCCCCTACTCAGGATGAGCGGCCATGGGTGAGTCACCTTATCTTGGCGCCATCCGGATGCTTCCGTCGAGCCGAATGCTCTCGCCGTTCAAATAGCCGCTCTCGACCATGAAGCAGGCCAAGTCGGCATATTCTTCCGGCCGCCCCAGCCGCTTGGGAAACGGCACCTGTGCCGCAAGGGCATCCTGCACTTGCTGCGGCATCATCGCCATCATCGGCGTCTTGAAAATGCCGGGCAGGATGGTGTTGACGCGAATCCCGTCGTTCATCAGGTCGCGCGCGATCGGCAGCGTCATCGCCACCACTCCGCCCTTCGACGCCGAATAGGCCGCCTGCCCGATCTGGCCATCCTCGGCCGCCACCGAAGCGGTGTTGACGATCGCCCCGCGCTCGCCGTCGTCGAGCGGTTCAAGCGTCACCATTCCGGCCGCCGAATGCGCGATGCAGCGGAAGCTGCCGACCAAATTGATCGCGATCGCCAGCTCGAACTGGTGGAGCGGATACATTTTGATGTCGCCCGTCGCCTTGTCGCGCCCGACCGTCTTGACCGCATTGGCGACCCCCGCGCAATTGACCAGCACCCGCTCCTGGCCATGAGCTTCTCGCGCCTTGGCGAAACCCGCTGCGACCTCCTCGTCGCTGGTCACGTCGACCTCGCAGTAAATGCCGCCAATTTCCGCGGCGACTTTCTCGCCCTTGTCGGAATCCCGGTCGAACACCGCGACCTTGGCGCCCTTGGCGGCCAGCGCCCGCGCGGTCGCTTCGCCAAGTCCCGATGCGGCACCCGTGACGACTGCGGCAATTCCGTCGATCTTCATGCGTCTTCCTTCTTGATTTTTATCCGCGCCAGCACCGCGCCCTCGGCGACCTGTGCGCCTGCGGTCGCATTCAATTCCGCCACCACGCCATCGAACGGCGCGATCAGGCCATGTTCCATCTTCATCGCCTCAAGCGTCAGGAGCCGCTGGCCCTTGGTCACCGCCTCCCCGGCCGCAACTTCGACCGCAGTCACCCGCCCCGGCATCGGCGAAACGATCGCGCCGTCACCCGCCGCAGCGCCAACGCTTCCCCGAGACGCTAGCGCAAACTCGTATGCTTGCCCCCAATGGAAGACGACTACTCGCTCATCATCACGGAAACCACGCACGCCGAGCGGAATCTCCTCGGGCACCTCGATCAATCTGAACTCACCGCCGCGGCCAAGTGCCACCTTGAGCGCCGGTCTCGCATTCAATCTGAAGCCCGCCAGTTCCACGAACGGGAGATCGTCATCTGTCGCAGTGGCAATTAGGGCCGCATTTTCCCAGATCACTTCATCAGGTTCTGGATCGCGCAGAAGTTTGTCGAGATTTCGTTCGAGGAACGAAGTGTCGATTACTGCCCTCTCGAATTCTTCGTGCAAGAGAGCATTATTCACAAATTGGGCGTTCGTCCTAACGGGCCATACCTCAACGTCATCAAGCATTCCGCAAATTGTTCTGAGAGCGTCCTCGCGCGTTTCGCCACGAGCAATCAGCTTGGCGATCATCGGGTCGTAATAGGGCGAGATCGCATCGCCCTCCTCGACCCCGCTTTCGATCCGGCCGTCTTCTCCTAAGTCGAAGTGATCGAGCCGCCCAACGCTCGGCAAGAAGCCATTCGCCGGGTCCTCCGCGTAAAGTCTCGCCTCGATCGCGTGGCCTGTGATCGATAGCTCGTCCTGCGACTTCGGCAGCGGCCCGCCGCTCGCCACGCGCAATTGCCATTCGACCAGATCGACCCCGGTTATCTCTTCGGTGACCGGATGTTCGACCTGCAGCCGGGTATTCATTTCCATGAACCAGATGCGGTCGGCGCGGAGGCCCTGCGAGGCGTCGGCGATGAATTCGATCGTCCCCGCGCCTTCGTAATTGACCGCCTTGGCCG
>Ga0193706_1001103_pt1 | contig 12728 bp, 10 predicted proteins | sample U3c1metaG_FD_160130 | JGI IMG/M metagenome (GOLD analysis project Ga0193706, IMG submission 160130) | Soil microbial communities from a riparian zone of the East river system, Colorado, United States - U3c1 | ecosystem: Environmental > Terrestrial > Soil > Riparian zone | place: USA: East River... | reverse complement strand
ATGCTGATCTGCCGCTCGTCGCGCTTTCCCCGCACCAGGGCGTAGAGCGCGACGAGCGCCAGCAAAATCCGAAACATCGTAGGTGCCATGAGCTTATCCGCGATCGACCACGTTCAAGGGCGTTCCGTCAATTCGACTCAGGCGACGACGCGAAGATCAACCCCACCCGTAGCCGGCGGGCATTCGGTATCGCCGATGCCTACCGCCCGAAGGCCCGGGATCGATTTCTTGGTCTCCACGAGTGCCGCGTGGCAATGGGCGATCCCGCCACGCGCCGCGATCAGGCCGCCAGTGGCTGCGGCGAGTTGCTCGAACGCTTCGTGGCTGGTGACGAAACCGGCATTAGTGGCAGCGCGTGCGCGGACCATGCGGGTCTGCAACTCGGCGAGTTCGATCAGCGCGGATTCGATGCTTTCCTCGACCGTGCGAACCTGGGTGGCGACTTCATAAGCGGCGTTTTCCATCATTTGTTTGCGCATGACTGTTCCTTCCCCGGCGCGTGCGCCGGAGTGCTGTCGGGCTGATCTGTGTGACGGTCCGCTTTAGCTGTTGGGCAAGCGTGTTAGCTTTTCATCAAGCGTGCGAGGCTTTCGAGTCCGGCGAGATACATGCCCGCCGCGAACGCCGCTCCGATCGCGATGGTCGCGACCCAGAACAGCCTCTGGCCGACACTCATCTCATTCCGGGGGTTGCTCCTCGTTGCGAACGGCGGATGCAGGGAAGGCCAGAAAGACGCCGGCCTCTGCTCGGTAATGAAACCAGGTCCCTCGACCCTCCCTGCGCGGTCAGCGTGCCGAATCTGAATACTGACCGCGGCCTCTGGGTGGCCGGTCCGGGAGTCGCCCTCAATATACGGTGATTGATGTATCAACCGCTGATATGGCCCGGACGATTGGGCGACGATGCGCGCCGCCTGGGCCCGGCGCTCGACTCTCAGGATCGCGAGCGCCTGGCGGATGCGCTGGTCGACGGTGTGCGACGAAATTCCGAGCTCGGCGGCGATTTCCTTGGAATTGAGGTGCTGATCGACCAGCCGAAGGCAGTCGAGCTGGCCTGCGGTCAGGCGCGCGACGCGGTCGTCGGCGGGCTCGACCGGAAGGTCGTTCGAAGGCTCCCGATGGTCATCAGGCAAGCCGTCCATTTCGTCCAAGGCAATCCCCACCTCGCGCAGCATGACGCAACTCCCGAGCCAACGAGTCTGTCGCGACCTTATGCCATTGCCAGGGATATCGCCATATTTTCGTGGATTTTCCACCAATTCGGATGAATCGCGGTTAACTTCTGTTAGCCTCGCGACCGCATTTGTCCGCCTCGTCGAGGGCGGCGATGGTGGAGAGGGCTGGATTCGAACCAGCGTACGCTTGCGCGGGCAGATTTACAGTCTGCTGCCTTTAACCACTCGGCCACCTCTCCACGAGGCGAGGCGCGCCAAATGGCGGCGCACAGATGATGTGTCAACGCGGGAGCCCGTGCTGTCGCCTCGCGAGCCACGCTCGCGTGCGCTCCAGATTTTTACAGTCCCCCGGACTGTCAAAATTTGGAGCGGGTGAAGGGAATCGAACCCTCGTCGTAAGCTTGGAAGGCTTCTGCTCTACCATTGAGCTACACCCGCGCTGCCGTGGCCATGCCATTGCCCGCCCGAAGGCGTCAACCGATTAGCGCCCCCGCATTGAACGGCGCCCAAAGCCGTTGACGAGCGCCAAGCCGCTGCTCTACCACGCGATCGCATGACGAACCTGGACGCCACCGCCGCAAGCTCGACCGCACGCCTTTGGTGGCGCGGCGACCGCATTGCGGCGCGATGGCGCGACTGATCGATTAACCGCCGATCATCGATTGCCCGCCCGCCAACCGGCGGGCTTTTTTGTTTCCAGGTGAGCTTTCATGACTCAGATTTTGTCTTTCGCCCGTCGCGACGATGCCGTCCCGCAAATCGAGGACGCCGACGCCGAAATCTCGATCTCCCGCCTGCTCGAAGGCGGCGACCTCGACCGCGAGGAAGCGCGCAAGCTGTTCGCGCTGATCGTCGAGGGCAAACTCGGCGAACCTTTGATGGCCGCGGCGTTCGTCGCCTTGCGGATCAAGGGTGAAACCGCCGAGGAACTGATCGGCGCCGCGATCGCGCTGCGCCGCGCGGCGCGGCCGTTCCCGACGCCGAATTACGCATTCGCCGACAGCTGCGGAACGGGCGGCGATTTCTCCGGCTCGATCAATGTGTCGACCGCCGCGGGGCTCGTCGCCGCGGCATGCGGCCTGCCGGTGGTCAAGCATGGCAATCGATCCTTCACTTCGAAATGCGGCTCGGCCGACGTGCTCGAAGCGCTTGGCGCGCGGCTCGACCTCAGCCCGCTCGAATCGCGCGACATCCTCGATCGAACCGGCTTCTGCTTTCTCCTCGCGCCGCTTTATCATCCCGCAATCGCGCACGCCGGCCCGGTTCGCCGGGCGCTCAAGGTGCGCACGATCATGAACCTGCTCGGGCCGTGCCTCAATCCGGCGCGGCCGAGCGTCCAGCTGCTCGGTGTTCCCGATCCCAAGCTTCTCCGGCCGATCGCCGAGACGCTTCACGCCCTCGGTGTCGAACGCGCGCTTGTGGTCCACGGGTCGGGCCTCGACGAGGTCGCGCTTCACGGGTTCACCAGCGCGGTGTCGCTGGTGCGCGGCAAGCTCGAAGAACTCGAAATCACACCCGAGCAAGCGGGGTTGCGCCGAATCCCCGTCGACCAGATCGCGGGCGGCGCGCCGGAAGAAAATGCCCAGCGGCTTGCCGCCTTGCTCTCGGGCCATGGAAGCGAGGCCGATACCGGCGTCGTGGCGCTCAATGCCGGCGCGCTGCTGATGACCGCCGGCCGCGAGGCGGGCTTGCGCCAAGGCGTCGGCCAGGCGCTCGACGCGCTTCGCTCGGGCCGCGCCAATGCGACGCTGCAGGCGTTCGTGGAGGCCAGCCGTGGCTGAAGCGGGCGGCTTGCTCGGCCAGATTGCGGCGGCCAAGCGGGAAGAGCTGGAGCGCCGCTACGACGGGGTTTCACACGAAGCGCTTCGCAGCCGCGCGAAGCGGGCTACGCGCAGCCTCGTTGCCGCGCTCGCCGGGGACAGCGCCCGCTTCATCCTCGAGATCAAGAAAGCCTCGCCGTCGGCTGGGGCAATCCGCCCGGCGGGCGATGCCGCCGCCATCGCGCGCGGCTATGCCGGGGTCGCCGATGCCCTGAGCGTGCTTGCCGATGGGCGATTTTTCGGCGGCTCGCTCGACGACGTGGCGACCGCTCGCGGCGAGTTCGACGGGCCGATCCTCGCCAAGGATTTCTTCATCGACCTGCGCCAGGTCGCCGAGGCGCGGATCGCCGGCGCGGATGCGATCCTGGTGATGCTGTCGCTGCTCGGCGACGCCGACGCGCGCGCGATGATTGCCGAGGCCCGGCGGTTCGGTATGGATGCGCTGGTCGAGGTCCACGACGAAGCCGAAATGCGGCGCGCGCTTGCGCTCGGCGCACCGCTGATCGGGATCAACAACCGCGACTTGCGCGATTTCTCAATCGACCTTTCGACGACCGAGCGGCTGGCGCGGCTCGCGCCCGAATGCGTGCTCGTGTCCGAATCCGGCATCACCTCGCGTGCCGACATCGACCGCTTGGCGCCGAGCGTCGACGCGTTCCTGGTCGGGTCGGCGCTGATGAGCGCGCCGGACCCGGCGCAGGCCGCGCGAGCGCTCATTTTCGGCCGAACCAAATTATGCGGCCTCAATTGCGGAGCCGACATCGGCGCCGCCCGGCCGGCGGCTTTCGCCGGCTTCGTTCTCGTGCCCGGCAGCCCCCGCCAGGTGACCGCGGACGAAGCCGCGCCGCTGGCCGGCATGGCTCAAGCGTCGGGAACGCTGCCGGTCGGCGTATTCCGCGACGCGCCGCTCGCCGCTCTGGCCGATGCCGCGACGGCCATGAACCTCCATGCCGTCCAGCTTCATGGCCGAGAGGATGCGGATTATGTCCGTTTCCTGAGACGACAGCTTCCGGCGGAATGCGAAATCTGGACCGCGCTCAGCGTCGGACGGGACCCGCTCGGCGGGCGCGGCGGCGACCGGACAATCTTCGACAATGGCGACGGCGGAAGCGGCCAGAGCTTCGACTGGTCGGCGCTCGCCGGGCATCCCGACCTTGCCACATCGATCGTCGCCGGTGGGATCGGTCCGCGTAATGCACCGGCCGCGCGGCGGCTCGGCGCTTATGCGATCGATGTCGGCTCGGCGCTGGATTCGAGGCCCGGCCGCAAGGCGCCGGAAAAGATCGCGGCGCTGTTCGACGCCCTCCGTCCGACCGCACGCGAGCGGCTTCGCGCATGCGCCTGAATGGCCGCTACGGTCGGTTCGGCGGCTGCTATGTCCCGGAAATCCTGGTGCCCGCGCTCGAGCAGCTCGAAGCCGCGTTTCTCGACGCGCAGGACGATCCCGCATTCGCTGCAGAGCTCAATGAGTTGCTCGCAAACTACGCCGGCCGGCCGACGCCGCTGACCCGCTGCCGCAACCTTTCGGGCAACATTTACCTGAAGCGCGAGGACCTGCTTCACGGCGGCGCCCACAAGACCAACCAGGTGCTTGCCCAGGCCTTGCTCGCACGGCGGATGGGCAAGACCCGGTTGATCGCGGAAACCGGCGCCGGCCAGCACGGCGTCGCGACCGCCATCGCCGGCGCGCTGCTCGGATTCGAAACCGTGATTTACATGGGCGCCGAGGACGTCGAGCGGCAGAAGCTCAATGTCTTTCGGATGGAGCTGATGGGCGCGCGCGTGGTGCCCGTGGAAGCCGGCGGCCAGACCCTCAAGGACGCGATCAACGAGGCCCTGCGCGACTGGTCGGCGAGCTTCGAAACCACCCATTATCTCCTTGGCACGGCGGCCGGGCCGCACCCCTTCCCAACGGTTGTGCGGGAATTTCAGCGTGTCATCGGCCGCGAGGCGCGTGCGCAAATCCTCGACCAGCTCGGGCGCCTGCCCGATGCCGTGGTCGCGTGCGTCGGCGGCGGCTCGAACGCGATCGGGCTGTTCGCCGACTTCCTCGACGACGATGTGCGGCTGATCGGCGTCGAGGCGGCGGGCCGGGGCCTCGACGGCGCCGAGCATGGCGCGACCTTGCTCCGCGGGCGGCCGGGCATCCTGCACGGCGCGGAGACGTACGTCCTCCAGGACGAAGAGGGACAGATCGCCGATACCTGGTCGGTCTCCGCCGGACTCGACTATCCGGGGGTCGGGCCCGAGCATGCCCACCTCAAGGACAGCGGGCGGGCGCAATATGTCGGCTGCACCGATGCCGACGCGCTGGCCGCGTTCCAGGCACTGGCGCGGAGCGAGGGCATCCTCTGCGCATTCGAATCGGCGCACGCGCTCGCCCACGCGCTGAAGCTGGCCGAAGAGAAGCCCGAGGTGATTGTCCTGGTCGGTTTGTCCGGCCGCGGCGACAAGGACGTAACCCAGGCGCAGGCGCTGCTCGCGTGAGCCGCTACGCGGCGATGTTCGAGCGATTAGGTTCGGAAGGTGCGTTCGGCGCTTTCCTGATGCTCGGCGATCCCAACTTGGAAGCGAGTGCGCGCCTGCTCGACGCGGTGGTCGAGGGCGGAGCCGACATGGTCGAGGTAGGCATTCCCTTTTCCGACCCCGTAGCCGACGGCCCGGTGATCCAGGCGGCCGGCCGCCGCGCGCTGGAAGCCGGAGTCCGCGTCGGCGATTGCTTCGAGCTGATCGCCAGCTTCCGCAAGCGCCATGCGGACGCCCCCGTGGGTATTCTGACCTACGCCAATCTGGTTGTCGCGCGGGGTGGCTTCATGCGCGATGCCGCGGAAGCCGGCGCCGACAGCCTGCTGATCGCCGACGTTCCCGCGATCGAGGCCGAACGGTTCGTGCTCGAAATGGAGCAGGCGGGGTTGGAGCCGGTACTGATCGCCGCTCCGACCACGCCGGATGCTGCGCTTGCACGCGTCGCCGGTCTATCCGCCGCTTACACTTATTGTGTCAGCCGGGCGGGCATTACCGGCACCCACTCGGCGGGCCAGTTCGATCAGAAGCTGATCGAGCGGCTTGGGACGCTGAATGCACCGCCGCCTATTTTCGGCTTCGGAATCTCGCGGCCCGAGCATGTTCGCGCGGCGCTCGAAGCCGGCGCGAAAGGCGTGATTTGCGGCTCGGCGATTGTCGATCTTGCCGCGCGCGGCGGCGACGTCGCGGCCTTCGTCCGCACGCTCAAATCCGCGACACGGAACGAGTCGGCGACGCAATGATTGAATCGGTCTTCGAGGAGGAGACCATTCATGGCTGCGCGTCCGATCTGGCGAGGACAAATCCGGCTGGCTCTGGTGTCGATCCCGGTCGAGCTGTTCCCGGCGACCAAGAGCGGGGCGACGATCGCCTTCCACCAGGTGCACGAGCCCACGGGCAAGCGGATCAAATATGAAAAGGTCGTGCCGGGCGTAGGGCCGGTCGATCGCGACGAAATCGTCAAGGGCTATGAGGTGTCGAAAGGCCATTACGTGCTCCTCGACCCCGAAGAGATCGAGAGCGTCAAGCTCGAGAGCCGCAAGACGCTCGAGCTGGTCGAGTTCGTCGACACCCATGACATCGACGCGATGTATTATGAAAAGCCCTATTTCGTCGTGCCGGCGGACGACCTTGCCGAGGAGGCCTATGTCGTGCTTCGCGACGCGCTCAAGGCCGCGAAGAAGATCGGCGTCGGCCAGCTCGCGATGCGCGGCCAGGAATATGTCGTGGCGCTGAAACCGTGCGGCCGCGGAATGCTGCTCGAGACGCTGCGTTACGCCGACGAGGTCAACAAGGCGCAGAGCTATTTCCGCGAGATCGGCGATGCCAAGCCCGACGCCGATCTGCTCGACATGGCGGCGATGCTGATCGAGCGGAAGGCCGGGAAGTTCGATCCTAGCGAGTTCCACAACCGCTATGTCGATGCGCTCAAAGAGCTGATTGCCGAGAAACAGCGCGCCAAGGGCGAGAAGGTTATCCAGGACCCCGACGCCGACGCGCCGCCGCCCAAGGGGTCGAATGTGGTCGACCTGATGGCGGCATTGAAGCGCAGCCTCGGGGATGGGAAAGGTGCTGCGAACGAAAATCGCGACGGTGCGAAGACGAGCACGGCAGCAAGGAAACCTGCGCCGCGCCACGCCCCGAAGAAGACTGCTCCCAAGCAAGCCGCGGCAGGAGGGCGGAAGCGGTGATGACTCCCCTCCCTGGAAGGGAGGGGTTGGGGGTGGGTGCGAGCGAAGCGAGCCGCCCTGCCTCCCATCCGAGCCGAGCGACCGGCATCGAGCCGGCCGCTCCGCAACCCACCCCTTGCCCCTCCCTTGCAGGGAGGGGATAAGTGGCGCGCAAGCTCGACATCGAGACCTACAATTCCAAGCGCGACTTCGCGAAAACGAAGGAGCCCAAGGGGCGTAAGCTCAAGGGTTCGGGTGACTCCTTCGTCGTCCAGAAGCATGAGGCGTCGCGGCTCCACTGGGATTTCCGGCTCGAGCTCGACGGGGTGCTGAAAAGCTGGGCGGTGCCCAAGGGGCCGAGCCTCGACCCCGCCGACAAGCGCCTCGCCATGCGGACCGAGGACCATCCGCTCGATTACGGAAGCTTCGAAGGGACCATCCCGGCCGGCGAATATGGCGGCGGGACGGTCATGCTTTGGGACCGGGGCCGGTGGATTCCGCATCCCGACAAGGACCCGAGCATGACCATCGAGGAAGGGCATCTCCACTTCTCCCTCGAAGGCGAGCGGATGAAGGGCGAATGGGTGCTGTTCCGGCTCAGCCCGCGCCCGGGCGAGCGCGGTGAGCCTTGGATGCTGAAAAAGGTCACCGACGAATATGCCGACTCTGACGATCCGCAGGCGCTGGTCGACAATGGCGTGACCAGCGTGACGACCGGCCGGACCATGGCGGAGATTGCGGCGGGCGAGGATGTGTGGCGATCCAACCGCGGCGGCAAGAAGGGCGGGCGGGCGAAAAAAAAGGCGGCCAAGGCGCCGCCGCCGTTCGAGGAGCCGCAGCTCGCCACTTTGGTCGACGACGTGCCTACCGGAAACGAATGGCTGCACGAGTATAAATATGATGGCTACCGGCTGCTGCTCTCCGTCGGCGACGGCGTCGCGACCGCGTGGACGCGCAACGGCAAGGACTGGAGCGACAAGTTCAAGGCGCTGGTCAAGGCCGCCGCGCAGCTTCCCGCGGGCTGCCTGATCGACGGGGAGGCCGCGGCGCTCGACACGGACGGCAAGCCCAGTTTCCAGCTGCTCCAGTCGACGCTGAAGGAAGGCAAGGGCGCGAACCTCGCTTATTACGCCTTCGACCTGCTGATCGACCGCGGCGAGGATATCCGCAAATTGCCCAACATCGTCCGCAAGGAACGGCTGGCGTCGCTTCTGGCAGGGGTCTCGCCGCCGATTCTTTACGGCGATCATGTGATCGGCCGCGGCGAGGCGCTGTTCGAGCAGGTGTGCAAGCAGCGCGGCGAGGGGATCATCTCCAAGCAGGCCAACGCGCCTTATCGCGGGCGGCGCACGCGCTCCTGGCTCAAGATCAAATGCATCCAGCGCCAGGAATTCGTCATCGTCGGCTGGTCGGAAAGCGACAAGCGCCGCGGCTTCCGCTCGCTGCTGCTGGCGGCGAAGGAGAAGGGCAAGCTGACCTACGTCGGCAAGGTCGGCACCGGCTTCAACGCCAAGTCGATCGAGGAGATGATGGAGCGGATGGAGCCGCTTGCCGTCGACAAGGCGCCGGTCGAGGTGCCGCGCGCCGACCGCAAAGGGGCGCACTTCATCGAGCCGAAGCTCGTCGCCGAAATCGCCTTCACCGAATTCACCAATGACGGCATTTTGCGCCACCCGAGCTTTATCGGGCTGCGCGAGGACAAGCAGGCGTCACAAGTGGTGGTCGAAACGCCCAAGCATTTGACCAAGTCGGAAAAGAAGGCCGAGCGGCCGACCGCGCAGAGCCTGGGGGTACGGATCACCAGCCCCGAGCGCGCGATCTTTCCCGACGAGGGCCTGACCAAGGGCGACCTCGCCGATTATTACGCGGCGGTCGATCCGCTGATCATGGTCGACGCCGCGCGGCGGCCGATGACCCTGATTCGCTGCCCGCAAGGCCGGTCGAAGAAGTGCTTTTTCCAGAAACACGACAGCGGGTCGTTCGGTCCCGACGTCAAGCACGTGCCGGTCAAGGAAAAGAAGGGCATCACCCAGGACTATCTCTATCTCGACGACATCCGCGGGCTTCTCGCCTGCGTCCAGATGGGGACGATCGAATTCCACGGCTGGGGCAGCAAGATCGACCCGCTCGAATATCCAGACCGGCTGGTGTTCGACCTCGACCCCGATGTCGGGCTCGACTTCGCCAAGGTAAAGGAAGCGGCGGTGCGGCTGCACGGCTTGCTCGAAGACCTCGGGCTCAAGACCTTCCCGCTGCTGTCGGGCGGCAAGGGTTTGCACGTCGTCGCGCCGCTCGACCAATCGGCCGACTGGCCCACGGTCTCGGACTTCGCCGAGCGCTTCAGCCGAGCGATCGCCGAGGCCGAGCCCGAGATGTTCACCGCCAACATCCGCAAGGTCCAGCGCACGGGCCGCATCTTTCTCGACTGGCTCCGCAACCAGCGCGGGGCGACCGCGGTCATGCCGTATTCAGCGCGCGCCCGCGAAGGCGCCCCGGTCGCCGCGCCGATCGCCTGGGAAGAGCTCGACCGCTACAAAGGCGGTAACCACTTCACCATCCGCGACGCCGACGAGCTGCTGAAACGGGCGAGTTCCAAGATGCTGGCGGGATGGGGGCAGGCAAAGCAGGCGCTTCCGGACGCATAAGTTTCAGGGTTTCGATTTGCAGGCGGCCTCGGGTGAGTGTTTGTAGATCTCGACGACCGCTTCAGGTCCGAACGCGACAACAAAGGTCGGGCCCGCGTCTGAGGGCACCATCCTATAAAAGTGATGGTCGCCCGGTGCGAACACGAAGCGTCCGCCAGTCTCATTAGCCTGTAGCGGGATATCGATCACGTAACCGACCTTTCGAAATTCGTATCGGAATGGAGTCGGTGCGGACATTCCCTCGATGACCATACCAGCGCCGCTCAACCTGAATGCAGGAGCGTCCCGCGCGGTGTAGCAGCCGTAAATCGCACTCGCATCTTGCGCGGTTGATTCCTGTAGTTTGCATCCCGCGGCCGCGACGGCGAGCAGTGCGATGATCATGAAGGGCTGGCGAGACCTGGGCATTGCTGGTTACCGAATCTCCGACAGCTCTACGCCCTTCGTCTCGCGCGCCAGCAGCGCGCTGACGCCGCTGATCACGCACGCGACCGCGACATAGATCGACACCGGGATCGACGAGTGGAGGTCCTTGTACAGCCACAAAGCGATGATCGGCGCGAGGCTGCCGGCGAAGATCGCGGTCAGCTGATAGGCGATCGACACGCCCGAATAGCGGATTCGGGTCGGGAACAGCTCGGTGATGAAGGCGGCTTGCGGCGCGTACATCGAGGCGTGGAGGACGAGGCCGATGACGATCGCGAGGATGATCAGCGCGTTGTTGCCGCTCGCCAGCATCGGGAAGAACAGGAAGCTGAAGATCGCTAGTCCGAACGCGCCGAAGGCATAGACGGGGCGGCGTCCGATGCGGTCGGAGAGGGCGGCGAGCAGGGGGATCGCGACGAACTGGACAGCGGCGCCGATCAGCAGGGCGTCGAGCGCAAGGCTGCGGGTCTCGGCCGCGACGTCGACCAGGAAGGTCAGCGAGAAGACGGTCAGGATATAATAGCCGATGTTCTCGCCCACGCGCAGGCCGGCGCCGAGCAGCACGGCGCGGGGGCGCTCGCGGAATACTTCCATCGCCGGGAGCCTGGGCGGCGCCTCGGCCTCTTCCAACGCAGCCTCGAACATCGGCGTCTCGGCGACGCGGTTGCGGATGTACCAGCCGACGATCACCAGCAGCCCCGACAGCAGAAACGGGATTCGCCAGCCCCAGGCCACGAAATCGGCCTCGCTCTGGAATCCGGCCATTAGCGCGAGAATCCCGGCCGAAAGCAGGCTTCCGAGCGGCACGCCCGCCTGCGGCCAGCTGGCCCAATATCCACGGCGCCTGGCATCGCCATATTCCGCGGCCATCAGCACCGCGCCGCCCCATTCGCCGCCGACCGCGAAACCCTGGACGACGCGCAGCAGGATGAGCCCGACCGGCGCCCACACGCCGATGCTGGCATAGCCCGGCATCAGGCCGATCAGCATGGTGGCGATGCCCATCAGCACCAGGCTCCACATCAGCAATTTCTTGCGGCCGATGCGGTCGCCGAAATGGCCGAATACGATCCCGCCGACCGGCCGAGCGACGAACCCCACGGCATAGGTCGCGAATGCGAGCAGTGTGCCGACCAGCGGGTCGAACGAGGGGAAGAACAATTTGTTGAAAACGAGCGCGGCGGCCGAGCCGTAGAGGAAGAAATCATACCACTCGATCGTCGTGCCGATCAGGCTTGCCGCGATCACGCGGGTGAGTGGTGTGCGGTCCTTGTCGTCAGTGCTGACCATGCCTGCTTTCTCCCTGTGTGCGCCAGCTAGCGCGAACCGGCGGCCAAGCGCCAGATTGCCGTGCGTCAATCTTGCCGACGCGCGTGTCGCGTCCTAGCCCTTGGGCATGCGCATGATCACCCTGCCGGCCCTGCTGTTCGTCCTCACCGCCGCCTCGCCCCCCGATCCCGCTCGCTGGAAGGTCGAAGCGAACCGCGTGACGATCACCCGCGACGACTGGGGCATCGCGCACGTTCATGGCCGCACCGACGCAGACGCGGTGTTCGGGATGATCTACGCCCAGGCCGAGGACGATTTCCCGCGGATCGAGGCCAATTACCTGACCGCGCTCGGGCGCACGGCGGAAGCCGACGGCGAAAAAGCGATCTGGCAGGATTTGCGCGCGCGGCTCTATGTCAGCGAGCCCGAGCTCAGGGCCTGGTATGCGCAGAGCCCGGCGAACATGAAGGCGCTGATGAATGCCTGGGCCGACGGGCTGAATTACTTCCTTGCGACGCACCCCGACGTCCGCCCCAAGGTGCTGACGCGGTTCGAGCCGTGGATGGCGCTGAGCTTCACCGAGGGCAGCATCGGCGGCGACATCGAGCGGATCGATCTGGATGCGCTGCGGGAGTTTTACGGTGTCCGTCACCCCGGACTTGATCCGGGACCTGCCTTATCTTCGACCGGCCGAGAAGTCAGGCAGGTCCCGGGTCAGGCCCGGGATGACGGACTGGAACCGCAAGGCTCAAACGGAATCGCGATTGCGCCAAAGCTGACCGCGGACGGCCACGCGCTGCTGCTGATCAACCCGCACACCAGCTTCTTCTTCCGCTCCGAGCTGCAGATGAGCAGCGACGAGGGGCTCGACGTGTACGGCGCCGCGACCTGGGGGCAGTTCTTCATCTACCAGGGCTTCAACCGCCAGGCGGGCTGGATGCACACGTCGAGCGGGGTCGATAATGTCGACGAGTTCGCCGAGAAGGTCGAGCGGCGCGGCAAGGGCTATTGCTACTGGTATGGCAAGACCTGCCGGCCGCTCGGCGCGCGGCCGATCACCATCCGCTATCGCACCGCCGACGGGCGGCTTGCGGCGCGGAGCTTCAAGGGGTTGATGACCCACCGCGGTCCGATCGTCCGCAGCGCCGGCAAAAGCTGGATCGCGTTCGCGATGATGAATCGGCCGGTCGAGGCGCTCCAG
>Ga0193706_1001102_pt1 | contig 12748 bp, 11 predicted proteins | sample U3c1metaG_FD_160130 | JGI IMG/M metagenome (GOLD analysis project Ga0193706, IMG submission 160130) | Soil microbial communities from a riparian zone of the East river system, Colorado, United States - U3c1 | ecosystem: Environmental > Terrestrial > Soil > Riparian zone | place: USA: East River... | reverse complement strand
TCTCCTTGACCCATAGCGGACACTTCTGGATCAAGGAGACCAGCGCGACGCACATGCCCGCAAGCACGGCTGCGCGCCTGCCGATCTCGCTCCAGGCGATGACAAGACCCTGCCCCATGGAAGTTCTTTCGACCGTGCCGCGACTCAGGCCTTAAGCAGCGGTTTCAAGGTTGGGAACGCGGGGAACCAGCGCTGCACGCGGGCCGACAGGCGTCTCATGCAGTGGTTTTCGAGGGCGCGGGGCTGGTCGAGGGCAAAGGGGCGCTGTCTCGCGATCGAGGCGCAGATCAAGCTCGAGCGCGGCAGCCAGCCGGCGAGGCGCGGGGAGCGCGCGAGGAATCGCTCGCACACGCCGCGCAGCCGGGTCGCCAGGCCGTCGGCCTGATCGGCGCCGTCGACCTGGTTGAGGATCAGCTCGGGAGTGGGCAGATCGAGGCCCAGCTCCGTCGCATGCAGGTCCAGGGCCTTGATGCAGCCGTAGGCATCGGTCAAAGCCGTGGGATCGGGGGTGGTGACGATCAGAACGCGGTCGGCGGCCGCCGCGAAGTCGAGCACGTCGGGCCCGACGCCAGCGGCGCTGTCCCCGAGGACGATGTCGTAGTCGACCGACAGCTCGGCCAGTGCGGCGAGAATCGCTTCGCGCCTTTGCGCATCGTCGCGCGCGAGACCGGGATCGCCCGATTCCGCGGGGAGCAGATCGAATCCGCCCGCGGCGCGCACGATGCAGTCGCGCGCGGTGACGCGGCCGGCGAGGAAGTCCTTGATCGTCGAGGAAGGCGACAGCCGCACGAGAACATGGGCGTCCGCCATCGCCAGATCGAGGTCGGCGAGCAAGACGCGACGGCCTTCGCTGGCGAGCTGCACGGCGAGGTTGACCGCGACCATGGTCTTGCCCACGCCGCCCTTGCCGCCGCTCACCAGAACAAAAGGCGCGGACATGGCGGGACGGATCACGCGAGCCTCCCGCGCAGGATCAGATCGGCGCAGGAATCCGCGCCGGCGCGGGTCAGATGGCTCGAGACGTCCTGTCCGTCGCAGAGGAACAAGAGGCCGCCTCCGCAGCTCGATCCGATCTCGACCGCGGGAGCGGGAGCGCGGGTCTCGTCGAGCTTGGTCAGGATCGCGGCGGTCGGATGGGTCTGCGCGAAGGAGTCGGATGCGGCTTGCAGGGCTTCGCGCGAGGCGCTGGCGGCGAGCACGAGGTAAGTCTCGAGCTGTGCGCGAAGACGCGCGGACTCCAGATTCTCCGCGAGCAGCTCCAGGGCGCGCGAATCATTGGGCGAGCGGCCGGTGGTGTCGATCAAGAGCACGTCGAACTGCAGAGATTCCCCCGCGATCGCGGCGAGCTCCCGGCCGTCGCGCGCGGTGCGCACCGGCGCCTGAAGCAGCTCGCCGTAGGCGGACAGCTGCTCGAAGGCTCCGACACGGTACGTATCCGTGCTGACCAGCGCGATGCGGCGTCCCGCGCGCACCAGGCGCACGGCGAGCTTCGCGAGGGTGGTGGTCTTGCCCACGCCGGTCGGTCCGACGAAGGCCAGGGCGCGCAAGTTGCCGTCCGCGCGCGGCGAGCTGGCGATGCGGATTCCGCGCGACAATTCCTGGGCAGCCGCGTCGATCGCGAAGGCTCCGAGCGCCTTGCTCTCGCGCACGGCGGCGAGCACGCGCGCGAGACTTGCGGGCGAGGCCTGGGAGCGGACCAGTCGCGCCTGGACGTCGCTGGCTCCGCGCTCCTCGATCATCTGCGTGCCGGCGCGTGAAGTTTTCTTCGAGCCCGGCGATTCGACGCTCGGAAACACGAGGTTGGTCGCCTGGCGCCGCTCGCTGACCGCGAGCAGGACGTCGCCGTTCTCCGCGGCTTCCTGCGAAAGGACCAGCGCGCCTTCTCCGTGCTGCACGCGCGCTCTCTCGAGCGCCTGCTTCAGGTCGCGGCCGCGAACTCGATGGATTCTCATGCTTCATCCTCCATGCGAACGATGCTGAGCGTCTCGACGACCCGCGCCGGGACGACTTCGTTGTAAGAAAGGACCGAGACCTTGGGCAGCGAGGCGCGCACCAGCTCGTTCAGGAAGCGGCGCACGTTCGAGCGCACGACGAGCACGACTTCCTTGCCGCCCTGCGTCGATTGCGCGATCTGATCGCCAATGCGGCCGACCAGGCGCGAGAGAAAAGCCGGGCCGACCGGCTCGGCGCGCGGATCGGGCTGACCGCCGACCGCGGAAGCGAGGCGCGCTTCGATCGCGGGATCGAGGGTGACCGCGTGGACGGTTCCCGATTTGTCGGCGTACTGCTCGCACAGCGAGCGCGCCAGGCGCTGGCGCACCAGCTCCGAGAGTTGATCGGGATCCTTGACCTTGCCGCAGTGGTCGGCGATCGCTTCGAGGATCGCGGGGAGATTGCGGATCGACACGCCGTCGCGCAGCAGGTTCTTGAGCACGGCCTGGACGTCGCCGAAGCCGATGCGCGCGGGGACGAGTTCTTCGACCACGGCGGGCGCGATCTTCTTCGCGTTCTCGACCAGCTCCTTGACGTCGTCGCGCGAAAGGATCTCGCCCAGCGAATTGCGCAGCACTTCGGTCAAGTGCGTGACGAGCACGCTGGTCGGATCGACGACGGTGTAGCCCGCGAGCTCCGCTTCGTCGCGCATCGAATCGTGGATCCACCAGGCCGGTAGGCCGAAGGCGGGGTCGGTCGTTTTCTTGCCCTTGAGCTTGCCGGTCGCGTTGCCCGGATCCATCGCGAGGCAGTGTCCGGCCTCGACTTCGCCGCGCGCGACTTCCTGGCCGCCGAGCAGGATCCGATACGCGCCTGGCGCCAGTCGGATGTTGTCCTTGATGCGCACCGGCGGCATCACCATGCCCTCTCGGCCGGCGAAGCGTCGGCGCAGCTGCGCGATGTGGTCGAGCACGCCGTTGCCGCCCGGCGCCTGGACCAGTGGAATCAAGCGGTACCCGATCTCCAAGGAAATCCGGTCGATGCGCAGCAGGTCCTCGACTTCGAGAGCTTCTTTCTCAGCCGGCGTGGGCTCGGCGATCTTCGCCGCGGCGGCCGCTGCTCCAGCGGTCTGCGGCTTGCCGATCAGATCGTTCGGTCCCTGGGCGTCGCGCGTCGCGCGCCAGCCGATCAGCAGCATCGAAGCCAGGATCAGGAAGGGCAGCTTGGGCAAGCCGGGCAAGAGCCCGATCGCGAAGAGCATGCCCGCGGCGATCAGCGTCGCGCGCGGCCGTCCGCCGACCTGGGCGAGCACATTCACGCCGAGGCTCGTGGTCGACGAAGCCTTGGTGACGAGCACCGCCGCCGCCGTCGAGACGAGCAGGGCCGGAATCTGGCACACCAGGCCGTCGCCGATGGTCAGGATCGAATACTTCGATCCCGCTTCGCTGATCGAGAGACCGCCGATCGTGGCGATCGCCACGCCGCCGATGAGATTGATGCCCGTGATGATCAGACCCGCGACCGCATCGCCGCGCACGAACTTCGTGGCGCCGTCCATGGCGCCGTAGAACTCCGCTTCCGAGGCGATCTTCTCGCGGCGCGCGCGTGCGTCCTCGACGGTGATCAAGCCGCTGTTCAAGTCGGCGTCGATCGCCATCTGCTTGCCGGGCATGGCGTCGAGCACGAAGCGCGCGGTGACTTCACTGACCCGGCTCGAGCCCTTGGTGATCACGATGAACTGGATCACGATCAGGATCAGGAACAGCACGAAGCCGACGGTCAGGTTGCTGCCCGCCATGTACGAGCCGAAAGCCGAGATCACCTTGCCCGCGCTTCCGCCGGCGAGGATCAGGCGCGTGCTCGCGACGTTCAGTCCCAGGCGGAACAGGGTCGCGAAGAGCAGCAGGGTCGGAAACACGGACAGCTCGGGAGACGAGCGCGTCGAGAGCACGAGAAGCAGCAGGAGCAGCGAGCCCGCGATGTTGAGCGCGAGCAGCATGTCGAGCAGCCATGGCGCGATCGGCGCGATCAAGGTCAGGATCAGGCCGAGCACGCCGATGCCCAGGATCCAATCGGACCAGCGCTGCAGCCATTGGCCGCTGCGCGCGATCGCTCCGTCGGCGGTGAGGATTGCTTGATTCGCCACGTTTCGCTCCTATCAGGCCGATTGCTTGGTTTCGTGGACGCGGTAGACGTAGGCCAGGACTTCGGCCACGGCGGTGAACAGCTCGCTCGGGATCTCGTCGCCGATCTCGCAGCGCGCATGCAGCGCGCGCGCCAGCGGCACGTCCTCGTACAGCGGGACCTTGGCTTCGCGGCCGAGCTCCTTGATGCGCTGCGCGATCAGGTCGACACCCTTGGCGACCACGCGCGGCGCGGCGGAATTCACCTTGCGGCCCCGCTCGTCGAAGCCGTCCTTGTAGTACTTCAGAGCGACCGCGTAGTGGGTCGGGTTGGTGACGATCACCGTCGCGTTCGGGACGTCGGCCATCATGCGCCGCGCGGCGATCTCGCGCTGCAGGCGGCGGATGCGGCCCTTGACGTGCGGATCGCCTTCGTCCTGCTTGTGTTCCTGGCGCGCTTCTTCCTTGGTCATTCGAAGGTCCTTGGACAATTGCCAGCGCTGGTAGAAGAAGTCGGTCGAGGCCAGGGCGAGCATGGCGACGATCGCGGCGACGACGGCTTTGAAAGCCAGATGTCCGGTGACCGCGAGCACGGGACCGACGTCGCTCTCGCCGAGCATCGCGACGCCGTTCACCTGGCCCATCGCGACCGCGACGATCGTCGTGGCGATCACGCCGATCTTGGCGATGCCGAGCGCGGTGCGGACCACCGAGCGCATCGAGGCGACTTTTTTCCAGCCAGCGAGCGGCGAGACTTTGTTCGGATCGAAGCCGACGGCCTGGGGCGAGAAGGCGAACCCGATCTGGCCGTAGCTCACGAGGATCCCGAGCGCGAACATCGGCAGGATCAGGAGCGATGCGGACTTGGCCGCGGGCAGGGTCAGCGCCGCGAACTGCGCCGCGGCTTCCTTGGCGGTGAGATCGACGTGCGAAAAACTCGCCAGCCCTTCGGCGGTGCGGGCGATGCCGCCGGCGAGAGTCGCTGCCAGCGGTCCGCCGGCGAAGGTCAAGCAGGCGAGCCAACCAGCGAGCAGGGCCGCGACCGTCAGCTCCGTCGACATGGCGACCTGGCCGCGCTCGCGCGCTTCCTGTCGCCGCCTTGGGCTGGCGTCGATGATCTTGTCTTCGTCGTCGGTGGTTTCGGCCATGGCTCAGACGGGTTGCAAGGATCCGAGCACGCTGGCGAGCCCGCTCTGGACGCCGCCGTACAGTCGTTCCATCGCCGGCGCGATCATCGGCGCGAAGGCGAACATGGCGAGCAGCGCGCAGAGGATGCGCAGCGTGAATCCCATGTCCATCAAGTTGATCTGCGGCACCGCTCGGCCGATCAAGGCGATCATCAGCGAGACCAGGAACATCAGGACCATCACCGGCGCGGCGAAGACCACGCCAGCGGTGAACATCTGGACGAAAAGCGTCTCGATCGCGTTGGAGAGCTGCCCCGTGCCGCCGATCTGGCCGACGGGAGCGCGCTCGAAGGAGCTCGAGAGGGCGCGGATCATCCAGTGATGGCCGTCGACCGCGAGGAAGCCGATCAGGAACAAGCCGTCGTAGAGCTGCGCGATCAAAGGCATGTTGACGCCGGTCTGCGGATCGACCTGGCTCGCCATCGAGAAGCCCATTTCCTGCCCGATCATCTCGCCGCCGACGCGCACGGCGAGCGACACGAGCTGCAGCACGAAGCCGAGAGCCACGCCGATCAGGATCTCGCGGCCGGCGAAGGCGCCGAACTCGAGCGGCGAAGGCGCGGAAGAGAGCGGAGTTCCCGAAGCCGTGTAGAAGAGAAACGCGAGGGCCACGATCAAGGCCACGCGGTGCATCGAGAAGTTCGTGCCCGTGCCGAAGACCGGCGCGGCGATCACCATCGCGCTGGTGCGCAACAGGTACAGACCGAAGGCCGCGAGGGTGCCCGCCGGCAGGAATGTGGGCAGGGCCTGGATCATCACGAGAGCCCGAAGCTCACCAGCATCCTGAGCACGCGCTCGGCGTAATCGCGCAGCAGATTCAAGCAGGGCAGGAGCAGTCGCTTTCCGCCATGACCGCGATCATCTTGGGCACCTGCGAAAGCGACTGCTCCTGCACCGAGGTCAAGGCCTGGAACAAGCTGATCGCCACGCCGACGACCAGACCGGTGAGCAACACCGGCGCCGTCACCACGATCGTGGTCCACAGGAGATCGCGCGCGAGCTCCGTCACCTGCATGTCGATGGTCTGGATCATGTCGTCACGAAGGAGGTCACCAGGGAGTGACAGACCAGGTGCCAGCCGTCGACCAGCACGAAGAGCAGGATCTTGATCGGCGTCGAGACCATGACCGGCGGCAGCATGAACATGCCCATCGAGAGCAGCACGCTGGACACGACCAGGTCGATCACGAGGAAGGGCAGGAAGAGCAGGAAGCCCATCTGGAACGAGGTCTTCAGCTCCGAGAGCACGAAGGCCGGCACGACGACGCGCAAGGGCAATTGCGCGGGCTCGGCGGTCTCGCTTTGCGGATCGTGAGCGAGCTCCTTGAACAGGTCGATCTCGCTCTGGCGCGTGTTGGCGATCAGGAAGTGCGAGAGCTCGACCCAGGCTGCATCGCCGGCCTGCTCCAAAGTCGCGGTGCCGGCGGAGTAGGGTTTCCAGGCCTTTTCCTGGATGCGCTCTGCGACTGGAGCCATCACGAAAGTGGTCAAGAACAGCGCCAGGCCGATGATCACAGGGTTGGGCGGCAGCTCATTGGTCGACATGGCCCGGCGCACGAAGGACAGGACGATCACGATGCGCGTGAAGCTCGTGATCGTGATCAGGATCGCCGGCAGCAGCGAGAGAACTGTCAGGAGGATCGCGATCTCGACCGCGGTCGACATGCGCTCCTCTCCCAGCAAGTGGGCGATCTGCTCGACTCCGGGGCCCGCGGCCTGGTCGGCGTCGCCAGAGGTCGCGATCTGATCGATCAGCGCCGAAGTTCCGGCGGGATCCGGTGTCTGCGAAGCGCTGGCGAAGACCGAGAGGGCCATCACCAGCGCGAGGGAAGCGATCCAGCGCAGACAGCTCATCCCAAGACCCCTTCTCGCGCCAGGGTCGCGGCCTTGCGCGGCGGCCTGGGCCGTGCGGCGCGCAAGAGGCGCTGGAAAGTGGATTGATCCGCGGGCGTGGGCAGAGGCTCCACGCTCGACGCGACCAGCTCGGGCGTCGATTGCGCGTCGAGCTCGGTGACCAGGCACATCTCCTTGTCTCCCAGACCGACGACGAACGTCCGGTCGTAGCAGCGCACCACCGCGAGGCGTTGCTTGCCGCCCAGGGGCAGCACGTCGACGATCTGCAGCGAGCGTCGCGCCGCGCGAGTCGACAGGGTGTGAGCGAAGAGACGCTTGAAGGCGTAGCCGCCGAGCACGACCAGCAGGATCAGCCCGACGCAGACGCCGAAGTACTGCGTCATGTCCGGACCGGTCTTCGCCGCGGCGGGACCTTCGAGCAATGCGAGTGTGAGCATGGGAGGACAGGTCACGGAGGGACCTGGGTCGGTCGCTCAGGCAAGCCTCGTGCCACTCCCGCTCCGCACTGCTCGCTCTGAGCGCCGCCTTCCATAGAAGGAAAATCCCAGCGCGGGCCCGCCGCGCCGGAGGTCGCGTGCTTCGAAGTGTCGGATTTCTCGACAGCGCACCGGGGCATCTCGCCGCACTCAGGGAAATCCTCGCGCGCGCCGACAACACGTTGCCGACCATGCAAAACGAACCTGATCCTCCGCCGGCCCTGCCCTTCAGCGGGTCGCGCGAATTCGTCCACAGGCTCAACAACCTGCTGACCGTCGTCCTCGCCCACGCTGAATCCTCGCTGGCGAGCGACGACCCCGAAGAGATGCGCCGCGCCCTGCGCGTCATCGTCGAAGCCTCGGTCTCGATGGCCAAGGCCACCCGCGTCTACGCCCGGCCGCACGACACTCCGTCCAGCGCCTCGCGCACGCCGCGCAGCCCCGAGGGGCAATGAAGCAGGCTCGTTCCACCCCCACGACTGCTCAGACTTTGCCCGAGCTGTCGGTCGTCGTGCCGACCTACGCGCGCAATCAGACGCTGGAGCAGCTCTTGATGCGCTGCAACCAGCAGACTCTCGCGCCGCGCCGTTTCGAGGTGATCGTCGTCGACGACGGCAGCCCTCAGCCGGTCAGGCTTCAGGACACGGCCTATCGCTTCGCCCTGAAATTGCTTCGCCAGGAGAACGCTGGCCCCGCGGCGGCGCGCAATCTCGCGCTCGAGCATTGCCGCGGCGCGCTCGTGCTGTTCCTCAACGACGATTCCGTGCCGGCCTTCGATCTGTTCGAGAAACACCTCGAGGTCCACGCCACGCGCTCGGACAAGGTCGCCGTGCTCGGAACGTTCGATTTCACTGCCGAATCCCTGCGCCATCCCTTCGTCCAGGTCCTCAACGACTCGGATCTGTTGTTCGACTACATCCGGATGCGCGACGGCGCTCTGCATCCGTGGCAGTACTTCTGGACCTGCAACATCAGCCTGCCGCTCGCCGCCCTGCGCGAAGTCGGCGGTTTCGACGCACAGACGTTTCCTGAAGCCATCGTCGAGGACGTCGAGCTCGGTTTCCGCCTGGCGAAGAAGGGTTACTCCATCCTCTTCCGCAAGGATCTCGCCTGCGAGCACGACCACGTGCTCACCGTGGACAAGTATTTCGCTCGCGCGGTGCGCCTTGGTGTGAACACGGCGCGTCTGTGGGGCAAGCACGGGCAGGATCCCATGTTCAAGTCGTTCACGGGGCTCGGCATCCACTCGGAGCCCAACGCCGCGACGCTGACGGTGACGCGCGCGCTGTCGATCACCGAGGCCTACTACTCCACAGCCAACGACTTCCTGGAGAAGATGCGCGCGACGGAGAGCAAGCCTCGCACGGGGCCGCTTGCGGCCGGCCTGTTGGCGCAGTTGCGCTCGATGACGCGCCGCCTGGCCTACGTGCCTTACTACCGCGGTCAGCTGATGCAGACCGCGGGTTTCGACCCCGAGCCGGTGATGCGAGACGGGGCGGCGCACGGCAAGCTCGTCTCGATCGTCGTCGTCTCCTACGACGCGCTCGAGCAGACCAGGGCCTGCCTGGCGCGCCTGCGCGAGACGCGCGACGCGAATCACCCGACCGAGATCATCTTCGTCGACAACGGCTCGAGCGACGGCAGCGCGGAATTCCTCGCCGCTGCGACCGACGTCAAGCTCCTGCGCAACAACGTCAACCTCGGTGCGCCGCGCGCGCGCAACCAGGCCCTGCCTCACGCGCGCGGTGAATACGTCGTGTTCCTCGACAACGACGCGATGGTCACACCCGATTGGCTCGCGCGCCTGCTCTACCACGCCGAGGTCAATCCGCTCTCGGGTTGCATCGCGCCGACTTCCGACCGCGCGGCCCACGGCCAGCAGGTAGTGATGACCTGCGCGACCGATCCCGAATCGATCGCGCGGTTCGCACGCGAGACTTCGCGCGACTTGAACCGCCAGCATTTCCACGCGCCGGTCCTGTCCTCCTTCTGCATGCTCGTTCCCCGTCGAGTGCTCGACGCGATCGGCGGTTTCGACGAGCGCTTCTCGCCCTGGGGTTACGAGGACGACGACTTCACCCTGCGAGCGACGCTCGCGGGCTTCCAGAATCGCTGCGCGCGCGACGTCTTCGTGCGCCACGAGGCCTACAAGGGCCGCAGCAAGCTCGAGCGGCACAGCGAGCTGCTCCAGGCGAACTGGGAACGTTTCGCGACGAAGTGGGGCCTGGCTCTCGAGTCCGCGAGCAAGAGCGATCAACGACTGGCGCCGGTCCTCGCGGTTCCCTGGACCGCGCGCGAGCTGTGCATCCCGATCGACGGCGCGCATCAACCCGCGCTGCTGCCCCAGCCTTCACCGGCGAATTCGCTGAGCCCGAAGAAATGAGTCAACTGACGGCCTGCCTGATCGTGCGCGACGAGGAGCGCATGCTGCCCGGCTGCCTGGCTTCCCTCGCGGGCGTCGCGGACCGCGTGGTGGTCGTCGATACCGGATCGAACGACCGGACGATCGAGGTCGCGCGCCTAGGCGGCGCCGAGGTATTCGAATTCCCCTGGTGCGACGATTTCGCGGCCGCGCGCAATTTCTCGATCGAGACGGTGCGCGCGGGTTACGTGCTCGCGATCGACGCTGACGAGCGTCTGGGACCTGGAGCGGCTCGCGTCTTGAAGCACGCGTTGCGCAGGAACCGGCTCGATCTTGGGTTGTTGCCGCTGCACGACGCGCGCAGCTTGAAGTCCACGCCCGCGGAAGTGCTCAGCGGCGCCGAGCGCCGCGGGGAATCCCTGCTGCTGCCGCGACTCTTGCGGCGCACCGCCGATCTGCAGTGGAACGGGATCATCCACGAGCAGATCGCGGGCTGGCTCTCGGCGAGCCCGCGGCAGGTGGAAGTCGTCAACGCCCCGCTGGTGCACTACGGCGCCGTGCCCGAGCTGCGCCGCGAGCGCAACAAGGATCTGCGCAACCGCGATCTGCTCGCGCGGCACCTGGTCGCACACCCTGGCGACATCGTGATGCGCTCATTCTATGCACGCGAGCTGCTGCGCAGCGGCGAGCGCGAGCGGGCAATCTTGGAAAGCACGCGCGCTTGGGACGAGTTGCTGGCCCTCGGCAGCCGGGCGACGCGACTGAACGTGATCCAGCCCGCGACTCTGCAAGCCTGGATGCTGCTCGACGAAAAGCGCTTCCTCGATTCGCTCGAGGTGATCAAGGCCGCGCGCACTCTGGTCGCGGACCACCCGAACCTCTCGCTCCTCGAAGGCGCGGCTTGCGAGCAGCTCGCGCTCGTGGAGACCGCTGCCGAAGCGCAGAACGCGTGGCTGCGCCGAGCCGAGGTCGCATTCAAGCACTGCCTCGGTCTTCACGGTCAGCCGTCGGTGTGCGAGCTGTTGCCTGGCGCGACCCACTGGGCCGCCGCGACGCGCCTGGGCACCGTGCAACTGCTCGCCGCGCGTCCGCTGCAGGCTCGCGAATCCTTCCAGCGCGCCTTGAAGACCAAATCGGATCACCTCGAAGCCCGCTTGGGATGCATCGAGGCCTTGATCGACGCCAATCTGCTCGGGCCCGCGATCGCGGAGGCCCAGCCGCTGCTCAAGCACGATTCGCCGGACATCTGGCTGCTCGCCGCGGCCGCCGTCGGCCGCATGGGGCGCACGGAGGACCTGCGCCTCTTCGCGAGCCAGACCCGACAGGCCTTGACCCGCGCGCCCTTCGCCGCCGCACACCGCCAGCTGCGCTGGCGCGAGATCGAGAACAGCCTGACCGAAACAGCACTGTCGGAAACGCCACCGCCTGCTGTCTTGCATTGAGCGGACGGGCAGCTCGCTGCCTGCTCGAGGCAAGCGAACCGCTGGTCGAACCCCGCACACCGCTCCTGGAGAACCGATGACCGAGCCCACGCTGGTGTTCAATGAAGAGTCGCGGGTCGACGATCCGCAGGCTCTGCGCTTCCTCCTGCGCTCGATCTTTCCCGAGGAGACCGTGCAGCAGGTCGATCAACTGGTCGCGACGCTCTCGCAGCACGCCAACGTGTTGCAAAGTCCCGCCTGCGTCGCGGAGACGATGCGCGCGAGCCTCTCGCAGCTCCTCGCCAGCTCCGGCCACGATCGCGTCGCCAACCTGCGCATGCTGGGCCAGATCGCGCAGCACGAGGTGATGACCTCGGAGAATCGCGCCGCCTATGTGCCCGCGTCCAAGTTCAATCCCGACGCAGTCTGGTACCCGAATCCGACGCGCTTCCCCCACCCGACCTCGGTGCACGACACCCTGCCCTACGCCAAGCTGGCCAAGCTGGTCGATCGCACGACGCCGGTGACCAGCGCCGGCTCCTGCTTCGCGACCGAGATCTCGCACCACCTGCAGGCCAACGGCTTCAATTACGTGATCACCGAGCCGCATTACCACGCGGGCTCGCCCTACTCGATGGCCTCCGCGGCCTGGGGCACGATTTTCAACGTGCCGGCGATGCGCCAGCTGGTCGAAAAGGCCTTCGAGCTGCGCAAGCTGCCGCGCCTGTTGTGGCGCATGGAGGACAAGGGTCGCACGGTCTACCGCGATCCCTTCCGCGAAGAAGTCGAGTTCGCCTCGGTCGCCGAGTACGAAGCGAATTATCCCGTCCACGTCGAGGCCTGCCGCCGCGCCTTGCTCGAGGCCGAGGTGTTCGTGATCACCCTGGGCTTGACCGAGATCTGGCAATTGAAATCCGACGGCTCGGTCCTCTCCCGCGTGCCCTGGCGCTTGTCGTCGTCGCTGGTCGAGCGCCGCATGCTCAGCGTCGAGGAGAATCTTGCCGAGCTCGAGCTGATGCTCGGCACCCTGCGGCGCTTCAACCCGCGCGTGCAATTCATCGTGACGGTCTCGCCCGTTCCGCTCCAGGCGACCTACCGTGGCGACGAGGCCCATGTCGTGGTGGCGAGCAGTCTTTCGAAGTGCACGCTGCGCGTCGCCGCCGAGCAATTCGCCAAGCGCAACTCCGGCGTCACGTATTTCCCGGCGTTCGAGACGGTCATGTACTGCACCGAGCAGCCCTTCGAGCGCGACCACCGCCACGTGCGCCGTTCGACCGTGGCGCGCGTGATGCGCTTGTTCCACACGATGTTCGTGCGCGACTCAGGCTTCGCGGCTTGCCAGCTGGCCAGTGAGCTGCGCGAGCGCGAAGGCGAAGTGCGTTTCCTGTTGCAT
>Ga0193706_1001101_pt1 | contig 12754 bp, 8 predicted proteins | sample U3c1metaG_FD_160130 | JGI IMG/M metagenome (GOLD analysis project Ga0193706, IMG submission 160130) | Soil microbial communities from a riparian zone of the East river system, Colorado, United States - U3c1 | ecosystem: Environmental > Terrestrial > Soil > Riparian zone | place: USA: East River... | reverse complement strand
TGTTGAAAATGGAGAGATCTGGGATCTAAATAAAGAAATTGAGTATTATAAATCAAACACTAACAGGAAAATAGACCGGAAAGATTATTTTGAAATTAAATACGTGCGCATATCGGGTAATAATGCATACGCTGTATATCACCTGCGATCAGATATCAGTGAAAACGGTATGCTGAAAGTCAAGACCTGGCTCGAGAGCGTAATTTTTCGTAAAATAGCTGGCATTTGGAAAATTGAATTGATACATTCAACCCCTGTAGAAATAAAAAAGCAATAGTATGCAAAATGACACGATCAAAACCCAGGTGATCATTGTAGGAGCCGGGCCTACCGGTTTAAGCCTGGCTGTGCAACTGCTTCGGTATAACATTGATTTTATCCTTATTGAAAAAAATGAAAAACCAACCCACCTCTCAAAGGCAATCGTAATCCAGGCACGAACATTGGAAATTTTCCAGGAAACCGGGCTTGCAAAAAAAGCAATTGAACAGGGGAGGATAGCAAACGCCGGTAATGTTTTTTATAATGGTAAAAAACGGGCTGTGCTGAACCTGGCAGGGCTTGGCGAAGGCTTTACCCCGTTTCCATTTGCTCTTTCGCTCGAACAAAGCAAAACTGAAGCGCTGTTGGCAAACTATATTACGGGAAAAGACAAAACGGTTTTATGGGGTTGCGAATTTAGTAATTTCAAGCAAAACGAATCAGGCGTTATAGCTTATTACAGTGATCTTAACGGGCAGGAGCAGCAAATTGAAGGTGCTTATTTAGTTGGCTGCGATGGAGCGCATAGTGTAGTGCGGCACCAGGCTGGGATGACATTCCAGGGAGATACCATACCAAAAATGTTTTATATAGCGGATGTTACATTAAACAGCGCTGTTATAAGCGAAGACCAATTGTTCATGTTCCTGATTAAAAAAGGGTTTATATTATTCTTTCCAATGGAAGGGGCAGGGCATTACAGGATAATAGGAATATTACCCGGGCATATAGGGGACATTGAATTTACATTTAACGATATTGAGGATTCTATAAAACAGCAGGTAGCCGTGCCTGTTACTTTTGAAGAAGTAAGGTGGTTTTCCGCTTACAAAGTGCATAGCCGTATGGCAAATTCATTTATGAACGGGCGTTGCTTTATTGCAGGGGACGCAGCACATATACATACGCCTGCAGGGGGGCAGGGAATGAATACAGGGATACAGGACGTTTATAACCTCGCATGGAAGCTTGCCTTTACCATTAACGGGGCAAAAACTCTGGTGCTGGAGAGTTATAATACTGAAAGAATGGAGAATGCTGAACACCTGCTGCGTACTACCGACAGGATATTTGATATAATGACAGGATCTGATAAGTTCCTGAACTTTCTCCGTCTCCGGGTCTTTCCAATAATAGCAGGATTCGTTACAACTATGAAGGCATTTAATAAAAGGATATTTCCCTTATTATCCCAAACGGGGATTGCATATCCTAACAGCAGCCTCACCATTAAAAGCAGGATAGGGATAGTAAAAGCGGGTGACAGGATGCATTATTTCCCATTACCCGGGGGTAATATATTTGACATGCTTACTGAGCCCGTTTTTAAAGTCCTGTATTTTGGAAAGGATAGCAGCAACTTTGAAAAATTAAAAGGCTTAAAACAGGTTGCTATTTTTTCATTTAAAGAAATACCAAAAGACCTTTTTGGTAATGCATCGGACTTTTATATTTTGCTAAGGCCTGATAACCATATTTCATACATAGGAAAGGAAACCGAAGCGTGTATAAAGCTTTTACATAAAATTGGTACAACCGCCCTGTAACCAGGGACTATCGGGTATAGTCAGCCTGGATTGAATAGGAGGTTTGTGAATAGTTATTAAGAAAATCACTTATAATTTTTTCAATTTGCTCAAACTCCAGTAAAAAGCCATCATGCCCATAATTGGAATGAATGGTTTTATATTGTGCGCCTGGAATATTATCAGCAATATACTGTTGCTCAGAAAGGGGAAATAGGATATCCGTTGTAATACCAATCACGAAAGTTTTTGCTTTCACCTGGCGTAATGCATTTTCAATTCCCCCCCTTCCCCGGCCTACGTTATGCGAGTCCATGCTTTTACTGAGAAAATAATAACTAAATGCATTAAAACGTAACGCTAATTTTTCGCCCTGGTACCGCTGGTATGAACTGGTTTTAAAATGTTCGAATGTATCATTGCTTACTTCGGACTGGCTGGCTTTGTACGTAATATAATTCCGGTAAGAAATAAGTGCAATGCTTCTTGCCACTTTCATTCCATTCAACCCTGCAGCGGCATGCTTTTCTTTCCATGTGCTATCACATTCAATGCTTAAACGCTGCGATTCATTGATGGCAACTGCCCATGAAGAATGAAATGCATTGGTGGCTATGGGAAAAATAAACTCAAACAACTCCGGTTCTTCAATCGCCCACTCTAATAATTGCTGGCCTCCCATAGACCCACCAATTCCTATATAGATCTTCCGGATACCAAGGAACTCTCTTAATTGCTGGTAAGCCCTGATCATATCTTTAATAACAAAGAATGGAAAATCATGGTAATAAGGCGAACCTGTTTCATGATTAATATCCAATGGCCCAATGCTTCCATAACAGCTGCCGGGAATATTGACACACACTATAAAAAAGCGCGAAGGATCCAGGAGCTTTTCTTTACCTGCCAAACCTGGCCACCATTCGGTTGGATTACTGTTAGCGGTAAGCGCATGGAATACCCATACAACATTATCCTTTGTTTCATTTAATGTACCAAAGGTCGTATAGGCAAGGTGGTAGCCAGGCAGGATGATACCTGACTCAAGTAAAAGGGGCTTTTCCGATGTATAAATGTTATAAGACAATGAAGGTTCTTTAGTTGATTTTAAAATATGCTAACGCTTATGGGCTAAATATTTTTCTCTTATAACCTGGGCGACAGGTTTTTCATTCACTTTACTTTCAAGCCATGAAATGATATCCAGGTAAACCAGTGCCCGGGTTTCAAAACGGCTTTTTTCAAACTGTTTTATTTTTTCCAGCAGCCTGGTAAATTCGGGCTTTAGCTTTTCAGGTGATAAATGAAATGCCTTACGTAAAAATTTAAACATCTCTTCTTCCACAAGGCTTAGGTTTTCCATCTTTGCCATAAAACGGTATACGGATTTTACCAGGTATTCTATCAGGTCCAGGTTCCCAAGCTCATAATGTGCTATGAGGTGAAGCAAACGGGAATAACATTGAAGATCATTTCGGAGATCTACTTTCCAGTTAATTATTTTATTGAGATAATCGATGCTGTGGCTATAATCACCCGCTCCGAAATATAATGAGGCTATCTTGTAATAAAATACCAGGCTGCGATGCCTGTCGAGGTGTAATTGAAATTCATTTAATTTTTCCTCTATAGCAGGAACAAGCAATATTCCCTCTTCAAACGTTCCATCCAAAAAATGCCTGTTAATTTTGGCAATGTATAAATATACAAAGGTCTGTATCCGGTTATTATCGCTTTGTTTTACTATATCCGAATTGGCAAATTCTTCAAACAGGCTTAGTTCATCCTGGAACTTGGGGTAATTGCGCAGGGTAAAATGAGCTGTCAATAAATTATGTACACCCTTAATATAACTGGCGGTTTCAATTTCTATCATTAAAGGTTGCTGGCGAAAAAGGTCAACCCAATGACGGGTATAACGGTAATACATTAAAAAATCCTGCCTTATAAATGCATACCACGTATAGCTTTGGTACTGGTATAATTTTTCATAAAAGCCATTGGCTTTCTTCAGATCATCCGATAAATAAGTTTTAAAATATTCTTCTACCTGTTTTTCATCCTTTCCATTCCTGGCATGCCCGTTTTTGATGTACCAGCTGTATAATTCCAATGCAAGGTTTGAAAGTTTTGTTATGCGAACAAGCCGCTCATTCACTTCATCAGCTTCATTTATCAGTTGTGTCGCACGGTCTTCCAGGCTACGGGTGATATGAAGTGTTTCAATTTTTTTTTCGAGGAACAGTACCTGTACAAGAAGGCTTATCTGGTTATTGGCTTTAGCTGTTTCTTTTATTTTATCAAGTACTTTAAGGCTCTGGAGGTAGAGGCCTTTATTATAAAGTATCCTGGCATTATCTAATTGTTCATGCAATTGTATATCTATGCTTTTATTTTCCAGCAACCGGAGACTCGCTAATACCTGCTTATATAAATGAGCTTTTGTATTGGACAGCTGTTGTTTCTTTACAGAAGCTGCTTTTTTCAACAAAACTTCTTCATCGTATTCATTCATTGCATCCAGGGCATCAAATAGCTGGATCATTTTCATATCCTCATTAGGAGAGCTTCTTTTTACATATAGCTTAAAATTCCGCTTCTCCTGTTTTTGGAGTGAGTGGATCAATTGAAAAAGAGTATCTGTTGAGCGGTTTGGCATTTATATTATAATCGTTATTAATTATTAAAACCATCCGGGTTTATTCGTTTGGGATTTAGCATTTTTCCAATGCCTGTGTTATATCATTCAATATATCATCTGCGAATTCCAATCCTACAGAGATACGGATAAGCCCGGGAGTAATATTCACTTCCAGTCTTTCTTCTTCTGAAAGCTTGCCATGGGTGGTACTTGCAGGATGAGATGCAATACTCCTCGTATCACCAAGGTTAGCTGTTACAGATAACATTTGTAAATTATTCAAAAAGGCCCTGCCGCTTTCCAGGCCTCCTTTTAATTCAAAGCAAACGATACCACCGCCATTTTTCATTTGTTTAATGGCAATGTTATATTGTGGATGGCTTGTTAAATAAGGATATTTCAACCAGGAGAGTTTTGGATGATTTTCCAGGGAGGAAGCAATATGCAATGCATTTTTTGCATGGCGTTCCATTCTTACATCAAGTGTTTCCAGGCTTTTGCTCAGCACCCATGCATTAAATGGAGATAAAGCCGGGCCCGTATTGCGTGTAAATAAATATATTTCTTTGATGAGTTCTTTATTGCCTGCAATAACTCCACCCAACACTCTTCCCTGCCCATCTATCCATTTGGTGGCAGAGTGCAGTACCAGGTGAGCCCCGTAATCAATCGGCCGCTGGTTCAATGGAGTGGCAAAACAATTATCTACATTCAGTATCAGGTTATGCTTTTTTGCAAGTGCCGACACCCATTCTAGATCAATGATTTCAAGGCCCGGGTTGGTGGGTGTTTCCAGGTAGATCATTTTTGTATTAGGCTTGATAGCAGCTTCCCATTCGCCAGGGTTACCCGCACTTACATAGCTGCATTCAATTCCAAAATTGGGCAAATATTTTTTTATGATATTATGGGTGCTTCCAAAAACGGCATTACAGGATAAAAGGTGATCACCGCTTTTTAATAAAGCCATAAAGGTTGCAAATACAGCTGCCATACCTGTAGCCGTTGCCACCCCCGCTTCTGCACCTTCCAGCTCAACTATTTTATTTATGAATTCATCCACACCTGGGTTACTGAACCTGCTGTAAATATTATCATCTGTTTCATCTGCAAACGCAGCCCTCATGCTCTCTGCATTTTCGAAACAAAAGCTGCTTGTTAAAAACAGGGGAGTGGAATGTTCTCCCTCGCCCGTCCGGGAAGTTTGTGATCTGATTGCCTTTGTGATCGGGTGTAATGCCATGAATTTTATTTTTTAATTTATTATTACTTACTAATTCAAATTTCAAAAGGCAAAACCCAACGTTTTTTGATCAAATCTCTTATTTAATTCCCGTCCATTGCCCCTTGCCTATTGTTTATTGTCTATTGCTCATTGCCTATTCTTTAACCACTACTTTCCAGGTAATTCTGGTGCCAGATCGCCTCAGCAGTTCAGCAACGGAACAATATTTATTAATTGAAAGTGCACATGCTCTTTCCCCTTTATCCTGCCCTATGTTTCCTCTCAATTCAAAATCAATATGAACAGATTCCCATAAGGATGGTTCTTTTCCTTTTTCCCTTTCTCCTTGTATTTTCATTGAAAAGTCTTCAATTACTAATCGTTGTTTTTTAAGGATAGAGACAATATCAATCCCGCTGCATCCACCAAGGGCCATTAATACTAATTGCATAGGCCGGGCTCCATAATTGATACCTCCGGTTTCATTACTGGTATCAATGGGTATCACATGACCAGTTGCATCAATTGCTTCAAATCCAAATTCCCCTTTTTTTCTTTTTACTTCCACTGTAATCATACATCAGTTTTTACAAAGGTATCCCGAACGCACTGATGAATTATTAATTAAAACACGCCTAATGATTTAAATAATATTCTAACACTCCATATTATTACTAATGAGCCTACTGCAATGAACATTGTTTTAAGCGGTAACCTGCCTGTTAGCCTCGCAGCTATTGGCGCTCCTGCAACACCGCCTATTATCAGCCCAACAATCACCTGCCAATGGCTGAGACCAATAAGTGTGAAAAAAGTAAGTGCGCTTGCAAGCGTTACAAAAAATTCGGTAATGCTTACAGTACCGATAACATACCTGGGTGTGCGGCCTTTAGAAATGAGGGTACTTGTAACCAGTGGCCCCCAGCCGCCACCGCCAAATGAATCTAAAAAACCCCCGGCACCTGCCAGCCATCCTACCCGCTTTACCTTAGTTGGTATCCTGTTTTTTCTAAATGCATTCAATAGTATTTTTAATCCTAAAAACAATGTATAGGTTGCAAGTACCGGCCGGATAAATTGTGAATATTCAGTACCGAATTTTGATAACATCCATGCCCCGCCAATTGCTCCCAGTATGCCTGGTATAAGCAAAGCCCTGAATAATTTTTTGTTTACATTCCCGAATTTATAATGGCTATAGCCGGATGCTGCACTGGAAAACATTTCTGCAGTATGAATGCTGCCGCTTATTGCAGGAAGGTTTATGCCAAGGGTTAACAGGAAAGTAGTGCAGGTTACACCATATCCCATACCCAACGCCCCATCAATAAGCTGCGCCACAAACCCCGCAATCACCATAATATAAAAATGCCTGTCAAGGCCTTGAATTGTATTTACAAAGTTTATGCGCAGATCGTTGAAAGGAATATATGATAAGACAAAATGCCCAAGCAGCATAAAAAAGAATGCAAGTACTGACCAGGTAGCAATTTTACGCCAGCGTTTTTCACCGCTAACAACTTCTGACCCATTTACTGACAGCACCTTTGTGATCCTGTTCAGCTCATTGACCTTTGTGGAAAAATCTCCTTTTATCTTGCCTCTTATTATTTCCATATTCTCCAGTACCTCATCCAGCACGGCTGGTAACAGTTCATTAAATGATTCCTTTAGTCGCTTGGCTACAGTAGGAGATTTGCCGTTTGTTGATATGGCAATTTTAAGATTTCCTTTTTTTACAATTGATCCAAGATAAAAATCACACAGGTGCGGTTGATCTGCTACATTTACCAATTTACCTCTTATTTGGGCATCATTGCGAATAAGCATGCTGGTTAGTGGATCATTAACAGCTATTATTATAATATCAACATTATCGAGGTCAGATGATTCATAAGCCCGTTCGATCAGTTCAATGCCAGGGTGATGCTCCGCTGCGCTTCGGGTAGCTTCTGAAAAATCAATTGCCACCATGGTAATTTTAGTTGCCGGGGAATTCTGTATTACCGCATGTAGTTTTTCCAATGCCACTTTACCACCGCCCACAATTAATAACTTCAGGTTCTCGAGTTTTAAAAAAACCGGGAAAAGGTTATTATCCGTTTCGGGTATAACCTGGCTTTCGTCTGTTGCTATTGTTTTATTTTGACTCATAATTTATCGGGAACATGGGTGTTTAATTTTAGCATGATATATTTTTTAATTTTCTATATTTTTTTTCGAAAGTCAAGATTATGAAAATAGAATAGCCTGATTGCATTAATAATTTTATACTTGTCTCCTGCAGCCAATTGCTGGAATACATACATATAGCCTGCCTGGAAGTTGTCATGTTGATTGACCTGGTATTTTATGCCAATAAAAAAGCGGTTCTGGTCAAAATAATTATTTACAATCTCTTTACCGAAGTTGATATGTACTTCATCATTGGCTACCAGTGAGAAAGAATTAGGAACCACCCCTTTTTTAGTGAAGGGTATTTCATACCACAGGTTATACCTTAGCTTATAATTAAAAGAGTGTCCGCGGGCTAACGTGGAATCGTTTAAAACTTTCCGTTTAAATTTTTCCTCCAACCTTATCCATTGCATCATTCTTTGTTTACCATATTTTGTATGCCATTGGATTTGCTGCCAACCTCTTTGTTCGGGAAGCGAAACTGATTTATGGTTATCGGCCGGATAGTGAATTACATATGCATAACCTGCCGTTAACTTTGTTGCATCACTGATGTAGTAAGTAAGGCCAACCCTTGCAATACTTTGCGATAAATCCTTTACAAAGTCTTCCCGGGTTCTAAGGTGTAAATCAAGCCATAGCCCCCACTTACCTGAAAACCTGGACTGGTTAAAATACCCAAGCCAACCCTGTTGCAAATGATCTTTGCTTTTTATATCCTGGCAATATGATAAGGTGGCCTTCATTGCTATTACGGTACAAAAAATTAATTTTAAAAACATTTATTACTAAACTTGTTCATTTTTTAATAAATCATTTACTCAACAACCCATCAAGAGTAAGGGCAACATAATATAATCCCCCAATAGTTGGCCCTCCTGCATATTGTATATGCCTGTTGTTTAAGATATTTGTAGCACCCGTTTTAATGGTTGTTTTTACTGCAGGGAGCCTGTATGTAACCTGTGCGTCTAGGTTATTAATGGCCCCTATTTGTCCTGTAACGAGTGGGCTTTCCCATAAAAAGCTATCCTGCCATTTCCAAACGATATTAAAACCTACATTCCTTGTGATGGCCCTGTTACCGATCGATAAGTTGGTAGTCCATTCGGGAGTGTTGAACCCGGTGATAAATAGATCAGGGGTGCTAATACCTTTTATTTTATTATAATTCAGGTTACCTGAGATAGTAAAGGTTTTATAAAAGTTATAAGTAACTCCCAATGAAGAGCCATAAGTTGTATACTTATTTTTTGCATTGGTATAGACCCGGTAACGCTCCTGGCCTTTGCTGGCGGCATTGCCTGCACTTGCTGAAGTAGCATCCCTGTTCCGGTCAACCATTGCTAATACTGCAGCATTTGAACCGATCGTTTCACCTATCGGCACAAACACTTGTACCTGTCCGAGGAAACCATTATACACATTGGTGTATGCTTCTATATCAATAAATAATTTGTTATTAAATAATACACTCTTATACCCAACCTCAAAAGAATTGATCCCTTCCGGCCTTCCGCCAGGTAATGAGGCAGGAACCAATAAATCCTTTTTTGATAATGCAGCGGAATCTGAATTTCCGGCGAGTTTAACAGCAGCATTAAATGCTGCAACAGAAGATTGGGTATAGCTATTATCCCTGAAGCCAAGGCCTTCATTGATGACAGATAAAATGCCCACTCGCTTTACTCGGCCATTGTTTACGTAAGACAAAGCTTCAAACAAGGCGGGAAAACGATATCCTTTTTGAAAAGTAAAACGGAAATTATGTTTTTCTTTTACCGTATAAACTGCAGCGAGGCGTGGTGTAAATTTGGTGGTGAACTCCGGGTTGTAATCACCGCGGAGAGAACCCCAGAGTTTTAATTTTTCTTTAAAAAGTATTTTTGTTACCTGTACGAATGCACCAATTTTTTTATAATTTATATTGTTGCCAAAGCTTCCGTCCGCCAATGGAATGTTTCTCTCACTAACAGGGCGTTTAAAATCAACAAAATTATTTCCATCAGGTATTAGTGAATATAATCTTGCATCTGCTCCGGTAAGTAAATTAAAATATTTCACCTGCCTGGAAAGATCCAGCTGACCTTCTATATGATACAAATTACTTTTTTGAATCAAGGCAGCGCCCCCGGTTACAGGTGCATTGGGAATTGCAGAAGAACGTATATCCCAATTATTGATACTGGTAATTGAATCCTTTACCATATCAAATCTTGCAGTGCCCGGGATAATCCTGCTGGCATCTGCCTGCTGGCGTGCATATTGGTTGGCAGCGGCAAGATTGTCTGAAGTGAGATATCCTCCGTGTGTAGCTGCAAAATTGATAAGCCCGGTTTTATATTTCGCACCCCATACACTTGCGCTTCCACCAGAATAAAGATCCAGGTTATCAGCCAGGGGCTTTACATTATATGAATCTCCTGAGTTTTCTTTTGAAGTGTAGGCTTTTATGGTGAAGTCCCTGCCTTTTAATTCTACTTGGTGATTCTGTACAATTACGTTATCAAGCTTTATTTTATTCCCCCTTTGAAAAACCCCGTCCATTTTACCTACCCTGTATGTGTAAGATAGTTGGGTGTTTGGGGAAAGTTTATAGTAAAGCCCTGCATCAAATTTCAGGTTATTTACATTAGGGTCCACCAGGTCTTTTTCCCAGTAACCGGTACGGGCAACCGCTAATGTGCTATTTGCTATCCCATCAATATTGAGTCCACTCACAGAAATAGTATTGCTTCCCGCTAATGCATCGTCTCCATATTTATTCCATCCATCAAAAGCTATATTGTTTATTCCATCCAGGGATGCGTAAGAAGGGTTTGCTGTTATCCTGTTATTCGTGTTTTGATCAAACCGGGTATCTGATATCCAGTCAACGGCCTGTAGATAACCTGCATTCACCTTGAAAGCAAATTTATTATTGAATGCCCGGGCAAATCGTACAGCCGTTTCTGTGAGTATCCCCGCAGAATGATCTTTACCATCCAGGTGATTAATACCTGTACGATGGAAAAAGCTCAGGCCCTGCGAATTAAACGGGTCTTTTGTAAGGAGGTTTGACATCCCGTTAATTGCATTCATTCCGTATAAAGCTGAAGCAGCGCCTGGTGTAACTTCAATGCTTTGAATATCCAGTTCCGTGGGGCCGATTGCATTCCCAAGCGGAACTCCCAGTGTAGCTGCCTGCATATCAATCCCATCGACGAGCTGCATAAAGCGGAAATTATTAGGGATATTAAATCCCCGGGTATTGGGTACTTTAAAAGTGATGTAAGAGGTAGTTAATTGTACCCCCTTTACATTACCCAACGCATCGTAAAAAGAAGCTGCCGGGGTTTCCTTTAATGCCCTGATATTGAGCTTTTCAATGCTTACAGGTGATTTTAAGATCTTTTCTGCAGAACGGCTTGCAGTTACCACCACTTCATTTGCCAGGAAAGTCTGGGTGGTTAACTGGATGGATAGTTTTGAAGAAGCATTTTTTATCTCGATTTCCTGTGGTGAAAACCCGATCGAAGTGATAACGACCGTTAATGGAAACTTTTGGTTGACAACCAGGGAAAATTTACCGGTAGAATCTGTTGTAGTCCCCGATAAGTTCCCCTTGATAACAATGCTTGCTGAGGCAATACCTTCGTGGCTTTCACCGACTATCCGCCCACTTAAAATGAAAGATCCATTTAGTTGAGCAAGTGTAATGAGAGGCATTAATAAACCAAAGATTAATAATATTTTCATGTCGAATTGAGTAATTAAATATTTATAAAAAGATGTTACTGAGTTTTTATTGCACGCTATTGCGCAATATTTTTCAAGCATCAATTCAACATCGGTTTATAAAATATCCAGGCATTGGTTTTGGGTTTTAATTATTATAAGCTTAATTAAACAAATTGTTTGCGTATTACATAGTCACCAAATTTCTCGTCCATTGCTTTTTCATGTTTGAATGAGCTGAACAGGATTTCCAGCTCATGCAGGATTTCGCCTTCTTCTACACTTTCTTTATAAATTTTATTCAACCTTTTTCCTTCGTGATCACCGCCCAGGTGCATATTATATTTTCCTAATGCCGTTCCTACAAATCCAACTTCCGCGAGGTAGGATCTTGCACAGCCATTCGGGCAGCCCGTCATCCGGATAATGATTGCTTCATCAGCCAGTTGGAATTTATCAAGCAATCCTTCGATTTTTGTTACAAGCGAAGGCATATATCGCTGCGCTTCTGCCAATGCTAATGGGCAGGTTGGAAATGCCACGCAAGCCATTGCATTTTTACGCACCGGTGATGCATTATCTGTATGCTCAATTATTTTGTATTTCCTTAAAATAATATCGACTTTTTCTTTATCACCTGGTTGTATATCACTGATAATAACATTCTGGTTAGCTGTAAACCTGAATGTTGCTTTCCCTGTTTTTGCAACTTCCAGCAATCCAGATTTTAGTGAAATATGCTCATCATCCAATACTCTTCCATTTTCAACAAAAACGGTATAATACCATAGCCCTTCATGGTTTTGTTCCCAACCATAGTAATCACCACGGCTATGGAAATAATAAGGCCTTTCATTTTCCATTATAAAACCTGTACGCCTCTCTACTTCTTTTTTAAAAGCCTCTATACCCAGGCGATCTACTGTATATTTTAATCTTGCAAGCTTCCGGTCGCTACGGTTTCCATAGTCCCGCTGAACAGTCAGGATTTCATATACAGCGCTTAGCGTTTTCTCTTCACTGTTAGTAAAGCCAATTACTGTTGCCAGGCGGGGATAGGTTTCCGGGTTTCCATGAGTAGTTGACAAGCCGCCGCCGATTGCAATGTTGAAACCCTTGAGTGTATTATTTTCAATAATTGCAATCAGGCCAATGTCGTTAGCAAATACATCTACATCATTATTGGGTGGTATAGCAATGGCAATT